>CHCFR05602__coassemble_154_pt1 | contig 63301 bp, 43 predicted proteins | sample CHCFR05602__metabat2_low_PE_046 | metagenome-assembled genome bin CHCFR05602 | reverse complement strand
GTCGCCGCCAATATAAGCACATTGGCGAACGGGATGGGGCGACCCGACTGGTCGGCGACTTGGCCGGTGATAACCTGTTGGGCATTGGCATAACAAATAGAAAACAAACCAATCCATAATAGTATAAATACCTTCATTCTCATTTTACGTCTTATTTTAAGAATTCATCTTTTGTCTATCCGCGAAATACGGAAACTTCCCCCAAACCATCGATAACGGAAATATAATCTTTACATAATCATTTTCAACTATTTTCGTTATATTTGGCGGCGAAAAACGATGATATTTATGCGCAGATACTATTATATGACAGGACTGGCGGCGATCGCGATCGTATGTATTCAAGCGCTTTATATAAAAAGCCTCTATAACGATTACAGGGGCGAGAAAATAACAGAACTTGACCATTGGCTGTCGATCGCGATCGACGAGGAGCTTCGTTCGCGGAATCTGAGCGCCCAACCCGTCGACGGACGGAGCGTCGTTGTCAAGGCCATGAGCGATATGACGCCCCAAGAACTGGATAGCCTGATGAGGATCTCCAAACCGGGACAACCGGGCGATACGGTTAACGTAGATGAGGCACGTAAGAAAAATATAGGCTGGACAACGGGCGATGTCATCCAGCAGATTGACCAGGATCGTCTTCTCCGCAAAGGCCACCCCCTGAATTTGGACTCGCTGGGGCAGATCTTTGCCGCTGTCGCGCGTCAGCCTCTTACCTATCAGATCATACGCTACGACCGCGATACGCTGGCGGTGGATACCGTCGGTGCCGTCGGGCAACGGTCGTGGAGCTATGTCGCGCCGTTGCTCCCGATCGGGACAGAGGGCGCCAGCTTCCTGAAGCTTCGGGCGATGATCCCGTGGAAGGGGTTCGTCTGGCAGCACGCGTGGCCGTTGGTCTCCTCGTTGGGGATCGTGGCGATCGTCCTGTCTTGCCTGTCGGCCCAACTGACGGAGATCCGGCGGAAAAACGAGTTGCTGCGCGAACGTGAGTCGGCGATCAACGGCACGATCCACGACCTGAAAGCCCCGTTGAACGGCGTGGTCACGATGTTGAGCTGGTTCAAATCCAGCGAGAGCGATCCCCGGAGGCGCAACCTGCTGGAGAAAGGGCTGGAGAACGTGAAGCATCTGGCGCATACGATCGAGATGCTCCTGACAATCGCCCGAAAGGAGGATCACCGACTGGCGCTCCGGAAAGAGGCAGTGGACATGCCCGCACTGGTCCGTCGAGCCATCGACGAGCTGGCTTTCATCTATCCGGGGAAAGCGGAGCGCGTCCGGGTCGAGAACCGCTTGCCGGAAGGGTTCCGGATCCAGGCGGATGCCCTCTACATCGGGAGCGTGATCCGCAACCTGGTGGAGAACGCCCTGAAGTATTCCGACGAGACGGTCGAGGTGACGGTGACGCTGGCGCTTGCCAACGGCCAGTTGCTGGTCGCCGTGAAAGATACCGGTTGGGGCATCGCCAAACGCCACCAGAAACGCCTGTTCACGCAGTTTTATCAAGTGCCCCGCGAGCCGGGGCGAAACCGGGGCGGCTATGGGATCGGCCTGGCCCAGGCCCGTTGCGTCATAAAGGAACATCATGGGGAGATCCGGGTGGAGAGCGAGGAGGGAAAAGGAAGTACCTTCTCGTTTACGCTCCCGCCGCGGTAACGGCCCCACATCATTCATATATATAGAAAAGAAAGAAGGAGATGGGAAAAACGAAAATCTTATTTATCGACGACGATACCGTCCTGGGAAATGTCGTGACGATGGCCCTCGAGGAGGCCGGTTATGAGACCTATTACCAGACCTCGCTGGTCGCGTTCGGGCCGGTCGTGCGTGAGTTGCGTCCCGATCTCGTGATCCTTGACGTGGCGATCGGCACGGGCGACGGGATCGAGGTCGCTGCCCGGCTCCGCGGCCTCCTACCAAATATCCCGGTCCTTTTCGTCTCGTCGCATACCGATGGCGACCACGTCGCCCGGGCGTTGGAAGCCGGCGGAATCGCCTACCTGAAGAAACCCTTCGGCATGGAGGAGCTGCTCGCCTACGTCAAGCGGCACACGGCGCTTCCCGCCTCCTCGGGCATCCGCCTCGGCAGCCTGCTGTTCGATCCCGCGGCGCATACCTTGTCGCGAGATGGCCGCGAGGAACGGAAACTCAGCCGTACCGAGAGCCGCCTGCTCGCCCTCCTGGCCGCCCACCTTAACCAGACCGTCGGCCGCGACGAGATCATCCAGGAGCTCTGGAACGACAGCGGCGCTCACGAGCAGAGCCTGAATAATTTCGTCGCCCATCTTCGCAAGTACCTCTCCAGCGAACCGGCCCTCGACCTGCTGGCCATTCCCCGTGTCGGCTATCAGCTTAAGTGGATGGATCTTAAGTAATCTCTCTCACTTCGTTATAATATCCGAGTTCTCAATAGTCCGCCCACCGATGGAGCTGTTGAATTTCTTTCCGAAACGGTAGGTAACGGAGAGGGAGAAATTCATCATCTTGTTACGGATAGTCGTACGCTGGTCAAGCACGTCGCCTTGCGCCAGCAGGGTCGTTTGGGTGCTCCAACCGCCCAAGTCCATGCAGTAAAGCCCCAATGTCAGACGGTCCGATAGCAGGTTGGCCTCGATGTTCAGGTTGACAGACGGCCGTGTCCGGAAGGTGCCGGTCAGGCCGTAGTTGCGGGAGTTGTAGAACAGATCCAGGTCGGCCGACAGAAAATCGAGAATCCGGGTGCCGATACCGGCGTATGCGAAGAGCGACCAGCCGCTGTTCCTCATGAGCAGGGCCGTCGAGCCGGGGGCGGCGTAGTCGTTGTAGGAGGGGCCAATCCGGGTATTGACATAGAAGTTAAGGGGCAGCGAGGCGTTCCATCCGGCGTTGATACCCACCACTCTCGCCCGGCCAATGTTGTCGTAGCTGTAAATGGTCTGGCCCTCGCGGTCGGTCAGGATCTCGCTGATCAACCCATTGTTGAACCTGTAGTAGGCATTGAGCGACAAGTTGTGATTGTTGGTGACGCTTTTGCGGACGCTCAGCGAGAGCTCGTTGTTCTGTTGGGGATCGAGCGCGCTGTTGCCCTGCCGGAGGTACATCGGGTTGAGCCGGTCGATAGTCGGGTTCAGGTAGTCCACGCCGGGCCGGGTGATCTTCCGGGCATACTGGAGGCTGAGGTTGAACCGGTTGGGTAGCCCGTAAGCGAGCGTGGCGACCGGCAGTAGGGTATGATAGCCGGTCGTAGCCGTCCCGACCGTCTGGTGTGTGTAGTCGTAGCCGAGCGCGAGATAGGTCGAGAGGCCCGCTACATTGTAGCTGACGGTGGCATTGGCCGACTGGATGGCGAGGCTCGCGAGCCGGTCACTTTGCGATCCGGTGAGATAACGCCGATAGACGCTTTTATAGTCGAGGACCAGTTCAAGCGGGTTGTCCCAGAGGTTGATCTCCTGTTTCTGGAAAAGGATCTCGCCGCTGGCCTCCCGGATTCTCGAGTGGTTGTCGGTCAGCGAGCGGTAGTGGTTGTCGTAGTCGAAATAACGCCCCTTCACCTCAAGATTGGTTGCCCTGTCGAAATCATGGCGGTAAAGCAGGTTCGCCGAATATTTGCCGAGTTGCTCAAGGGCCTTGTCGTCCACGGGGGCAGTTGATTCGCCGGTTGTCAGGGTACCAGCATACCGATGGTCAAAGCGATAATTCATGCTGGTGGCGGAAAGGATCAGGTAGTCCGTCTCCCGGAAATCGAGCCGGGCGTTGAGCAGCCCGAAGCCCTGCCATCCCCGGATCTGGTCCTGGATATCTTGCCGCTCGAAGGTTGAGGATGTCCATCGCTCGGTCCGTGTGGAGACATCCTGGTTGTTTTTTGTGAAGGAATAATAGGTGTTCAAGGTCAGTATCCCGGTCTTGAAGGCGAGCGACGGGGTGAAGCCGTAGATTCCCCGCATGGCGGCTCCCCGTCCGGTGATCTCGGCCTTGATGAAGCGTTCCTTTTTCTTGCGCTTGACGACGTTGATCACGCCGCCGGTCAGCTCGGAGCCGTAGATGGCGGAAGGGTTCTTGATGACCTCGATCCGCTCGATCTCATCGATGTCGATCCGCTTGAGCGTCTCCTCGTCGGAGGGAAGCCCGTCAATATAGATGGCGGCGTGCTTGTAACTGTCGATCAGGATACCGGAGGCGCTGACCGAAACGTCGGGCAGTCGCCTGAGGGCATTGTCGGCCTTGGCGTGGCGCAGGAAATCCTTCTCGTTGATCCGATAGACGATCTTGTCCACCTTCTGGATGACGTTCTTCTGCGCTGTCACGGTGATGTCGTCAAGGGCGACGATAGTGTCGTTCACGACGATCGTATCGCCTTGGAGGAATTGTGCCCGAAGCGGGCAGGCAAACATGCACATAATCGGCATGAATAGGGATAATAACAAGTTCTTTCTCATATATCGCTGTCATTTAAGTTTGTCACTCGTTTTCGCGAATATATTGGAAGAAAGAGACTTAAGGGTTTTACATCTTTACACATTCACGTTTCACATCCAAATGTGTAAAGATGTGTAATCAAAATTGACTGATAAATTGGTCGAAAAGTTCGGCGGAACCAGGTTTCTGGTATATTTTCTCATAAAGTCGTTTGCGCGTCATCGAGACACTGGCCGGAGAGCAACAAAGCAGTTGCCCGATCACACCGGGCATCACCCCTGCCTTGATCAGGCAAGCGGTCTGAAGTTCCTTGTCGGTTATGGGGATTAAATTCCTCAACCGGACCGTAAAATTATCGTAAGCGAGATCCAGGTTCCGATAAAGCTCAGCCCAATCATTAGCAGCCGGACGCCAAGGATTCTTATCACGGAACCGAAGACAAATCTCTGAATTCAGGAAAAGCTTCGCCTGCTCATTTTTGCCCATAGAGGACACGACTACCCTATCTTCAGTTATCTCCGGGAGGCTTTCTTGAACAAGACAACCTTGTTTCCGTTCCTCAACAGGACATCGCTTGATTTTGGCTTCTCCTCTCCTGCCCTTCAATCTCAGGAACAAGAAAGCGAAAACGCCTAACACCAAAACAGCCGTACTGATCTTTAACAGGATGCCCAACAACCGCTGACGCAAGGCTTGCTCTTGTTGTAACGCTCTCTCGTGACAAAGATCGGCCAATCTATCGGAGATGACCTTCTCATCCGCATCCTTCGCAAAGGCTAACGCATATTGATAGTAATAGATCGCGCTATCCTGCCGTCCAAGCTCCCAATAAATCTCAGCCAGAGCTTTAGCGGAAGTGACTATTCCCGCAGAGCCGGGAAGGATAGCTTCAAAGTCGAGATACTGTCTTCTATACAATAATAAATCCAGCTTCTCCTCAGTTCCTTGGGTAAAACGCAAGGCGTATTGATCATAATAGATCGCGCTATCTAGTTGCTCTCTCCTTCGGTATTGCTCAGCTAGACTCAAAGCGACAGAAGCGACTTGCCCGGAGTCTTTACAAGCAATATAAAAATCAACAAGTTCTCTTTCACTAATGATGTATTCCTCTTTAATTTCTTCTGGATAAACATTTTTTGTCACCTCATCACTCCTGGGAACGAAACGAGCGGCGAATTGCTCATAATAGGCCACACTGTCAGGTAGTTCTCTTTTTTGGTATACCTCAGCCAGCTTTTTGGCAACAGAAGATACTAAAGCGGAATCCTTGAACCCAACAGCATAAATTATCGTTTGTCGGGAATGGGCAAGGAAAATTTCCTCAATCTCCTCGCGAAAAGAATTCAAAATCACCCCTTCCCGATCGTGCCCCTGCTGGCAGGCAAACCCTGTCAGGAGGACAAGCGACAAAACAATATAGGCAGAAAGGGAACGCATATCAATACACCAATTCCCCTTTCCCTTGGCGAATGATCTCGAAGTCGTCGGTGGTGCAATCGACCACGGTCGAGGCTTCCGTTCCACCGTAACCGCCATCGATTACCAGGTCGACGGTACGTTCATATTTCTCCTCGATCAACTCAGGGTCGGTCGAATATTCGATGACCTCATCCTCATCGTGAATCGACATGGTAAGAATCGGGTTACCCAACTCACGGACCAATGTCCGGATGATATTGTTATCAGGCACACGGATGCCCACCTCTTTCTTTGCCTTATAGATCTTCGGCAGCTCGCCGCTCGTGGGAAGGATAAAGGTAAACGGCCCCGGCAGGTTCTTCTTCATCAACTTAAAGGCCGCGTTACTGACCTTGGCGTACTCGCTGAGGTTCGAGAGGTCATAGCAAATGATCGAAAGGTTACTCTTTTGGGGATTGACCCCTTTAAGGCGACAGATCCGCTCGACCGCACGCACATTGAGCGCGTCGCAGCCAATGGCATAGACCGTGTCGGTAGGATAGATGACAAGGCCGCCATCCCGCAGGATCTTGACGGCCTTCTCTATCTCTTTCAGATTCGGATTTTCCGGATAAATCTTGATCAGCATATTAACCGTAGATGATGTGCCCGTTCTCGTCGGTGTACTCTTCCAACCCCTTGCTGTATTGGTTCATGGCCCGAAGGCTCATACCCATGCTCGAGAAGCCACCATCGTGGTAGAGGTTCTGCATCGTCACCTTACGAGTGAAGTCGGAGAACATCATGACACAGTAGTCCGCGCACTCATCCGCGTTGGCGTTACCCAGTGGGCTCATCTTGTTGGCGAAGTCCATCAAGTGCTCCATGCCTTTCACACCACTACCGGCGGTTGTCATGGTCGGCGATTGAGAGATGGTGTTGACACGTACGTTTTTCTCACGGCCGTAGATGTAACCAAAGCTACGGGCAATCGATTCCAAGAGACTCTTAGCGTCAGCCATATCGTTATAGCCAAAGAAGGTACGCTGTGCGGCCACATAGCTCAGCGCTACGACAGAACCATATTCAGCGATAGCATCCATCTTCTTAGCGGTCTGAAGCATCTTGTGGAACGAGATGGCTGAGATGTCGAGTGTTTTCTCCAACATGCTGTAATCCAAGTCGTCGTAAGTCCGTTTCTTGCGTACGTTGGGACTCATGCCAATCGAGTGCAACACGAAATCTACCGGTCCGCCCAAGACCTCCATCGAACGGGAGAAAACGGTCTTCAAGTCCTCGACGCTTGTCGCGTCAGCGGGAATAACCTCGGCGTTCAGTTTCTGTGCCAAGGCATCCACTTGGCCCATACGTACGGCGACCGGCGTATTACTCAACGTGATGGTCGCGCCCTCCTCTACGGCTTTCTCAGCCACTTTCCAGGCGATCGACATATCGTTCAGCGCACCGAAGATAATGCCTTTCTTGCCTTTCAATAAATTGTGAGTCATATCTTTTAACTGTATTATTTCGGTCGCAAAGTTACACATATCGCAGGAAATACGCAAACCGGCTTGCCTGTTCGAAGGGATTGTCTATCTTTGCGAAGTTAAATATTCAATTCCAAAGTTACCTCTTTTTGTCGACTTAAGAAGCTCTCTCTTACCCGGCCGCAAATTCACGCCAGTCGTAGGCGTGAAGATGGGTTACACTCTGGATCTCTCGGATGGCATCACTGGCAACGGCTTTTTCGCCTCACCAACAGTTGGCCTTCGCTACGCGCTGAATGGACACGGGGCCTTGCGCTTCGATATCGGATACGCCGTGCAACGTACGGGTATTGAAATTTACATTCCCGGGATCTATTACGATACTCAGCAGATAAGTCTCAACGGTCTCGCGCTTCGCTTAGGTTATGAATTCTAATTCTTATCAAGAAATAATGCCCATTGTTACCCCTTAACGACAGGCATCGTTCGAAGGGAACAATGGGCATTATTGTATCGCAATAACTGCCATTGAAAGAATTTATCCAACAACGACAAGGTCACTATTGGACAAACAAATACTTACGGCCTGACCTTCGCCTTAAAATTAGCCGATCCGGCAGGTTCATCCTGATCCTGATCGTGGCGTGAGGAATATTTGCCCAAAGGCAAATCGCGCAAGACATAATTGTTGCAGAGACGGGCCGCCTCGATCTTATCCGTCAATGCGGTGTTAATCGTTGTTGAGAGAAGATCGCCCAATACACCCCACGCAGAAGAGGAGGATGTACCTGAATCACTACCACTTGAAAGATCGATCGTAATGTCGCCTCTCCGCTTAAAGAGGCTCTCATGAGTTTTCGTAGAGATCAGTTCATATTCGATATTGACCGTGATCGTACCCAACAAAGTCGCTTTCGACCATTTATGGATAGTCGTGAACAACAGGGCGTCAGCCCCGAAGATCTCATGGAACTTATCCAACGGGCCGTTGATGAATTGCTCGCTATCGTAAGCGCTCTCATTGCGCATCAGCTCCATCGCCAGGAAAGGCGGTACGACATAATAGCCCTTCTCGCAAAGCGGCCAGGCCAAGGTCGTATAGAAATAGTCTTTAGCCTCAACGTGCGTTGTCTTGTTGATTGGCGGCATGATCAGGAGCACGGCCGGTTTCTCCTCATATATCTTGGGATAATTACTGCCCCGCGTCGCGGTAGACGAGGTGCCGCAAGCACTTAGTCCGATCAACAGGATTGCCAGGAATAGGTGATAATATCTCATGGTTCCAATCGTTTTATCATGTGTCGCATAAATGGGGCCGACTCCGGATAGAGGGCCATCTCTCTCTCAAACATCTTGATTGCCTCCTCACGCTTGCCTTCCATGCCGAGCAAATAACCGTATTCGGCATAAGTACCGGGAGGGACCGTCTGGCGAAGGCCACCCGGTTGATTGATCATCCGCTCGAGGGTCGCCTTCAATTTAGCACTGGCTTCGGGTGTCAAGCTCTTATAATAATCATAAGAAGTAACCCGATAATCGTCCCACGAATAAAGACGCTTCTGTTGCGTAGAGGTCGTTCCACATGAAGCAAGAAAGATCAAAGCCAGTCCTGCCACACCATATTTCCAAATCCCAATATTCATGGCAACATGATTTGATGTGTTTCCTGAGCGGCAAGGAAGACTGTTCGCTCATAGACAACCTGATTATGATACAATACTTTAATATGCCGTTTACCCGTTGCCACAGCGTAAGTCTCGCCTTTTACCTGATGTTTCTTTTCTTTGTTGACTTTAGCGTCGAACCGGGTCTGACTATCGATCACAACCTGAGCCATATCCTTATAAGCCCGATTTGAGGCCAAATAGATATAAGCCTGATCGGCTTGCCCATGCGATGAGGTCATGTTTCCTACCTTACAGCCGGACAGGCCAAGGACCGCACTAATCAATAGGGGAATAAATGTTCTTCTTCTCATGGTTGGATCTCCTCTATATAATAATTATTTAACTGTGTGGGATCTATCTCACCCTCGGTGACCGAAACCAACGAGAATTCCGTCTCTGGCGTATTGCCTTGCACCGCCTCAACTTTTACCTGGCCGATGACCTTTCCCGGCAACTCGAATTGAATGCCGGTTTGTGGATTGGTAACCTGCTTACCACGCATCTTAACCGCAAAGCAGTCACCGACACTGATTCCCTGGCTCGCGCCGCCCGAAATGATCACGCCATTCTCATCGGCCGCCAGAATATAAGCCCGCCAAGGCGCATCCGTACATTTATTGATGACATTCTCGACCAGCTTGGAGATAGCGGCCGAGATAGCCTTGTCGCTCAGGGTCGCGTCGAATCCTGCCTTGCCTCCGACACCCAATGTTTCCTTAGTCTTAAGCTCTGCCTCTCCTTTCGCCTCATCGGAATAGATGATCAGCCCTGTTTTCACGTCAACCAGGCGTATGCTGACCGCCGCTTCGACGATCTGCGATTTTGTACTCGAGAAGACTCGCTGATTGCCTACGTCTTTACGACCAAACTGGGTGATTGATCCCAAGATAAGATAATCCGCCCCGATTTTCTGCAAGTCGGACTTGTTTAACTGGTTTTCCTCTTGAAGCTTGTCAAGATCGTTCCGCTCGAGCAAGAGGAACTTGCCCGAAGCGGCTAACCGAGTGGAGAGGATATCCGATGCTTGACGGCCCATCGGGTCGTTCTCCTTATCGTAGAAGAGCCCTTTAGCGTATTGGGTCTCGTTCGAGAAACGACCGATCGCCACTTTCCGTTTCAACACTTTACCGGATTCTTGCTGTACCGCCGCTTCCGGCTCGATCTCGACAATGGTCCGTTGTGCCATCACGCCGCCGGCGTATAGGCTGGTGGCCAGAAGGCCAATGGATAAATAATTCATTGAGTCTTATTTTACTTATAATCTATCGTTTATTCCCTATAATAAACCCGTTTGACACGTGGTGACACGGAGGTCAGGATCTCATAAGGGATGGTCTTCAGCTTTTCGGCCAGTTCGGTAACGGGCAGTTCATCGCCGAAGACAACCACACTGTCGCCCTCCTTGGCGTCGATATCGGTCACGTCGATCATGCAGGCATCCATACAGATGTTACCGATAATTGGACATCTTTGGCCGTTGATCACCACAACACCCTGTCCGTTACTGAAATGACGGTCGAGGCCATCGGCGTAACCGATCGGTATAATCGCGATCCGGGAGTCACGATCAACGTAGCTCTTACGGCTGTAGCCGATCGAATCGCCTGCCGGCACCTCCTGGATCTGCAAGATTGTTGTCCGCAAGGTACTGACATTGCGCAACCCTTTCTGCCCTGAGGCACTGATACCATACAGGCCGATGCCAAGACGCACCATGTCCATCTGATAGTCGGCGAAACGCTCAATGCCCGCGGAGTTCAGGATATGCTTGATAACAGTATGGCCTAGGCCCTCCTCCAATTCACGCGCCGCCTGAGTAAACTTGTCCAATTGACCGTGAGTGAACTCATCGAAGATGAAAGAATCACTACCAACCAGGTGCGAGAAGATGGAACGGGCCTCGAGGCCGGTCTGACCTTTCAGTCGCTCAACAATAGCGGCGACATCACGTGGCTGGAAACCGAGCCGGTGCATGCCTGTGTCGATCTTGATGTGCACCGGATATCCCGTAATGCCTCGTTTCTCCGTCTCCTTGATCAAAGCGTCAAGCAAGCGGAAGCTGTAAACCTCCGGCTCAAGCTGGTTCTCGAACAGTACGTTGAAACTGCAGAACTCCGGGTTCATGATGATAATCGGAATCGAGATACCCGCCTCACGAAGAGCGGCACCCTCGTCGGCCACGGCGACAGCCAGATAATCGCAACGATGTTCCTGCAATGTCTTGGCCAATTCGTAATAACCGGCACCATAGCCAAAGGCCTTCACCATGCAGACCATCTTCGTCTCCGGTTTCAGTTTCGAGCGATAATAATTGAAGTTATGTACAATCGCGTCAAGGTTGACCTCCAGGATAGTCTCGTGCACCTTCTTCTCCAGAAGATCGGCAATCCGCTCAAAATGGAATTTCCTGGAGCCCTTGATCAAGATCAGCTCATTATGGAAATCCTTGATCACGGGAGACTGCAGAAACTCGTCGGTTGTCTGGAAGAAATCCTTCTCGATCTCAAAGATCGACCCGTATTCCGGCAGGTCGCGACCAATACCGATGATACGGTCCACCTTCTTCCGGCGGATCAGGTCGGCCACCTTCTTATAAAGCAACTTCGGCAACATACCCGACTGGAGTATGTCGGAGAGGATCAGCGTGCATTTCTGGTCTTCCCTTTCCTTGCGGCTTTGCAGGAAATCGAGCGCGATATCCAACGAGTTGATATCCGAATTATAAGTATCGTTAATGAGCAAGCAGTTGTTAATGCCCTCCTTCACGTCAAGACGCATATCGACCGGCTCCAGTTGCGAGAACTTGGCAACGTCGTTGGCGCAGGTAGGCTTCAAGTAAAGCATCACGGCCAAACAATGGATGACGTTCTCGATCGAGGCATCGTCGGTAAAGGGAATCGTAACGGTCCGGGTAAATCCCAACAGCGTACAATGGATAACCGTCTCGTTCTTTCCTTTCTGAATAGATTCGATGAAGAGCGGCGCCTCCGAATCGGTTCGGCTCCAGGCGATCGCCTTGTGTGACAGGCAAGCCGACTCAATACAATTGGCGATAAAGGCGTCATCGCCGTCGTATATGATCACCTCGCAATCATTGAAAAGAGAGAGCTTCTCCAAACATTTCTGCGCTGGAGAAATGAAATTCTCCTGGTGCGCCTCGCCAATGTTGGTAATAATACCGATGGTCGGCGCGATAATCGGCTGCAAGTTCTCCATCTCATCCGGTTGCGAGATACCGGCCTCGAAAATACCCAACGTATTCTTGTCGTTCATCTGCCAAACGGAGAGCGGAACACCCAGCTGTGAATTATAGCTCCGGGGCGACCGGACAATATTGAACTCGTTATGGAGCAGCTGATAAAGGAACTCCTTGACGATCGTCTTTCCGTTACTGCCCGTGATACCGATCACCGGAATGTGAAACCGTTTACGGTGATAGGCAGCCAGCTTCTGCAAGGCTCGCAAGGGGTCTTTGACAATCAGGAAATTCGCGCCCTCCAGCTGGTGAAACTCAGGCAGCATCTCGCTGACCACGAAATTGCGAACCCTGAGGTTATATAATTCCGGTATGAACTTATGCCCGTCGTTCGTCTTGGTTGTCAGGGCGAAGAACAGGCTCTTTTCCGGGAAAGACAAGCGACGACTGTCTGTCAACAGGATGCTGATGGTGTCATCATGCAGTTGATTGGTGGTCGCCTTGATGATTTGCGCTATATCTTTAATCGCGTATTCCATTACCTTATTCCTTTTTGTCTGTACGATTGCTTTTTCTTTTGCGATGTCAAAGAACGGAAATTTCTGGTTAATTCGCTCAATCTTTAACAAAGTTTGATTGATGAAACGACGATAAGCCTCGCTCTCGGGATGGAAAGGCTTATGCTCCAAAGCTTTCTTGATGGCTTCCCATTCCTTCAGCAACTCTTGGCTTTCGTTTTTCAGCCAGCTATCGGCAAAGCGCTGCCAAATGTGACGGATCGCCAACGGAGCCGGATGGATCATGTCGTCGGCATAGAAACGATAATCGCGCAACTCGTCCATCATGATCTCGTAAGCGGGGAAATAGGCCGTCCGCTCCGGGAAAGCCCGGTTGATCCGGTCGATTGCCAGCAAGAGGGTCGCCTTGCTGAGCTGGTTCTCGTGAGCACCGTCCCGCCAATGGCGAATTGGACTGACGGTAAAGAGCAAACGCAAGTCCGGACTGACGGTTATCAACTCTGGAATTAAGGCTATCCAATCGTCCACGATCTCATCCACCTCCAACCGTCGCCGCTCAAAAGCGCGCTCGGGCAACTTATGACAATTGCCGACAATCCGCCCATCCGTCTTCAAGGTATAGACAAAAGCGGAGCCAAAGGTGATGATCAACCGATCCGTTTGCCTTAACCGTCCGGCGGCCCGAATAAAACGGTCGTTAATACAGGTAAGACACTCGTCCGCTGAAGCCGCCGAAAAACGGCTGTGATGGTCAAAACTGTGGAACAGGCCGTCCCGCTCAAACAAATCCTCTACCTTATACAACTGTCCTGACAAGAGACGCCGTAAGGCCGCCGCGATGGAAGCGGGATTATAAAGCGTTCCAAAAGGATTGATATCCACATTGAAACGCGCCTCCTCCAGAATCTGCCCGATATTCTCCACAAAGCAGGAACCCATAAGGCCAATCGTCTCCCGATGACTGAACTGAAACGGGGCCTTAGGCATAGTAATGGGCGTATAGAATTCCATATAACCGTATTGAATTTTTGTCCGGGCATAAAAATAATGAAAAAACACACAATAGACACATAACAGTGTATTTTCCCCTCCACTGCAGTGTATCTGGAATTTCACTGCAGTGAAATCAAAATCGGACTTAAATGCCCATCACTTTTGTCCGTAAGAAAAAGGAATCCTTTCCGAACCGAACTGGAATTACCTTCTCATTTTGCTAGACGTTACTTATGGAGTACGAATAGATATCCACTTTCATACGAATTATGATCGTCAGATAGATCATCTTTTTACCCCAAAGCGGTCGGTATTCGATCAAATTATCCTACCTTTACGACAACGATTAGAAAGGATCAAGACATGATGAACTGGCATCAACTATTATCCGACAAAAGATTTGGCATGGAGGATTATCACGGCCGGGCGCACGAGCGCACCGATTTCCAACGGGATTACGACCGACTGATCTTCTCCTCACCCTTCCGTCGACTACAGAACAAGACGCAGGTCTTCCCGCTGCCCGGCAGTATCTTTGTTCACAACCGACTGACGCACAGTTTGGAGGTATCGTGTGTCGGACGCTCGTTGGGCAACCACGTCGCTAAGGCCCTAAGCCAGAAATATCCTGACGGAAGCGTCAATCTACCTGAATTGGGCTCGATCGTCTCGGCGGCCTGCCTGGCGCACGACATGGGCAACCCACCTTTCGGTCACTCCGGCGAGCGGGCCATCTCCGCCTATTTCTCTGAGGGCAACGGAAAGCAACTGGAAGAGAAGGTACGCGATGAGGGTGGACGTTGGGAAGATTTTGTCCATTTCGAGGGCAACGCTAACGCCATGAGACTCCTAACACACCAGTTCGTAGGTCGCCGTCCCGGCGGTTTCGCCTTGACCTATTGCACGCTGGCCTCAATCGTTAAATATCCTTACGCCTCTATTCACGCCGGCAAGAAAGGTAAGTTCGGCTTCTTCCAATCGGAGGAAGCCAGTTTTCATCGCATCGTCCATGAGCTGGGCATCAAGCCGGATCCCGCCCATCCGGAACGTTTCACACGCTATCCACTGGTTTACCTGGTCGAGGCAGCCGATGATATCTGTTATCAGATCATGGATATCGAGGACGCGCATAAACTGCATATCCTCACGAAGGAGGAGGCGATCGGCCTCTTGCTGAATTTCTTTGAGCCCCAACAACTGGCGCACGTGAAGGAGGTGATGCGCCTGGTGAGCGACACCAACGAGCAGATCGCCTATTTGCGGTCCTGCATTGTAGGACTGCTCGTCAATGAGTGCGCCCGTGTCTTTCTTGAGAACGAACCTAGCCTGCTAGACGGCAGCTTCAACGCACCACTCATCAGCCAAGTCTCCGAACAGGCCCGAACAGCCTACGAGACCTGTTCGAAAACTGCTAGCGAGAAGATCTACAGGGCAAAGGAGGTTCTGGACATCGAGCTGGCCGGTTATCACATCTTCAGCCATTTGATCGACAGTCTCACCGAGGCGGTGATGAACCAGGAGCATGCCTACAGTAAGTTGCTGCTCAGACGTATCCCTGAGCAGTACGACACAGCGGCAGCCACCACCTACGGCAAGATCCAATGCGTACTGGATTACATTTCCGGCATGACCGACGTCTATGCGCTTGATCTCTACCGGAAAATCACCGGCATGAGCCTGCCAGCGGTCTAGAACTCCTCCCGGTATTTGCTTTCCGTTCGATCGTCGAGGATACTGAGGTAACTACGATAGCGCGACTCACTAATCCAATGCTCCTCGAGCGCCTTCAAGACAGCGCAACCCGGTTCGTGACGATGAGTACAGTTACCAAAGCGGCAATCGGCGGCATACTTGAAAATCTCCGGGAAATAATGCGATATCTCCGCGTCAGCCATCTCGATCGTACCAAATCCCTTGATCCCCGGCGTATCAATCAGGTAACCACCGTCAGGAAGCGGGATCATTTCCGAGAAGGTCGTGGTATGCATACCCATATTATGATAATCGGAGATCTGCCCCGTACGCAGGCCGGCACCAGGCACCAACTTATTGATAATCGTCGATTTGCCTACACCCGAATGGCCGGAAAGCAGAGTGATGCGATCCTTGAGGTCGGCCCGCAAGGCATCGAGTCCCTCTTCCGTCTTGGCACAGAGCTTCGAGCAAGGATAACCAATCGAGGTATAGAGATGGATCAGCCCGTCAAGATATTCCCGATCCTCGTCATTGTAACAATCGATCTTGTTGAAAACCAACTTCACCGGCACCCGATAAGCCTCGGCAGTCGCCAGGAAACGATCGATAAAGACGGTGGTCGTAATGGGATAGTTGACTGTCACGATCAACAGTGCCTGATCAAGGTTAGCCGCCAGGATATGCGCCTGCTTGGAAAGATTTGAGGCCCTGCGGATGATGTAGTTCTTGCGCTCTTCAATGGCCGTGATGAAAGCGGTTCCCTCTCGGTTCAATTCAATCGTCACCCGATCGCCCACCGCTACCGGATTAGTAGTCCGGATATTTTTCAGGCGGAAATTACCCTTGATCTTACTCTCGATCTCGCGGCCGTCGTCCACACGCACCGTGTACCAACTGCCCGTATTCTTAATGACCAATCCTTTTACCATAGATGCTTGATATAAACAGGGACGCGGAATAGACGGAGAACGCCGCACGTTCCACCCGCCCCATTCCGCGCCTTAGTATTCATAAATTAAACGGTCATGATCTCCTTTTCCTTGGCCGCATAAAGATCATCGACTTTCTTGATGTACTTGTCGTGGATCTTCTGAACCTCGCCCTCGGCATCTTTCTCCACATCCTCAGGAACGCCATCGTTCTTGACGCTCTTCTTCAATGCCTCGATCGCCTCGCGACGGGCATTACGGATGCTGATCTTGGCATTCTCGGCCTCTTGCTTACACTGTTTCACCAATTGGCGACGACGGTCCTCTGTCAACGGAGGAATACCCAAGCGGATCACCTCGCCGTTATTCTCAGGTGTGATGCCCAACTCGGAGTCGAGGATCGCCTTCTCGATGTCGCGGATGATCTTCTTCTCCCAAGGCGTAATCATGATGGTCTTTGCGTCAGGCACCGTCACCGTCGCCACGTTCGAAAGTGGCACCGGACTGCCATAGTACATGACCCGCACGCAATCCAACAATTTCGGGTTCGCCTTGCCCGCACGGATATGAGACAATTGCTCGTCCAAATAATCGATGGCGAACGTCATTTTCTCTTCGCCCGCCTTGACCAGTTGTTTTGTATCTGCCATAATAAGTTCTCTTTAATATATGTAATGACCCAATTTATTTTTAACAAAAGTAGGAAAAATCCCAATACGGCCAAACGATACCCTCGATTATTCCCCACTAACGGCTTAACTTAGGCGTCAAGTAGAGCAAATAGGCGACACCCAGCGCAATGACGATCACCGCTCCGCTTTGCGACGCCAACAGATCGGAAGCGACACCCATCAGAAGCGGGAAGACCGTTCCGCCGAACAGGCCCATGATCATCAGGCCAGACACCTCGTTCTGCTTATCGGGCATTGACAGCAACGCTTGCGAGAAAATAATGGAAAAGACGTTGGAGTTACCAAAGCCAATCAAACCAATGCAGGCGTAGATTACCATCTTGGAATCGAACAGGAACAGGCCTATCACCGCAAGGATCATCAAAACGACACTGAATAAGAAAAAGCTCCTAGCCCGCATCTTTTGCAGGATCAACGCTCCGGAAAAACAGCCCGCCGTACGGAATATAAAATAAAGACTTGTCGCGAAACCAGCCTCAGCCAAATCCATACCCAACCTTTCCATCAGAATCTTCGGTGCGGTCGTATTGGTCCCTACGTCAATACCCACATGGCACATAATACCGATAAAACACAACAGGATGAAAGGCTTACCCAACAGCCCCAGACATTCGCCAAACGACGATGGCTTGCCTTCGGGCGCCTTTTCCTCGATCGGCGTCGAACCCAACAGGAAAATCGCTATCACGGCGATCACCATATAAACCGGGAAAAGCACACGCCAGCCCAATCCCATCAAGGGTAAAGCGCCCGTCGCGCCCCACATGGCGATATAAGGCGCCAAAAAGGAGGCGATCGCTTTCACGAACTGGCCAAAAGTCAGCGAGCTAGCCAGCTTATCGCCACTCACGATATTCGACAACAAAGGATTCAAGGAGGTCTGCATCAAGGCATTGCCTATACCCAACAGGGAGAAGGAGACCAACATCGTCATATAAGAATCGTCGAAGATCGGGATCAGCAACGACAGGAAAGTGACGACCAAACTGAGTAACACCGTCTTCTTGCGTCCGACACGGTTCATCAACATGCCGGTCGGCACAGAAAAGATCAGGAACCAGAAGAAAACCAATGAAGGAAAAATGTTCGCCTCAGAATCGGACAAGCCCAAGTCTGCCTTCAAGTAATTGGAAGCGATTCCCACCAGATCGACGAAGCCCATGGCGAAAAAGGCCAGCATCACGGGAATCAGTTTTAAGGTTGAATTTGTTTTCATGTTATTATATTCTCAATTAACGCTATTTTTCACCAGCAAATATCCTCTACTCCTCGAAATCATCGATAGCCCGGTTCACGAAATCCAGGAAAGGCTTCAGGATACGGAAAGCCGCCTCCGCCTTGTCGAGCCAATCGTCGGCCGCCAACCAGTCGTCGGCCACCTTATGAAAACAGGAATAATCCTTGCAACGCAAATAATCAGGATAAGGGAAATCTTTCGGGAAGCCCTGTGGCAACTTTTTCAGCCAATCCTCGCCAATAACGGGATAAAGCCGCTTGAACTCAGGATTCTCAACAATCGATCGGTATTCTTCCGGCTCATCGACAATCGCTTCACGCACGGCCCGCAAGACCGGCGTAGGCAGGCAATAGGAACCGCCGGCCAAAAGGCAGTTACCCGGCTCAAGGTGGAAATAATAACCGCCATGATTGGCTTTCTTGCCTTTGGCGTTGATATAAGCCCCAAGATGCGTCTTATAGGGCGACTTATCCAGCGAGAAACGAGTATCACGGTTGAAGCGGTAAGTACAACTCTTCGCCGTCTGCGAGAGAACCGTCTCGTCGAATGTCCCGATACGCAGGATCAATTGCGCCGTCATCGACTCAAATATCGACCGAACCTCATCATACCAAGCCCGGTTAGCGGTAAACCATTCCCGATTGTTATTCGACCGGATCGCGGCCAGATATTCCAAAATAGCCTTTATCTCATACGCATTTGCCATAACCTTATCCTTATATTGAATGTGACAAAAATAGGAGAAAATGCGGAAGTAGCCATACGAAACGGAAGAAAATCAGCTGTGTCTTTCCGCCCAATAGACACCACAAATAATCAGGACACAGCCAAAGAGCGCCGCCAGGGTAATTCGCTCGTCGAGAACGATTGATGAGGTAAGCATCGTCACCAATGGATTCACGTAAAGATAATTGGTCGCCCTCTCCGCGCCCAAGACCTTCACCGAAGCATTCCACATCAGGTAACAAAGCATTGAGGCGATCAATCCCAGGAAAAGCAGGTTCATCCAAACGACCGGCCGGGCAAGTATCTCCGCTTTCCAGGTCAACGGTTCAAACAGAAAATAGAACGACATTGACAAAAGACCGTAGAAAAAGACCTTGCGAGTTACAAACAAGGAGCCGTAACGGCCACTAAACCGGCGTAAGACCAGGCAATACAAAGCCCAGGAAAGAGCGGCACAAAGTGTCAACAGATCACCCAACGGATTAATCTTCAAAAGAACGCTTCCATTAAACACCACCAAGGCCACGCCGAGCAGGGCCAATAAGGAACCGTATAACATCCGGCGCCTCAACGGATAGTGATAAAACAGGGCCGATAACAAAGCGGTCAGCACCGGCGAGGTACAAACCAGAAGAGAGACATTGGAGGCTAATGTAATTCCCAATGCCGTGTTCTCGGTAATAAAATAGAGCGATCCTCCAAAGATACCGGCCAAAGCGAACCAGCCCTCATCTCGCCAACTCCTTGACCACAACTTGCCCCGCGAGAACAAAAGGATCACCACATAGGCCAAACTAAAGCGGTAGAAAAAGATTTCCGCTGGTGTCAGACCATTTTGAATCAATACTTTCGTAGAGACAAAAGTTGTTCCCCAAATCGCCGCTGTGACCAAGGCCATCAGATGATAACCCCAACGGAAAGCGAAGCCATCCATTTTCTTTCCCATTATCTAATACTATTCAATACCTATCTTTTACTAAAATCCGGATACAAAGATAAAACTAGATCACGTTCGATCGCACATTCCGCTTTTTTACATACATTTGCTTCCACATCCAAACGACAAGACAAACAATGACAGAGGAGGAACAGACCGTAAATAACAATCCGAAAAAGAGAAACAACCGGAAATGGGCCAGACGCGGCCTCCTGTTGCTCCTGAGCCCCGTGATCCTGATCCTCACGCTGTCGGTCTTGCTGTATGTACCATTCATCCAGGATTTCGCTGTTCGACAAGCCTCATCCATCGCAAGCGAGGCTACAGGCATGACCATACAGATCCAAAAGATCCGGCTTTCATTTCCTCTCGACCTGACCATCCGTAAGGCCCAAGCAATTCGCCAACCGGGCGATACGCTGTTCTCCATGGACGATCTTCGAGTCAGGATTCATGCCCTTCCGCTCTTCAAGAAGCAAGTAATGGTAGAGGCTATCGAGCTTAACAAAGTCATAGCCAATACAGGCGACCTGATCGACGGACTGGAAATCAAAGGATCTCTCGGCCACCTGTTCCTGAAAATGGACAGGGCCTATCTTCCCACCGGATTAGCGGTACTCAACGAGGCGACACTATCCGATGCCGCCATCACGCTAATCATCCGGGAAACCGAGCCCAAACCGGAAACACCCTCCGAGCCCATTAATTGGAAACTGCGCCTGGAGAAGGTACGCCTCGACCAGGTAGCTCTTGCCCTGCAAATGCCGGACGATAGCCTGAGGCTCACCACCTATATCGAGAATAGCCAATTGGACAACGGATTAGTTGACTTGGGGAACCTCAGTTATGGAGCCGACCGTTTCTCCATTACGAATACGGCTCTCTCCTACGACGCCAATTATAACGCTCCAATTAACGGACTAGACCCGAGCCATATCGCCATTGATAGCCTGAATGTCGCTCTCGACTCCCTATATTATCAGGATAAAACAATCCGGGCCAACCTAACCCGTTGGACCCTAAACGAGCGATCCGGCTTACGAATCGAGGAATTCAAAGGAAAGATAGACAGCGACCCGACTACAATCCGCATACCTGAACTGATCCTTCGGACCGCCTATTCCGAGGCCGGATTGACCGCGGAAATCCCCTGGAGCTCGATCGACACTAAAGCCAGCGGACAGATGAGCGCACAACTCAGCGCAGCGATCGGTCCACAAGACCTGTTCGCTCTGGCTGGCGACGCGATTCCCTCTGAACTCAAGCCTCATTATCCGACTCAACCACTGGAAATGGCTGTCGGGATCAACGGTAACCTCGAAACGCTTGTCCTGAACAAGGCCAATGCCACGATCGGAGGCGTGCTTGACTTACGGCTTGACGGCAAAGCGGAGGCTTTGACCGACAGTTTGAGGCGATTGGCCGACCTGCGTGTCGACCTGCGCCTGGGTGACCTCGATTTCCTGAAAAGCTTACTCTCTTCAGAACAAAGGTCTCTTTACCAAATTCCAAGAGGCATCACCCTCAAGGGTAACGTCGGCATGGCGGGCACAGAATATCGCACGAAACTCGCATTATACGAAGGAAGGTCAACCATAGCGGCCAACGGCCGTTACGACATCGCCACCGAACGATACGAGGCAAGCCTCAGCATCGACAGTCTGGAGCCGACCCATTTCATGCCATACGACTCGCTCTATTGGGTCGCAGGAAAGATCCAGGCCGAGGGACAAGGTACCGATCCCTTCTCATCGAAGACCACCATGCGTCTCGACGGTAATATCTATGATATCCGTTATGGTGCCTCCTCTCTTGCGGATATTCGTATCGGCAGTACGCTCGAGAACCATTTCCTGAATCTAGAGTTGGTCAGTGAATATCCTTTGGCGCGAATGGAGATCAACCTCAACGCCGACGTACGCAAAGAACGGTTGAAAGCCATGTTGATTGTCGATGCCGAACATATTGACCTTCATCAGATGCATTTCACCTCGATGCCGCTCAGCTCATCATTCCAGATCTTCGCCGAGACAGAGAGCGACCTGAAAGAGGATCACTTGCTCGATATCACACTGGGTAACTGGGAATTGGTTTCCAATAAAGGCAGCTTCAAGCCCAAGACCCTGACGCTCCACACCCGAAGTACAGCCGACACATGCCGTGTCTCCTTCCATGCCGGAGATCTCAATGTCACAATGAGCGGAGACAAGGGAATTAACGGGCTTTTGGAGGATTTCAACAAGTTATCAACATCTGTTGACAAGCAGTTGAAACAGGACTCAACAATTAATCTCGCCGCTTTGCGCCCGCTTCTGCCCCACCTGAACCTAGAGGTTGGAATCGGACCAGACAATCCTGTCTCAAACTACCTGAAATCGTATGAGATCCTGTTCGATCAACTGGATCTATACGCCGAGACTTCGCCCGAAAACGGACTGAGCCTCCGTTCGTCGCTCAACAAGCTGGCGAAAGACACATTGCTCATCGACTCAATCCGCACGACAATCACCCAAGACAGCCTTGGGCTCAATTATCTTGTCCGGGTAGCCAAAGAACCTTACCGACGGCAAAAGCCCTTCACGGCAGGACTCGAAGGCAAAATTCGCCTGGACTACGCCGACGCGCTATTCCATTTCCAAAACGAGACGGCGGATACCAGCTTCCTGATCGGCATCCAGATGAACAAGATAGCGGAAGGATTCCGTTTCCATCTTTTCCCCGAGACACCAATCATCGCGCTTCGCCCTTTCAAGATCAACAAGGATAATTACGTGGATTTCTTCACTCCAAGAAACATCCACGCCAATCTGCGAATGACAGGCGAACAGGACGCGAGCCTCTGGCTCTATTCCACAGAAGTCACCGATACGCTCTCCGAGCTGCACGCCGAGTTGAGCCATGTCGATCTTGCCTACCTGGCCCGTTCCATCAACTATCTTCCGGACATTGCCGGTACGCTGAGTGCCGACCTGCAATACTTGCCGAGCGACACCTCGTTTATGTCCGTTTCGAACATCTTTATTGATGAACTCTTTTACGAGAAAGAACGAGTCGGCGAACTGATGGCCAACGCCGTCTATCTACCGCTGGCGCAAAACGAACATCAAGCAGACCTACACCTGTTTCGCGACGAGCAGGAAATAGTCAGCGTCAATGCCCTCTATACGGCAGGTGACGAAGAACGGATTCAAGGCGACCTCACCTTCTACCATCTTCCCCTGGCGATGGCAGATCCTTTCATTCCGGAGGACATGGCGAAACTGCACGGTGATTTGGATGGCTCGCTTGCCATCTCAGGCAACAGCCAAGCACCCATTTTGGACGGATTCCTGGCTCTCGACTCCGTATCGGTTTATGTCGGGGCGGTAGGCTCCACTTTCCGGTTCGATAACAAGAATGTTGAGATCAAGAGCAACAAACTGACGTTCGACAAATACGGCATCTATTCCACAGGAAAAACTCCCTTCATCATTGACGGCACCATCGATTTCAACCAGATGGACAATCCGATGGCTAACTTACGGCTGACAGCCAACAACCTGGAGCTACTGAACACCAAGAAGAAGCCGGAGAGCCTTGTCTACGGGAAATTATATGTCAACCTCAACTCCACCCTGACCGGGCCGCTCAATCTGCTCAAGATGCGGGGCGACCTGCAACTTCTGGGCGGAACAAACATTACCTATATATTAAAGGACTCGCCCCTGACCGTGCAGGATCGCCTGGCGGATATGGTGACCTTCACCTCTTTTGCCGACACAATCTATCACGAGACCACCCGCAAGCCGCCCTTACCTTTAGGCGGCATGGATATGCTCATGACCATCCGTATCGACCCGGTGGTGCAGGCGAATGTCGACCTGAGCGAGGATCAATCCAGCCACATCAACCTGATCGGTGGTGGCGACCTCTCTTTCCAGTACACACCGCAAGGCGACATGATCCTGAACGGGCAATACACCTTGTCGGGCGGAACCATCAAATACGCCATGCCTGTTATCCCGCTTAAGGAATTCAGTATCCAAAACGGCAGCTATGTCCTTTGGAACGGCAACCCGATGGACCCGTTGCTCAACCTGACCGCGACCGAACGGGTTCGCACCTCCGTCAGCAGCAACGGCCAATCGCCCCGGATGGTGAACTTCGACGTGGGCATCGAAATCCAGCAACGTCTGGAGAATTTAGGCCTCAACTTCACGCTTACCGCTCCAGAAGACCTCAGCATGCAAGAGGAACTTACCGCCAAGGGATCGGAAGAGCGAGCCAAACTGGCGGTCAGCATGTTGGTAACCGGCCTTTATCTGGGCAGCACGACCGGCAGCAACGGAAAGGTCAATCTCGATATGGGCGATGCCCTGAACAGTTTCCTGCAAAGCGAGATCAACAGCATTGCCGGCAGCGCGCTGAAGACGGTGGATATCAGCTTCGGCATGGATACTTACGACGATAATGTCAATGGCGTGGCAGGCTCGCGTACCGACTACTCTTTCCGTTTCGCCAAGCGGTTCTATAACGATCGTATCCAGGTTATCCTGGGTGGACGCATCTCGACCGGCGAGAACATTAATAACGGGCAGGCGCAACCTTTCATCGATAACGTCTCGGTCGAGTACCGGCTCGACAACAGTGGATCGCGTTACGTGAAGCTCTTCCACAACAAGAACTATGAGAGTCTCCTGGAAGGCGAGATCACCGAAACAGGCGCCGGTATCGTCCTGCGCCGGAAAATGATGCACCTCCGGGAACTGTTCAATTTCAAGAAGAAAAAGGTCAAACCGATTAACGAGGAAAAAGAGGAATGAGAAATATAAAGATAATCGCTCCCTCAAAGGATTTTCCAGCCGCTGGAAAACGCCACGCGCTCCGCAGGAAACTTTCCAGCCGCTGGAAAACGCCATGCGCTCCGCGGGAAACTTTCCAGCCGCTGGAAAACGCCACGCGCTCCGCAGGAAACTTTCCAGCCGCTGGAAAACGCCACGCGCTTCGCGGGAAACTTTCCAGCCGCTGGAAAACGCCATGCGTTCCGCGGGAGACTTTCGCAAGTTGCGAAAAAAGGGCAGTTATGGGCCAGCGACTCCTCCTGGGTCTTTGCCTACTCCTCCTGACATTCATAGGTGCCGGCTGCTCGACCACGAAAAACCTGCCCGAGGGCGAAGTTCTCTATGAGGGCATCAAGCGTGTCACGATCGCGGAGCAGGACCCGAGTGCCGATGGCGAGAACACCGTCAGCGAGATCAATGCCGCCCTGGCCTATCCGCCCAACAACGCGTTGCTCGGTAGCTCATCGATCCGGATCCCCTTGCCTGTCGGCTTGTGGGTTTACAATGCCTTTGTCAATAAGAAAGGAAAAATCGGGCAATGGATCTTTAAGAAATTCGCCGCCAAGCCGGTACTGATCAGCACTGTCAACCCCGAGGTGCGTGTCAAGGTGGCCCAGAACCTGTTGAGGGAATATGGCTATTTCCAGGGCAGTACCGGTTTCGAGATCCTTACGGACGAGAAGAATCCCCGGAAAGCGAAAATCGCCTACGAGATTCATATGGGCAAGGCCTATACGCTTGACGATATTCGTTATACCCGAATGCGCCGCCGTACAGACTCAATCATCCAGTCGACCGCCGCGCTCTCCAAGCTGAAGGTCGGCGACAATTTTAACGTCGTTCGCCTGCAGGAAGAGCGAGAACGTATCGCCGCCTTGCTCAGGGACAACGGTTATTTCTATTACCGTCCGGACTTTATCACCTACGACGCCGATACATTGCTCTCGCCGGGCAAGGTTTCCCTGCGGGTCAAGCCCAAAGAAGGTTTACCCATCCGGGCGCTTCGTCCATGGCGAATCGGCGACATCTCCCTCTACCTGTCCGGTTACCAGAACGAGCCTCCAACCGACTCGATCCGCTATAAGGACCTGACCATCCATTATGAGGGAAAACTCCGGGTACGCCCCAAGGTGATTTATGACCGGCTCTTCTTCAAGAGCGGCGAGCTCTACTCGCAAGACAAGCAAGAACAGAGCCAGACCGCCTTGTCTCGTCTCGGCATCTTCCGCTACACGGATATGCAATATACGCCCCGAGACACGACGCGCCGGCAAGACACGCTCGACCTGCGCATCAACGCCACCTACGACCTGCCCATCGATGGCGAGCTGGAGGTTAACGTCACCAGCAAAAGCAACGACCAAGTCGGTCCGGGTGCCGTCTTCAGCGTGACCAAACGCAACATTTTTGGCGGCGGCGAGACCTTCAATGTCCAGATGAAAGGCTCCTACGAATGGCAGACCGGCAATAAGCTCGACAATAACAGTTCCAAGATCAACAGCTACGAGTTGGGCTTGAGCGCGACGCTTAAATTCCCACGGATCCTCTTCCCCGTACCGTTCCAACTCAGCAACAAATACCCGTCGAGCACCTCGTTCCGAATCTATGCGGATCAGATGAACCGGGCCCGTTTCTTCAAGCTCCTGGCCTTTGGTGGCGAATCGTCGTTCGAATTCCAACCCTCGGCGACCTCGCACCACTCGATCATACCATTCAAGCTGACGTTCAACCTTCTGCAAAGCACGACCGCCGAGTTCGACAGTATTACCGATGCCAACAAGGCGCTCAAGAAGAGCTTGCAGGACCAGTTCATCCCGGCTATGGGTTATACCTATACATACGACGACTCGCCCATCACCACGAAAAAGCATCACATCTGGTGGCAAGCGTCGATCACGCAAGCGGGCCTGTTGATGAACAGCGCTTACGCCATCGCTGGAAACAAATTCACCAAAGAGGGCAAATCCCTTTTAGGCAACCCCTTTGCGCAGTTCATCAAAGGAACCGCTGAATTCCGGTATAACCATCAGCTGGCCCCAAAACATCATTTGGTCGGCCGCATCATGGCGGGCGCCATCTACAGCTATGGCAATGCCCGGACCTCACCTTATAACGAACAGTTCTATATCGGTGGCGCCAACAGTATCCGCGCCTTCACGATCCGCAGCATCGGTCCGGGCCGTTTCCACGTGAACAACGAGGACAACGCCTATGCCTATATCGATCGGACCGGTGACCTGAAGTTCGAAGCGAACCTGGAATATCGATTCCCCATCCTGGGAGACCTGGAAGGCGCGACCTTCCTCGATTGCGGTAACATCTGGTTGCTCCGAGAAGATCCCGAACGGCCCGGTGGCCAACTCAAATGGGGCAGTTTCCTCAACGATTTGGCTTTGGGCACGGGCGCCGGACTTCGTTACGTACTGCCGTTTATCGTCATCCGCTTCGATGTGGGTATCGGTCTGCACCTGCCCTACGAGACAGGCAAGAGCGGTTACTACAACATCCCACGCTTCAAGGATGGAATGGGTTATCATTTAGCGATCGGCTATCCGTTTTAAACCATTTTTTTATACTTTCGCGGAAAACGACAGACAGATTATGGGAAACTTTTTTACGTCGCTCTTCTCATCTAATAAAGGAGAGGAAAACAACAAGGAAAAAATCGAGCAAAAGAATTTCGACATACTTAAATATGATGGTGTCCGTGCGCAAAAGATTGGCAAGCACGCCTATGCGATCAAATGTTTCAACGAGGCGTTGAACCTGCAGGAGGATTTCGAGACTCTGGGATTCCTCGTCACCTCCTACACCGTCACCAACCAACTGGAAGAGGCATTGGAGGCGGCCAGCCATATGGTTGGATTAAATCCAGACAACACGGGAGCCCGACTCACACGAATCCAACTCCTGTTCATGCTCGACCGCGACAAAGAGGTTATCGACGATTGCCAACACATCATACAAGCTGAACCCGAGAATTACATCGCCTTTTACCAAATGGCCAAAGCCAAACGGGCGACAGGCGACCAGTTCGGCGCTATTGCCGACCTTACGAAAGCGATCACGCTCAAGGAGGATTTTCCGAATGCCTATCTCTTGAGGGCGGAGATCCTGAAAGATATGCGTCAGGCGGAAGAGGCGCTCAAAGATGTCGAGCAAGCGATCCAACTGGCACCGGAAGAGGAGAACGGCTTCTTGCTAAGAGGCAAAATTCACATGATGCTTGGCGACACGGAAAAGGCACAAGCCGATTTCCAGCAAACGTTGGAGCTGAACCCGTTCAATGAGGAGGCGCAACTCCTGCCCATCCAGCTCCAGATTAATGAGGGAGAATACGCAGAGGCCATCAAAGCACTGGATGAAATCATCGAGAACAATCCCGAATTCGCGAAAGCCTATGAATTGAGAGGACAGGTGAAGAACCTGAGAGGCGATAAGGCTGGCGCTTTCGAGGATCTTAAAAAAGCGGTCGAATTGGACCCCAACGGCGATGTTGCCCAAAAGATGAATGGCCAACATTCCAATTTCGACAACCTCTATCAAGGCGGACTATTCTAGAAAATAAGGATTTTCAAGCTAAAAAAGCGCATAAACCTTTTGATTGTCAAAAAAAGGATATATCTTTGCAGCCCGAATTGGTATAGACAAAATATAATAATAAATAGAATAGAAAGATGAAAAGAACATTCCAACCTTCTAACAGAAAAAGAAAGAACAAGCATGGCTTTCGTTCAAGAATGGCCACTGCGAATGGTCGTCGAGTTTTAGCGGCACGCCGTGCGAAAGGAAGAGCTAAATTGACTGTATCAGACGAGTACAACGGATAATTCAAGTCCGGAACCAGAAATAAGGGAAGTAAAGGTTTTCATTGAGAGCCTTTACTTTCTTTGTTTTTGGGCCATATCTACTTAAAGGAATAGGTTATCTCTCTTTTTTTACCTAATTTTGGGCCGTCCTGAAACAAAATTCCGAATGAAAGATTTTTTATTGAAACTGATAAAAAGCCCGATCGTCGTCAACCTCCTGTTGGCGATTATCCTTACCATAGCGATCATTATTGGTACGCTTCAATGGCTTGACCATTATACCTTGCACAACGAGGCTGTTGTTGTTCCCGATGTCAAGGGGCTGACGCTTGATGAAGCGGACGAGTTCTTCAAGAACAGCAAGCTGCGCTATAACGTGGTCGACTCCGTCTTCTCGAAGGATGTCGCACCGGGTGCTATTGTTGAGTTGGTGCCTGTCGCCGGATCGAAAGTCAAGGAGAACCGCATTGTTTTCGTTACGATCAATGCCCAGACCTCCCAAATGGGTAAAATCCCCGAGATTCAAGACCTGTCTTTCCGACAAGCATACGCGCTCTTGCGCTCCATCGGATTCTCATCGGTCGAGATCGAATACGTCGCGGGCGAATATAAGGATTTGGCCGTAGCGGTCGAATTAAACCAACGCCCGTTGTCTAAGGGCGAGTACGTGCCACTTAACGCGCCACTCACCTTGAAGATCAGCAGCGGCGACCCCAATATGCAACCTGATTCCCTTTCGTTGGACAGCATACCTGTCGAACCACTCGACAGCGACGTGGAAAATTGGTTTTAACGATGATAGACTTCCTGGATGAGATAGACGACGAGCAAACGGATGATTTGCTCCAACCCGAAGGTGAAGGACTTCCCGACGGACTGTATGAGCATTTCCGCTTCGTGGCGGACAAAGGGCAATCGCTGATCCGTGTCGACAAGTTTCTGGTCGACCGCATGATGGGCGCTACCCGCAACCGTATCCAACTGGCGGCGGAAGCAGGTTGTGTGCTGGCCAACAATAAGCCGGTCAAGAGCAACTACCGGGTCAAGCCCCTGGACGTGATCTCCATTGTCATGGACCGTCCGCGGCGAGAGATGGAAATCATTCCCGAGGATATTCCCCTGAACATCGTTTATGAGGACGAGGATTTGTTGGTGGTCAACAAACCCGCAGGACTTGTCGTACACCCCGGGCACGGTAATTATACGGGCACGCTGGTCAATGCGTTAGCCTATTACCTGAAAGATGATCCCATGTATGACCCTTCGGATCCCCGTCTTGGATTGGTGCACCGAATTGACAAGGACACTTCCGGGCTCCTCGTCGTAGCCAAACGGCCGGAAGCCAAGAGTGACTTGGGCCTGCAGTTCTTCAACAAGACGACCAAGCGCAAATACAGGGCCTTAGTTTGGGGTATTGTCAAGGAGGATGAGGGCCGGATTGAGGGAAATATCGGTCGCGACCCGAGAGACCGGATGCAAATGACCGTATTCCCCGATGGCGATCAAGGCAAGCATGCTGTCACGCATTATACGGTGCTCGAGAGACTGGGCTATGTCACTCTCGTCGAGTGCCGTCTGGAGACCGGTCGGACACACCAGATCCGTGTCCATATGAAACACATTGGTCACACCCTCTTCAACGATGAGCGCTATGGTGGCCATGAGATCCTTAAAGGAACAACATTTACGAAATACAGACAATTCGTTCAGAACTGTTTCGCTATTTGCCCACGTCAGGCCTTGCACGCGAAAACACTTGGTTTCATACATCCCACAACCAAGAAAGAGATGTTTTTCGATTCCGAGCTTCCAGACGACATGCGACAGTTGATAGACAAATGGCGAATATACGCGAACTCAAAAGAATGATAAGATGAAAAAGAAAATTGCGATTATCGCTGGTGGAGATTCCTCAGAAATCGTAATCTCCCTGAAAAGTGCGGAAGGATTATACTCTTTTATTGACAAGGATAAATACGACTTATACATCGCGACTATCAAAAAAGGGGAATGGAACGTCAGACTGGCTGATGGCGAGCAGGTTCCAATCGACAAGAACGATTTCAGCTTCCTTGAGAAAGGGCAGAAACAGCATTTTGATTTCGCCTACATCACGATTCACGGAACACCGGGAGAGGATGGCCGTCTGCAAGCCTATTTCGACATGATCGACATGCCTTATTCCTCTTGCGGCATGCTGGCCAGTACGATAACCTTCAATAAATTTGTTTGCAACCAATATTTGCATAACTTTGGGGTGAAAATAGCGAAGTCTATCCATTTGTTCAAAGGACAAGAAGTCTCCAACGAGGAGGTTGTCCAACGTTTGGGATTACCCGTTTTTGTCAAGCCCAATGATGGCGGCAGCAGTTTCGGCGTAACCAAGGTCAAGAATGAATCGGATATACAACCCGCTATTGAAAAGGCCTTCAAGGAGGGCAAGGAGGTTGTGATCGAAAGCTTCATCTCCGGAACGGAAGTGACTTGTGGTTGCTACAAGACCGATAAGGTAACACGTCTGCTTCCCATTTCGGAAGTTATCTCGGAAAATGAGTTCTTCGATTTCGACGCTAAATATAACGGACAGGTGAAAGAAATTACGCCCGCCCGTATTTCTCAGGAGTTAACCGAAAAAGTGCAGAGTGAGACCTCTCGCATTTACGACATTTTGGGCGCCAAAGGACTAATACGCGTGGATTACATCATACCGGAAGACGGTGAACCCGTCTTGTTGGAGATCAACACTACTCCCGGAATGACGGCGACAAGCTTTATTCCTCAGCAAGTTCGCGCCGCTGGTCTTGACATCAAGGACGTAATGACTGAGATTATTGAGAACGAACTGAAAGGTAGAGATTAAAGCATCAAGGACTTATGGAGACAGGAAATGTTTCTTACAATTTTGACGAGATTCGCCCGTTGAATAACGACGAAGTCAAGGAGGCGATCGAGGAGCTTATCGCGAATGAGGATTTCGCGAGAGCCTTACGTTACATCAAGCCCGACCTTTGTTGGGACAAATTCGCGGAAGCCATGCGTGCCTGCAAGACCAAAGAGGAATTCAAGAGCACGTTCGGGTATGACGCGGTCATGACGGTCGCTAAAAAGACGACATTCTCCCTGACCATATCAGGGCGCAGCCGATTGCCTAAAGACAAGGCCGCCTGTACCTTTATCTCAAACCATAGGGATATTGTCCTCGACGTGGGTTTCCTCAACGTCATGCTGTATGACGTCGGCTATGGACCTACGCAGATCGCCATTGGTGATAACCTGTTGATTCGCCCCTGGATCAAAACCCTGGTACGATTGAACAACAGTTTTATCGTCAAGCGTGGTGTCTCTGTCCGGCAAATGCTGGACGTTAGCCAGACTTTGTCCGCCTACATCCACCACACCATCAGGGAAACCAAAGAATCCATCTGGATCGCTCAGCGCGAGGGTCGTGCGAAAGACTCAAACGACAAGACCCAAAGCAGCGTACTTAAGATGCTGAATATGGGAGGCGACAAAGGCAACCTGTTATATAACCTGATGGAGCTTAACATCGTGCCAGTCGCTATCTCCTACGAGTACGACCCGTGTGATTACCTGAAGGCGCAAGAGTTCCAGCAGAAAAGGGATGATCCTAATTTCGTCAAGTCGCAAAGAGACGACCTGCTGAACATGGAAACAGGAATCCTTAACAATAAAGGACGTGTTCATTTCACGATCACCAATCCGATCAACGAGAAGTTAGCGACTCTGGATCCCAACCTCGAGAAGAACGAGCTGGTCAACAGGATCGCCAATATCATCGACCGTGAGATCTATCTTAACTACCGTTTCTATCCCTGCAACTACGTCGCCTACGACATGCGCATGGGAACGAATCGATTCAAGGATCATTACAGCCCGAAAGACAAGGTCGCTTTCGAGAACTATCTGAACGGACAAATCGAGAAAATAGTCTTACCGAACAAGGATGAGGCTTTCCTCAGGGGAAAAATCCTGGAAATGTATTCCAACCCCTTGAAAAACCATTTATCCGTTAAGGACTTCTAAAGGGCATACAGCTCTCTTCAAAGGAAAGGCCAGTCCTGTCCGAAAAGGACTGGAGTTTCCTTCGAAAAGGACTGGAGTCCTCTTCGGACGGGACTGAAATCCTTTTCGGAAAGGATGGGGAATTTTCCCAAGAGCGAATAAAGACCTGGCCGATCCCTCACTAACGGGAATGCCCACAAGAACGCTACAAGCTCCTTTCCTTCCCGTTATCACGGTATGGGAACCACCTCTCCCAACAAAACCGACAATCATCTCTATATAACAATTTGACATAAAACGCCCGTACTTAATTATATATAATCGCCAACCGGGTTGTTTTCCCCTTCTGTTTTTTGTTTTTTTTAATCAATCGGTCCGAATAATATTACCCGTAATTTTATATTTTCGCGTAGATTTTGGAAAAAAGGTTTTTATCAAAAAGCAAGTTAACCGATAAAGCTTATGGAAAATATAGAAACAGGACTTTTACTGATGGTAGTTGGCATGGCTACCGTATTTCTCATCTTACTTATTATAATTTATATAGGTAAGGGATTAATTGTAGCGGTCAACAAATACGCCCCCGAGGAGGCAGCCGCAAGCCCCAAGACAAGAAACACCTCGCCAACACCCCAACAAGCGTCATCCGCAGCTATGCCTGGACAAGAGACCGCGGCGATTGTTGCCGCCATATCGGTCTTGACGCACGGACAAGGAAAAGTCACCCGTATCGAGAAAATATAAATATAAATATATATCATGAAAAAAGAAATCAAGTTTAGCCTGGTATTCCGCGATATGTGGCAATCAGCAGGCAAATATGTTCCTACAGTAGATCAATTGACCAGGGTAGCCCCGGCCATTATAGAAATGGGATGTTTCGCCAGAGTCGAAACGAATGGTGGTGGATTCGAGCAGGTAAACCTTCTGTTTGGCGAGAACCCCAACCGGGCGGTTCGCGAATGGACAAAACCGTTCCATGAGGCCGGTATCCAAACACATATGCTAGACCGTGCCTTGAACGGCTTACGGATGAGCCCAGTCCCAGCGGATGTACGCCGTCTTTTCTATAAGGTAAAAAAAGCACAGGGCACTGATATCGCCCGGACTTTCTGCGGCTTGAACGACGTACGCAACATCGCGCCATCCATCAAATATGCGAAAGACGCCGGCATGATCTCCCAATGCTCACTCTGTATCACACACTCTCCGATCCACACGGTAGAGTATTACACGAAGATGGCTTACGAGTTGATCGAGCTGGGCGCGGACGAGATCTGTATCAAGGATATGGCCGGTATCGGTCGTCCTTACTCACTGGGCCAGATCGTAGCGAACATCAAGAAAAAATATCCGGATATCCCTGTACAATATCACAGCCATGCAGGACCAGGCTTTAACATGGCCTCTATCCTGGAGATTTGTAACGCCGGTTGTGACTACATCGATGTTGGCATGGAGCCTCTTTCATGGGGAACTGGCCACGCTGACCTGCTCGCCGTACAGGCCATGCTGAAAGACGCCGGATTCCAAGTACCGGAAATCAACATGGCGGCTTACATGAAAGTAAGAAGCTTGATTCAAGAGTTCATCGACGACTTCCTCGGACTTTACATCAGCCCGAAAAACCGGTTGATGAATTCCCTGCTGATCGGACCGGGATTGCCTGGTGGTATGATGGGAAGCTTGATGGCCGACCTGGAAAAGAACCTGGAAAGCATCAACAAGAGCAATATCAAGAACAACAAGCCGTTGATGACACAAGATCAATTGCTGATCAAACTGTTCGACGAGGTCGCTTACGTTTGGCCACGTGTCGGTTATCCTCCATTGGTAACCCCCTTCAGCCAATATGTCAAGAATCTCGCCTTGATGAACGTGATGCAGATGGAAAAGGGCAAAGAGCGTTGGAGCATGATCGCCGACGATATCTGGGATATGATCCTTGGCAAAGCCGGACGCCTGCCTGGACCGCTCGCGCCTGAGATCATCGAGAAGGCAAAGAAAGAGGGACGCCAGTTCTTCGAGGGCGACCCGCAAGAGAACTATCCGGACGCGCTCGACAAATATCGCAAGCTCATGAACGAGAAACACTGGGAAGTTGGCGAAGATGACGAGGAGCTCTTCGAGTACGCTATGCACCCAGCACAGTATGAGGCTTATCGTTCTGGTAAAGCGAAAGTGGAATTCAAAGCTGACGTCGCTAAACGCCGGGCAGAGAAAGCGAACGCTAATAAACCCGCTTCCGAACCTGTCAAGTTCCAGATGCCGAAAGAGCCGCAAGTCTTGACAGTCGATGTCAACGGCCAGGCTTACCGTGTCACAGTCGCTTTCGGCGACGACAAGGCCGCTCCAGCGCCCGCACCAGCACCAGTGCCCGCGGCACCACAGGCGGCACCTGCGCCACAAGCAGCCGGAGCCGGCAAGGAGGTACTTTCGCCACTGGAAGGTAAGTTCTTCTTGACCAAAGGTTCTTCCGATACGCCATTAAAGGTTGGCGATACGGTTAAGCAGGGCGATATCCTCTGTTATGTGGAAGCGATGAAAACATACAACGCGGTTCGCTCAGAGTTTGATGGTACCATTACTGCCATCTGCCTCTCACCGGGTGACGCCGTATCCGAGGACGATGTATTAATGACCATACAATAATGAACGAGATTTTTAACAATCTATATGAGATGACTGCGTTCAGCAATATTATTGCCGAACCGCAGTTCCTGATCATGTACGCGATCGCGTTCATATTACTTTACTTGGGTATCAAGAAAGAATATGAGCCCTTGCTGCTGATCCCTATCGCGTTCGGCGTGTTGCTCGCGAACTTTCCCGGAGGAGACATGGGTGTTATCCAGGCCGACGAGAACGGAATGATCAACGTTCACGGCGTCATGAAGAACATTTGGGAGATGCCGCTTCACGATATCGCGCACGAATTAGGCCTGATGAATTTCATCTATTACATGTTGATCAAGACAGGTTTCCTACCGCCGATCATCTTCATGGGCGTGGGCGCCTTGACCGATTTCGGCCCGATGTTACGTAACTTGAGGCTCTCCATCTTCGGCGCTGCCGCACAGTTGGGTATCTTCACGGTGCTGCTTGTCGCGATCCTGATGGGATTCACGCCTAAAGAGGCGGCCTCTTTAGGTATCATCGGTGGAGCCGATGGTCCGACAGCGATTTTCACGACCATCAAGCTTGCCCCACATTTGTTGGGTCCGATCGCAATCGCAGCCTATTCTTATATGGCGCTTGTCCCCGTGATTATTCCACTCGTGGTTAATTTGCTGTGCACGAAAAAAGAGTTGAGCATTAACATGAAGGAACAAGAAAAGAAATATCCGTCACAAACCGAGATCAAGAATCTCCGAGTACTGAAGATCATCTTCCCTATCGTCGTAACAACGGTTGTTGCCCTGTTCGTGCCGAGTGCCGTACCTTTGATCGGTATGCTGATGTTCGGTAACTTAGTTAAGGAGATCGGGAGCAACACATCTCGGTTATTTGATGCCGCAGCAAACAGCATCATGAACACGGCAACCATCTTTCTGGGGCTCTCTGTAGGTGCGACCATGACGGCAGAAGCATTCTTGAACCTGACAACCATCGGTATCGTAATCGGCGGTTTCCTTGCGTTTGCCCTCTCCATCTCAGGAGGCATACTCTTCGTCAAGCTAGTTAACCTGTTTACCAAGAAAAAGATCAATCCATTAATCGGAGCGACCGGTCTGAGTGCCGTTCCCATGGCGTCGCGTGTCGCCAATGAGATCGCCTTGAAATATGACCCAAAGAACCATGTCCTGCAATATTGCATGGCAAGTAACATTTCCGGAGTCATTGGTTCGGCCGTAGCTGCCGGTGTCCTGATCTCTTTCCTGGGATAAACAGAAATCCTATAAATCAAAGCCGATCGCCAAGTCCAATGGACTTTAGCGATCGGCTTTTTTTGCGTTTTTTACAAGATATAATACGTTTTTAGATAAAAATATCTTTAAGAATAATGCCATTCAAAAATATTTAGCTTAATTTGTAACGGATAATAATGAGGAATGAATTATCCTTTTCTTAAAAATCAATTGTATATGAAGGACACTCTAGAGACTAATCTGCCGGAAGAAGCCGGTAAATTGGAAGAAGCTAAGACTCCGCAAACCATCGCGGAAAATGAGAATATGGCCACGGCTGAAACTACGGACGCCGAAGGTACGACACCTGCCGCCCCAGTAAAACTGACAAAAGAGGGCATCATCGAGCAACTCGAGAAACTAGTCGAGACTCCTATCGAGACGTCACGATCAGAAATCGAGGCCCTAAAGCAAGCCTATTACAAGATCCGCAGAGCTGAAACGGAAGAGATGAAGAAAGAGTTCCTCGCCAATGGAGGAGAAGAAAAGGATTTCGTAGCCCCAGCCGACGAGAAGGAAGAGCAACTTAAACAACTACTCACCGCCTATAAGGAAAAGAAGGCGATTGCCCTGGCGGAAGATGAGAAAGAGAAAGCGGAGAACTACGCCCGCAAACTCCAGCTTATCGACCAGCTGAAAGAGCTTACCGAAAGCCAAGATGATTTCAACAAGCAATACAACACTTTCAAAGAGATCCAACAGAAATGGAAAGAGATCAAGAACATCCCGCAAGAACATGTCAACGATCTGTGGAAAACCTATCAGATGTATAGCGAGAAGTTCTACGACATCATTAAGATCAACAATCAATTCCGGGATTACGATTTCAAGAAGAACCTGGAACTGAAAACCGCCTTGTGCGAGGCTGTCGAGAAATTAGGTACGGAGGCTGAGCCTATTTCCGCGTTCCACCAATTACAAAAGCTGCATCAGCAATGGCGTGAGATCGGTCCCGTCGCTAAAGAATTGCGCGAGGAGTTGTGGGCACGTTTCAAGGCCGCATCTACAGTCGTTAACAAACGTCACCAAGAGTACTTCGAGCAACTGAAGTCGAAAGAGCAAGAGAACCTCGAGGCCAAGACCGCTATCTGCGAACAAATGGAAGCGATCGACTTCTCTACGCTCAAGAGCTTCAAGGATTGGGATAACATGAGCAAGACGGTTATCGGATTGCAAGAGAAATGGAAGACAATCGGCTTCGCCCCGAAAAAATACAATGTTAAGATATTCGAGCGGTTCCGTGCGGCTTGCGACAACTATTTCGAGAAGAAAGGCGAGTTCTATAAAGCGATAAAGAACGAGATGGAGGCTAATCTTGAGAAGAAGAAAGCCTTGTGTGAAAAAGCGGAAGCGTTGAAGGACAGCACGAACTGGAAAGATACGACCGAAAAGATGATCGCTCTCCAAAAAGAGTGGAAGACAATCGGAACGGTAGCACGCAAACATTCCGACGCTATTTGGAAACGTTTCATCACGGCATGCGACTACTTCTTCGACCAGAAGAATAAGAATGTCTCCTCTCAAAAGAGCGTCGAGCAAAATAATCTTGCCGCCAAGAAAGAATTGATCGAGAAGATCAAGAACCTGGATACGAACCTGGAGATGGGCGAGGCACTCGCCACTCTCAAACAATATATGGCAGAATGGAATGAGATCGGCTTTGTCCCATTCAAGGAGAAAGACAAGATCTATAAGGAATATCATGAGGCTGTCGACCAGCAATTCGATCGGCTGAAAGTGGACCGGAACGACCGAAGAATGCAATCGTTCAGGAACAATCTCAGCGAGATCACAAGCGGTGAGCATAGCAAAGGTCGTCTTTTCAGTGAGCGCGACAAGTTGATGCGTACTTACGACCGGATGAAGAGTGAGCTCCAGACTTACGAGAACAACATTGGTTTCTTAAGCGTCTCATCAAAAGGCGGAGGTGGCCTCCTGAAAGAGATGGAAAGGAAAATCGAGAAACTTAAAGAAGACATGGAATTGATCGTAAAGAAGATCGAAGCCATTGACGAAAATCTGGATTAGGAAATAAAATTCCAATAAAAACAGGCAGTAGGTATTTCGTGGAATACCTACTGCCTGTTTTTTTAATCAATCACAACATAATTTTTTTAATCAATTGTAATATAAACGAAACATATATAAACTAACTTTGCCGCGTCAGAACAATTCAAAAACAAATTAGTCCCATGAACAAAAACTACGATCTAACGACCGCCAAGCGCTTGTGCGCAGGTGTGTCTTTATGTTGTTTGGTTGTAGGCGTCCAGGCCAATCCCGCCACTCTACCTGGCATCGCATTGGCAAATGTCACGACCCAAAACGAACAACAAAGCTCCAAGAAAATCACGGGTATTGTCAAAGATGTAACCGGAGAACCCATCATTGGCGCCAACGTCATCGTCAAAGGGACAACTAATGGAACGATGACAGGATTGGATGGTGATTTTGAGCTTGAGGTTCCAGAAAACGCTCTATTGGTCATCAGCTACATCGGTTATGTCAACCAAGAAATCCCCGTGAGCGGCAAAAATTCTTTTAACGTTACACTAGAAGAAGACACACAAAACCTGGATGAGGTTGTCGTATTGGGATACGGTGCCGGGCAACGCAAGCAAGACTTGTCCGCTTCTGTAGGTGTATTGAACAATACAGAAGACTTGGTCGTCCGTCCGGTCTCTTCAACGGAGAGCATGTTGCAAGGCCAGCTGGCCGGTGTCACCGTACAATCGGATGGTGGCGACCCGACCTCAACGCCTTCGATCGTCATCCGTGGCCAAGGATCGCAGAACGGCGATAATGTATTGTGGGTAGTCGACGGTATACCGGGCGCTCCTATCGCTTCTATGAACGATATCGAGTCCATCGTCGTATTGAAAGACGCTGCCTCCGCCGCTATCTACGGTGCGCAATCCGGAGCGGGCGGTGTTATCTTGGTAACCACGAAGAAGGCGAAGCAAGGCGAACCGAGCGTAAGCTACGACGCGACCTTCGGCGTACGCAAGGCCAGCAACCTGGTTACCCCGCTGACGGCCGAGGAGCAAATCCAGATGCGCCAATTGTCGTACGCCAATGCCGGCATGACCCTTCCGATTGGATGGGATACGTCGCGCAACCCTTGGATCGCTACGACGCGGACAAACTGGATGGACGAGATTTTCCGCACGGCGTTCTACCAACGCCACAACTTAGCTGTCAACATGGGTACCGAAAAGGCGTCTCACCGCGTATCATTCGCCTACGACAACGACCAGGGTACGTTGATCAGCACTTTCAATAAAAACCTCTCACTCCGTTACAACGGCAGCTACCAAATCAACAAATGGGTAAAGATCACTGAAGATTTTGTTTGGAAGAATAATGAGCAACGCTCATCGGATACGAACAGTGCCTACACGGGAGCCATCCTGTCGGCGGTCTATATGCCCTCCAGCGCAACGGTCTACAATCCGTTGGATGGAACTTATGGCGGAACCACGACGGAGGATCCGGATTACATCGCCCAATATGGCTCTAACTTCTCCGATATCCACGGTGACGCCGTCAACCCGGTCCGTTTGCTCGAAGCCGACAGCCGTTACGACCGTACCAGCGACATCTGGAGCACAACCAGCTTGGAGGTGGGCAACATCGTGCCGGGCTTAAAGTTCGTTAGCCGCTTCACTTACAACTTGCAAAGCAACCTGTACAAGAACTTCAGCCCGATCCGCGACGAGGTTGGTAAGCCCGAATTGAACAACACGTTGACGGAAACGACTTTCCGTTCGGACAGATGGAAGACCGAGAACACGTTGACTTACGACAATACGTTCAATGACAAGCATACGGTAGGCGTACTGTTGTCTACGACAGCAGACCATTATAACAAACGTAGCCTGGAGGTGACCGGTAACGATTTCGCGGACGAGTCCGCTTATCTGCAATACCTCGCTTACGCCGGCAATATCGCGGCGGAGGATTTCCTGGAAGGCCCGGACGCGAACGTTTCCGTAATCGCCCGTTTGGCTTACTCGTACGACGACCGTTATTTCGTGACCGCCTCTTGGCGCCGTGACTACGCGGGCCGTCTGCCGAAAGAGAACAACTATGGCGACTTCCCGGCTGTGACGGCCGGATGGAAACTCTCGAAAGAGGCTTTCTTCCCGGAGACAGACTGGCTGAACTTGCTGAAGATCCGTGCCTCTTGGGGACGCGTCGGTAATCTGGGATCCATCGGCTACAACTATAAGTCCGCTTTGCTCAACAAGGACACCTGGCTGGAACAAGCGCAATATGGCGTGGAGTCGAACCTGACGTGGGGTAACTTCGTTTACTTCCAGACGGCGATGAACCCGAACCTGACGTGGGAGACTTCCGAGCAATGGGACTTGGGTCTGGATGTCGACATGTTCGACAATCGCTTAAGCATGGCGTTCGATTACTTCGACAAACGGACATTCAACCTGATCCAGGAGCAATCAATGGGCTGGCCTACCTATATGGGTCTCGACGCCTTGCTGGTCAACCAGGGCGAGGTGCGCAACCGAGGTTTTGAGGCGCAAGTCAGCTGGAACCATCAAGTGAATAAAGACTGGAGCTACTTCGTCTCCGGCAACTTCTCCTATCTGAAAAACTGGGTATCCGACATCGGCGTGCGGAATCCGGACGGTACATCGGGCGTCTGGACGGGCGATGGCAGCTTCCGTAACATCCCGTACATCTACCAGACCGCCGAGGGCGAGCCCTTGAACTCGTTCTACCTCATCAAGACCGACGGTATTTTCCAGAGCGACGAGGAAGCGGCAGCTTACGTGGATAAGAACGGCAACCGCATCCAGCCGAACGCACAGGCGGGCGACTTGAAGTTCGTGGACTACAATGGAGATGGCGTGATCGACGATAACGACCGCCAGTATTGCGGCAGCGCGACACCGAAGACCACCTTCTCTTTCTCAGGAGGATTCACGTGGAAGAACCTTACGGTAAGCGCGATGTTCCAAGGCGTGGGTGGCGCGCAGGCCTTCTATGCGGGCAAATACATGTTGTTGAGCGATGTGGAGGGTAACTTCAACCGCTCGAACGAGATCCTGGATGCCTGGAGCCCGACGAACACCGGCTCCGACATTCCGCGCCTCTCGAAAAACGACCCGAACAGCAACTTCAGCCGGCCGTCTGATTGGTATTTGGAAGACGCCTCCTATTTGCGTCTGAAGAACCTCACCGTCTCTTACAACTTGACAGACCTCATGCGCAAATGCCAGCACTTCAGCGACCGGAACAGCGCGCTGTCTGTCTATTTCAGCGGCGAGAACCTCTTCACCATCACGAGCTATTCTGGTATGGACCCCGAATGCGGCGGCTGGGACGCCTTGAAGTATCCCGTCTCGCGCGTATTCTCATTCGGCTTGAAATTAACTTATTAATCGGAGACGTTTTATCAGAAATTTAAATCAACTAAGAAGAATTATAAGATGAAGAAACATATTGCTATATTGTGCATGTCCTTGCTGGCCTTCGGTTCCTGTAGCGATTTCCTCGACGTACAGCCGGAGGGAGACGCCACGATCGACAACTATTTCTTGAACGACCAGCAAGCGATCGACGCGATCGACGCCTTGTACGCGCATATTCAGCAGGAGGGTTGCTATGGGCGTGAGCTGTTTTGGGAGCAAGGAGCCGCCAACGACATCGTCTGGGGCCGAACCCGCGGATACAATACTTTGGCCACCTTCGAGTACACGGGCGAGGAATCCCCGCTGAGGGACACGTTCGAGCGCATCTACGTCGTCATGGCCCGCGCGAATTACGTCATCCAGGAGCTCTTGGAAAAGGAGGCTACGACCGCCTTGACCGAGATCGAGAACCGCAGCTTGGGCGAGGCCTATTTCTGCCGCGCTTGGTCGCACTTCCTGATCGCCTACCGTTACGGCACAGACGAGCAGGGCGTCCCGTTCGTCCGCTATGAGGATTTTGAGGGAGGCTATGATAACTCCATCCCGCCGCAGCGCGCGACCGTCATGGAGAACTACCAGTTGATCATCGACGACATGGAAGAGGCCATCGCACGCCTACCGCGCTTCGAGGAGTATGACGCCGACAACCGCGGACGGGCGCACCAGGCGGCCGCCATCGCTTTCCAGGCGAAGACTTATGCCTATTGGGCCACTTGGGACGAGTCGAAATGGGACAACGTGATCGAATTGGTCACCCGCTTGGAGACAGAGTATGGACGCGACCTCGCGCCGACCTTCGACGAGCTCTTCTCCTCCGACTTCGCGAACTACTGGACGGCCGAGTATTTGTGGACCATCCCGGGCAATGGCGGAACGCAGATGGGTGGCTCCGAATTCCCGGGGGTAATCCTCGAGAACCAGGGCTGGGGTAAGTACAACGGCTGGGGACAGATGAAGCCCACCCTCGATATCTATGAGGAAATGTTGAAAGATGGCGAGGGCAACGACCGGCTGGTCCGCTCGATCCTCGAATACAACCAGGAATTCCAGTTCTTTGGCGAAACCCGCCGCTTCTACTCCCAGTCTGACCTGGAGGCGGGCTTCCAAATCAATAAATACATGGATCCGTTCAAATATGCTGATCCCATCGCGGCCGGCACGGTAAGCTCCAATGGCGACTGGCCAACCGTCCGCGTGAACCTCCCCATCATCCGCTTCGCCGAGATGTTACTCTTCCGCGCCGAGGCTTACCTGATGACCGGGCGGGCCGCCGAGGCGACAAGCGATATCAACCGCATTCGCCTGCGCTCGAACCTGGAGCCGCTGAGCGGCACGGCAACGATGGCCGACCTCTACCACGAGCGGCGTTGCGAGCTGGCGTTCGAGTTTACGGATCACCTCTTCGACCTGAAACGCTGGCACCGCTCTTCGAACGCCGAGATCAAGGAACTGGCCGAGAAGGAGCTGAATGCCCGCCCGCGCGTCCGTCACTACGAGGATCGCACGGATCCGGAGTCCGCTTACACGGTAGGTTACTATGAGGACTACACGAACAAGAGGACTTATCAGGATTACATGATGGTCTTCCCATACGCGGACGAGGAGATCACGAAAGCGAACGGTCAACTGAAGCAGAACAAGGGTTATTGATCCATCATCAATAACAACCAAACACAGCAAGGGCGACGTACCGGAATTGATTCTTCCCGGGGCGTCGCCCTTTTTAATAACTATCAAGCATTCCATTTTCCACCCAACAGGACCTGTTTTGGAGAGAAAAGAAAGAGATCGAATACCATCCCAGGCTCGCGGAATCGAGAATCTTTCCTACATTTGTAGGATAAAATCCAAGGTCCCACTTCTATTATAATAAAGAACAGAATGAACATCAAACAAACACTTTGCGCAGGACTTATACTCGTCCTGGCCTCATGCGCCAAACAGCCGGAAATCATTAAATCTCCTTTCGACTCGGTTAATCCTTTTATCGGCACCGGATTCCACGGACATACCTATCCGGGAGCGACAGCCCCTTTTGGAGGTGTACAGCTGAGTCCCGACACTCGCCGGGGTAACTGGGACGCCTGCTCCGGTTATCATTACAGCGACTCGACCCTGTTGGGATTCTCGCATACGCACCTGAGCGGTACCGGATGTATTGATTTGGGCGATCTTCTTTTCCGCCCCTCATTACAGACTCCGATCGCCTTCTCACACGAGAAAGAAACCGCCTCGCCAGGATATTATTCCGTAAAACTAGACAGTGAGCAAGTCCTGGTAGAGCTGACAGCGACACCTCATGTCGGTGTCCATCGCTACAGTTATTCTCCAAAGACGGACGCGAAACTGGTTGTGGATCTTGATCACCTGCTCGACAATGAATTTATCTATGAAGGATGGATCAAGCCGAATGGCAATAATGAACTGGTCGGTATGCGCCGTACCCGAGGATGGGTCGACAATCAATACATCTATTTCGTCGCCCAATTCTCATGCCCCTTCACCAATATAGAGCAACCCGCCGAACGACAGGCCATCCTGACTTTCGATACCACCAACGGACAACCTGTTGTCTGCAAAGTCGGCCTTTCTATCGTGAGCGAGGCGAACGCTCGCCTCAACCTCGAGCAAGAGACCGGAACACAAGGATTCGACTTTGACGCGATCCATCAACTCACCCGCAATGCCTGGGAAGAGGAATTGAATGCCATTACGGTTGAGGGCGGAACAGCCGCACAGCGGGAAATTTTCTACACGGCTCTCTATCACAGCAAAGTGGTACCGAACATTGTTAATGACGCAAACGGCGAGTATCGTCGGCACGATCTCAGTGTAGCGACCTTGCCGACCAACAAGAAGCAATATTCAACCTTCTCTACATGGGATACGTTCCGGGGCTGGCATCCGCTGATGACTCTGCTCGACACGACGCTGGTCAGCGACATGGTCCAATCGTTCCTCAACATTTATGACGCAAGTGGGGAACTGCCTCTCTGGCCTCTCTCCGCAGGCGAGACCGGCACGATGATCGGCTACCATACCGCCTCTATCATCACCGACGCCAATATGAAAGGGATCCGGGGCTTTGATGCGGAAAAGGCATTGGAAGCAATGAAGGTCTCCGCCGAGAAGAACAAGAAAGGCGCAGACTATTATATCCGCGAGGGTTATATCCCGACCAACATCAAGAAAGAATCCGTATCCTGCCTTCTGGAATTTGCCTACGACGACTGGTGTATTGCCCAATTAGCTAAAGCCTTGGGACATGAGGCAGACTACGAGACCTTCATCCAACGGTCGCAAAACTTCATTCATGTCTTCGATGGCAGTACCCGTTTCTTCCGGGGCAAGCGACAAGACGGTAACTGGGAAACACCTTTCGACCCATTCGCTATCGGCCGTTCCTATACGGAAGCGACCGCTTGGCAATACCGTTTCTTCACACCACATGACGTCAACGGACTTGTCCAGCTCTTTGGCGGACAAGAGGCCTTCATCAATAACCTCGACAGCCTGTTCACCGTTACCTCTGAAGTAGTAGGCGACCTGGCGGATGTCACCGGCCTGATCGGACAATACGCACATGGCAATGAGCCCAGCCATCACATGGCTTACCTATATAATTATGTAGGCCAACCCTGGAAAACACAGGAATGGACCCGCCGACTGCTCGACGAAATGTACCAACCCACACCTGAGGGAATCATCGGTAACGAGGATTGTGGACAGATGTCGGCCTGGTATATCCTGAGTGCTCTTGGCTTTTACTCTGTTTGCCCAGGCAGTAACCAATATGCTCTGACCTCGCCTCTCTTCGATAAGGCGACGATTCAACTGGCCAATGGGCAGACCTTGACCATCAGTGCCAACGATCCGGCTCACAACCGTTACATCACGAAAGTAACCCTCAACGGTGAGGAAATCAAACAGGCTTTCATTACACACGAGCAACTGATGAAAGGCGGATCCTTGGTTTTCACCCTCACGGATCAGCCTGACAAACAATGGGCCAGCGATCCGGAGGCGGCACCCTATTCTTATACACAGGAACAGGTTGTCTCTATTCCCTATATCGCCAAGGACCTGGATCTATTCGAGAATGAAATTCCAGTCGAGATTGCCACCGCCACAGCCGGCGCGACAATCCATTATACGCTGGATGGCAGTGAGCCAACGGAACAATCACCCGTCTATCAAGAACCATTCACGATCGATCAGACAACTACAATCCAAGCGAAGGCATTCAAGGCAGATTATCGCCCAAGCGCATTACTAAAGATCCAAGCCCGCAAAGCGCAATTAGCCCCCGCACTCCAAGTAAAACCAACTGAAAATGGAGTCGCTTATACCTATTATGAGGGTTACTTCCAATGGGTTGCCGACCTGAAGAAGGGTAAAGTCATCGAGCGGGGCATTATGCCTGAGCCAACGATCGCCAATGCCAAGCAGGCCGACCATTTCGGCTATCGCTTTGAAGGCTATCTCTATGCGCCAGTAGACGGTGTCTATGAATTCACCACCCGTTCCGACGATGGTAGCGTGCTCTATATCGGCCAAACCAAGGTTGTGGACAACGACGCCTCACATGCGGCGATCGAAGCCAGCGGACGGATCGCCCTCCAAAAGGGCTACCATGCCTACGAGCTGCTCTACTTCGAGGATTACGAGGGTGAACATTTTGAATGGGGCTGGCGTAAGCCGGGCATGACCCAGCAAGAGGCCATCCCTGCGGGGAATCTGTACCTCTCGCCCCATACAAAAGACATAACACTGCGCTAGAACTGGCGGAACCGATGCGCCTGATCTAGCGCGACCAATGCGCCTGAACTGGCGCGACCAATGCGCCTGAACTGGCGCGACCAATGCGCCTGAACTGGCGGGACCGGCGCGCTTAAGAAAGAAAATAAATAAAATAAACATATTCATATATGAAGACAAAACTATTTACAATCCTTTGCGCCGCCACGCTGCTCCTCACGGGAAGCATACCGGGCGCAAACGCACAAAGTCGTCGGGACAAGGAACAATCCTATATCCTGGACAAGCCTTATGAGGTTAAGAAACTGACCTCGCCAACTGGGACAAAAGTAAAGAACGTTATCCTCATGATCGGCGACGGCATGAGCCTGATGCACATCTATTCGGCCTGGACCGCCAATCGTGGGAAGCTTTGGCTGGAGAACTGTCCATACACCGGATTGTCGAAAACCTATTGCGCCAATAAACTGATCACAGACTCAGGAGCGGGTGGTACCGCCATTGCTACCGGTCATAAGACCAACTATCATATGGTAGGCGTAGATCCGGAGGGAAATCCATTGGAATCATTGACATCTCTCGCCACAAAGAAAGGAATGGGTAGTGGCATCGCTGTTACCTGCCGTTTATGGGACGCCACACCCGCCGACTTCTGTTGCCACAACACCGACCGTGATAACGAAGCGGAGATTGTAGCGGACTACGTGAATTGTGGCGTTGATTATGCTTTTGGCGGAGGTTCCAAGCTGTTCGAGAACCGGGCAGATGGACGCGACCTCTTCAAGGAATTACGAGACAAGGGGTATCAAACCCCAAGAAGCTGGGATGAACTGGCCAATATCCAAAAAGGAAAAGTATTCTGCGTAGCGGACACGGTCGATACACCTGTTCCCGCCGTTCGTGGCGATCTGCTGGCACGAGCTTCCATGAAAGGTATCGAGCTGCTTAACCAGAACCCCAACGGCTTCTTCCTGATGATCGAGGGTTCGCAACTGGACGACTACGGCCATTTCAATGACCTGGACATGCTGATGCAGGAAACTCACGACTTTGACCGGACAATCGGCCGGATCCTGGAGTGGGCTGCCCAGGACGGCGAGACACTGGTCGTTATTACCGCCGACCATGAGACCGGTGGCCTTACGCTTGTTGATGGCGACCTGAATGAAGGCAAGATCGTCTGCAAGTTCTCGACGGGCGGACACAGCGGCGTAATGGTTCCGGTTTATGCCTTCGGACCCGGCGCCGAGAACTTCACCGGCATCTTCGAGAATACCGATATTTTCTGGAAGATCAAGACGCTCTTGAATCTCTAGGAAAACTATCCGTTTCCCGTTACACCGCAGTGTATTTTCAATTTCACTGCAGTGCGTTTGGAATTTCACTGCAGTGTATTGGAAACGGGCATCCAATCTATTTCTAAATCCTCTAAATCGAATCCAAATGACGACAAGAAGAAATTTCCTGAAACAATCCCTGTTGGCAGCTGGCGCCGGAGCGGTTTCCGGCTCGGCTTTCGCGCAAGATAAAACCGAGGCGAATCAACCCAAATACCGCCTGCCTTACAAGAATACTTACCTGAAGGAGCCATTCGTTACCGAGAATGCTTTCCGTACCGCCCAGCCGGAAACAATCCAACCCGGCACATTCGAGGAGGCCAAGCAAATTCTGCCAAACCCAACCTGGAGCGGCCATGAGAAGGCGATCGAGATGTACTGGAAAGCGTGGCAGATCGCCATCCGCAATATCAAGGCACCGGAACCAGGCTCTGGTTTCGTATCGAGCTACCTTGATGTCGCCTACAACGGCAATATTTTCATGTGGGATTCCGCCTTCATGATGATGTTCGCCCGCTACGGCACCCGCTTCTTCCCGTTCCAGCGCACGTTGGACAATTTCTACGCCAAGCAACATCCGGACGGCTTCATCTGTCGCGAGATCAAGGCGGATGGCGCCGACTGCTTCGAGCGTTACGACCCGACCAGCACCGGTCCCAATATCATCCCCTGGAGCGAGATCGTCTATTATAAACAGTTCGGCGACCTCGACCGCCTGCACCGGATCTTCCCGGCCCTGTGCGCTTACTACAAATGGCTTAAGCTGAACCATACCTGGCGAAACGGAACCTACTGGACCAGCGGTTGGGGTACGGGCATGGACAATATGCCCCGTGTGCAATCGAAATACAACACGATCTACAGTCACGGCCACATGATCTGGCTCGACGTCTGCCTGCAACAATACTTCACGGCTGGGCAATTGCTGGAGATGGGATTCTATATCGAGCGCTGGCAAGAGATCGAGGAATTCGAGGATGAACAGAAGATGCTGAAGAAATACATCAACGAGAACCTGTGGGACGAGAAGGAGCACTTCCTGTTCGACCAGTACGCGGACAACTCACTCTCCACGACTAAAGGAATCTACGCTTATTGGGCATTATTGACCGACATCCTGTCGAAAGATCGGCTGGACGCATTCGTGGCCGAGCTGGAGAACCCGGAGACCTTCAATCGCCTGCACCGTGTTCCATCGTTGGCGGCGAACCATCCGAAATACAAGGAGAATGGCCGCTATTGGCAAGGCGGAGTCTGGCCGGGAGCCAATTACATGGTGATCACCGGACTGCTCCAGCAGGGTTACCGTGAATTGGCCTATAAGATCGCCCGCAACCATTACGACAATGTCTTCAAGGTTTACGAGGATACCGGCACCTTCTGGGAATATTATTCACCCGAATCCGCGACGCCCGGCTTCATGGCCCGCAAGGATTTCGTCGGCTGGGGCGGCCTCGCGCCAATCGCCGGATTGATCGAACAGATCTTCGGCATCCGCTCGAACGTCTACGAGAAGAAATTGACTGTCGACGTTAATCTGACAGAGGCTTATGGCATCGACCGTTATCCGTTCGGCCTCGAGGGATTGGTTTCCTTGAAAGTAAAACAACGCGCTTCCGCCAACCAGGAGCCGCAAGTGGAGATCACGACCAACGTGCCGTTGGAGCTGACCGTTCTCTGGGGCGACAAGCAAAAAGTAGTCAATGTCGAAAGTGGAACTCGAACCGTATAATAAGTAATTGGAATCAAAATAGTGATGAAAAAGAGTATATCATTCTTATTGGGCCTCTGGGCCGCTCTCTCCCTGGCAGGCTGCTCGACGAACAATAAGGCTGCCCAAGAGGAGGTAAACGTTATCGTGGCAGCCGACCTGCATTTCGATCTCTTGCCCGAGACCGACCAATATTTTCATGTCGTGACAATGAACCGCCTGCCCGGCCAATTCAATTTCCCCGGTGAGCAAAAGGCCATCGACAAGATTGATGGTGTTATCATTGCCGGCGATATCTTCGACAAGGCTCGCCCGGAGATTCTGGATCTTTATCGCCAACGCTATGAGACAGGCGAGGGCGAGCGACGAATCCATTATCCCGTCTATCCGGGATTGGGTAACCACGACGTCGATCCGGCGGTTTCCGACAAGGGAGCCGACAACCTGAAAGGGCGGGCATTGACCTTCAATTACCTCGATTCCATTCTCAACGACAAATTGGCTAAAGGCGAGATACTCAATCTGCACCCATCCAGCCGCAGCTATTCCTGGAATATCGGCCAGACGCATTTCATACAGGGGCAACGCTTCGCCGGAGATACCGCCTATTGCGAGAGTAATCTCGATTGGCTCGCCGACGACCTGAGACAATATGCCTCAGCGGGAAATCCGGTGGTCTATATCCAACACTACGGCTTCGACGAGTGGGCGATCAAGTGGTGGCCACAAGAAAGTCGCAACCGGTTGTTCGACCTGCTCGACCAATATAACGTCGCCGCTTTCCTGGTCGGCCACACGCACGAACCAAGCATACAACACTATCGGGGCTATCCGGTCTACCAGGTTAATAATGCCTGGCCCGACGAGGATGGCAACGGCTCGTTCGCCGTTGTCCGGATCAAGGATAACCAGGTCTCCATCGCCAGTTGCCGATGGAAAGACGGCGAGGGCAACTTTGAGGTAGTCGAACCCTATATCAACGACTCGTTGCCTCGGGTAATCGATCATAAGATCCATTATAACGCTTTCTCGCACAACGACTATTGGCGGGAGAACCCCTTGTTCGACGCGCTCGCCTTCCGTTATAATTGCGTAGAAGCGGACTTGTGGCCGATCAACGGAGAGCTTTATGTCTCGCACGACCGCCCCAAAGCGGATCCGGCCATCACTTTCCGTCATCTTTATCTTGATCCCCTGATCGAGCGACTCAAGGCCAACGGCGGAAAGATTTATCCGGAGAGCGACCGTCCCTTCTATCTTATGGTAGACTGCAAGGAGAAGGGCGAGGAGATCTACAACCTACTGAAGGAGCAGATGAGCCCTTACAAGGACTATTTCTGCCGCATGGAGAATGGCGAATACAAGGAGGGAGCGATACTGTTCTTCCTCTCGGGCGACCGGCCCATGAAAAGCCTGCCCAATGAGTCGACCCGTTTCACCTTCCTCGACGGACAGGTTAAGGACTTAGGGAAAGCGATACCCAATACGCTCGCCCCGGTGGTCAGCGACAATTACGCGGACTTCTTCACCTGGGATGGCCAAGGCCAGATGCCCGACGACCAGTTGATCCGGATGCGGGAGATTATCCAGCAAGTCCATCAGGAAGGAAAACTCTTCCGCTGGTGGGGCGCTCCCGATACGGAGGTCTTCAAACGCTTCTTCATCCAGGAAGGAGTTGACCTGGTTGGTGCCGACGACCTGAACGGCCTGTATAATGTCTTGTGTGATATCAACAGAACCAACAAGAAATGAGTCGTCGAATCCATTATTTCAACCCCGGACACGAGACGGCGGTCCTGTTGGGCACACCCAACTACACACCGCCCCGTAATGTCCGGATCATGACAAAAGACTTGAGTTTTCTCCCGGCCTGGTATGCCCAGCCGGGAGATCTTGTCTTGCTCGACAATCCATTGCCCGACAGCTTCCGGCAAGAGTTTCCCGATGGCCTTTTCCCCAAAGTGATACCCGCCGTCGATCAAGCCAGCGTCCACGCTCTTCCGACGGACGAACCGATCATCGCCACGCCCTGGGGCATCTCTCCGCAAAGTCTTCATAAGATTGGGCTGTTCAAGAAAGAGACAGGCCTGCGGATCCTTATTCCGAAGTGGGATCCCCTGCTTAAGGAGCTGACCGGACGACAAACCGCCGCCCGCTGTCTGGATCGCTTGAGACAATTATTGCCACACGATAACTTACCGGCAACACCCCGTTTCTTCTCCGATATCGAATCGCTCGAACAAACGCTAGCCCAAATGGTAGAAGAAGCGCCATTCCTGCTGAAAGCTCCCTATTCCTCGTCGGGACGAGGTTTGCTTTGGTTGGCAGACAAACGATTGACGCCCAAAGAACGGGAATGGGCACAAGGAGCGATCGCCAAGCAAGGAGCAATCAGCCTGGAAAAGGGATTGGACAAGATCCTGGATCTCGCGTTCGAATACGAGGCGGACGGGAAAGGACATTGTCGTTTTGAGGGATTCTCCATCTTCGGGACAGAAGAAAGAGGAAGCTACTCGGGCAACCGGCTTGAAACGCAAGAAAAACTGCGAGCCTGCCTTCTCGATTATCTGCCTGAAACGGAACTGGAACAAACCCAAGAGGCCATGGGCTCTGTCCTTGCCGATCTTTTCGCGACGTACGAGGGGAACATCGGCGTAGATATGTTAATTTACAAGACCAAAGAACAAACTTACCGTCTTCATCCCTGTGTCGAAATCAACACACGGCAGACAATGGGCCGGGTCGCCCTCGAACTGTACAGGAAACTGGTCTCACCTGGTGCCACGGGCGATTTCCGGATCAGTTTCGGGAAAAAGGCAGGACAAGCGCTCGCCCACAAACGGGAAATGACCGCCCGCCACCCTTTGGAGCTCGACGGACAAGGCAAAATACGCAAGGGCTATCTCTCGCTCTGTCCGGTCGACGAGCAAACCCATTATTGGGCGGAAATCTGGATCCAGGAATAAATCCCAAATTGATTTTCATCAATTAATAATGAGAGAATCCAAAGGTATCCGAAAGATAAGACAAAATATCCTATTTTTGAGGAAACATAATTAATCAACCATAAAAAACACACTCATTGTTATGAAAAAAATCAGTCTATCGATCGCGTTCCTCATGATTGGCGTGATCGCATTCGCGCAACAGGCGCTTTTTGGAGGTTCTCAATTAGTATCCCCGGAGATCCATCCGGACAATACCGTCACATTCAGGCTGCTTGCTCCTAAAGCGGTTAAAGTTCAAGTAACGGGAGATTTCTTGCCCAAGGAAAAAATTCAAACCGAGAGAGGCCCGATGGATATTCCGGGTACGACAGATCTGGTCGAGAAGGAAAATGGTGTTTGGGAATACACTACGCCGGAGCCTCTGCCCTCTGAGTTGTACAGCTACTCATTCATTGTTGATGGTTTCAAGACAAACGACCCATCCAATGTATTCTTGAACCGCGACGTGAAATCGATCACCAATATTTTCATCATTGGCGGCAACCCCGGTGATCTTTATAAGGTGAACAAAGTTCCCCACGGCACAGTGGCTCGTCGTTGGTACAACAGTCCGGGCCTCGGTATGGAGCGCCGTTTGACAATCTATACACCCGCCGGCTATGAGAACAGCGGCAAGCGTTATCCTGTTCTCTACCTGCTGCATGGCGCTGGAGGCGACGAGGAGGCTTGGATCGCCCTCGGCCGTACAGCACAAATCATGGATAATCTTATCGCCCAAGGAAAAGCGAAACCGATGATTGTCGTCATGACCAACGGTAACGCGGGTCAGGAAGCCGCTCCGGGCGAATCCTCATACGATCAGCAGCCCTCGATGAACCAGCCGGGAAATATTCCAGGCAAATTCGAGGCCGCATTCCCGGATGTTGTCAACTTTATCGATAAGAACTACCGCACGATCAAGCAGAAAAGTGGCCGGGCAATCAGCGGACTTTCTATGGGTGGTGGCCATACGATCAATATCTCAATGAAATATCCGAATATGTTCGATTATGTGGGTGTTTTCTCATCCGCCCTGTTCCGCAAACAAGAAGAGCTTCCGGAAGTCGAGGCAGAACTGAAAGCGCAATTTGCGCAAAAGCCCAAACTCTACTGGATCGGTGTCGGCAAGGACGATTTCGTTTACAAAGGTTGTGCAGAATTCCGCAAGATGCTCGACGAGAAGGGTTACGAATACACCTATTTCGAGAATGGAGAGGGCCACATCTGGAAGAACTGGCGTATCTACCTGACAATCTTCTCACAACAATTGTTCCAATAATTCATCACGACAATTAAAAGACAAACAATATGAAAAAGTTCTATTTTTTAATCACCCTACTTTGCGTGAGCGTTTTCGCGTTCGCCCAGGAGGCGCTGTTCGGGAACAGCAACCTGATCTCGCCAGAGATCCATCCGGATAATACCGTTACCTTCCGTTATCTGGCTCCCAAAGCCATTACGGTAAAGATCACCGGCGATTTCCTGCCCACCCAAAAGGTAAAGACCTCTTTTGGAGAGATTGACGCTCCGGGCACGGTCGACTTGGTCGAGAAAGAGAAGGGCGTTTGGGAATACACCACGCCGCAACCACTCGCGTCTGAGCTGTACAGCTACTCCTTCATCGTCGATGGAATCAAAGTGACTGACCCGAACAACGTCTACCTGAACCGCGACGTGACCAGCGTCACGAACATCTTCATCATCAAGGGCGGACAAGGCGATCTTTACAGCGTCAACAACGTTCCTCACGGAACAGTTGCCCGCCGCTGGTACGACAGCCCGACTCTGGGCAAGCAGCGCCGTGTAACCATCTACACGCCGGCCGGCTATGAGAATAGCGGCAAGAAGTATCCGGTACTCTACCTGCTTCACGGTATGGGCGGCGACGAGGAGGCCTGGATCGCTCTCGGCCGTACGGCACAGATCATGGATAACCTCATCGCTCAAGGCAAGGCGAAACCGATGATTGTCGTCATGACCAATGGTAACGTCGATCAGGAAGCCGCTCCGGGCGAATCACAAGAGGGCTTGCAAAAGCCTGTCATGCGCCTGCCGCACATGATGGATGGCACTTTCGAGGAGAGCTTCCCGGATGTCATCAAGTTCGTGGAAAGCAACTACCGGGTGATCAAGAAGAAATCGGGCCGGGCAATCGCGGGCTTGTCAATGGGTGGCTTCCACTCCTTGCACATCTCGAAACTCTATCCCGATAAATTTGATTACGTAGGCCTCTTCTCATCCGCTATTGGCGTAACAGAGGAGCAAAAGTCGCCGGTTTATCAAGATATGGAAGGTAAGTTGGCCGTACAGTTCAGCAAGGCGCCGAAACTGTATTGGATCGCGATCGGCAAGACCGACTTCCTTTACCAGAACAACGTGGATTACCGTAAACTCTTGGACAGTCACGGTTATAAATATGAGTATTATGAGAGCGAGGGCGGACATATCTGGCGTAACTGGCGTGTTTACCTGAGCCTTTTTGCCCCGCAATTGTTCCAATAAAATAAAAATAAGGCTCTTTTTACGCGATTATTGGTCAAATTCCAATATCAAATCCTCGATAAAGCCGCGATTTTCCTAAATTCGCGGCTTTACTGATTTATAAAAGACGATATTAGATGAATATACATGAGCTTTGTTGCGTAGGCCACATCACGAAGGACAAGATCGTGACGCCGAAAAAAACGGTTTTCATGCCCGGAGGAACCTCCTTCTATTTCTCGCATGCCATCAAGAATTTCGACGACATCGATTACGCACTTGTCACCGCCCTGGCGGAAACAGAGATGGCAGCGGTCGACGCGTTACGTGAGGACAACGTAAAAGTCGAGGTGATGCCCAGCGCGCACACTGTCTACTTCGAGAATATTTATGGCGAGAACCAGGATAACCGGACGCAACGGGTCCTGGCGAAAGCCGATCCTTTCACGATCGATTATCTCCAGGGAATCGAGGCCAAGATCTACCACCTCGGTAGCTTGCTTGCGGACGATTTCTCTCTGGAAGTGGTTCGTTACCTGGCCAACAAGGGTTTGGTATCGGTCGACTCACAAGGCTATCTGCGTGAGGTTCGGGGCGAGGATGTCTTCGCCGTCGATTGGCCCGAGAAAAGAGAATTCCTGAAACATATCCATTTCCTGAAAGCCAACGAGCATGAGATGGAGGTATTGACCGGCTACAGCAGCATCCGCAAGGCGGGCGAAACTTTGCATGCCTGGGGCGTCAAGGAGGTGCTTCTCACCTTCGGTAGTATGGGATCTGTCATCTATGATGGAAAAACCTTCCACCAAATCCCGGCCTATATCCCGAAAGAGACCGTCGACGCGACCGGAGCCGGCGATACTTACATGACGGGCTATCTTTATCAACGGGCTAAAGGCGCGAGCATCGACGAGGCCGGCCGGTTCGCGGCGGCTATGTCGACCATGAAGATCGAAGGCAGCGGTCCTTTCAAGGGCAGCAAGGCGGATGTCCTCAAACTGATGGAAACCGCTGAGCAGCAGATCCCCGAATTGGATTGATAACAGGCCTGAGCGTATGCCCTAAAAAGAGGGTAAACTCCACCATTTTTACACAATAGTACGTGTCGGCTTACACATGCGTATGTGTTGGCCGACACGTACGTTCATGTCAGGCAACACGTATGTACGTGCCGGGCGATACATACGTACGTATAAATCACGCCTCAATTTTATCCGGGACAGAAAGGAGTTTTCCTCGAAGCAGACCAGCGTTTTCTTCGAACAGGACTGGAGTTTTCTTCGGAACGGACTGGAGTTTTCTTCGAACAGGATTGGAATCACCCCTGAACTCAAATTCTTTATTCAATACAAAAGAAAAGAGAGCATGTCTAAACGGGCGAAGCAGCCCAACGACACGTTCTCTTTTTTCCTTATCTTATCTTTCCGGACATCAGAAAGCGACCAAACCGGCCTCTTTCAATAAATCCATAAAACGCATAATATCAGACAGGCTATCCGCATCCGGGAATTGCGCGTCCTGCATCTTCTTGATGTCTAAAACACTTAAGTCGCCAGAAACGGTCAACTTCGCGATATCATCACCATGAGCCAAAGATAAACGGGTTCCCTTCAAGAGACCATATTTCTTCGACAACTCCTGAGGAATAGAATTCAAGACACCATAACCCCGCTCCTTTACCAACGATGTTGATTTCGGGAATACCTTCGAAGCGGCCTTCTCCTCCGCTGTTAACGCTATCTTGTCGCTCACCATGACATCCAACGCCTTCGTGCGGGCTTTCAACGCCATCGCCAAATTCGCCTTATTCAAAGCCAAGGTCGATTTCAAAGAGGAAACCAAGGTCTCCAGATAATCCGCCAAGACTTTCTCTCCCGGCGCCAGCTCCTGAACGGTCCGCAAGGTCGCGATCTCATTCAAGACCACCGCCTCCTGATCAAACACCGTCTTCTTGTAAGCAGCGGCCAATTGATCGGCCGAAAGTTTGTTCCATCCTGACAAATCCTCAGCCAATTTCAGGCCAATCCGCTTCTGGGCATTCGAGGCCACCTCTCCAGCGATCGACAATGCCCCATCCAAACCTGCGGAAGCGATCGTATAAGCCGTAGCCGATGCCAGGACAACAGCCCGACGCAACTGGGTCGGATCACAAATCGAAGGACGATCGCCCGAGGTATGGTAGAAGTTATCCGGCCAAGTGATCAATATGATTCCCGGAACCTGTACGCCCCAATCGTTAAACACCTGATGGTCGGACGCGCCATAATGCGCATTGATCGAATAGTAAAATGGATCATGAGAGCCCGTCGTACTGAACACCGGTTTCAACGCTTCAGGCCGACCAACACCTGTCGCCACAAAGGCCTTGTTCGTCGCGCCCATATAATGGAAGAACGATTCAGCGACATCATTCAAATAATGAGGATTACCCATTGTCGTCCGGTGCATGCACAGATAAGAGCCATGCTTGCTCAGCCAAAGGCCAACCATATCCAGATTGATATTGCACAGCATATTGTTCAGCAAATCCTTATGTTTGATCGCCCAAGGAATGGTGCCCTGAAACTCTGGAACCCAAATGAAACGGATCGAACGTTTCGGTTGGGGAATCCGTCCGTCACGAATCAACTGATTCAAGGTTCTGGCAGTCTCGACCAAAGCCATAGATCCGGAAATGTTATCATTCGCGCCCAACTTCACATATCCCTCAAAAAGGTGAGCCGAGAAGATGACCTCTCCCGCCTCGGGATCCGATCCCGGAATCACACATGTAGGAACCTCGATCTCCGTCTCCTCCGTCGTTGCCTCAATCTTCACGTGGACAGTTATCGTTTCTCCCTTCAACAAACGATCTCTCAAGGCATAACCATCACGAGGTGTCAAGTTAATGCAAAAGGTTGGATTATTACCTCGGATACCGCTATTGGGAATCTGAAGCGGATCGATCAAGGGTCGAGGCGAATAGAAACTGACCACGCCCAATGCGCCAACCCCAACCAGGCGATCGTGTACCCGAGAAGCCGTCGCTTCCGTCACGGCAATCTTCCCTTTCAGGTCGAGAGCGGAGATCGTCAAACTGTCTCCTTGGCCCACCCAAACCAAAGGCGCCGTCACATCGGTATTCTTGCTACCTTGACCCAAGATAGCGGCCAAGTCACGATAATCCGCGATCTTCGCCGTTTTAGGCGATACTTCCCACATGGAGGCACTGATGCCATCCCATGTCTTCGTCTTGCCCAACTGCTCGACCGTCGCATTATCAATACCATAACTTTTCAACAAATTAACCACATACTTGGATTCCATGAAGAGGCCCGAATAATCGGAGGCCTGACGGTCGCGCTCATAAGGCGCAATATCCAAGATATGATAATAGGCCTGCTCGCCCGACGACTCACCGACCAACTGATCATACACTTTCTCATCCAACAGACAATGATTGAATGGCGTAGTGTAGTTTTGGCCCTTCGCCGTCATGACAGACAGCGCAAGGCCAACCAGACATATAAGTTTAAACCGATTCATTCCAATATCCATCTATTTTTCAACCGATAACCAAAAGGAGGAATCTCTATTTATTCCCATTTAACGAGCCGCCTCAACTACTGGATAACCCGGTTTCACGGGAACGGTCTTATCATCCATAGCCGCATTAAGAGCCAACCAAGCCACCATAGCGGCATCAACCGTCAAGTCACTCAAAGACAGGCGCTCATAAGTATCCATAACCGTGTGGTAAGTCCGGTCATATTCCAACTCATCCTGGATAAACTGGAAAGCGGGCAAACCATAACGTATGAACGAGAGATGATCCGTGCCACTCGTCTTACGTAACGTCAGGGTCGTGAACCCTAATGACTCCAAAGCCTTACCCCATTCCTTAAAGAAAGGAACCGCCGCGTCATTCTCCTCCAAATAAATGCCCCGGAAACGACCAGAACCATTATCCATATTCAAGTAAAGAGCGAAATCCTCAAAACCGGACAGTTTCTTGTTCTTCTCGGCATCATACAAATAACGCTTAGCGTAACCACGTGAACCATAAAGGCCCTGTTCCTCGCCACCCCACAAGGCGATACGGATCGTTCGCCGTGGAGAAACCCCTAAAGCCTTGATAATACGCATCGCTTCCATCATGACAATACAACCCGACGCATTGTCGGCACCACCTGTTCCACCATGCCAAGAGTCGAGATGTGCCCCGATCAAAACCACCTCATCCTTCAATTTCGGGTCTGTTCCCGGAATCTCGGCAATGACGTTATTGATCTTCTGGTTATCAGTAAAGACGTTCTTGATCTCCAGCGCCATCTTAACAGGCTCACCCTTTGTCAACATACGCACCATACGCCCATGATCCTCAATCGGAAGCACGACCTCGGGCAATGGCTCCGGATCGCCTACCTTATATTGCACCCCACGAGAACTCGGGACATTGAAGGTACCGCTTCCCGAAACAACAGCCACGACATTCTCCTGACGAAGCATATCCGTGATCGCCTGCTGCAACTTACGTGCGGCCTGCCAATCGGTACCTCCCCGACGCCGTGGTGCTCTCGGACGAGGATCGAGCGCCAACTCTTCCAACTCCTCTTCCGTATAACGGCTAGCCAAAGGCTCAAACGACATCTCATAAGTCTGTTGAACAGGCATTAGGACAATCTTTCCAGCCAGTTTTCCCTTATATTTTTCCAAATCAGCTTCCTTCTCCACCTCAAGAGCCACACATTCGGCCTCAACCAAACCATTCGTACTACCCGACCATGCTTTTGGATTCGCGGCGAAAGCACAATAATAGGGCGCCGTCATCGCGGCATAAACCTTCTCGTTGTCCCATCCGCCTTTAGCGAAATCATAAGCGAATTCCGCACGTGGATTGGTCAACCCCATCTCTCCCAGCTTATCGATAACCATCTTCTCCGATCGCAGTTTCATTTTCGAGGCCGCCAACCGTGGTCCTAAATCATCCGTCATAAATTGCGCCAACTCCTCAACATGGGAATTATTGAACGCCTCATTCTTGACCCGAAAGGCCATCTCTTCCGACAAACTCGTTTGCGCATACGATGTTGCCGTCATCAACAGACTGGCGAACAACGGCGCCATCATAATCATCCTTCTCTTCATAACTTTTCTATTTGAATACCAAAACTTCCAATCCTATCAAGGAATAAAAAATTAACATTTAGCAAAGGCCTGAAATTTCATTTTATCATTTCAATGCTTAATGAAATTTCATTTCGGCGCCAAAAATATCGATTATAAACTAAAATAGAAACAATATCCTGTAATATTAACATAATATTCACAAATACCCCGCTAAAGATCCTGTCAAGAAAGAGAACATATCCTTTGCGATAAACAATCAATCGCCACAACACTTCTCCCCATAATAAATCCAATCGGCACCTTCATCAAAACAGGAATATCCAATAAGAGTCATCTCCAAAATCATAAATAACTATAAAACAATATCTAATCAATAGAAGCACGCAAAATATGACCGATTAGGCCTCCTTATCCAGACCATATAATCTTTATCTATTATTCAAATTAGCCATTATCTTCGCGAAAGAAACATATTAATACCATGAAACTAGAGAAAGAAAAAGAGGAACAATACGGAAAACAGATCCTGGTAATCGGTAGCTCAAATACCGATATGGTAATCAAGGCACGACATTTGCCTCACCCAGGCGAAACCATATTAGGTGGGACATTCCTGATGAATCCGGGCGGTAAAGGCGCGAACCAAGCCGTCGCCGTTGCCCGATTAGGCGGACAAGTCTCCTTTATCTGTAAAACCGGCAACGACATTTTCGGGCATCAATCCCAACAACTGTTCGAGGAAGAGGGTATCGATACGACCTTTCTCTTCTCAGACCTGGAAAATCCCTCGGGAGTAGCCCTGATTACGGTCGATGACAATGCGGAAAATTGTATTGTTGTTGCCTCGGGAGCTAACGCGAATCTATTACCTGCTGATTTGAAAAAGGCAAATGAGGCTATTGAACGGGCCGACCTTTTACTCATGCAATTGGAAATTCCAATGGCCAGCATCGAATATGCGGCCAGGAAAGCGGCCTCTCTTGGTAAACAGGTCATTCTCAATCCGGCACCGGCCTCCCCACTTTCCGCGGATTTGTTACGTGATCTTTATCTGATCACCCCAAACGAAACCGAAGCTGAAGCCATATCCGGCATAAAGATTACCGACCTCGACTCAGCGGGACAAGCCGCGGAAGCGATCGCCCGCCAAGGGGTTCGTAACGTCATCATCACATTAGGCGCAAAGGGAGCCCTAATCCATTCAAATGGTCAACAGGAACTCGTGCCGGCCTATCCGGTCAAAGCCGTCGATACGACCGCCGCAGGAGACGTGTTCAACGGAGCGTTAGCCGTAGCGATCGCCGAAGGTCGCCCACTCGTTGAGGCGGTCCGGTTTGCCTGCAAGGCTTCCGCCATATCAGTCGGACGGGCTGGAGCCCAATCCTCTGTGCCCTACCGTAATGAAGTGGACATTTTCTAGAACAAACTGAATATTAATTCCTAAACAGATATCATTATGAAAAAAATCTCGCGCTACGCATTAGCGGCATTATCCATCCTGACTCTTGGGAGTTCCTGCTCTGAGCAGCCCTCAACCCCAACAGGACAAACAATCCCCGAAAGCATTACCATCTCCACCGAAACATTGATGGACAAGATCAAAGGTGGCTGGGCAGGCCAAACCATCGGCTGTTCTTATGGTGGCCCGACTGAGTTCAAATACAACGGCACCATGATCCAGGACTACGTTCCCATCGCTTGGCCCGACGGTTATATCAAATGGTGGTACGAGAACGTCCCCGGCCTTTATGACGATGTTTATATGGACCTGACCTTCGTCGACGTATTCGATCGTCTCGGACTCGACGCGCCAGTCGACTCGTTTGCCATGGCGTTCGCCAAAGCCAAATATCCTTTATGGCATGCCAATCAAGCCGCTAGATATAACATCCTGCAAGGCATCATGCCGCCCGAGTCAGGTCATTGGCTGAACAACCCACACGCCAACGACCTGGATTACCAGATCGAGGCCGATTACGCCGGTCTGATGGCGCCCGGTATGCCTAATGCCGCCTCCGAGATCTCCGACAAGATTGGTCATATCATGAACTATGGCGACGGCTGGTACGGTGGCGTTTATGTAGGCGCGATGTACGCCCTGGCCTTTATTACCGATGATATCGAACTTATCGCGACCGAGGCATTAAAGACCATTCCGGAAGAAAGCGACTATTACAAATGCATGAGCGACGTAATCGCTTGGCACAAAGCCTATCCTGAAGACTGGAAACGCACATGGTTCGAGTGTGAGAAAAAATGGAGTTCCGACATAGGTTGCCCGGATGGCGTTTATGTTCCGTTCAACATCGACGCGACCATCAATAGCGCCTATATCCTGATCGGCCTGCTTTATGGCGATGGCGATTTCGAGAAGACCATGGATATCGCGACCCGCTGTGGACAAGACTCTGACTGTAACCCGGCCTCTGCCGCTGGTATCCTGGGAACAATCCTGGGTTATAAACAGATTCCCGAACGTTGGATGAAGAACCTGAGGGAAGTAGAATCGATGGATCTGGCCTTTACCAATATCTCCTTGAACAAGGCCTATCAGATGAGTTATGACCAAGCGCTTCAGATGATCCAAAGAAATGGTGGCTCGGTAGCCGACGACAAGATCACCATCCAGTGCCAAAAACCGGTTGCCGTCCGTTACGAGAAGGCATTCGAAGGCATGTATCCTAAAGAGAAAGTGGCAGTCAACAAACCTTTAAAAGAGGTTGGAGAATTATCATTCGAGGGAAATGGCGCGGTCTTCAAGGGTTATGTCCAAGCCAAAGACGAACATTATGTCGCCAAAGTCGAGATGTATATCGATGGCCAATTGGTCGAGACCGCAAACTTGCCGGCCTCTTTTGCCGAGCGTCGCCATGAGCTGTTCTGGAAATACCTATTACCGGAAGGCAAGCATACGGCAACCTTTAAATGGCTGAACCCGACTGCGGACGCATCAATCCAGATGAGCGAGCTATTAATCTATACGGGAAATCATTACTGTCCACTAAAAATGGACAAGGTTAAAAATTGAATAAATTCGGTTCACT
>CHCFR05602__coassemble_142_pt1 | contig 68888 bp, 59 predicted proteins | sample CHCFR05602__metabat2_low_PE_046 | metagenome-assembled genome bin CHCFR05602 | reverse complement strand
ATTTATATGAGCATAATACGATATACTCAAAAAAATCTTTCAACCACTTATGATTAATAATCCACGACACCATAGGCCTCATAATCAAATACCAGAAACGGCAATCTCGTTATTTCTCCAAAAGATATTGCCTGAATCCGGGCGAATATTCTACCTTAAAGCCCTGCCCGGTTGAATCGGCGCAGATGATATAATAATCGATTCCTTTCATTCGCTCATAGAAACGCTTCGCCCGTTCGGAGCCAAGCACCATGAAAGCGGTCGCGCAGGCATCTGCCGTCATGCCATCAGCCGCCACGATTGTCGCGCTCAAGATATCACGCTGCACGGGACAACCCTCGATCGGATCGATCGTATGGGCATATTTCTTGCCATCCTTCACGTAAAAGTTGCGGTAATTACCCGAAGTGGCCATGCCACGAGGCATCGGGAAGCGAATAATCTGTTGCAGTTCCTGATTCAAACCGGTCGAATCATCAGTTGGTTTGGTAATTCCTAAGCGCCAAGCCTCTCCCGAAGGATTCAATCCCTTGACACGCATCTCGCCTCCAAACTCCACCATATAATTCTGGATACCTTTCGACTCAAACATAGCAGCGATCATATCACAAACGGTTCCGTCAGCGATCGACGACATATTGAGAATAACCCGAGGATCCGCCTTCACGACCCGATTCCCTTCCAAATGAACCTTCTCATAACCGATAAAAGCTCGCACACTGTCGATAACGGCCGCCGTAACCGTGTCACCATCCTTGAAACCAAATCCCCAAAGATTGATCAATGGCGCGCAAGTGATGTCATAAGCGCCGTCAGTTAAAGCAGCGACCTCTTGTGCCCGGTTAAAAACCTTTTGGAACAGCGTATCCACCTCAACCGGTTCGCCCCGGTTCACCCGGCTGATCACAGAAGTGGAATCAAACGCATTGAACAGGTGATAGAAATAATCCAGCTGGGCGTCAATTTCCTCCTCCAGTGACTCCGTATACTGAAACTTGATATGATAAGGCGTATGGAGCCGCCCCGTCACCTCATAATAGGTAGGCTCAGGCACACATCCGGAAAGACACACGCCAACCAACCCTAAGATCACAATAAGGAAACGCATAAGACGATCAGAACTCGGAAGTGAAATGGAACTTGATATCCGGGAAATCTTGTTGCGCCATCATCAGGACATAACCCGAATCGGCCAGATAGACATCCCGTCCCTCCTTGTCGAGAGCCATATACTGCGACTTGCGTTTCTTGAAGTTCTCGAGCGCAACCGGATTATCGCTCTCAATCCAACAAGCCTTATAAAGGCTGATCGGCTCCCAGCGGCATTGAGCACCATACTCATGCAAAAGACGATACTGGATCACCTCGAACTGCAATTGTCCAACTGTACCAATAATCTTGCGTCCATTAAATTGGTTAACGAACAATTGGGCGACACCCTCATCCATCAACTGCTCAATACCTTTGTTGAGCTGTTTCGACTTCATCGGATCAGCGTTCTCAATATACTTGAACATCTCCGGCGAGAAGCTTGGCAATCCCTTGAAATGGAGTTCCTCTCCCGCCGTCAACGTATCACCGATCTTAAAGTTACCCGTATCGGGCAGACCGACGATATCGCCGGCATAAGCCTCATCAACCACCTCCTTCTTCTGTGCCATAAAGGCGGTCGGGCTACTGAAACGCATCAGTTTGCCAAAACGGACATGCTTATAGTTGGCGTTACGCTCGAACCGTCCGGAACAGATTTTCACGAAAGCGATACAACTGCGATGGTTCGGATCCATATTCGCGTGAATCTTGAAGACAAAACCGGTGAAGTTATCCTCATTCGGATCAACCACACGCTCGATTGCCTGAACAGGCCGTGGCGACGGTGCGATGCGGATGAAACAATCCAACAGCTCCTTCACACCAAAGTTATTCAACGCTGAGCCAAAGAAGACCGGCGCCACATCACCAGACAAATAGGTCTCCACGTCAAAATCGGGATAAACACCCTGAATCAACTCGATATCATCACGCAATTTAGTCGCTTGCGCCGGATCAATGTAATTCTCCAGCTCCGGGCTATTGATATCCTTGAACTCCACGTTCTCCGTCACATACTGCTTGCTCGGCGTATAGAGATTCAACTTACCCTCATAAAGATTATAGACTCCCCGGAAACGTTGTCCCATATCGATTGGCCAACTCAACGGCCGTGTCTTGATATGCAACTCTTCCTCGATCTCATCAAGCAGGTCGAAAGGATCCTTTCCATCACGGTCCAGCTTATTGACAAAAACAATCACCGGCGTCTTACGCATGCGGCAAACTTCCATCAGTTTGCGAGTCTGCGCCTCGACACCCTTAGCGATATCGATCACGATAATTACACTGTCTACCGCCGTCAAGGTACGGAACGTATCCTCTGCGAAATCCTGGTGACCTGGCGTATCGAGGATATTGATCTTATGATCGGCATAGTCGAACGCCATCACGGAAGTCGCGACCGAGATACCACGCTGTTTCTCGATCTCCATCCAGTCGGAAGTCGCTGTCTTCTTGATCTTATTCGACTTAACCGCACCTGCCACGTGAATGGCGCCACCAAACAACAACAGTTTCTCGGTCAAGGTTGTCTTACCCGCATCCGGGTGACTGATAATCGCGAATGTCCTTCGCCGCTCAATTTCCGAAGAATATAATCCCATGTATAATTTCTATTATTTATAATTTACGATGTATATAAGATGTATTTACTAACCCAAAGAAGAACGCTTAATCCTCCAGCTCCAATTCTCCATTCATGTCGGCACGATATTTCTCGGCCAATAATGCCAGGAAAGCACTGATCTGACGGATTGCCTCCATTGTCTCGTCACTGATTTTCTCACCCTTCATACGTAGGACAAGGTAACCATAGATGGCGTTAAAACAGGTCTCCAACTCGGGAAGCTCCTCGCCACCCGACTTTGCCCGGAGCTGCACGATGTAGGGCAAAGTCTTATAATAAGCCGCGCCATATACCATCTCTTTCGGCGACTTAAGCAACCGGAGATGCAGGTCGGTCAAGGCAATAATCACGTTCTTGTTCAACTGGATATGCCCTTTCTCGACAACGCCCTCGCTTCGCATCATCTCGATCAGCTCCTCATACCATTGAGTTATCTCCCGCTTCACCTCATCGGATTGATCATAGTGAGCAATAACCGTCGACTTGATCTTCTCGATATCCAAGCCATTAGCCCGGATCAAATCCTCGATCTGCCACATGTAAAGCAAGTATTCCGCGATGTTCTCTTTTCTTTTCTGACGTGCGACAATCATTTCCTTAATGATAAGCTATATTCTGAAACTCCTTGATAAAAATCCAAGTCTCTGACACCCAAAAGGCGGCAAGCCAAACGGGCCGCATTGAGATTAACCAAGAAATGGTCGTTCGGGACATAAACCGGAATATCACCGAAACGAGTATCCAAACAGGTTTCCCCATTCACCATCTTAACCGGATGCGCCGCACAAGGAATCGCCGTAATATCCTCACGCACCCCTTTTGCCAAAAGACACGCCTCATCATCACTCTCAAAATAGATGATCTTGCCATCTCGCTCAACCGACGATGAGAAGGCATGATAAATCTCACGGAAAGCCTCTGGCGTATCACATTCCTCCGCCTCCTTCCACAATAAATTAGTGACCACCGCAATGTGCGGCCGGTAAAACTCCAGACGGAACCGTCTGTCAAAACAGGAGGTCATTCGCTCGTCACCCTCGATTAAAGCGATCCGCGCCTCATAACTCAAACTCACCAAACGAGGAACTGGCGGCATCTCGCTTGCCAAGGCGAAATCAAACGACATCTTCTGGCGCTTAAGGACCCACATGATCATCGCCAAAATAGATCGTTTCCCCCTTGTGCCAGCCACGACAACCCGGGTTTTCGTACGTACACGCTGAAACAAGAACTCCGGTATGGATTGGATCATCAATCCTATCTCGCGAGCCCGAACCAACTCCGGGTTATCCGGAAGGACTGTCGAGCCCAACACGACCGAATAAACCGGATTAACCAGCCGATCGGGAAACCAACCGTCACCGTAATAAATACAGCCCGCATCCTCCAGTCTATGTATTTGATCCTCTGTCAAGCCACAACCGGAGGTGCTCACCTCATATCCTTTCTCTTTGAGGGCTAAAGCTAAGTCCAGCATCAGTGGTTCCGAAACAGAGATTAAATGAACTTTACGCATCCTTTGTATTTTCCCGCGAAAATACGATTTTTAGGCTAGAGATACTAAATTTTATCGATACCTTTATCCACAAATTTAGACCGATTATGAATTTGGAATTGATCGATACCGGTTTCTTTCACGCCGACGGAGGCGCCATGTTCGGCGCTATTCCGAAGTTGGCGTGGCGCCGCCGTTACCCATGCGACGATGATAACACTTGTGTCCTTACCATGCGTGTGGCCCTGATCCGCACGGACAATGGGCGACTCATCCTGATCGATAACGGAGCGGGTGAGAAACAACTCGAACGCCTAGCCTATTATCGTTTCTTCGACCTGATCGACCTTGGTCAGGCATTGGCGGACAAGGGCATCCAGGCAGAGGAAATCACCGACGTGGTGCTGACTCATCTGCATTTCGATCACTGCGGTTATACGACCCGGCGAACGAACGGGGAACTGGTCATGGCCTTTCCGAACGCGACGCATTGGGTCAGCCGGCAGCAATGGGAAAACTTCCTGAAGCCAAATCCGCTGGAAGCCGACTCCTATTTCCTGGAAAACATGGCGGCAGTCGAGACCGCCAACCGGTTACGCTTGATAGACGATGAGACATCTATTGACCCACAAGTGAAGTTACGCCTTTTTGATGGCCATACGCCGGGGCAGATCGTCGCTTATATCCAGGGAAAAATCCGGGAATACGTTTTCGCGGGTGACGTGATCCCGTTGATGGCATCCCTCTCGCCCGCCTGGATCTCCGCTTATGATCTGCATGCCGCCCGCTCGTACGACGAGAAGATCCGGCTGATGGAAGAGGCTGCCTGTAAAGGACAAGCGATTATCTTCTGCCACGACGCCTATCATAAAGCGACGACCATTCGCAAGAGCGGCAACACATTCCGCCACGATCAAGAGATTACCGATGAGATTATTTCCGACTAAAACAAATAAGATATGACAAACAAACAACTCCTTATTCGCCCGTTCCTGACGATCCTGATGACGCTCTTCGCTCTCAACGTCTGGGCAACCGACCCTCGAGAAGACTTTTATCTGACCGCTGAACGGCTTTTCCATATCGCACGAAGTGTCAATCGCAACCTTGTCTGCTACGACGCGCACCTGACCGATAACGGCCAGCTTGTCACCGACGAGCCGATCAACGTCTATTGGATCAACCGGGAGGAGCGACCCGGAGAAAAGAATGGGCTGAACTATTTCCAGCGGAAAATGGCCTACGGCTATAAGGTGGTCGATAAGGGCGACGATTACAGCGTCGTGACTCTCTCCGCCTATCCGGATCGCCAGTTGACCATCAAAAAGCACGACGGGCGATACATCTGCCAAGTGAAAATCAACGGGCAGGAATCCATCCTTCGCGAGCTCTATGTCAAAGTATCGCCACGAAATTCCATGAGCGTCGAATACGTGGAGCTGCGGGGCGAGACCCTGAATAACGGGACAACAGTAAGCGAACGGATTCAACGCTAAAAAATATCAGATCGACATACAATTAATTAAACATGATAAAGGAAATGAATTGCAAAAAGATCCTGACGGTGGCCGCTCTCTGCGCGGCGACCGCTTCCATGGAGGCTAAGGAGGTTGTCGTTAAGCAATACGCTTACGCCGGCCCTTATGCCATCGCCACCCCTTACCAGGTGGACGAGACCAACGTGAAAGGCGAGAAATTCGCCGACCGGGAATTGTTGAACACCACCATCCCATTCGGGCAGATCGCCCTGGGCGGGAAAACCCTCGATGCCGGCACGACGGGCGAGTTGACCCTGCCGGGCGACAATAGCCCATTTGCCCTGCACCTCGTCTCTTTCTACCTCAACAGCGACCGCTACGTAAAAGGCTCGCTCACAGTGAAGGGGCCTGAGATCGCCACTATCTACGTCGATGGCGAGGAGATGAAACCGACCGACGGCAAGATCGCCCTCTCTCTCGAGCCGCATCGCTACGAGGTGGTCATCAAATACCTCTCACGCTCGGGCAAGCAGGAGCAGATCAAGAGTACCTTCGAGACGGAAAGCGACGCCGAGATCGCCGCTACCACCAACCCGGAGAAGCGTTATTTCATCCACGACGTGCTGGATGGCGAGCACTTCACCGGCGTCAGCCTCTCGCCGAGCGGGAAATACCTGATCGTCAACACGACCGAGACCTTCCCGGGCGGTAAGAAGGTGAGCGGATCGAAGGTGGTCGACAGCCAGACAGGCCAGACCCTGCTCGATAACGGCCAGGATCTGGAGTGGCTCCCCAAGAGCGATAAGGCCTATTACACCAAAGAGGGCCCGCAAGGCAAACGGCTGATCATTGTCGATCCCGTCAGCAAGACGGAGACGATCCTGTCGGAGAAACTGCCCGACGGCCGGCTGACCTTCGCCCCGACCGAGGATTACCTCATCCTCTCCGTCAAGGAAGAGGGGCCGAAAGAGAACGAGAAGATCCGGCAGATCCTCGTGCCCGACGATCGTCAACCGGGCTGGCGCGACCGTGTATTCCTTTATAAATACGACCTTGCCAACGGCCTTTGCCAGCGGCTGACCTTCGGCCATACCTCGACCCGGCTGAACGACATCTCGGCTGATGGCCGCCAGCTGCTCTTCAGCTGCTCGGAGGATTGCCTGACCGAACGGCCCTTCAACACCACCAGCATCTATCGCCTCGACCTGGCGAGCATGCGGGTCGACACGCTCATCCGCCGCGACAAGTTCGTGAACTACGCCCTCTTCTCGCCCGACGGCAAGCAATTGCTCGTCCACGGCTCGGGCGAGGCATTCGGTGGCATTGGCCTCAACATCAAGAAGGGACAAACCTCTAACCTGGCCGACGGGCAACTCTTCCTGTTCGACATCGCCACGAAAGAGGCGAAGCCGCTTACCAAGACATTCAATCCATCCGTCGGCGGCATCACCTGGAGCGCAGATGATAACCAGGTCTATTTCACGGCCGAGAACCGCGACTACGTGAGCCTCTACCGCCTCGATCCGGCGAATGGCGACATCCGCCAGCTGCCGACCGACGAGGATGTGGTGGAGAACATCTCGCTCGCCAGCCACGCCCCGCGCCTGGCCTACTACGGCATGAGCGTCTCCAACTCGCAACGGCTCTATACCCTCGATCTCAAGGCCCAGCGGGGCAAGCGGCTCATCGACCTCTCGGAGAAGATCCTGAAGGACGTGACGTTGGGCGAGGTGAAGGACTGGAACTTCGTCTCGGCCAAGGGCGATACCATCTACGGCCGTTTCTACCTGCCGCCCCATTTCGACGCGAGCAAGAAATACCCGCTCATCGTGAACTACTACGGCGGTACCTCGCCGACGGAGCGCTCGTTCGAGAGCCGCTACCCGACCCACGCCTACGCCGCGCTGGGCTACGTCGTCTATATCCTGCAACCCAGCGGGGCGACCGGCTTCGGGCAGGAATTCTCGGCGCGCCACGTGAACGCCTGGGGTAAGATGACGGCCGACGAGATCATCGAGGGCACCAAGCGTTTCTGCAAGGAGCATACCTTCATCGACAGCGACAAGATCGGTTGCATCGGCGCCTCTTATGGCGGCTTCATGACGCAGTACCTCCAGACGAAGACGGACATCTTCGCGGCGGCCATCTCGCACGCCGGCATCAGCGACATCACCAGCTATTGGGGCGAGGGCTACTGGGGTTATTCCTACAGCGCCCTGGCGACGGCCAACAGCTACCCGTGGAACGCCCGCGACCTCTATACGCTGCAAAGCCCGCTCTTCAACGCCGACAAGATCAACACGCCGCTCCTCTTCCTGCACGGCACGGCCGACACGAACGTGCCCGTGGGCGAGAGCATCCAGATGTTCACGGCGTTGAAACTGCTGGGCAAGACGACCGAGTTCGTCCAGGTGCCCGACCAGGATCACCATATCCTCGACTACGACAAGCGGATCCTCTGGACCAACACCATCTTCGCCTGGTTCGCGAAATGGCTGAAAGGGCAACCCGAGTGGTGGGACGCCCTCTATCCGCCCAAGACGCTCTAGGCCCTTTTCCACCGGTGGAAAGACCCGCCGTATTAATATTTTGAGGCTTTCCACCGGCGCGGCGACCCGCCGTATTAATATTTTTGGGCTTTCCACCGGTGCATCAACCCGGCAAACTAGTTTTTTTGGCTTTTCCACCGGTGCATCAACCCGGCAAACTAGTTTTTTGGGCTTTTCCACCGGTGCATCAACCCGGCAAACTGGTTTTTTGGGCTTTTCCACCGGTGCATCAACCCGGCAAACTGGTTTTTTTGGCCTTTCCACCGGTGCATCAACCCGGCAAACTGGTTTTTTAGGCCTTTCCACCGGTGGAAACCCTCGCCGAACAAATATTTTTGGTCCTTCCACCGGTGGAAAGCCCTCTTCCTGCCAAAGAATACCCCAGATTTTCGTATCTTCGCGGAAATGAACAAAGAGGTATTCATCCCCCTATTTGTGAAATACTAAACATAAGTCTACAATATGATTTTATTCTTTCAATCTCCGACAAAAACGGTGCTCGCTGTCGAGGCCAAGCAACCGTTTTCACCAGAAGATACGAAAAAGTTGGTGTGGCTCTTCAGCGGCGCGACACCGACAGGTACTGAGACCATGGAAGGACATTTCGTCGGCCCTCGCCGCGAGATGATTACCCCTTGGAGCACGAACGCGGTCGAGATCACCCAGAACATGGGCCTGGAGGGCATCACCCGCATCGAGGAATACTTCCCCGTCAGCTCGGCCGAGGCGGATCACGACCCGATGCTGCAACGCGTCTATAACGGGTTGGACCAAATGATATTCACCATCAGCAAGCAGCCGGATCCGATCGTCTACATCGACGACCTGGAGGCCTACAACCAACAGGAAGGCCTGGCGCTGAGCGACGAGGAGATCGCCTACCTGAACGAGGTGAGCGGCAAGCTGGGCCGCAAGCTGACCGACAGCGAGGTGTTCGGCTTCTCGCAAGTCAACTCCGAGCACTGCCGCCACAAGATCTTCGGCGGAACCTTCATCATCGACGGCGAGGAGAAGGAGAGCTCACTTTTCAACCTGATCAAGAAGACATCGGCCGAGAACCCCAACAAGCTGGTTTCGGCCTATAAGGATAACGTGGCCTTCAACGAGGGCCCGACGGTCGAGCAGTTCGCTCCGCAGAGCGGCGACAAGCCCGACTATTTCGCCATCAAGGACATCAAGACGGTGATCTCGCTCAAGGCCGAGACGCACAACTTCCCGACGACAGTCGAGCCGTTCAACGGCGCCGCGACAGGTACGGGCGGTGAGATCCGCGACCGTCTGGGCGGTGGAAAAGCCTCTTTGCCCATCGCGGGAACGGCGGTTTACATGACCGCTTATCCTCGTACGGAAGGCGCCCGCGAGTGGGAGAAGATCCTCGACCCGCGCCCATGGCTCTACCAGACACCTGAGCAGATCCTGATCAAGGCGTCGAACGGCGCGTCCGACTTCGGTAACAAGTTCGGCCAGCCGCTGATCTGCGGTTCTGTCCTGACCTTCGAGCATGCCGAGAACAACAAGAAATACGCTTACGACAAGGTGATCATGCTGGCCGGCGGTGTTGGCTACGCCAATATGCGCGACGCCCTGAAGGGCGACCCGAAACCGGGCGAGAAGGTGGTCGTCATCGGTGGCGACAACTATCGCATCGGCATGGGCGGTGGCGCCGTCTCATCCGTCAACACCGGACAGTACACGAGCGGCATCGAGCTGAACGCCGTGCAGCGCGCCAACCCCGAGATGCAGAAACGCGCCGCCAACGTGATCCGCGCGATCGCCGAGAGCGACGACAACCCAATCGTCTCTATCCACGACCACGGCGCGGGCGGTCACTTGAACTGCCTCTCCGAGCTGGTTGAGGCGACAGGCGGCCACATCGACATGAGCCAATTGCCTATTGGCGACCCGACCCTTTCGGCGAAGGAGATCATCGGCAACGAGAGCCAGGAGCGCATGGGCCTGTTGCTCGAGGAGAAGGACGTGGCGCGGGTAAAACGCATCGCCGACCGCGAGCGCGCCCCGATGTACGTCGTCGGCGAGACGACCGACGACATGAAGTTCGTCTTCGAGCAGGCCGATGGCGTCAAGCCGATCGACATCAAGCTGGAATATATGTTCGGTAAGCCACCGCGCACGATCATGCGCGACCACACGGTCGAGGAGACTTATCAACCGGTTGTTTATAAAGAGTCCGAGCTGCACCACTTCCTGGAGAACGTGCTCCAGTTGGAGGCTGTCGCCTGCAAGGACTGGTTGACCAACAAGGTAGACCGCTCCGTCACGGGTAAGATCGCCCGCCAGCAATGCCAGGGCGAGTTGCAATTGCCACTGAGCGACCTGGGTGCCGTCGCCCTCGATTACCGGGGCAAGGCCGGCATCGCGACCTCCATCGGCCACGCGCCGCAAGTCGCCCTGGTGGATCCGGCGGCCGGTTCCGTCATGGCGATCGCCGAGGCATTGACCAACATCGTCTTCGCGCCGTTGGCCGATCACCTCACGGGCGTTTCATTGAGCGCCAACTGGATGTGGCCCTGCCGCAACGAGGGCGAGGACGCGCGCCTCTACAAGGCCGTACAAGCCGCATCCGACTTCGCTTGCGAGTTGGGTATCAACATCCCGACCGGAAAAGACTCCCTGTCCATGACCCAGAAGTATGGCGACGACAAGGTGATCGCTCCGGGTACGGTCATCATCTCGGCCGGCGCTGAGGTAAGCGACGTTCGCAAGATCGTCTCTCCGGTCCTGGCACACGAGCGTAACTCACACATCTATTATATCGACTTCTCGTTCGACACGCTGAAGCTGGGCGGCTCCGCTTTCGCGCAAGCGCTCAACAAGCTGGGCGACGAGGTTCCAACCGTCAAGGATCCGGAATACTTCAGCGACGCGTTCAACGCCGTTCAGGAGGCCATCGAGCAGGGCTTGATCCTCGCGGGCCACGACATCTCGGCCGGCGGTATGATCACTACCTTGCTGGAGATGTGCTTCGCTAACGTTGAGGGCGGTCTTGAAGTGAACCTCGACAAGATCAACGAGAGCGACATCGTGAAGATCCTCTTCGCCGAGAACCCGGGTATCATTGTTCAGGTAAAGGACAAGAAAGCCTTCGAGAAACTGATGATGGACGCGGGCGTAGGTTTCGCCGAGATCGCCAAACCGACCAGCGAGCGCCACATCCTCGTATCGAAAGAGGGCATCCAATACCACTTCGGCATCGACTATATGCGTGATGTCTGGTACTCGACCTCCTATAAGTTGGATATCAAGCAGAGCGGCAGTGTCTGCGCCGGCAATCGCTTCGAGAACTATAAGATGCAACCGCTGGAGTTCAAGTTCAACAAGAACTTCACCGGTAAACTGGCAGATTATGGCATCTCGGCCGACCGTCGCCAACCGAGCGGTATCAAGGCGGCGATCCTCCGCGACAAGGGTACCAACGGCGAGCGTGAGATGGCATACTCGATGTATCTGGCAGGCTTCGACGTGAAAGATGTTCACCTGACCGACTTGGCTACGGGCCGTGAGACACTCGACGACGTGAACCTGATCGTCTTCTGCGGTGGTTTCTCTAACTCCGACGTATTGGGCTCCGCTAAGGGATGGGCTGCCGGTATCCTCTTCAATGAGAAGGCCAAGGCCGCGATCGACCGTTTCTACGCCCGCAAGGACACATTGAGCCTCGGTATCTGTAACGGTTGCCAGTTGATGGCCGAGCTGGAGTTGCTCTACCCTGAGCACGAGAAGAAGCACAAGATGCTCCACAACGACTCACACAAGTTCGAGTCTAACTTCGTAACACTCGAGATCCCGAAGAACCACTCCGTCATGTTCGGTTCGCTGAGCGGTAGCAAGCTGGGTATTTGGGTCGCTCACGGTGAGGGCAAGTTCGACTTCCCGTACGAGGAGAAGGAGTATCACATCGTGGCAAAATACAACTACGAGGGTTATCCGGCCAATCCGAACGGCTCACCATGGGCTGTAGCCGGTGTCTGCTCGCACGATGGTCGCCACCTGGCGATGATGCCTCACCTCGAGCGCGCGATGTTCCCATGGCAATGCGGTTACTATCCCGCAGAGCACCGGAACGACGAGGTAACCCCGTGGATCGAGGCCTTCGTCAACGCACGCCACTGGATCGAGAACCTGAAATAATCCATAACTAATCATAAATCCCATCTTTCCTCGCCTTTTCAAGAACAGGAAAGATGGGATTATATTAATCAAGAGAAACGACACACTTACAAATTAATAAACGATGAGAAAATTATTCTACCTGTTGGGTCTCATGGCCCTGGTCGCGGTCATGCCACTCAAAACGACCGCGCAAGAACTCCACTTCATGCCGAAGATCGGTTTCACGCTCGCGGACATCTCCCATTTGCAGACCAAGGTCCGCTCGGGCGCTAACGTCGGTCTCGGGGCGGAATACCTTTTCCCCAACGAGATCGCGGCGGTCGAGGCTGGCGTCTATTATGCCATGCAAGGTGCCTATATCAAAGGGACGGTAGCGGGCCATTACTTGACTACGTTCCTGAAAAACGATTACCTGAACATCCCGGTCCTGGCGAAAGCCTATGTCTATAATGGCATCAACGTGTTCGTCGGTCCGCAATTCAGCTTCAACGTCAAGGACAAGATCACGATGGAATACGGCGGCAAGGAGTTGGGAAAGGTCAACACGACCGACTTCGTGGAGAACTTCGACCTGGCCATCATGATGGGCGTCGGCTATCAGTTCGAGAGCGGCCTTTTCGTCAACGCCAACTATAATCTCGGCCTCCTAGCGGTCTTCAAGGAAGATGAGTTCACCATTACCGGCGAGAATGCGGCCCATACGATCACGGACGGATTATCGGCTCGTAATCGTGTCTTCCAAATCAGCGCGGGCTGGCGCTTCTAACATTACATTAATGGAATATACACAAGAATGAAACAAAATCGTAATATGTTTCGGCTTTCTTCGCGCATTGGAAATACACTCATTGAAATGCAAGACTTCTAGTCTGAAAACGAGAAAAAAGACCCAAAAGCCTTAACATATTCCTAACTTTAAAACGGCGACCGACCTCCTTTCGAGAAAAGGAGAGGTTGCCGTTTTTTTATGGCATCACGCATGTCATAAGACGCAAGAAACCTCCTTGAAGGCATAACGCCTTGTCTCACCCTCACGCGTATGGAGCAATAGATGGCCTGTCAACTCCACATCCGCGATCTCCGCCTCGAATCGTCCACACGCGTCCTCATAAGGATAAAAACCCTCACCCCGATACAGTGCTTTCCGATAAAGCTCACGGATCAACGGCTCACCTGATTCGAAAGTGGAGAGATAATAGGCATAAAAGATCGACAGGAAACGTTCCAAGACCTCCTCACGATCAACTTCCCGACCGATAATCTGGCACAACGAGACAGGATTAGGCGCGTCTCCTCGAAATTCCCGCTGGTTCAAATTGATTCCGATGCCCACAATAGAATTGAACATCCGGTTGCCAGCCAGCTCATTCTCGATCAACATACCACAGATTTTCTTGTCGCGCCAATAGACATCGTTCGGCCATTTCACCGTTACCTCATCCACATAATGATCCAAAGTCTCCTTAACGCTCAGCGCCGAGATCTGGGAAATCAGGAACTGACGGTTCGCCGGCAAATGCTCAGGATAGACAATCACGCTAAACGTCAGGTTACGTCCCCTTTCCGATTCCCACTTGTTACCGACCTGCCCGCGACCCGCCGTCTGGAAATCGGCCACAGCGACACTGCCTTCCGCCAATTTCTCCATAGCCATCAAATCGCGAATCAAGCTGTTTGTCGAGGCCGTCTCCGCCACATGAACAATCCGCGGGGCTATCTCCTCATCATTCATTCTCATATTTAACACATTCCAATTGATCAATTACACGGAGCCATGAACGCGTCCTCAATATGATCGAGCGTCATTCGTCCCTCCTGCCTTATCACAGTAACGATATCAAAACGGACCGGCAAATCCAGGTTATAATGACGCACATAAGCGTCAGCCGCCGCCACGATCCGCCGGATCTTCTTCCGGTCGACCGCCTCCTCGGGCGGTAATAAGGAATCGTAGTCGCGGGTCTTTACCTCGACCACCACCAACTCGCCCTCCTTCTCGGCCACAATATCCAGCTCATAATGATGCCACCGCCAGTTGGTATGCAAGATATTATATTCCCGCTTCTCCAAATAGGCACGAGCCTCACGCTCACCCTCCCGACCGATCTCTGTCTTTTTCTCCGTTTCCATGACTTCCCTTCGCGGGCAAAGGTAAGCATTTGATACCTGAACGCAAAAAGAATCCTTTTGCTTATCCATTCCCTTTTATCATGATCAGGGAACGCCTCCTGACATAACGCCAGTACCGTCCGGTCAGTACTCCAGTACTTCCCGGAAAGTACTGGAGTACTTTCAGCATCGGACTGCAGTACTTTCCGCATAGTACTGGAAAAGCAATCGCAGGGCATTGCAATTAATCAAGACTATTTTTTGAAGTTTAACAAATCAGACGTACTTTCGCGTATGGCAAAGAACAAACGGAAATACGCGAAGGCCGATCCCCTTCACCCACGCATTTACAAGGTCACTTTCATGCTCAACGAGGAGGAACACCGCGCTGTTGCCCGTTACTTGTCAAAATATAAGATACAAAATAAGTCGCGTTGGTATCGGGAGACGATCATCACGCACATCCTCAAAAACCTGGACGAGGATTACCCGACATTATTCACCGAAAACGAGATGAGACGATGAGTGAGTTATTGAACGACGAATATTTCATGCGGCAAGCCCTGAGAGAGGCCCAACAAGCCGCGGAAAAAGGTGAGGTACCTGTCGGTGCGGTGATCGTTTGCGACGGCCGTATCATCGCCCGGGCACACAACCAGACCGAACGGCTGAACGACGTGACCGCTCATGCGGAGATCCTGGCCATCACGGCCGCAGAACTGGTGCTTGGGGCAAAATATCTGACCAACTGCACGCTCTATGTCACGGTAGAACCCTGCGTCATGTGCGCCGGCGCTATCGGCTGGGCACAAGTGAGCAAAATCGCCTATGGCGCTCCCGATGCGAAGCGGGGTTATTCGCTCTATGCGCCCAAGGCTTTTCATCCCAAGGCAACCGTCATCAAAGGTTTATTGGAAGAAGAATGCGCCAGCCTGATGAGCGGGTTCTTCAAAAGCAGGCGATAGGATTATTTTACTTCCTCATAATCCACATACTCGCCATCATCCTTCGTGAAGATCTTTTTCTTGCGTTTTTCCTCCGTCGGCCGCTGGTCGTACATCCGATCCGAACGACGCCCGGAACCGGCATGATGCCCCCGCGACTCCCGTCGGGGATCATTCCCGCCAAAGAAGACCTTCTTGATGGTCCTGAAAATGGAAAAGCCCATCAAGAAAAGCAACAAGACAAACAAGAAAAATATAAAGAACAAAAATTTGAACATATCGAATGATTTAGAAAAGTCTTTTCATATTAAGTAACATGCCCGGTAATAGGGATGTTTATCGTCTGCCGTTAAAAATTGACAACAGGACATAGAGCAGGATCGTTCCCGCAATGCCCAAGAACCCCCAAATGGAGACAAAAATCACGGCACATGCCACCAGGATATAACGCAATTCATTTCCTTTCCAGGCAAGAGACTTGATCTTCAACGAGAACATCGGCACCTCAGAAACCAACAGCAACGAGGTAATCAAGGCCAACACCATCAAGCCTACGAGCAGCGCAACACCACCCTGCGGCAACAACGGCTGGACCGAATAACCCAACGACGACCAGAACAATGCGTGTGCCGGCACCGGCAAACCGATAAAAGAGGTTGTCTGACGCTCATCGATGTTGAATTTCGCCAGGCGCAATCCCGAAAAAGCCGGGATCACGAATGCCCAATAGGGAATATATTCATTGAGCCCACCCAACGGCAGGGTCGGCGCCAACCAGCTTAACAAGACAAACAGGATCATACCGGGAGCGACCCCAAAACTGACGACATCCGCCAACGAGTCCAACTCCTTCCCGATCGGGGAAAAGGCCTTCAACAAACGGGCAGCGAACCCGTCGAAGAAATCAAAGACAGCGGCCAACATGATCCAAACGACCGCATACATCAAATTACCCTCCAGAGCCATGACCGAAGCCACGCAACCCGACACCAGGTTCAGGCAGGTAATCGTATTGGGAATATAATTCTTTATACGCATTTTGACAAACGAGCTATAGGAGTTTGGTTTCCCGTCACCTTCTGGTCCATCTCCACCAATACCTCCGTGCCGACCGGCAAGTAAACATCCACTCTTGAGCCGAACTTGATGAAACCCATCTGATCGTTCACATTACACTTGTCGCCCTCCTTGGCATAGGTGACGATCCGTCGCGCCATGGCTCCAGCGATCTGGCGAGCAAGAACATCAACGCCCTGACGAGTCGTAATCACGACGGCCGACCGCTCATTCTCCGTGCTGCTCTTCGGCAGGTAAGCGGCCATGAAACGGCCCGAGTTATGCGACACGTGCTTCACCGTGCCATTTACCGGGAACCAGTTGGCATGAACGTTGAATATGGACATGAATATGGAAATCTGCAAACATTCCCGATGCAATATCTCATTTTCCATCACCTCCTCGATAGCGACGATCGTTCCATCGGCGGGAGCGATGACCAAACCCTCCGAATCGTACGGGAAACGCCGGAACGGACTCCTGAAGAAATTAAGTATCAATAAGAACACGATGGAGGTAAAGGACAAGACCATATAGAACAGCCAATTCCTGCCCGACGAATAGTAAAGGGATACGTTTACGATAAAGAATATCGTAAATAACGTCAGCAGTAAACCTGTTCCTTCCTTATGTACCTTCATTGTCGTTTTTTCTCTAAAATGATTATAGTCTCTATGAATCTGCAAAAGTATTCATTTTCTTGGAATATCAAAAAAATATACCTACGAATCCGTTTGTTGCCGTGCCGATAAAGGGCCTTATCTCCACCCATGGCAAGGCTTCCCAAGATCTAGGCCTTATCGGCGACACGCTCGATCTTGCCCAACGCCACATACCACAAGAATCCCTCGACCACGGGATAGCCCATCTTTCGTATGAGACGGACATATTCCCGCATCTGACGTTGATAGCGTGAGCTGATCTTCTCGCCGAACTTATAATCGACCACCGTTACCTTTCCATCGCCAATCATGACCCGGTCAGGACGTCTTGTTTCTCCTTTTCCCAACAGGATATCTACCTCATTCAGGACACGTGTCGACCCATCGTACCAAGCCTCAACTCCGGGAGTTGCCAACAGAGCGCCCAATCGCGCCACCAACTGATCCGCTTCCTCCTGGCCAACGACACCAGCCCGAAGATAATCCTTTATGGCCGATTCCACATCCGAAACGACCCGAACCCGGCTCAGCACCTCGTGCATCAAGACTCCATGCTTTCGCTGGGCATCATTGAAGAAATAACCCTTGCCCCGCAGCCGCAAGCGTAAGCGGCCATCCGGCGAGACAAAAGGCAGGCGCCCCATCGGGATCTCGGTAAAAGCGGAAGCGGACTGCCGTTGATCGGGACGCCACCACTCGCCCATCTCGAATGCCGACTCACCGACATAATCCGGCAGGTGAACCAATTCCGGCACCACGACCGAATCGTCACGAAGGGCATTCCACAACAGATCCCCTATCGAGCCGATCTTCTCCACCAATCCGGCATCGTTCCGCTTCTTGGGCTCGGGCGAGAAGACGATCAGCTCCTCCTTTGCCCGGGTAAAGGCGACATAAAGCGTATTCAGGTTATCCACGAACGCCCGCAAACGCTCGTCAAAATAGGCATGAGCAAAGATGGTCTTGCTTAAGCCAACGCCATATCGGATCGGCACTAAAGGCAACTGGTCGAAAGGTGCCTGATCGGGCCGACTCCACAGGATCACCTGCTTCATCGGCTTATGGTCGATCTCCCAATCCCCGAAAGGAATAATCACCGCCTTAAAACCCAAACCTTTCGACTTATGGATCGTCATGATCCGGACAGCGTCCTGCCCCTCGGGTGATGAAATGGTCTGCTTAACGCCCGTCTCGTCCCACCAATCCAGGAACTGACCCAGATCGGCTTGCTCATCCTGCCCGAACTCAAGAACCATATCGAGAAAAGCCTGAATGAAAACCTGCTCCTCATCGCCCATCATCGCGGAGAACAAGCGAACCAAACCTTCTACCTGCTCATAAAGGGAAACCGTGGCCAAACGATCGATCGCCATCCTGATCTCCTCATTGAAGCCCGTTTCACCCGGAGCCCCAAACGAACCCGCCAACACCTGATAAGAGAGCTGTGCCATCCGCTCACGAACCGGATCCGAGGGATCACGCATAAAACGGAGCAAGGCGACCAAAAAGCGAACGGCGGCCGAGCGACCGACAAACAGGGCCTCATCCGAGATGACCTCATAACGATAAGCCGAATCGGGATGGCTCTCCTTATAGGCCAAAAGCTCATCGACCACCAACGCGCCTTCCCGGTTCGTGCGGGTCAATATGGCGATATCGCTCAATGCGTATCCTCGCTCCTGCAAGCGCTCGATGACTCCGGGCAAACGAGACAAGGCTATTGTTTTCCAATCATCCTCCTCGTCCTGAGGCACGAATTCCACCCGAACATGCCCCAGTTTCTCCTTAAACGGCTCCGGAATATTCTGGATCGTATGCGCGTAAGCGCCCAATATCTTATAACGGAAACCCTCTTTCTCCCTCTCACTGAGAGAGGACGCGTCCAATGCCTCATTATAAAGACCTTGCAAAAGCAAAGGAGCGATCGAGAACAGGGCATTATTAAACGAGACGATATGACGGCAACTCCGCCAATTATCAGCCAATGTCTCCTCGCGGGTCAGCTCCGGCGTGAAATCCTGCCGTACCTGCTCGTGCAACAATTCCCAGTCGGAGTTCCGGAAGCGATAGATGCTTTGCTTCACGTCGCCCACGATCAGGTTTGTCTCGCCCCTCGAGAGGCTATCCCGTAACAGTGGGAGGAAATTATGCCATTGCATGGCGCTGGTATCCTGAAATTCGTCGATCATGTAATGGTCGATCCGCGTACCGGTCTTCTCATAGATAAAGGGTGCGTCGCTCCCGTCGATCACCCGGCTCAGCAAATCGGTCGTATCGGCGATGAGCATCACGTTCTTCTCTTCCCGATAATCGGCCAACTGACGGGAGACATCCATCAGGATACCTAAAGCGTAGTAGAAACGGACGATCTCTTTCGCCGAGCGATAGGCGCTCATATCGCTGAACAGGCGGACCGCCTCCTTGACGCACGCGTTCAATCCCTCCTCGTAAGCGGCACCTATGATCGCCAATTTGGGGGAAGATTTCGATTTGGTCGCGTAATTCGTCAAACAATCCTCAAGCCCGATGAATGTCTTGGTCGGCTCCTTGATCTCGCCCTCGGCCCATTTGACGAAATGCTTCATCGGCGAATTCTGCCCACCCTTGAAATCGGAATAATGAAGCCCGAACATATCCATGATCGAGACTCCCTTCTGGCCGATCCGCTTCACCTCCGCCTCGAACGAGCGGACGATGGCATAAAGCGTATCGCGATAACGCTCCAACAGGCGCTTGTCATCCAACACCGGCCGCAGCCGGTCGCTCGCCGACTTGAAACTCTCCTTGAACAGCTCTCGACCCAGCGACAGGATATCCGACCGCAAGTTCCAGCTGCCACCATTCTCGATCTTATCCTCGGCGAACTGGAGCAACCAATCCAAAAGCGCCTTGTTCTCCGGGCGATCCAGGCTGAAAAGCATCGCGTCGATCACCTCGCCCAACAGGCGATCCTGATCCATCTCGATGCCATAACCACCCTGCAGGCCGATCTCGCGGGTAAAGGCCCGCATCGTCTGCTGGAAGAAACGGTCGATCGTGCTGATATTAAAAGCGGAATAATCGTGAAGAATGGCGATCAGGATCTTCCTGGCCCGACGGCGCGCCTGGCGCTCATCCAGATCGTAAGCCGCACAAAGCTGGGCGAGATAATCCGACTTCCCGCCCGAGGCCAGCCGATACAATTCCTCCACGATCCGGGTCTTCATCTCGTCGGTCGCCTTGTTCGTGAAGGTCACCGCCAGCAGGCGGCGGTAAGCGTTCGGCCCCGAAAAGAGCAAAGCCAGGCTCTCGCCTGTCAACTTGTGGGTCTTACCCGCCCCGGCGGAAGCCCTGTAGATCGTCAACATAGCCTTCGGGGATTTCTAGATTTGACGGCTCTTCGCGTAACCCTCGACCCGCAGGATCTCGACCACCCGCGCGCGGAAATCGCCCTGGACGATGATCTCGCCCTCTTTCGCGGAGCCGCCCACGCCGCATCTCACCCGCAGCAGCTTGCCCAACGCCGCCAAATCGTCGGCCGTCCCATGAAAACCGGTGACAAGCGTCACCATTTTCCCTCCACGATTACGTTTGTCGAGCGACACGCGCAAGGGTTGCTTCTCTTTTGGCCAAGTCTCCTCTTCCGGCTCCTCGGCAGTCTCATATTTAAAATCGGGATTGGTGGAATACATCACGCCCAATCGCTCTTTCCAGTCGTTCGTTTTCATTTTATCCAATCTTTTTACGGGAAACAAAGCTACGAATTTATCACGAGAATCCCTACAGCCTTCTCATGCCCCCGCGCCTCCGCGAGCTATGATCAAACAACGTAAAAATGACATTACACCCTTGAAAGCGATGATTCAACAACTAAAAAATGACTTTACACACTTGCAACCTATGATCCAACAACTAAAAAATGACATTTCAACCCTAAAAGCTATGATTAAACAACCAATAACTAATCTTTCACCTTTGAAATAGATGATAAGGAAACATTTTTCGTATATTTAGGCGGCGAAAGCTATGATAAAACAACATTTCGAACAGAAAGGAGGCGATATGAGTACCTTTTACGACAGAGTAGAGCAACTCGCGCGGCACGAGGGGCTGGTCATGGCCGACTTCCTGCGGCGTTGCGGCGTTCCATACGCCACGTTCCGCTCGTCGCGGCACCGCGAACATGACCCAAGCCTGCAGACGATCCGGCGGATCCTTCGCGCGTTCCCGAAAGTAAGGATGGAATGGCTCGCATGGGGAACGGGCGAGATGCTGCATCCCGCCGGCCCATCGAAAGAGGAGGAAAATGAGGAGATCCGCAAGCTGAAAGAACAGGTCAAGCGGCTCACCGAGCTGCTGCTGGAAAAGGAGCGGCGGATCATCGAGCTGGAAATCGGACGGGAGGGGTAAAAGGCCCTTCCGCATGGCCTATTTCTGGATCAAGACCGTCGCATAGGCCGAGATGCCCTCCTCGCGGCCGGTGAAGCCCAGGCGCTCCGTCGTCGTCGCCTTGATGGAGACCGCGTCCTCGTCGACGGCCATCACCTCCGCCAGGACCCGTTTCATCTCCGGGATGTGAGGATTCAGCTTCGGGCGCTCGGCGGCGATGGTCGCGTCGATATTGCCCAGCTCATAACCGGCCTCGCGCAACAGGGCCATGGTCTTCCCCAAGAGGATCTTACTGTCAATACCTTTATACTCGCCCGCCGTATCCGGGAAATGATAACCGATATCACGCATATTGGCGGCACCCAACAGGGCATCGCAAATGGCGTGGATCAACACGTCGGCATCGCTATGCCCCAAAAGGCCCATCGTATGCTCGATCCTGATACCGCCCAGCCAGAGCTCGCGGCCCTCGACCAGCTTATGCACGTCGTAACCAAAACCAACCCGTATCTTCATAAGTCCTTATCTAAAGAGGTTCCTGATTCCATCCATATCAAAAGCCAGGGAGAAACGCAACGTCTGGTCCAACGGGTTGCTCTGCACCGTACTGATCAGGTAAGCGGCATCGAGCTGGAAGACACTCATCCGGAAACCCGCGCCCACCGAGAAGTACTGGCGGTTACCCTGATATTTGTTCTCGTAATAGTAACCACCGCGCACGAAGAACTGCTGGTTGTAATTATACTCGACACCGATCGAGGCCATGATCTCCTCCAACTCGCCCTTGAAACCGTTCGGCGAATCGCCAAAGGACTTGAACATACCTTTAATGGGCGACATCGTATTGTATTCCTCGTAAGCCTTGTTATAGGCCTCGACATCCTCCTCGGTCGTTCCCTCCTGGATCGGAGCTGTCGGCACGAGGTATTTGCTCAAGTCCACATAGACACCGATCTGGTTATAATCGTCGATCGGCATCAGCAGACCGGTACCGATCTTCAATGTTGTCGGCAAGAACTGGTTGGTATTACCGCCATCATAAGAGACCTTCGAACCGATATTGGAAATGTTGAAACCGAAACTCCAGAGACACTCGCTCTGTCCGAAAATAACATATTTCTCCAGATAGCCGGCGATGTCGGCGGCGAAAGCGTTATCGGGCACCATGTCATCATCCGCGGAGGCACCCATGTCCGAACGAATATACCGCAAGGCGACCGCCATAGAGAACGCGTCCGAGAGCTTACGGCTGTAGCTGACATCGATCGCCATCTCATATGGATTCAGGATCAACTGGTTTCCCATACCCTGGTCACGATTCTCGATCACCTCACCCAGCGAGAAATAGCGCAACGAGGCACCAATCGCCTGAAGGTCGCTATCGCCCAGTTTATAATAACCGGAAAGATAAGCTAAAGCCACGTCGTTGACCAACTTGCGCAACCAGGGCGTATAGGAGAGCGAGACACCTGCCTTGCTGTAGGCGAAGGCATATTTAGCGGGGTTCCAATATTGGGAATTCACGTCGGGCGTAGTCGAGACACCATTATCACCCAAGGCTCCACCGCGGGCATCGGGCGCGATAGACAATGACGGGATCGCCGTGTTGATCGGCGCGAACTTATGCTTTACGTCATCCGCTCCTCCTTGCGCCGAAGCCACCAGGGAGAAACAAAAACATACAACAAGCGAGAGAAGGCTAAATCTTATTTTTCTCATTCTGTTTAAAGTCCTAATAGTATATTATTAATAGATTACATTTCTTTATAACTAATTCCCGGATCATTTATTGCCCCAAGACAATTAATTTATTCGCCTTGGTCGCCTCTTTCGAGCCATTGGACCGGATCGCCGCCCGATAGAGATAGATACCTGGCCGCACCCGGCGACCGCCATTATCCTTCAGATCCCAAGAGACAATATAAGACTTGAACAATTCCGACGAGCCGCTCTTCTCCGTGCTCCAGAGGAAACGGCCAGTCATATCGTAGACCATCACCGTCACCGTCAACTCCGATTCCGGACGATTATGGCTCAAGTAGAAATCCACCTTGTCGCGGGCAGGGTTCGGTGTCGCGTAAAGCTCGATCAGGTTAGGCTTAAGCCCCTCCTTCACCTCGAAGGTAAAGACATAGCTGGTCGAGTTGTTCAGGATATCCCAGATCTTGAACTCCGCCGTATGGATGCCCGGCTCCAGTTCCGGAATCGAGAACTGCACCAATCCCTCATTCTCAGTGCCCGCCACGAGCGAATAGGTATCGTTCAGGTTATAGCTCTTGGTCGAGAGACTATCAATGATCAACATGATATCATGCCCGACACTGCTGCCGGTCATATTCACGCCACTCTTATCCCAGACTCGGGCCACGAAATAGGGTGTCGCGTTTACCGCTCCACCCTCCACGAAGGTCGTGTCGTTCAGGTAAAGCTGACGGATCTCGGGACCGATCGTATCGTTCTCAGCGACATCGGCGGTACCGCCTACCACGAAATCGAGGAACGAGCCCTGCGCCTCATCGCCTGTCGACGAGTCGGCCGCATACAAGTTCAGTTTTCCCTCTTTCCCGGAATAGGAGATATCTTTCGGCACCATGAAGGAGAAGCTGAACTTGCCGTCTCGTACCGAATCCTGTCCTACATAAATCGTATTGGGATAATCCTCATACTGGAAAATTCTGGGCGAATCGCCCACGATGTTGTTGCCTAAAGTCGTAATGGAATCACGGCTGTCCAATACCGTTGAATAGAGTGATCCGGAGAAATCGCTCGCCAAGGCGCCATTGGCGTCCAATACCTCACCCTCGACCGTCACACGGGCCAACGCCTTGAAGGAAAAAGTTTCTCCCTCGCCGACCGGCTGGCCGTCGATCGCCGTCACACGGGCCTGATATTCGGGGTAAACCATCGTCAATGCCGGATCACCGATCAGGATAAAGTTCAGCTTGTTCCGGTCGGACAGGCTTCGCTTCGTCTCCATCATCGCCTCGCCCAATGTCCGCCGCACGCCGTTATTCTTCTCGAAGAGATTGGCGAAGAGCGCCTGGTTCAGGCTGAAGTTGTTCGAAGAATAGACGACACGGGTTGTTGTGAACAGGGCGATACCGCCGCTCGTGGCGTTCAAGAAAACTGACTCGCCCGCCGAGGTGGCCGGCGCATCGAAGCGGGTAAAGTCACAAGTGGCCGTCACCCAGACCGGCAAATTGGTATAAGTCGACTGCTGGATGTCGGATTGTGTCCAGACATACTCGTCAGACCAGGCGGTCGTGCTGCCATGACCGACATAATTGATCAACAACTGTCCGCTCTTCAGCAAGCTGGCGATGCGGTTATGCACGTCGGGATAGGTACCGGAGTTATCACGCTTGTAAGCGTCGAAATAGACCTTATTCGTCAGGAACTCGGGATGATTCTCCTCGATATATTCCGCCAGCCAGTCGGCCTGTTCGGCATGCACCGTCGTATAACTATCGGCATTGCTACCGTCGTCGGCCACGAAGGTCAGGTTGTTTTTCCAACGTCCCTTGCTGGCGTTCTCCATATAATTCAAGACCTTGTCTACCATCTGGCTCGCCTCTGTCGCGGTACGTACCGGGAAACGGCCCACACCGACACACATCTTGTCGGTCTCCAGCCGCGAGCCGGAACCATCCTCCAACAGGGCGAAATAATCGTCTGTCACGTAGGAGGTAGCGTCGAGAGAGGCTTGCGACTGATAGGTCAGCAGCATATTTGAGAGATTCAGGCCGCGCACGTCGCTCGTGACACCCCGGTTATCGTAAATACCGTCGCCGAAGAGCAACAGGAAACGGGGTGGCGTGCCCGCCGTGGCGCTCCGGTCGTAGAACATCTTCAGGAAACGGCGATAAGCGGTCGCGTCGGGCGTACCGCTCGAGAACTCATTATAAATCGCCTGCGGAGAGACAACCAATACCTTCAGCCCGTCGTGCTCACGATGGGCGGCGGCCAATCGTTCCGCCTGGGTCGCCAAAGCGTCGGGCGAGATAATAACCATATCCTGCTGCTCCAGGCCATGCAAATTCTGGTTGGCCACCTCGCCGACTAACGTTGGCGCCGGCAGGGATTGGTTCGTTTGCACCAGGGCGAACTCGCGCAAGGTGCCCGCCGGGATCGTGAACGACAGTTCCGATCCGCTCAACGACGTCTCCATCTGGCGCAAATCGCCATCGGTCACGTCGAACACCAACGTGTTCTCATTCGCCCCCTCGACAACGAAGCGAGAGGCATTATCCACCGAGGCGAGACTCCGGAAAAGGGTCACCGCCCCGTAAGGCTTAAGCGTACGCTGGAACTGGAGCCGGATATAATCGAGATAGACATTGCTGTGCAAGGCGTTGTAGGTGACGACCACATTGGGATTCTCGCTCTTCTCGCCGCTCCAGGTGACGGTCTGCTCGCCGGCGATCGCGCTGGTGTGCGAGTCGCTGTTGGCCGGGATCGAGATCGACAACAATTCCGAGCGGTCGATGCTCAGCGTGGCCCTTCCTGTCCCCGAGCCGACGTTCGAGATGAAACGCATCGTTACCTTGCCATCCGCCGAGGTGATGCCCGGTATGGAAGAAAAAGTGGTGATCGTACGAGGCTGGGCGGAGGAGAAATCCTCGCCGAACAGCTCGCGTCCCGAACGGCTGGGCGATACCAGATCCTGCTCGTGAAGCAAATAGTCATCATAGGCGGTCACCCGTGTCGCGGCGGCGGTCGAGTTCTGGACCGTCTCCGCCTCGTTGGTCGCAGTCGCGTCGGTCACGAAATAGTAACCCGCAGTCGAATAGGGATTGTTGGTATGGATAAAGGTCCGGCTTTGGGTATCGTATTCCCATTTCGTCGTTCCCTTTCCATAAAAAAGCAGGTAGTCAGCGCCTCGCCAGACCGGGACAGAGGGCAGGTCGTCGACATAGGGCTCGGAGAAATCCTCCGCCAGGGGCCAGCCGCCGTAGCCGTGCACCGACACCTTCGCCGGATCCTCGAAGCCCATCGACTTCAGCTCAGCATAGGTCAGTTTATAGATCCCGTTCTTCTCGACCGAGATCCGCACCCAGCGTCCCTCGGCCAGGGCCGAGCTCGCGGCATACGTATCACCCGCCCATGCCCGCAACGTGAGCAGGAGCGCCACCAAACAACTATAAATAAAACGAACTCTCATCCTTTAAATTAACGCACATGGAAATCCAGCAATTTCCGCTCGCCGATGTAACCCTCCAGGCGGTCGCCGATCTTCACCGGACCAACGCCGCTGGGCGTGCCCGTATAGATCAGGTCGCCGATCTTCAGGGTCATGAAACGGCTCACGTAAGCCACGATCTTGTCCACCGTGAAGAGCATATCGCCCGTCCAGCCCCCCTGTGCCCGCTCGCCGTTGATATCGAGGTGGAACGCGAGGTTGTTGATGTCGCCTCCCAGCTCCTCGAGCGGCACGAAGGTACCGATCACGGCCGAGTTGTCGAACGCCTTGCTCAGCTCCCAGGGCAGCCCCTCGGCCCTCAGCTTACGCTGCCAATCGCGGGCGGTGAAGTCGATCCCGACCGTCACCTCCTGATAATAACGATGGGCGAACCGCTCGGCGATGTTCTTCCCCAGGCGGTCGATCTTCACCACGATCTCCGTCTCATAATGGATTTCGTTCGAGAAATCGGGGATGAAGAAGGGTTTCCCATCCTTCAGCAAGGCGGAGTCGGACTTCATGAAAATCGTCGGCTCTGTTAACTCTAACGTATGGCGCATCTCTTTATTGTGAGCGGCATAGTTCATTCCTACGGCAATTATCTTCATATCTCTTGATTTTGCGTGTTCATCCGGTTAAACATGACGGCCAGGTGGGCATAGAGGAGCGTGTCTTGCACGACGATCGGCTCGGGCACCCGGATCCGGAAGGGGGTGAAATTCCACAGGGCACGGATCCCGCCACTGACGACACGGTCCGTCACCGCCTGCGCCTGCTCGACCGGTACGGTCAGGACTCCGATCGTCGCCCCATACTCGGCCTGCCGCTCGGGGAACTCGTCCATGTGATAAACCGGGATGCCGTTGATCCGCGTCGCCACCAACTCGGGCCGCACGTCGAAGCCCGCCACGATCTCCAACCCATATTGCCGCAGGCCCGTGTCGTGCAACAACGAGGCGCCCAGACTGCCCACCCCGAAGAGAAAGGCCGTATGGCGCGTCGTGAAACCCAGGAAAACCTCCAGCTCGGCGACCAGCGGCGCGATCTCGTAGCCCACCCGGGTCTTCCCGACCACCTTCAGGTACGACAAATCCTTCGCCACCTGGCTCGGGTCGACATTGGTCGCCTTGGCGATCTGGGTCGACGAGACAAACTGCTCACCCCTGGTGCACAGCAATTTCACGTAAGCCAAGTACCACGGCAACCGGCTTAATGTGGGCTCAGGCACCCGCCACGCTTGTTTCTCGTTTTCTACCATCATTCCAAAACATGCTCTGTTTCCAAATTCTCGCGAAAATACGCGTTTTTCGGCACTCCACCCGCCTCGCTTGAGGGTTTTATTTTCCAACAAGGATACCCTGCCAAGAAAATTGCCACAACCTCTTGATTTCCCAATTCCTAATCCCTACTTTCGCTAATGACCGTCGACAGGAAAGAGGTTGCCGCAAAACCTCTTACAAAATAATATGGCGGTGTGTCAAAAAAAGCGGTAATGGATGACGCGGACGAGCGAGAATAGGCTTTCCTTTAGGGCAACCGCGGGCCTGCTTGGGACTTGCCCCACTTGGGGCAACCTTCACGCGGGCCTGCTTGGGACTTGCCCCGCCTGGGGCAACCTTCACGCGGACCTGCTTGGGACTTGCCCCGCTTGGGGCAACCTTCACGCGGACCTGCTTGGGACTTGCCCCGCTTGGGGCAACCTTCACGCGGACCTGTTTGAGACTTGCCCCGCTCGGGGCAACCTTCACGCGGATGGGGTTGGTCGCTGTTTTTACGCCTTAACCGCTTTTTGACGCACGCCTTTCAGATGATAAGGACGCACGCCATATTCAGACACAGCCTCACAATTCCACACATCATTATCAGAAACGTCCACCACCCAATGCCCTGAAAAGCATCATCTTCGTCGCGCAATTCTGGGCCGCCAGGGTAGCATATTCCAACTCACAATCCAGATAACGCTCGTCGGCAGAAAGGACCTCCAGATAACCTACGAAACTCAACTTGAAGAGATCGTTCGCATTGCTGATCGAGCGATGGTGGATTTGACTCTCCTCCATCTTCAGCTGCTTTCGTTTCTTGATCTGTTCGCAGGCGATTACCAGATTGGTCACCTCCTCATAAGCACGAAGCGCTGTCTCGTGATAACGCGACAAGGCAATCCGTTGCTCGCTCTTCGCGTTGTCCCACATCACCCGGATCTCATTGCGCTTGAAGATCGGGGCCGTGATGCCCGCCGCCAGATTATAGACCAGCGAGGCCGGCGCCGTAAACCAATGACTCAGGTCGAACGCATTGAAACCGCCGCCACCACCGATCACGAGCGAGGGGAAAAAGGCCTTATGAGCCGCTGCCAAGTCCGCCTTCGAGGCCAGCAACGCCATCTCGGCCTCGCGGACATCGGGTCTCAGACGCAACAATTGCGAGGGAACACCCGCCTGGATCGGGAACTCCATTTGGTTCATCTCGTCGAACGTGATCCGTCGGATCTCGAAAGGGAAGGCGCCCATCATCGTCGCGATCGCCCGCTCAGTCTCCCCGATTCGCTGCTCATTCTCCAGCAACATACCTTGCAAGCGCAACAGGCGCGACTGGAACTGGTCGACCGCCAACTGATTCACCTCACCCTCCTTCTTCAACTCGTAAGTCAGCTCGTAAGAGGCACGGGTCTGCTCGATCGCGCCATTCAGGATCGTCCGTTGCTTATCCAAACCGACCAACTCGAAATAGAGCGACGAGAGATCGGAGATCAAGATCGTTCGAGCCAGGTTCGCCGCCTCGACCGAGGCCATCCAACGGGCCGCCGCCGCGTGTTTCTTCTGCGCCAACTTACCCCAGATATCGGCCTCCCATTGGAAACCGATTCCCAAAGTCAGATCCTTGTAGGGATCCGGAATATGCTTATCGGCCGGCAGGTCGGGCGTGTTGGTCGTACTGTTACCCACGCCATCCATCGAGTACTCGCCAAAACGCTGGACACCGGCTTGAATTCCGATTGAGACCTCCGGCAATAAAGCACCCTTGCCCAGCCGCACTTGCGAGCGAGCTATCGATACCCGTTCCATGATCTGCTGGAACGAATGGTTATTCGCGAGAGCCGTACGGATATAGCCCTTCAAGATCTCGTCGGGGATGAAATTCTCCCAAGAGAGATCGCCTACCGTCGTCGAGTCCGCCGAAGCGCCCACATAAGCCTCCGGCAAAACAATCCGCTCGTCTGTTGTCAATTCCGGGGCCTTGCAACTCCCCAGCAAGAGGAGGCCGGCAACCGCCCCCAGGAACCATCTTTTATTCTTCGTCATCATCTTCTTCCACATAACTAGTTTTACCACGACGCAGGCGAGTGGCCAGCGACTCGAAAATCACATAGAGGCCGGGAATCAAAAAAATCCCGACAAAAGTACCGATGAACATACCACCAGCGGCGGCCGTACCGATCGAACGGTTACCCAAAGCGCCCGCCCCAGAGGCGAACATCAACGGGATCAAACCGCAAATAAAGGCAAAGCTGGTCATCAAGATCGGACGCAGACGGCTCAAACCGCCTTTCAATGCCGCATCGAGGACACTCATGCCCGACTTGCGATACTGGTTCGCCATCTCGATAATCAGGATGGCGTTCTTACCCAACAGACCGATCAACATGACCAAAGCCACCTGGGCATAAATATTATTCTCCAACCCTAACAATGTCAGGAACGCATAGGAACCAAAGACACCGGCCGGCAACGAGAGGATCACAGGGAAAGGCAACAACAAGCTCTCATACTGCGCCGCCAACAACAGGTAAACAAACAACAAACAGATACCGAAGATCATCAACGTCTGTCCACCGGAATCCTTCTCCTCACGAGAGACACCCGACCATTCGATCTCATAACCACGAGGCAATGTCTCCTTAGCGATCTCCTCGACCGCCTGGATCACCTCGCCCGAGCTGACGCCCGCCTCGGCCTCACCCGTGATCAACGATGAGGTAAACATATTATAACGAGTGATCTGGCTCGGACCGAAAATACGCTCCATCGTCAGGAAGTTGGAATAAGGCACCATATTGCCGTCCCTGTTCTTGGCGAACAGGCGATAGACATCATCCGGATCCATACGATATTCAGGCGAGGCCTGAAGCATCACCTTATACATCTGTCCGAAACGGATAAAATTGGAAGAGTAGAAACTACCGATATAAGATTGTAATGTCTCCATCGACTCATTCACATCGACGCCCAGCTTCGCCGCCTTATCCAAATCCACCTTCAAGAGATATTGCGGGAAATTGGGATTAAATCCGGAGGTAACACCCCGCAGTCGAGGATCAGCGTTGAGACGATCCACCAACTCGTTGGCCACATCGGCTGTCTGTTGGAAAGAGCCGTTCGTCTTGTCCTGTAAACGCAACTCGAAACCACTCGCGTTACCGAAGCCCGGCACCGACGGTGGCAAGAAGAACTGGATCTCACCATCCTTAATGTGCGACACGCGACGAGCGTAAACCTCCATCAGCTCGGCAGCCGTCTGCTCACGCTCATCCCACGGTTTCAAGTTGATCATACCCATACCAAAGCTTGCGCCCTCGGTCTCGGTCATCAAGCTGTAACCGGCCAAAGTCGAGATACTCTCGATCTCATCAAGCGGCAACAGGTCGGCCTGGATCTTATTCAATACCGCCTCACTACGCTCAAGCGTAGCACCCGGCGGCGTATTCACATTCACGTAGATCATACTTTGGTCCTCATTCGGGATAAAGCCGGTAGGCAAGATCTGGTTGATGCCGACCGTAGCCAACAAGAAGAGAATCAAGGTCGCATAAGTCCAGAACTTACGTCCCAAGAAACGGTGAAGCCCCAAACGATATTTCTCCTCAAAACGGAAATAGGCCTTATTATAGGCTTTAAAGAAACGGTCAACCAAGCCCGGATTCTCTTTCTTCACATGCGGCTTCAACAGCATCGCACAAAGGGCAGGCGACAAGGTCAAGGCATTCACACCCGACAGGACAATCGCCACTGCCAAAGTCAACGAGAACTGCTGATAGAAGATACCGACCGTACCACTCATGAAGCCGACCGGCACGAACACCGCCGACATAACCAACGTGATGGCCACAATAGCGCCACCGATCTCCTTCATGGCAGCGACTGAGGCCTTATAAGGCGACATATGCTCCTCGTTCATCTTCACGTGCACCGCCTCAACCACCACAATAGCGTTGTCCACCACAATACCGATCGCCAGGACGAGGGCGAAAAGGGTCAACATATTGATGGAGAAGCCCAGCATTTGCATGAAGAAGAAGGTACCGATCAAGGAGACCGGAACGGCGATCGCCGGGATCAAAGTCGAACGCAAATCCTGCAAGAAAATATAAACAACGATGAACACCAGAATAAAGGCCTCCAGCAAAGTCCGGAGCACGGACGAGATTGAGGCATCGAGAAAACGGGAGACATCATACGAGATGTTATACTCCATTCCCGGAATAAAACTGCTCTCCTTGATCTCCTCCATACGGGTCTTGATATTCTGGATCACCTCGCGGGCATTCGAGCCGGGACGCTGCTTGATCATGATAGAGGCCGAAGGCTTACCGTCGGTCATCGAGACCATGTTGTAATCCTCCGAGTCAAACTCAATCTCCGCCACATCCTTCAATCGAAGCACCGAACCGTCAGACAAGGCCTTCAGCACGATCTCACCATATTCCTCCGGCGTACTGAACTTTCCGGTGTATTGCAACGTATATTGCAACTGCTGTGGCAACTTGTCGGAACTGATACCGGTCTTTCCGGGCGCCGCCTCCAGGTTCTGGCTCCGGATCGCTTCTGTCACGTCTTGCGGCGACATATTATAAGCCGCCAAACGGTTCGGGTTCAGCCAGACACGCATCGCGTAATCACGGCTACCCATGATCTCCACGAAACCGACTCCATCAATACGTTTCAGCTCACGCAAGATATTAATATCCGCAAAGTTGTAGACAAACTGTTCCGTATGGGCGCTGTCCGTACTCATGATATTGAGGTACATCAACATGGAGTTGACCTCCTTTTCCGTAACCACACCGGCCCGGATCACCTCCTCGGGCAACTCGTCGAGGACCGTCGTCACACGGTTCTGTACGTTCACCGCCGCCACATCGGGATCGGTTCCAACCTTAAAATAGATTGTCGTCAACGACATACCATCGTTCGTACAGACGGTAGTCATATAGGTCATGCCCGGCACACCATTGATCGCCCGCTCGAGCGGCGTAGCCACCGTTTTCGACATCACATCGGCACTGGCACCGGTATAACGAGCCGTCACCGTCACCGAAGGGGGTACGATATCCGGGAATTGCGTAATCGGCAACGAGTTGATCGCCAACGCACCCAGACAGATAAAGATCACCGAGATTACTCCCGAGAGAATCGGTCTCTTGATAAATAACTTATACATATCCCAACCGATAATTAATTATAACGTATCCCTTTTATGCTCCAACTTGTGCATGACACTCGAGTAATCCACGACCTTAGGCTTAATCTCCATACCGTCCTTCACCAACTGGACACCCTCATACACCAATCGCTCGCCCGGCTCAAAATCTTCTGCCACGTAATAATTGTCGAAACGCTCCAAAGGCTCAAAACTGCGTACACGCACGACACCTGTCGAATCGACGCCATAGACATACGTAAAATCCTGGATCTCGAAAGTAGACTTTTGCGGAATAAGATACACATCGCTCATCTTCGACATCATCCGGATACGGCCCGTAACACCATGCTTCAGCAATCCTTCCGGATTCGGGAAACGCACACGGAACGCGATTGAACCGGTTCCACGCTCAAAATCACCCTCGACAGTCTCTACCCGACCCCGATAAGAATAGGTTGAGCCATCCGACAGGACCAACTGGATATTGTTCAACTCCGGTTGCTCCTCGCCCTTGATCTGAGCCCGTTTAAAAGCCAGATACTCACTCTCGTTCACCTTATAATAGGCGAAGACCTCCGAGACATCACTAACCGTCGTCATCAAGCTTTGAGGATTCACCAAACTACCAACCTTATAAGGGATCCGATCTATGTAACCCTCGAAAGGCGACGTGATGGTCGTGTAGGCATAGTTTGTCCTCGAACGTTGCAATTGAACTTTCGCCTGTTGCACCTTCATCCGGGCGACCTCCTTGGCTGTATTAACCTGGTCCAAACGAATGCGGGAAATGATATCCTTCTCCACCATTCTCTGGATTCGCTCCGCCTCATAGACCGCCATCTGATATTCAGCCTCGGCCTGTTTCAGGTTCGCCTCAGCCTCCTTCACATTCTCACTGTATTCGGCTGAGCTCAAACGGAACAAGGGTTGTCCCTTCTTGACCTTCTGGCCCTCATCGACAAAAATTTCCTGGACAAAGCCTTCCACTTTAGGCTTAACCTCCACAAACTGGACCGCCTGAACATCGGCAACATAACTTCTCGGTAACTCAACCGATGTCGGTTGTACCGCAATAACCGGGATAGAGTCTTTCAGCTGTTCCCGAACTTGACTTGATTTGTGACATGAGCTCATTACGCACGGCAAGAGCATAAGCGTCACAAACCCTTGAATTAGGTTGATCTTCATAAAAAAATAATCAATAAAAAAGTAGATTAATATTCACACGAAAAGGTAGGCCCACACAATAGAGGCCTATAAAGGCAGGGGATACTTTACCCTAAATCCGAAAAACACAATACACCGCCCGGCATGGCGTTCTCCAGAACGATGTCTCCCCAAAATCAAAAAGGCTAAAATTATCGGATAAATCCCCATCCTGGTTCAGGATCAAGGAGAAAAAAGAATCCAGGCGTGGTTCAAGGCCAACAATCCGCAAGGAGGTCCGACAGAATTGCTCGTTCAAATCCAACGACAAGCCATTATCGCCATCCACAGGGATATCTGCCCGCGTCTCAACCTTCTGAATATCGGCAGCCACGGCATCCGCACACAACAGATCGACTTGCGACAAGAACAAGATCATGACGCAAACAAGACGAATAAGATGCCCAAATATGACTTTTTGCCTTCTCACACTAAGGTCGTTTAAAACTTCAATCGGGCGAATTTACGCATTCCTTCCACTATACGACAAATAGAACATATTAATTTTAACTTATTTTTGTTTTATGACCGTATTCCTGCCCTGCCAATAGCGAATTTTAGTCTGCCGTATGTCCTATTTTTCCTTAAGCAAATTCCCATTATTTGTTCGGAAGAAAATATAATTTCCTTCGGACAAAACTAAAATTTTCTTCGGAGAAAACTAAAATCTCTTCCGAACAAAAATCCGGCTTTACCAGAAAATGTTTTCCAAGGTAAGTACAACCTCATTCAACAACATAAAGTCCTAAAAATGAAAAAAAGGGAGAACCTTGCGGTCTCCCTCCCATTATTTCCTATCATAAACATTTACGCTTACTATTCGAACTCGGATATTCAAATTTTCTCCAACACATCAACAATCAAACGCCAGATTTTTTCGACCGACGCGATATTGACCCGTTCGCCCGGCGAATGCGGGAATTGGATATCCGGACCAATCGAAATCATATCCATCTCAGGATAAACACCCTGAATAATGCCACACTCCAAGCCTGCGTGCATCACCTTCACCTCCGGCTCAGTCCCGAACAACTCCTGATAAGCTGTCTTGACTCGATTCAGGACCGGAGAATTGATATCCGGCTGCCAGCCATTATAACCATTCGCCTCCTCGACTTTAGCTCCCGCCATGGCGAACACGCTCTCCAAACTTGAATAAATCGCATATTTCCTAGACTCAGACGAACTACGCACCAATATTTTCACCTCAATCAACTCGTCCGAAGTCTTTACGATCGATAAATTGCTTGACGACTCGACGGTACCCGGGAAATCATGCAACATATTGATCACGCCATTTTGGCATCCCTCGATCGCATTGATCAAATCGTCCTGGATTTCCTCCGGTATCAAGGTTTCGGGCAACTCCGTCATCTCGGCATAGAACCGGATCCTATCCTCGATTCCGGCATACTCCTCACGAAACATATCCTGATAATCGGCTACCAATTCCCATAAAGCCTCGACGTTATCACCAGGGATTGTCACGATGGCAAAAGCCTCTCTCGGAATCGCGTTGCGCAACGAACCACCTTCCACCGCGGACAAACGAGCGCCATAATCACAAACCGCCTCTTTCAAGAAACGGAACATCAGCTTGTTGGCATTTGCCCGGCCCAAATGGATATCCACACCGGAATGGCCACCTTTCAAACCGGTTAAGATCACCTTAACCGCCACGTCGCCTTCCGGGATATACTTATCCTCCTTAAACTGGAAGGAGATATTCACGTCCAAACCACCAGCGCAGCCCACGAAAAGCTCACCTTCCTTCTCAGAATCACAATTTAACAAGATTTTTCCCTGCAAGAAGCCTGGTTTCAGGCCAAAAGCGCCATCCATGCTCTGCTCCTCGTCAACCGTAAACAGGGCCTCGATCGGACCATGACGCAAATGATCATCCGACAAGACCGCCAACGCCAAAGCTGCGCCCATTCCATTATCGGCGCCCAGCGTCGTTCCACGTGCCGTCACCCATTCACCATCTACATAAGCGTCAATCGGGTCTTTTGAGAAATCATGCTCGGACCACGACTCCTTCTGGGGAACCATGTCCAGATGAGCTTGCAAGGTAATTGCCGGCCGATCCGCCATACCTTCCGAGGCAGGCTTTCGGATTAACACGTTACCCACCTCATCCCGAAGGGTTTCCAATCCAAACTTTTTACCAACCGATTCCACATAATGAGTCACCTCTTCCATTTGCCCGGTCGGGCGTGGAATACGCGTCAATTGATAAAAGAACTCCCATACACGCTCAGGAGACAGCTTCTTGATTCCAGTCGACATAATGATACGTTTTGAATCCCGGACCAACCCATAGCAAGGCAGTCCACGATCTTAGGTTGATATTAAAATTATATTAGCGGGCCACTTCCGGAGAAGCGACACCCAATTCTGTCCAAAAAATCATTATACCATCCTGGGTTAAAGGTACAGCCTTTTTAGTTACCTGCCGTTTCCGAAACCGCCGGACGACGATTGGACAAAGGCAAGGCCACGATCCCAAACAGGCCACAAAGCCCGGTCCAGACCGTTTGGACGGTATGTACAACCAACGCGAAAGCGGCGGCGTCATTCTCATTGACCCCGAAACAGACCAGCGTCGCGATCACCATGAAATGCCATGGCCCGATACCGCCTTGAACCGGAACGGCCACGCCGATGCTGCTCATCGTAAAGGCGATCAACCCGACGGTAACCCCCAGATCACGTGTGAAATCAAACGCGTAAAACGTGATGTAGAAATAACAAAAGTAACCGCCCCAAATCAGCAACGTATCCAAAAGGAAACGCCATTTCTGCTCCATTAGCCAGACGCTTTTCATGCCCATCCAGACATTAGCCAACATCCCGCGCATCTTTTTGACCAGCGTAAAGTTACTCATATATTTAAATACAAACCAAATCGCCAGTCCTAAAATAATTACGCCCAAATAAATCCAGATCGAATTGAACATCGACTGGAATCCCTCGAGCAACGCTGGATTCTTGGCAAAGAAATGGACAAAGAAATCAATATTGAAAATGAAGATGAACAGGGTGATTGTCCCCACCATAATCGTATCGCTCACCCGGTCGATCAACAAGGTTCCCAACAATTTCGTGAAAGAGATCTTGTCATACCTCGTGACCATGCCACAACGCCAGACCTCACCGACACGCGGCAACACCAAATTGACCGCGTAGTTACCCAACACGGCATAAACAGCGTTAACCATCTTGAAACGCTCGCCCAACGAACGGATCAAAAGCCCCCAACGCAAACCTCTCACCACATTCGCGAACAGGCCAAACAGTAAAGAGAACAGGATAATATCATAACGAACACCCTCCTTGACGACACGCCAAATCTCGGTTATATCCATCTCGCGGTATAAGAACCAAAGTAATAAACCACCGAAGACCAAAGGGAGGACAATCTTCAAAAACGTACGGAGAATCCTCTTAAATTCCATCTCTACGAAAGATACTTTAAATTATTTATTGTACTTTTGTGCGTCCGCAAAGATAAACATATTATTTTAATAGCAACCTATTACACCCAAGAAGTGGATGAGATTAGTTAAACCCAAGAAGGCTTTGGGGCAACATTTCCTGAAGGATTTGCGTATTGCCCAACGTATCGCCGACACGCTGGATGGCTATATGTCGACTCCAGTGCTGGAAATCGGCCCCGGTATGGGTGTCCTTACCCAGTTCTTATTGGAAAAAGGACATGACTTGCGTGTCGTAGAGCTCGACACGGAGTCGGTCGACTACCTGAAAGAGAATTTCTCGGACCTTAAGGAACGGATCATCGCCGACGATTTCCTGAAGCTTGACTTAGGGCAACTGTTCAAGGGCGACTTTTGCGTGATCGGGAATTATCCCTACAACATATCCAGCCAAATTTTCTTTAAGGTCCTTGATTACAAGGAACAGATTCCCTGCTGCTCGGGAATGCTCCAAAAGGAGGTGGCCGAACGGCTTGCCTCAGGGCCAGGCTCGAAGGCATACGGTATCCTGAGCGTCCTGTTACAGGCATGGTACGACGTGGAATACCTGTTCACCGTCAGTGAGACCGTATTCGACCCGCCTCCCAAAGTGAAGAGCGCGGTCATCCGGATGATCCGTAACGACCGCAAGGAGCTGGGATGCGACGAGGCATTGTTCAAGACTGTCGTAAAGACCTCGTTCAACCAGCGCCGGAAACAACTGAGGAATTCCATGAAACCAATCCTCGGAAAAGAATTCGGGAGTTATGGCTTGCCCATCTTCGACAAACGTCCCGAGCAACTATCCGTCGAGCAATTCGTGGAACTGACGAGAATAACACAAGATTTTTTGGACAAGAATAAATAAGCAGCGCAATGATCGAATTGTCGAAAGAATACATCGAGAACCTGAAAGGCCTGATTGAGGCGAAAGATGACGCGAAAATCCAACCTATCCTGCAAGATCTTTATCCGGCGGATATCGCGGAACTCTACCAGGAGCTCAGTCTCCAAGAGGCCATCTATCTATATCTCCTTATGGATGGCGAGAAGGCGGCCGATGTATTGATGGAACTCGACGAGGAAGATCGACACAAGCTGTTGAAAGAGCTTCCGAATGAGCTGATCGCAAAACGGTTCGTCGATAACATGGAAACCGACGATGCCGTCGACTTGATGCGTGAGCTCGACGAGGATACGCAGGAAGAGATCCTTTCGCACATCGAGGATGTAGAGCAAGCGGGCGATATCGTCGACCTGTTGAAATACGACGAGGACACCGCCGGTGGTTTGATGGGTACGGAGATGATCGTCGTCAACGAGAACTGGAGCATGCCCAAATGTATTGATGAGATGCGGAAACAGGCCGAGGAGATGGACGAGATCTACTACGTTTACGTGGTCGACGACGATGAGCGCCTCCGAGGCGTGCTTCCTCTCAAACGACTGATCACCAACCCGTCGGTATCGAAGATCAAGCACGTCATGAAAAAGGACCCGATCGCCGTGCGCGACAGCGACAGCATCGAGGAGGTGACCCAGACCATCGAGAAATACGACTTGGTGGCCCTGCCGGTCATCGACAGCATCGGACGATTGGTCGGCCGCATCACGATCGACGACGTCATGGATGAGGTTCGCGAGCAACACGAACGTGACTACCAATTGGCATCCGGTATCTCGCAAGACGTGGAAACAAGCGATAACGTCTTCACCCAAACAGCGGCCCGCCTGCCGTGGCTTCTGATCGGCATGATTGGCGGTTTGGGCAACGCCTTCATCCTGGGTGGATTCGAGAGCAGTTTCGCCACCAATCCCAAGATGGCCCTCTTTATCCCACTAATCGGTGGTACGGGCGGTAATGTCGGTATCCAATCGTCGGCGATCGTCGTGCAAGGTCTGGCCAACAACACCCTGAAAGAGGGAAACATCCTGTCCCAGATCCTGAAGGAATCGGTCGTCTCGCTTATTAATGCCTGTACGATCAGCCTGATCGTATTCATTTGCAACTTCTTCCTGCTGGGCGATAAGGGCATTACTACATCTGTCTCGCTGAGCCTCTTTGCCGTCGTGATCTTTGCCAGTATCTTCGGAACTTTGGTCCCAATGACGCTCGACCGGATGAAGATCGACCCGGCCTTGGCGACCGGCCCGTTCATCACCATCACGAACGATATCATTGGTATGATGATCTATATGTTCATCGCTTCCAACCTTGCCTAAAAAATCAGGAATAAAATATGTTATACAACATACAAATTCCAAAATAACCTCTACCTTTGCGTCATATTTGGAAACAAAAAGGAAAGGTTATGTTGACAGAAGTATTCTACATTCTCTTTTTCTATGCGTTAGGGGAATTTGTCAGTTACTTGATTGATGGTTTTATCCCGGGAAGTGTCATTGGAATGGTGGTGTTGTTCCTGGCCTTGGCTTTCAAGAAGATCAAGCCGGAAAAAGTTAAACGAGTTTCCAACCTGCTGACCCAGAACATGGGGCTTTTCTTCCTTCCTGCCGGAGTGGGACTCATGGACTCGTTCGGGATCATTTCCCGCTATTGGGCTGTTATCCTGACTGCCTCTATTGTCAGTACGATCCTGGTGATCGCCTCAGTAGCGCTTATCCAACAAAAAATGGAGAAAAAATAATCCGCTATGTACGACTTGACGAACTCCGAGATCTTCGACCTTACTCTAGTGGTCGGGACTTATCTTGTAGCTTTAGGACTTTACAAGAAAACAAAAATCAGTCTGCTTCACCCGCTGATTACCTCTATATTAGTTATTATCCTGGTGCTGAACGCACTCGACATTCCCTACGAGTCGTTCCGTCGAGGCAGCCATCTCATCCATTTCCTGCTCGGCCCGTCGGTTGTCGCTTTAGGTTATGTCCTGTTCGAGCAGATCAAATACCTGAAGGGGAATGTCGTATCGATCCTCACCTCCGTCTTTGTCGGGGCGATTGTCGGAATCGTAAGCGTAATCATCATCGGCAAGGTGATGGGCGCTGACGACGCCCTGATCGCCACCCTGCAACCGAAGTCCGTAACCACACCGATCGCCATGGGTATTGCCGAGAAGAGCGGCGGCATTCCCTCGCTGACGGCTGTCATTGTCGTCGCCGTTGGTATCTTCGGGAGTATTGTCGGTCCTTTCGTCATGAAAGCGCTGGGTATCGAGAGCCATATAGCCAAAGGATTAGCGCTTGGTGCCTCATCTCACGGTGTGGGAACAGCTGCCGCCATCCAGATTGGAGCCATCGAGGGCGCCTTGAGTGGCCTTGCTATCGGGTTGATGGGTATCATGACAGCCGTGCTCGTTCCGGTCATCTCAGCACTTATCGGCATTTTCTCTTGATTACCATCACATAAAATGCGTTCGCCCGTTTGTAATTCTCATCGGAAAACACTACTTTCGCGGAGTGAATGAAAAAAAGGTAACAAGATTATTATAACTTTATAAATCAAAAGAATATGATCAACTCACAAGACATTAAAAACGGAACATGTATCCGCCTTGACGGCAAACTTTATTTCTGCATCGAGTTCCTCCACGTCAAACCGGGAAAGGGAAACACCATCATGCGCACGAAACTGAAAGATGTCGTATCAGGCCGTGTGATCGATCGTCGTTTCAACATTGATGAGAAACTGGAGGACGTTCGCGTTGAGCGTCGCCCCTATCAATACTCCTACTGCGAGGGTGAGCACTATCACTTCCTGAACCAGGAGACTTGGGAGGACATCATTATCGACAAGTCCCTGATCAATGGTGTTGATTTCATGATCGAGGGCATGGTTGTGGATGTCGTTTCTGACGCTTCTACTGAGACTGTCCTCTACGCTGAGGTTCCTGTCAAGGTTCAATTAAAGGTTACTTACACGGAACCAGGTATCAAGGGCGATACAGCTACCAACACATTGAAGCCCGCGACTGTCGAGAGCGGTGCCGAGGTTCGCGTTCCGTTGTTCATCAACGAGGGCGAGATCATCGAGATCAACACGACAGACGGTTCTTACGTTGGCCGTGTTCGCCAATAATTCCTGAACAGGAGACAAGAGATACGGGACAAGCCTCACAATGGGCTTGTCCTTTTTTTATGTCCCGGAGCAACCTCTCATGCCCATTTTCTTGATTGGGGCAACCTTCTCGCGGCCTCGCGTGGGACTTGCCACAAGCGGGGCAACCTTCTCGCAACCTCGCGTGGGACTTGCCACAAGCGGGGCAACCTTCTCGCAACCTCGCGTGGGACTTGCCACAAGCGGGGCAACCCTCTCGCAACCTCGCGTGGAACTTGCCTCAGGCGGGGCAACCTTCTCGCAACCTCGCGTGGAACTTGCCACAAGCGGGGCAACCCTCTCGCAAGGCCCGTTTTTGGGGCAAAAACAGCTCAAAACAGTTAATGGAGACCTCGCTCCTTATTCTTGATATTTTACTTATCTTCGCGTAAAACCGATCATAAAACCGACTATGGAAACAGACCATCCAACATTATCCATCAAGGAGTGGGCCGAAGCGGATCGGCCACGCGAGAAAATGCTGGCCCTCGGGGCCGAGGCGCTGACCGACGCGGAGCTGATCGCCATCCTGATCGGCTCGGGCAGTCCAAAGGAGAGCGCCGTCACGTTGGCCCAAAAGATCCTGTGGGCTGTCGACAACAACCTCAACACGCTCGCCAAATTCACCGTCAAGGAACTAGCCGATCGTTTCAAGGGCATCGGACCCGCCAAAGCGGTTGCCATCCGTGCTGCCCTCGAGCTGGGGAAACGCCGGAGCGCCACCGCTCCCGCCGAACGCCCGCTGATCCGCGACAGTCGCGACGTCTATCAACTTTTCTATGCCCAATTGTGCGACCTGCCACACGAGGAGCTTTGGATCGCCCTAACCAACCAGGCGGGCAAGGTGATCAAGCGGAGCCGCGTCAGCCAGGGCGGAACCAGCGAGACAACTGCCGACCTGCGGCTTATCCTTAAGGAGGCGATCAACGCCCTGGCCTCGGGACTCATCCTCTGCCACAACCACCCGTCGGGCAACACACGGCCCAGCACGGCCGACGACCAGCTGACCGAACGTGTGCGGCAAGCCGCCAAACTGATGCAAATACGCTTGTTGGATCATCTCATCCTGACCGACGGCCACTACTACAGTTACGCCGACGAGGGACGCGTTTAGTGGTCGCGCCCACTTGTCCGAATCCCCGCAAATTCGTATGTTCGCGGTCGGATTGTAAAACGAAGTATTCAACACGAGATGAAGAACGAATTCCTGAAGACAGAAGAGGCGATCGTCGCCATGCTCAAGACGGTCTACGACCCTGAGATCCCAGTCAATGTCTACGATCTGGGACTGATCTACAAGGTGGATATCGACGACCAGCAGAACGTGCGGATCGACATGACGCTGACGGCGCCCAATTGCCCGGCAGCCGATTTCATCCTTGAGGATGTCCGCATGAAGGTAGCCTCGATCGACGGTGTCAACAACGTGGAGGTCAACCTGGTGTTCGAGCCGGAATGGGATAAGGACATGATGTCTGACGAGGCCAAGCTGGAGCTGGGCTTTCTCTAAGAGCATCTATATATAATATAAGGTAAGCCGCATGGAGAACAAACGCAAGAAGATCTTTTTCGCCTCCGACGCCCACCTCGGCGCCCGTTTCCACCGCGACCCGCTGGCCGTCGAGCGGAAGCTGGTCCGCTGGCTCGACAGCGTCAAGGACGAGGCGCTGGCCATCTGGTTCCTGGGCGACATGTTCGACTACTGGTACGAGTACAAGTATGTCGTGCCGAAAGGGCATGTCCGTTTCCTCGGGAAACTGGCCGAGTTGTCAGACGCTGGGGTCGAGATTCATTTCTTCATCGGCAACCACGACATCTGGATGTTCGACTACCTGCCGCATGAGATCGGCGCAACGATCCATCGTGATGTGGAGACCGTCGACCTGTTGGGCAAACGTTTCTTCCTGGGGCACGGCGACGAGGTTGACTACCGAAGCAAGGCTTTCCGTTTCCTGCGTAAATTATTCCGCAACCGTTTCTGCCAATGGCTCTACGCCGGGATCCATCCCCGCTGGACCTTCGGGTTCGCCCTGGGCTGGTCCCTCAACAGCCGGAAAAGCGGCCTCGCGAAAGAGGAAGAGAACAAATACCAGGGCGAGGCGGGCGAATACCTGGTGGCTTTCGCCAAGGAATACCTGAAAACCCATCCGGATATCAACTATTTTATCTTCGGCCACCGGCATATCATGCTCGACCTGATGCTCAGCCGCGACAGCCGGATCCTGATCGCCGGCGACTGGATGCGCCATTTCTCCTACATCTCGTGGGACGGCGAGAGCCTCTATATGGACCAATTCGAGCCCGATAACGGGGAAGAAACGGGGCTGTAACAGGATTGTAACATATATGTCATTTAAAAAAAACATATAAAAGCTTACTTCGCGACCAAAACAAAACAGCGTTCCCACTTATTTATGAGACTACGACAATTCTTCCTCGCCACGATGTGCGCCGGCGGGCTGCTGACAGCCAACGCCCAAGACAACTTCATCTCCCGATACATCGCCACCAACGACTCCCTGGAGCGGGCGATCAACGAAGACCAGGAGCTTGTGGAGCGGATGCGCAACATGCCGAACATCGAAGTCGGCAAAGGCATCACCTTCGAGCCGCAAAACAAGCTCTACAAGATGACCTTGCGGTTCCGCATGCAGAATATGGTCGCCTTCAATCTCGACAAGGACTTCTCCATGAACGAGGTAGAGGCCCGCGTAAAGCGCCTGCGCCTCCGTTTCGACGGCTATATCTTCTCGCCGAAGTTGCTCTACTCGATCCAGCTGGGATTCACGCCCTACGACGCGCAAGATCTGCCAAACGGCAACACCAACATCGTACGCGACGCTATTGTCTATTATATGCCCAACAACAGCTGGAATATCGGTTTCGGACAGACCAAGATCAAGGCGAACCGGGCGAGAGTCAACTCCTCGAGCGCATTGCAGTTTGTTGACCGGAGTATCGTCAACTCAACCTTCAACGTCGATCGCGACTTCGGATTCTTTGGCGAATATAACAAAAAGCTCGTCAACGATTTTCATTTAGGACTGAAAGGCTCCATCACGCTGGGCGAGGGCCGTAACTTCAGCACCGGCAAGAACGCCGGATTCGCCTACACGGGCCGCGTGGAGCTCTATCCGTTGGGCCGCTTCAAGTCGCTGGGCGACGTGGCCGAGGGAGACTTCGAACGTGAGGAGACCGTCAAGTTCCTGCTGGCGGGCGCCTTCTCCTACAACGACAACACCACCCGCCTGCACGGGCAAAACGGCGCGCTCACGCCGGATGGCGAAACCCGCGACCTCAAGTCCTACTTCGTCGATTTTATCCTGAAATATCAGGGCTTCGCATTCTATACGGACTTCATGGGCCGGGCATGCGACAAGCCATTGTTTGAGTCCGACAAGGAAGCTTATGTCTTCACCGGTAACGGATTGAACCTACAGACCAGTTATCTCTTCCCCAAGAAATGGGAGATCGCCCTGCGTAACTCTACCCTTTTCCCAAAGAAAGAGGTACGTGAGCTGGTAGGCTACAAGAACTATAACCAAACGACCGTAGCCGTCACTAAATACCTGATCGGCCACAGCCTGAAGGTGCAGGCGGACGCTTCCTACAATCACCAAAACGAGGCACTCCTTCCCTACAACCGCTGGGAATTCCGTTTCCAGGTAGAGTTGGGATTATAAAAAATAGATATATTTGCGCCTCTAACTTAAATAATGATTATCAATATGCGAAATTATCGAGCACTTACCCCAGACGAGATCGACCAGTTGCGCCGGCAGGGTTGTTCGGCCAGCTCGTGGGACGAGATCTTGGTCGCGGACCGTTTCAATGCCCATTACATCTCACAAACCCAGTTCAGCGGGCCTATCCGGCTGGGCGCGTTCGACGAGGAATTTTCCTTGCCGGGTGGCATCCGTAAGCATGCCGGTATCCGAGAAGCCTACCTGCACAACGTGGAGATCGGCGACAACTGCCTGATCGAGAACATCAAGAATTACATCGCCAACTACCGTATTGGCGACCACACGCTGATAGAGAACGTGGATATTATCCTGGTAGATCGGGACACGTCGTTCGGAAACAATGTTGAGGTCTCGATACTGAACGAGACCGGTGGCCGCGAGGTGCCGATCCACGACCGCCTCTCCGCCCACCAGGCCTATATGCTTGGCCTCTATCGCCATCGCCCGAAACTGATCGAGAACCTCAAGCGGATCATTTCCCGCTATACCGAAGAGAACACATCCAACATGGGCTCTATCGGTCATCACGTACAGATCGTCAATACCGGTTACATCAAGAATATGCGTATCGGCGATTATTGCCAGATTGAGGGCACCGGGCGCCTGAAGAACGGAACGATCAACAGCAACCAATTCGATCCCGTACACATCGGCCATGGCGTGATTTGTGACGACTTCATCATCTCGAGCGGTACCTCCGTTGAGGACGGCACCACTCTGACCCGCTGTTTCGTCGGGCAAGCGTGCCACTTGGGGCATCACTACTCCGCCTCCGACTCTCTGTTCTTCAGCAATTGCCAGGGCGAGAATGGCGAGGCCTGCGCGATCTTCGCCGGCCCATTCACCGTGACACACCATAAGTCGACCCTCCTGATCGCCGGCATGTTCTCCTTCATGAACGCCGGCTCCGGCTCAAACCAGAGTAACCACATGTATAAACTGGGACCGATTCACCAGGGCGCGCTCGAGCGGGGCGCCAAGACCAGCTCCGACTCCTACATTCTCTGGCCTGCCCGTATCGGTGCCTTCTCGCTCGTCATGGGCCGACACGTGAACCATCCCGACACGAGCGACCTGCCCTTCTCCTACTTGATCGAGGAACAAAACACCTCCTATCTCATCCCGGGCGTCAACCTGCGAAGCGTCGGCACGATTCGTGACGCGCAGAAATGGCCCAAACGAGACGGGCGGCACGATCCGCATAAATTGGACCAGATCAATTACAATCTGCTCAGCCCATACACGATCCAAAAGATGATGAAGGGGCGTGAGATCCTGAAAGAGCTGCAAAAAGTATCAGGCGAAACCTCGGAAACCTACGCCTACCAGAGCGCGAAGATCAAGAACTCGTCGTTGCGCAACGGCATCCGTTTCTACGAGATCGCCATCCATAAATTCCTGGGCAACTCCGTGATCAAGCGGCTGGAGGAGATCCATTTCAAGAGCGACCAGGAGATCCGTAAACGCCTGCTGCCCGATACGTCTATAGGCAGTGGCGAATGGGTAGACATTGCCGGACTGATCGCCCCCAAAAGTGAGATTGAGCGACTGATCGCTGATATCGAGGAAGAACGGATCACCCACGTGGACCAGCTGCACGCCCGTTTTGAGGAGATGCACCGGAACTATTATACTTACGAATGGACTTGGGCTTACCAAAAGATGTTGGATTTTTACGGGCTCGACCCGTTGAGGATAACGGCGTCCGACATCGTCCGGATTGTCCATCAATGGAAAGAATCGGTCGTCGGGCTCGACCGGATGGTCTACGAGGACGCCAAGAAAGAGTTCTCGCTCTCCTCGATGACCGGCTTCGGTGCGGACGGTGACCCGAAAGCCAAGCGACTGGACTTCGAGCAGGTCCGGGGCGACTTCGAGAGCAACCCATTCGTACAGGCCGTCTTGAGACATATCGAGGAGAAAAGCGCTTTGGGCGAAGAGTTGCTCGAACGGTTGAAACCGCTTATTGCTTGATATCACCCAGCTCGACCAGCTTGTTGACGATCGCGTAGACCGTCAAGCCACTCGCCGAATGGATCTGTAACTTACGGGCGATGTTACGCCGGTGAGTGATGACCGTATGGGTAGAGAGGAAAAGCTGGTCGGCGATCTCCCGGTTCGTCATGCCCTTGACGACGCAAACGACGATCTCCTTCTCGCGGGCGCTGAGCGTTTGCTGCTCGTCGCCTTGCGGTTCATCATCTTCCTCGCCCTCTACAGCCGGTTTTTCCAGTTTGCGCCGCACGTCGTCGGTATCGTCGTACAACGTCACCACCTCATCATAAAGGCTCAACGCTCCTTGGTCCAGCAAGGTCGTGACCAAGGCGAGGCAACGCGTATCAGCGCATCCCGCCTCCTCCCGCAAATGACGCACGGACTTTAACCCCAACAGGATCGGGTTGATGATCAGCACGTCGGGCCTGTGCATCCGCAACGAGTCGACCAGCGCATCGCCCAAGGCGATCTCGATCAGCTGCACCTTGAGGCCCGGCAGATGCTTCAAGAGAGATTCCATGCCATAACGGACAATAGGCGAAGGTTCCGCGATCGCTATTTTCAGGTTCATACTCATAACCAAAGATCATTATTGCTCCAATGCCAGGATCGTCGGGATAAACAGATCATCCTCCACACGAGTATGGGTCGCCAAATCCTCAGCTGTCGTGAAAATATCAAACAAGACGCTGTTCAACAGGTAACCGCCCGCACCCGGATAATACTTGATCAGGATATTCTTAAGCTCCGTGATCTTCATCTCGACCTGATCGTGACGCTTACGGAAAATGGATATGTTATACTTATCATTACGCTCGCCCCTAAGCAGGCCCTTCACATACGGGAATACGACCCGTTCCTCATATTGCATATGCTTGTTTACCTCCTCGGCATACTCATCGAAGAAGCGGCGGATCACGAACGCCACATCGTCCGGGCAGTTCGAGATCGCCTCAACCAACTTCCGACGGATATGCGGAAAACGGAAATTCAGGAAATAATCGTGGGCGTTGTGCAGATACTTGATCAGGTCGTCGACCGACAGCTTACGCACATCATGCTCCGGCGTGATGTCCTCGTCCGCCAGGAAATTGACCACGGTCAGGAACGTATAAGGATCGACGCCGCTCATCCGGCAAACCTCGCCAATGTTCTTCTCACCAAAGCCCAGCGCAATGCCGAACCGGCTCATGACCAAGACCATCGGATAGTTGTCGCAGATCAGGTCGCTCATCTTATCCGTCTCCTTATAGATGCCCTTCTTATACATAAATCTTTGCTCTCGGGATTTATTGATTGTTTTTCCCACCAAAGATACACTATTTTCCTTCATTTCCAAGTTCCTATTCCAAATTCAACAAAGCGCTCCCAGACAGAAGTCCGGCGAATCAAAGCGGCGCGAAGTCGTTGCCGTTAGCCTTCACCATCGCGATACATTCCGTCTCGATCAGCCACCCCGGCCGGCAGACCGGCGCAAGCACGATCAAGTTCGACATCCTGGGATAACGAGTTTCCATGAACTCGCGGACCACATGATAATCGGCCGGATCACGCAAATAGGTTACCGATTGAACAATATCCTCGAGCCCGGCACCCGCCTCTGCCAAAAGAGTCTCTATATTCTCCATCATACGGCCAGCCTGGCTAATCACGTCGCCCGGATGAACAATCTCACCCCGGTTGTTGATGCTGGCCGTCCCGGATATAAAGATATGCTTACGATCACCATATTCGATAGCCACGCCACGCTCGAACGTCACGCCATACTCATAGGTCGGGTTCAGGTGCGTCGGCGCATAAAGATAACGGACCTGTCCTTCCCGCAAGCCCTTCACCGCATAAGCGTCCATCTGAACCAGCACTTCCGGATCGGCATGCCGTCCTCCAATGCCCGTACTGGCGATATAGTGCGTCTTCTCCGTCAGTCCCTGCGTGATAAAAGCCTCCCGACGCGCCTTAACCACACCGGCATAATTCACGTCGACATTCTGTACGAAAAGCCAGGTACGTACGCAATTCTCCGACAACTTACAGCCCTCTTCCAAAAGACTCATGGCGTAATCGTTCATCAGGAGACGAGTCTGATATTCCGAGTTGATCGCCTTATTGAAAGCGCCTCCCAACCAATAATGGCCATAGCTTCCATGAGATACTTTCCACAATCCTCTTTCGGTTCTCTCCGCGACCATCCCGGTCTGCAAATAAGTCCACATGGCTACCTTCGTTCCATTTAAGGGTGCCTGCTGTACGACAGACAAGGCACAAAAAGCGTTCTCGCATTCCCACGACATCACCCCATCCAACTGGTTAGCCGCATCGCTCAAGAAATAACGCCGGAAAACCGCCACGGCATCACCTGGCAACTCTTCCGTCACCACCTCCTGATAGACTTGCTGTATATTCCTCAACTGCTCAACAAAAGGCATCGTCGGCTCCTTTATCGTCAACAGAACTTGATATTCTGTCACGCCAGCCTCCACATGAAAGGAGGTCACGCACGCCTCAACCGCCTTATCAGCATATTCTTTTTTGATCAAATCCATGTAATCCTTATATTTTATATTACTCTATAGCTCCATTATTTATCCAATTATCCACCAAGTCCAACAACATGGATGAGGTAATGATCTGGGTATGATCGTACCGGACCACATCCTCACGCAAGACCTGATGAAGGAAGCTCGCTTCCGCGACACCAGGCTCCACCAGCATCAGGCCTTCCGGGCTGAGATCGGCCTCTACATTCACCAACGCATCATAACTATGCCCTTCCGTAAGGAAAAGCCCCCCAGCGGCCTCCGTACTTCCGCCGTGGCAAGCCGTGCAAGAGCGGTCAAACACCTCTGCCTGGATCGCACCAAACATAGAAGCGTCCACCTCACCGGCCTCCAATCGGACCGTATCGGCACCCGACGTAAAACTGGTCGAATAAAAAGTCGCCACTCTCCGTCTCAACCGGTTGATGGCGCAAATCTCCAGCCGGGTCACCTCTACCGGGATGCCCGAAAGCGAGACATGCATGCTCCCATCCGCTCCCGCCGAAATCCCTTTCGCGGTCTTGGCATACTCGCTATCCTCCGAGAAACCGGCAAACACGATGCTATAACCGGAAGCCCAACTCTCCAATCCCTCGATATGGCCGGTAACAGTCGCTGATCCGCCTTCCCGATCAACGACCACCTCGTCACCATAGATCCTGCCGTCGTCACACGAAGATAGCAACAATAATAGAAGAAGTCCAATTCCCACTATGGGAAAAAAACGCATAATCTTCATCGCTCCTTATTTTTCCGTCAAAACGTATATTGCAACATAACCGTTCCGGAATGCATCGCCAAACCGAGATCATCATTATCGCGATCAAGCTGCGTCTCATGCCCTGTCCGGCCGATAAACTGATACATCGCCTGGAGTTTCAGATTGCATCCCTTGAAGAAATAGTTAAAACCAACCGCCGGCATGTTGAGGAAACCATCCTTATCCACACCATTCCGGTTGAAAAAATCGTAGCGGGCCGTCGCTTGCAAACGGTCGAGCACGAAATACCCTCCTTGCACATATCCACCTAAATAATTGTAAGACTTGTCGATCTTCTGCCGCTCGGTAAATCCGACATTCATATAATAAAATTCGGCCCCCAAATAAAGGCGATTTTTCAGCCACGCAAACTCAGCCCCAGCGCGGAAGTCGTTCGTGCTCTCGCTCTCGCTCTCGACATTGAGCGAGGCGGAGAGTCCGAAAAGCATCTTATCCTCATTCAGCCGGTTAGGATTTCCTTGCGTAGAGGGCATGACGCCTTTTGGCATATAAGTAACCCGACCGGCATACAACAAGGAGGGAATGTGCCAATCGTCGCTGAAGGTCTTATTAGCCACGTTGACAGAGGAGCCGGTTCCATTAAAAATACCAACCTCATAACCAAATTTTTTCTTCACCAGTCCCCGGATCTCCACACCCAAGTCGAATCCGGTCCCGATGTTGGGCGTAACAGCGTTCAAAGAATAGGGCAAGATCACCGCCGAGGTCAAGGAGACCGGTAAGGTGGGCATCAAGGTCTCGCCCAGAGTTGTCAAATAGGCATGCGTGAATGGAGTCTTGAACTTACCGACACGAATGGCGAAACTCTCTTTCACCTCATAGTCGAACCAAGCCTGTTGCAAAATATTACCACCGCTTCCCGCCGCATTGATGGAGAGATTGAAAGTCAACCGATCGAATGCCTTTCCCGTGAATCCAAGGATAGCATAAGGAATGGCAAACCCGGAATTATGCACATTGTCCTGATTATAGGCGGGATCCAGCCCTTCGTCGTCGTAATAATTAACACTCGCGCTGGTCTGCACCAGCAAATAAGGCTTAAACACGAAATCGCCCTTCTTCGTGGCGATGGAGAAGCCCTCCTTGCCCGCCAGCGATACGACACCGTTCTCGGTGTCTTCTTCATATTGGGCCCTCGCCCCCCACGGGAGCAGCAGGAGGACCGCGATGATGTAATGTACGAAATGTCTCATTTTCTTACTTTTATCGTTCGTTATTTTCTCTTGTTCAACCGCCCCGTATCGCCCGCCAGAAGCGGACCGGGACGGGTTACGAAAGGAGACCGAGATGAACCCCTCGACCTGACCAAGGTGAACCCCCAGGGGTAGACCATGGTGAGGTCAGGCAGCAGACCGAGGTGAGGTTTCAGGGTAGACCATGGTGAGCTTTTGGGGCAGACCAAGGCGAGCTTTCGACCCCCGCCGGTCACAAGGAATTGAGGAAGGCGATCACCGCGTCGCGCTCCTCCTTCGTCATGTTCTTGAAGAGGTTTTTCGAGGCCTCTCCCTCGCCCCCGTGCCACATGATGGCTTCCACCAGGTTGCGGGCCCGCCCGTCGTGCAGGAAATAGGTATGGCCATTTACCTTCTCTTGCAGGCCGATGCCCCAAAGCGGTGTCGTACGCCATTCGTTGCCCTGAGCCATACCGCTGACATAATTGTCGTTGAGCCCTACACCCATGATCTCGGAACCCATATCGTGCAGCAGGAAGTCGGAATAGGGATGGATCGTCTGCCCGCCCAGCCAAGGCAAACGAGTGCCATTCAGCAAGACGGAACCACCTGGGCGCGTATGCAAGGTCGTCACGTGGCACAAGTGGCATTTCGCCTCGTAAAATTTCCGCTCGCCAAGAATGACTTGCGGATCGTTGACATTACGCCGGGCGGGAACCCCCAAGCTTTGCATATAGAGATCCACATCCTCCATGTCCTCGGTCGAGATGTCAAGCTGGTCATAAGTCAATCCCATCATACTTCCCTGGCTTATCTGTGTCTGCCCCTCGCAAATCTCCTCCGGATAACGGCTGTTGGTCACGCCCATGTCGCTCGAGAAGCCCAACTCAACAGTCAGGTCAAGATGCTGCGCCTTGTTGCCCGATAAGCCGACGCCAGTGACCCCTTTCTCGGTAATGTAGTTGACACGGCCACTGATGCCATATTCCGGATAGTTGCTTAAGGTAGCCAGCTTCTCAATCTCCGTGCGGTCGATCGCCATCATCTGCCCCATACCAACATGGCGGAGCGGGATGCGCACCGTACAGAAGAGGTCTTCGGGCGGGATACTATCGGCATACCAATCGGTAATAGTATAGGTCGGTTTCGCCAATTCATAAGTTTCACCATCAGGGAAAGAGAATGTCTGATAAGTATATTCCACATGCAATTTTCCCTCCGCTTCGACACCATAGATAGACTGGTCATGCAACACACGGCCGTAGTCGCGGAAAAAGGCGCCGTTGCGACGCGAGACATAAACCAACATCGACGAGAAGCCATAATTACCCGAGCCCGCCTCGCTCCAGAGCGTCGGCCGCGTCCGCCCCGCGTTCCGGTGACAACTGCCACAGGAATAACCCGCATAGACAGGGCCAAGTCCTCCTATGTCAGGATTGTTACTACTGGTACGCACGTCGTCGTAAAGCCCGTCACCCGCAGTGAACCGGTTAGCATATTGCCCGGTCACCCAACTGGCCTCCGTATCGTAGGCGATCGAAGATTGGAGGAAGGTCGTGGAAGTTCCAGCCGACAGGGCATAGCCATCGGGAACCACCATCTTGTCCATATCCATCTTATCGTCCTCCTCGCAAGCCAGAAAAAGCGACGACAATCCCAATAACGCATATAAATAATTGTATCTCATATCCTATCTTTTCGAACTTCTTTATTCGCCATAAAGCCTTGGGGGCTTCCAAGACGAAGTTTCCCCAAGGTTATCATAAAGCATGGATGACTGCCCGAGGCCATCCTAGCGATCAATTGCTGGTCTTACGCGGCTCACCATCCTTGAACACCAAGTACTCAAGCGTATGATAGCCACGGACCGATTGCGCGGCACCGATCTCCTCGCTGTCCTCGTTGAAATCGCCGCTCCACTGCATGTCGCTCCAGCTTTGTGAGTTCAAGACCTGTACGATCGCGTCAACATCGAGTGGCCAGCTATCCATGTTCGGATCCAAGCCCCAGTTGGCGACCGGGCCGATCAGGAAGGCCTCGCTCTTCTCCCACGGCTCGCGGGCCAAGATCCACGCGTCGCAAACCGCCTCGAAATTCGCGTCGCTCGGGCTCTCGCGGAACGTGTTCACCAACTCCAACAGAGCCCGGTTTTTCGCTTGCAAGTCCTGATAGGTCGGCAATACGACGACATCCACGAATTGCTCGCAGATCGCATCCAGACGATCGTTGAAAGAGGGATCAGCCAAATCGCTGGTCGCATAGGGCAGCAACTCGTTTTGCAACGTGGTCGCCAACTCGATGCAGGCATTCATGGCCGCTACGGATTCATCGCTATCGATATTGTTGCGGAAAGGTTGCGGGATCGCCTGAATCGCCTTTGCGGCCTCAAAGATTTGTGTCTTGATCTTCTCGTCCAGCTCCGGATTAACGGAAGCGATCAAGGTCGAGAGTGAGTTCTCGGCGATATCGCCCTCATCATCAAAATCCCGATAAGAGGCAAAGCCATCCAGATTGGTGTCGATCTTGCTCACGTCGTTGTCATCGATCCGTCCGTAATAGGTGTTGCGGATAGAGAAGATGTTGTTCGTATAGTCGTCGCGCGAGTGCCAACTGAACCACGACTCAACAGCGTAAAGACCACCCTCATGGTCACCACTGACATACAAGTCGTAGGGATCCTTGATCTTGGCCGTGCCCACCTCGTTGGCGATGTTCCACATACCGCCCTCGATCATCTCGCGAACGCAATCGAGCGGACTGGTATACGCCCCGCTGGTCTGGTCCTTGAACATGGTCGCGTAAGGGCCATTTCCCTCATAGTCCTCATTCCAGGCGTTATACAGGCTGGTCGCGTCCTGATCCAGGAGCAGCGCCGTCTGGTACATGTAATTCCCCCACGCGTCAGCGTTCTCCGCGGAATAATCCAAGGTATAGGGATCATTCTCCTCCACGGGAGGATTTGGATCGGGAGTGGGATCCGGTGTCGGTTCATCCTCATCAGAACAAGCGGTCATGGCGAAAGCCATATTCAGCGCCACGAGCGCCGAGTAAAAGAAACTTCTCTTTTTCATTTTGTTTATCGTTTATGATTGTTAGTTGATTGATTATATTGTATCATTTGCTCCAGAACCAGCCGATGTAAGCCACCGCCAGGCTGAACTCGTTCTCGCTGTTGTAGCTGCCGTCACCGATCCGCCGGGTCGTATAATCCGCCTTGACAACCAGGTTGGGGAGGGCGTACCAGTTGAGGCCCGCCGTCCACATGCTGACCTTGTTGCGCAGATCCATCGTATAGCGCGTCCCCTCGCCCTCTTCCTGAGGATTATAATACTCATAACGGACAAACGGATAGATCACCGGCACCTTCGGATTGTCCTCGCAAAGGGCACGAAGGTTGAGGCCGGCCTCCCCGCCATAGCTCACCGCGTGCTTCGCCACGGGTGTCGTCCGCGTATAGGGCGACAGGCCAGACAGGTTCGAGTTCAGGTCGCTCACCCGGTCCGCCTTGCTCAAATGGCCGTAGATCATGTTTCCCCGGACGGTGACGTACTTGTTCTTGTATTGCAGGTCCACCGTATAGATGCGCAAGGGGATCTTCCCGACGCTGGCGTACTCCACCAGCTTGTCGGAGTTCGCGCCCGTGTTGTTACAATAATAGAAAGAGCCGCCCACCTTCAGGCCCGGGACGCCCAGGTAGTTCAGGCGAGCCACATAGGCCGGCGAGGTGAAATTGTCGGTCTCAAAGATGCCTTGCTTGCCGCCCGCCACCCAAGTGTTGCGGTCAAAGCCATTGGCGTTCAAACCGGCGACGACCTGCGCCCGGTAATCGAAACGGCCATAGCCTTTGCCGAACGTACCGAAGAACTCGATCCCGGTCTCGTGCCAGGTGGAGGGGATGATCGTCGTCTCGCCCTCGGGCCGGGAGGTGCCGAAGAAGTTGATCGGCTCATGATGCTCGTTCGTCAGGCCAACCGGCACGATGATATGCCCGGCACGTACATTAAAAGCGGGATGGATCAAGCGGGTGATGTGGAATTGCTCCAAGGCGACCTCGCCGCCCTTCTCCACCTCGGTCTCGTACTCGCCGTTCTCCGTATTCTCGATCTCGTAAGCGCTGCCTGTCCCACCGGCCTCGAACTCGATCTCCGCGCCCAGGATCCACTTGGAATTGAACTTATAGTCGAGCGCCAGGACAAAACGGGGGATCGAGATCTCGTTGCGGTGATCCCTCGCGCTTCCCTTCTGTCCTTGCGTCCCCCGGAAGCGGTTGATGCCATAATCCATAAAATTAGCCAAAACCTCGCCATAGCCGCCGAAGCGGAACTTGTCGTATCCATCCGCGTAGATTTCCGCGGACCGCTCCGCCGCCGCCTTGCCGCCCGTCTCCCGCGCCGTCAACGGCGCGCAAACCAGCAGGGACATCGCCAATACATTTACAAATCTTTTCATCCTGTTTTTAAATTTTTGGCAAAATTACGGGGAACCGCCGGGGCCAACAATCGCATCGATTAGGTAAAACATAGGGCCGTCTACCTTTTTGTAGGTATTTATGCCCCTAAAAGCGCAATAAACGGATAATCAGCAGGAAATATAGCTAATTATAGGTAGGCGAGAGCCGTTTTTACTCAGGTTTAGGTATTGCCGGCGCCGCCCGCCGGGTCTATCTTCGCGATGTGGTTAAGAAAATCATAACTATTAGTATATATCGCATATCTACCGGACCTTAATCGCTAATTATTATGTAAGCATATTAAGATGATAGAAATCGTCGTGCTAAAATAATTCTTTATTATTTTACGCTACATAACAAAAGAGTCTCCCTGTGAAGTGAGACTCTTTTTTCATCTGTTGGAATTTCCGCCTTTTCGGGTTATCTTTAGCCCATCAATAACCAGCAATCGACATGAGAACATTATCCATCCCCTACATCCCGCGGCTCGACGAGCGACCAACGTGGGAAACGGTTGAGCCGATCCTCGACCAATACGCGGCCAAGGCCCCGGTCGCGACCGTCAACTGGCCGGAATATCCGGAGCGGCCCGAAGTCGAGGCGCTCATCGCACGCTCCAGCCACTCCCTTTTCCTGAAATTCGACGTGACGGAACAGAGCGTCCGCGGTACCTATACCGACGATGGCTCGCCCGTCTATCAGGACAGTTGCGTCGAGTTTTTCGTCCGCCATCCCGACGATCGGCGCTATCTCAACTTCGAGTTCAACTGCCTCGGCACGTGCGACGCCGCCCGCCGTGAGTCGCGCGAGCTGGCCGAACCCCTCACGCCCACCGAATATCAACGGATCCGCCGGCAGGCCTCGTTGGGGCGCACGCCACTTATTATTGACGACGAAGCCACCTCGTGGCGCCTGCTTATCGAGATCCCTTTCGAGCTGATGGATCTCGACGGACAAGCCCTGCCCAGCGCGTTGCGCGTCAATTTCTATAAGTGCGGCGACCTGACCAAGCGGCCCCATTTCCTCTCTTGGAACCCGATCGGATTGCCCACTCCCAATTTCCATTGCCCGGAATATTTCGGTGAGGCCCTGCTCTGAACAGGGCCCCGCTGTACCCCTACAACGCGATCCCTGACACTCTGCGGCCCCGCTGTACCCCTACAACGCGATTCCTGGCACTCTGCGGCCCCGCTGTACCCCTACAACGCGATCCCTGACACTCTGCGGCCCCGCTGTACCCCTACAATGCGATCCCTGACACTCTGCGGCCCCGCTGTACCCCTACAACGCGATTCCTGACACTCTGCGGCCCCGCTGTACCCCTACAATGCGATTCCTGACACTCTGCGGCCCCGCTGTACCCCTACAACGCGATTCCTGACGCCCAGCGGCGGCACCCGAGCCCTCGGGCAAGATCCCTGGCAAGCGGCGAGTTTAAGATCTCTTATCCTTTCCCTTTTCCAATCTCATCTCGACCACGAAAGCGATAATCAATCCCAAGCCACCAAACAAGAGCACGGAAGCGCCATAAACCACCTCCGAGACATCACGGGAAAAGCCATCCGTCCCCACAAAAAATGATCGACGAGTCGACAATTGAGCAGATGCCTGGCGACACCATCGAAGCATTGGTGATCGACCAATTGGAAGAATCAAGCATGGAAGAGCGGCTCCAGGAACTCGAACGGGCGATGGAACGCCTCCAAGCGGAGGAACGAGCCCTGCTTCTGCTCTATTACTGGCAGGAAAAGCCGGTCGACGAGATCGGATACCGGCTGTCCGTCTTCCAGCCGTCGTACACGATGGCTCGTTCCCTTTCTATATATATATAGGAACACTCGCTCTTCTTTTGCTGCTCGCCGACCATCTGATCAGGAAGGCACTCCGAGGCAAAAAGGGCAAGTTGCGGTAAATCATTATCCAATAATAATTTTTTACAGGCGAAAATGCTTCTTTATCAGAAAAAAAGAACTACCTTTGCCGCGTTTTTGAGAGATGACAATATAATGTCTAACTTACTAATTAAAACATCATTAAGTATTAACTAACAAAGAATGGAAAATTTAAAGAACATCCAGCCGATCGAGGATTTCGATTGGGATGCCCTTGAGAAGGGTGAATCTTACGGTAGCGTAAGCAAGGACGATCTTGTAAAAACGTATGACAACACCATGAACACCGTAAAGGATAAAGAGGTGGTTATGGGTACTGTTACGGCAATGAACAAGCGTGAAGTTGTCGTAAACATCGGCTTCAAGTCGGACGGTGTTGTTCCGATGTCGGAGTTCCGTTACAATCCTGACTTGAAAGTAGGCGACGAGGTAGAGGTCTACATCGAGAACCAGGAAGACAAAAAAGGCCAGTTGATCCTTTCTCACAAGAAAGCACGCGCGACACGTTCTTGGGATCGTGTCAACGAGGCTCTCGAGAAAGACGAGATCATCAAGGGCTTCATCAAGTGCCGCACGAAGGGTGGTATGATCGTAGACGTATTTGGTATCGAGGCCTTCTTGCCCGGTTCACAAATCGATGTTAAACCTATCCGCGACTACGACGTATTCGTTGGTAAGACAATGGAATTCAAGATCGTTAAGATCAACCAGGAATTCAAGAACGTTGTCGTTTCTCACAAGGCTCTTATCGAAGCCGAGCTTGAGCAACAGAAGAAAGATATCATCTCTAAATTGGAAAAAGGTCAGGTATTGGAAGGTACTGTCAAGAACATCACCTCTTACGGCGTATTCATCGACTTGGGCGGCGTAGACGGCTTGATCCACATCACGGACCTTTCTTGGGGCCGCGTCTCCCATCCGGAGGAGATCGTTCACCTGGACCAGAAGATCAACGTGGTTATCCTCGACTTCGACAACGAGAAGAAGCGTATCGCCCTTGGCTTGAAGCAGCTGACCCCGCATCCATGGGACGCTTTGGACCCGAACCTGAAGGTTGGCGACAAGGTAAAGGGCAAGGTCGTTGTCATGGCGGACTACGGCGCGTTCATCGAGATCGCCCCGGGCGTAGAGGGCTTGATCCACGTTTCAGAAATGTCTTGGACCCAGCACCTGCGTTCGGCCCAGGACTTCATGAAGGTTGGCGACGAGGTAGAGGCCGTCATCCTGACACTCGACCGCGAGGAGCGCAAGATGTCTTTGGGAATCAAGCAGCTTAAGCCGGATCCATGGGAGAACATCGAGACTCGCTTCCCGGTTGGCTCTCGCCACATGGCAAAGGTTCGCAACTTCACGAACTTCGGCGTATTCGTCGAGATCGAAGAGGGCGTTGACGGCTTGATCCACATCTCAGACCTTTCCTGGACAAAGAAGATCAAGCACCCGTCAGAGTTCACCCAGATCGGCGCGGACATCGAGGTACAAGTGCTGGAGATCGACAAGGAGAACCGCCGCTTGAGCCTTGGCCACAAGCAATTGGAGGAGAATCCTTGGGATGTATTCGAGACAATCTTCACAGTTGGTTCTATCCACGAGGGTACAATCATCGAGGTTTTGGACAAGGGCGCTGTTATCTCTTTGCCTTACGGCGTAGAGGGCTTCGCAACTCCGAAACACTTGGTAAAAGAAGACGGTTCACAAGCTCAGGCAGAGGAGAAGTTGCCGTTCAAGGTTATCGAGTTCAACAAGGAGGCTAAGCGTATCATCCTTTCTCACAGCCGTGTATTCGAGGATGAGCAGAAGCAGGCTAAGAAAGAGGCTAACGAGAAGAAAGCTTCTAAGCGTAACAAGAAAGAGGACGACTCCGCTATGTTGACTGGCACGATCGAGAAGACAACGCTGGGCGATATCGAGGAGCTCGCAGCTTTGAAAGAGAAATTGTCTGGTAACAGCAAATAATGATCTTTCCAACATAAACAAAAAGCCGACGCCATTATGGTGCCGGCTTTTTTTATGAGATATACCGACTAAACAAATCAACTCAAATGAAAAAGTTAGTTATTTTTGATCTCGACGGTACGTTGCTCAATACAATCTATGATTTGGCGCAAAGCACCAACTTCGCTCTCGCCGAAAACGGTTTCCCTACACACGAGGTAGCCGAATACAATTATTTCGTTGGCAACGGCATCAACAAACTCTTCGAGCGTGCCCTGCCTGAAGGAGAAAGAACAGAGGCGAACATCGCCCGTATCCGGGAGAAATTCCTGATTCATTACGACCAGCACAATGCCGACAAGAGCCGACCCTACGAGGGCATTCCGGAATTATTGGAAACCCTGGATAAAAGAGGCATTCTGTTAGCCGTCGCCTCCAACAAATACCAGGCAGCAACACAGAAGCTGGTCGCTCATTTCTTTCCACAGATCCATTTCGCCGCCATATTCGGTCAAAGGGAAGGTGTCCCAACCAAACCCAATCCACAAATTGTCGAAGATATTCTGGGGATCACAAACATCGGAATGAACGAGACTCTTTATGTTGGTGATTCAGGTGTTGATATGCAAACCGCCCTCAACAGCAAAGTTGAGGCGTGTGGTGTCACGTGGGGTTTCCGGCCAATTGAGGAACTGGAACAATTCCATCCCGCACATATCGTTCATACCCCAGAAGAGATCCTGAAACTTATATAATACATCCACAAATCAACAGGCCAGTACCATCAATTCAACCAGATCGATGGTATTGGCCCTGACACACAGTGACAATAATATATCCTCTCAAACCACAATCATTCCTCAAGCCTGCCACATACATTAAATTACCCCCATTTTCGTCTTCACCCTGCCATTCTTCCCTTTCACGCTTCAACGACACGCCGGTTGAAATTTCTTATCGATATTTGTAATGTAAATAATGTTCATGCCATACACAAACAACAGCCTGTCCACACAAATAACAGGTTAGTACGAGGCAGAAGATTGTTTCAGGTTATCGTTTTTAAGGTTTAGTTTAGGTTTAATTTAAAGTAAAAGATTGTAGGTTATGAAAAAGATGTTTTTTGCGATCGCATTCGCACTTGGCACAATGGGAATTACAAACGCACAAGAGATTAATGGGAAATTCATGGCAGAATTCTCAAAGTTGAACACTTATTTGGGACTCGAGTCAACACAGCTGAACGAGGTCTATGAGATCAACAACTATTTCAAAGAAACTCAAATGGACATCAAAAACAGAGGGAACAAGAGTTACGAAGAGCAAATGAAGGAAGCGTTGTTGGTGAATATGAAATTAATGAAAGACGCCCTTAATGAGGAGCAATACCGTAAATACGTTACGCTCTTAAATATCACGAACAACAACAACAAGATCTTGAAAGAGATGCCACTCTCCGATATTTACATGGCAGATAACCATTAATTTCAGTACGGGAAAAAGGAACGTCTCCGCTCCGCGCAACGCGAGGCGGAGACGCCTTTTTTTAGGGCACTAAAGGTCGACCGACAAAACGAGGCAACGCTAACCGCCCTACAGATGAAACGGCCGACGAGGAACGCTCCTGACCCTGAACAGTTGAAGAAAAGGTTCGCTGATCAAACTCCACAAATTCCTCATATGTCGGTTCCTTACCCAAAGCCCGGCGCATCACCATATCATAGATCGCCTGGCGAGATGGAGCATTAAATCCTAATATGTTACTGTTCATCATACTCTCCTCCGAAGGACGATAAGCACCAGAAACGTAAGTGCATGCACCCTCAAAAACGCCCAACCCCTGTGAGGCATAACGCTCGTCAGTCAAGAAAGAGGCCCAAAACACCTCTGTCTCCTTAGGCGTAAAATCTACGTTACGAGCCCACGACAAAGTTTGAAGGTATTGGATTTGTGCCTTCTCTGAGGCAGGAATAGTCCCATTACTCTCATAACTATATTCATCCATCAATTTTCCGAAGCCATGCCCAACGGCCTCATGGACGAGCACTTGCCTAAACAACTCATTATCCAGGCCGCCAACCACCGGACAATAAGCGATCGCGCACTCCGCCATTCCCGACGACGAGCTATAATAGCCGTAATAAGTGGTTCCCGCATAAGTCGGCGTATTCAGGATCACGACAGCCAACACATCTTCCTCATCAACATCCTCAACACATTGCACATAAGAGAAAACCACTTCCTCGTCACCCGAAATACCTGTACTCGAACCACCCTCTAGGGCACACCCCAAAGCCGTCTCGTATCCACGGCCAAACTCCTCGTTCAAAGAGACCGCCGTGACGGCATACACATCAAAATAATCACGCAGCGAGTTCAACGGCCCCTCCGAGAAAAGATTTTTGCCCCTCGCGACCCCTCCGAAGCCACAGAAAAGTGATTTTTGCCCCTCGCGACCCCTCCGAAGCCACAGAAAAGTGATTTTTGCCCCTTGCGACACCTCTGAAGCCGCAGAAAAGTGATTTTTGCCCCTTGCGACCTCTCCGAAGCCACAGAAAAGTGATTTTTGCCCCTTGCGACCTCTCCGAAGCCGCAGAAAAGTGATTTTTGCCCCTTGCGACACCTCCGAAGGCCCTTTTAGGGGATCTTTCCCGCCCGCTTGCCGGAAGCGAGGGGAAAGCAAGCATTTTTCCCGGATAATACGGACAAGCGCGGGTGGACGCGTTCCTTTTACCGTTTTGACACACCGCCAAAATTACATCAAGATCTGGCGAGCATACTTGACACAAATTCCAACCTCGCGAACAGCGTCAGACCACGGTTTGATATCGTATTCCAGCTCAATATCACAGTAAATCGGCCATTTCTCCTGCTTAATAAGAAGGAGAAGATCCTCAAGCGGCATCTGGCCCTGACCCCATACCTGATTAGTATTAGGCTCACCTTCTACGGTCGGACCCGTCTTATCTTTAATATGAACGCTATAAATCCGATCATGATACTTTTTCAACATCTCATTCGGATGAATACCTGTCGAACCAAAGAAATGGCCCGCATCAAAATTCAACATTACCGCTGGCGATACGGCCAAGATCGGATCAACGCTAAATCCCTCTTCCGCAAACTGCATATGGTTATGGAAAGCCAGATACATATCGTTCTTCTCAGCAAAAGGAGCGACACGTTTTGCGGTTTCGATGTTCATCTCATCGGTCACCGCCTTAGCACCCATCAATTTAGCGACCTTAAACGCATAATCCAATTCCTCATCCGACGACATACGGGAAGGCTCCATCTTAACGATATGTACGCCAATGCCTGCATCATTCAATAGTTTACGAGCGCTCTCCACCTTCGACAAGTCGAGCGACAAACGCCAAGCTTTCATATCCTCGTTGTATTTCTTAATCTCCGCTTGTTGCTCGGCGGTCAACTGAGGCGGCCCCATCCGACGAGGCGCAGGCTTCTCTCCTGGTTTTGGTTTCGGAGCGGCTGCCCGGGCCGCGGCGAAGATTTTCATCATCGGATTCTCGGGCGCTCCAAGATAAGCCTCAAGATCACTTCCCATCAATTCGATTGAACTGATATTCGACTGTTGGCAGTACTTGATAATATTCTCCAATCCTCCCGGCATTGATCGCCAGCTATAGGTAATTGTTCCGATCTGAACGCCTCCAAATTTGGAATTAACTGTTCCTGTAGCAGGTGAAGGTTCCGCGGCAACAGGAGCGGAAGGCTCACTCTTCCCGCCACACGAAAATAAAGAGGGCATAAAAGCGGCACCAGCCAATACGGCCGCCGACTGGCCCAAAAAGGCCCTTCTTGATTGGTTTTCCAAAGACTTACTCATAATATCTCTTTTTTACTTGTTTATAGTTTCCAACCATTCCGATACTCATAATGGAAATAGTTATTCGCCTCCGGACAGTTGGTGATTTTCATATTTTCCGCATCGTATTCCAACGTGATATTCAAGTTCTGCGAAACAACTGCGATGTTTGTCAGCAACATGATTTCCGTTAACTTGGAAGCGGTCTCAAAATCATTGGCCGCCTTACGTCCCTCCTTAATCGCCTCAATGAAATCCACATAGATATTCTTTGGACGGGCAAGCGTTTTTGCGGGAGCCACAAAACCAGGTTTCTCCGGGATCAACTCCGGCATAGCACCATGCGTACCATGCATAATCATACCTTTATCTCCAATATATAAAGCTTCACGTAATTGCCGGTTAGGCTCCAATTCCGCAGGACGAGCCGGCTTAATGCCACCATCACTCCAAGTAACCTTTACAGGCGGCTTATTACCTCGAGCAGGGAACTCGTAAGTGACGAACTCCGATTGCGGAAGATAATCATTATTGAAAGGTGTCGTGGTCGCCTGGATTTTAGTTGGCATACCCAAATCGAGCGCCCATATCGGTGCGTCGAAAGTATGGGCACCCATATCACCCATCGCTCCCGTTCCATAATCCCACAAACCGCGCCATGCGAAATGAAGAATATCCGGATGATAAGGCTTCTCCGGAGCCGGGCCCAACCAAACGTCATAATTCAAGTTCTTCGGAACGGCCACACCCTCAGGACGGGTAAAATAGCCCTGACGCCACATTGGCCGGTTCGACCACAAATGAACCTCACGCACGTCACCAATCAAGCCAGAACGAATCCACTCGACAGTTTGGTAAGTACCTTCTATGTTATGTCCTTGATTACCCATTTGGGTCACCACGCCTGTTTTCTTGGCTAAATCACGCAGGAAGCGGGTCTCATAAATCGTCTTCGCCATTGGTTTCTCAACAAACACATGCTTGCCGGCATTCATGGCGTAAGAGGCAATCACGGCATGAGTATGATCGGGAGTAGCGATCAATACGGCATCGATCTCCTTCTCTTTATCGATCATCTCACGGAAGTCTTGATAGAGTTTCGCTTTCGGATAACCGGCGATAATCGGTGCCGCATAATCGTGATCCACATCACAGATCGCATATATATTGGCATGATGGAAAGTCTCCTTACCCGCATCGCCCATCTGGATCGGATTATCGGAAGCCCGACGAGGACGACGAGGCGCTTGGATTCCACCATATGGTTGCATCATCATACCATTTAATTTCATACCACGCTTAATGGGCACATCTGGTGTCGCGATGTTTTGGATATCACCACCACCTTGGTTACCGACACCGATAGCGGCTAAATTAACCATATCACTTGGAGCGGTATAACCGACACCTCCCAAGACTGAACGAGGGATAATCGTAAAAGCGGTCATGGCGGCCGCCGTACCTAAAAATTCCCGACGAGTAAATTTCGTCGTGTTGTCGTTTATTGATAAAGACTTGCTCATGGTAAAAAATTTAAAGTTGACGCGATGTTAACATACCCCAGCAAACCTCCAGCTAACTGACATTAAACTGCCTCTTAAATAGGGACTAACCCAGGACTAATTTCTCTATCTTATTCCATTTATTATTCTAAATATCAAGCCATTCAAAAAATATTCATTTCAACCTCATTTTTTTCGGGGAGAAAGGGCTAATCATATCCCCGGACTATTTCCGGATCAACATTCTCAAAGGCGACAGGATAAGATTCGCCATACATTTCCTGATACAGCGTACAAAACTTATCATAGACATAATGGGCCGACTTGACCTTGCCCTGGGTCATCAAGATCTTAACCTTATAAGAAAGAGCCAAACTATTACAAGGATCATTCAAGAGGATCTGGTCAGCCACGTGAAGGATCTTGTCCGCCTGTTCCGCCATCAGATAAGAACCAATAAAACGAGATAAGACATCCACGACACAACTATTTATATAATTCTTACAATCATCCAGCCAAGCGAATGATTCTCCTTTAAATAATTCTCCGCGATCAATGACCTCACAGAAACGCTCAAAATCCTCAAGCGTACAAATTTGCTTCCCTTTCAACCAGCGGAGGCAAACAAGAAAATCACAATACACTCCGTTCGAGAGGCACAACTCATAACGATTCGCATTAAACAGGATCTCCACCCGATCCAATCGCTCCAAGATCTTACGTAATTTCAAGAGAGAGACACTTCGCAAGCTCTTCATCTTTTTATCATCCGATTCTCCCCAGATCATCCGGCTCAAATCCGGACCCGATATGCCACCCGTACTTCCTGGTTGGGAAGAGACCAGGAGCAATAGAAACAATTGTCTCAATTTAGGCGTGAAGAGGGCAGAAATATCCTCACCCGTCCGATCCAATACCAAGAAATCACCAAACAAACAGATCCGGTTGGCTAGCTTATCCGGTTTGGAGGGAGCTTCCTTTATCTGAGGAACGACAGCTTCCGGTTCCTTAACAACCACGGCAACCTCACGACGGCGATAACGCACAACACCATAAATTGCGACCACGCTCACAACCACACAAGCCAGAATCGCCCATATCATGAGAGGCCATCCTGTACTCATCCGATCCTCATTTCCTCTCAAATCGGCCAGCTGATTGTAAACAGACAAGATCTCTTTATCACCCAAAACCCGCGACCAGATCGCGAAATCATCCAGATAACCCCGGAAACCAGATGAGAGATTAAAGCCCAAATAGCCAACATAGAGACTATCGCTCCCCAAATAGGCCGGGCGTTTCCAAGAGATGGCATCCAACTTTCCATCCACAAAAATAGCCTGCTCGCCATTCACCTTATTATAGCGCCAAACCACATGATACCACCGTCCCGGCTCGATTCGGGTATTTCCCGCCAAATCATTATTAAAAAAGCCCATGTAGGGTTTACCATCGCGGATCAGGAAATGAAGTGCTTTTTGGTACGTGTCATTTTTCCCACCAACAACACAATAATCCTCTTTCCCCACTTGGTATTCCGGAATCTTAAGCCAAACACTTACCGTAAAATCATGGTCCCGCATATTCAGTTCACGAGCCGGCGGAAGGCCTATTCTCCCCTCCGCTTTCCAAAGCCCGACCTGTCCACGGGCCGGATCCGAAACGAGAGTAACCCCATCCGATTTCAAACGAGCCTTATTGGACGAGCAATCATCGATAGTTTCGTCAAAAGGGAGATACAATTCCAATGCGTTTGACAATTTAATGGGGAAAGCCTTGAAAGTCACCTTTCCCAATATTCTTTTATCACCCGGACCGGTTACCCGGACTGAAACCGGTTCCACCCGATAGCCTGGGACGGACGGAGTCAACTCGATCTCGCCACCCTCTTCCAACGGAAAACAAAACTCACCACCCGTACAATTATCAAGCCCTAACCAATTGACATAGCCCACAGGAATATTATCGGCCAACAGATCTCCTTTCAAAACCCGGAAATCACGGACCGTCATCATAAAGAGATTCATCCATGGGAAATACTGATCGATCAGGACAAAATTGGGCATCTTGCCCTCAGCGATCCATTTACTCCTGAAATCCTCAATCAGGAAAGGCGACCGACGGGCAAAATCAGACAATCTAGCCTCATCATCTCCACCTCCGGTGACATTCCCCAAGAAACGCAATCCCGTATAAAAAGAGAGCCCCTTACGCTGCCGATCCTCAAAGAGAGTGGCGTAATCCACCTCACGCTCTTCCCAACCCATATCATGCCCCTCGACCAAATCATCAAAACAAAGTAACCACTCCGGAGCATTCAGATGACGCCGTACATCAAATACGACTAATCGCTTCCCCTGATCCAGCATCTCACCTAAAGCGGGCCAACCGGACTCGGGGCTGTAGGAAAACAGATAGGTTCCCAATCCAGTCTCATCAAAAAGGGCTTGAAGATCCATATCCACATAGAAATCGAGGAACAAGGTCATGAGACGGTCCGGATTTGTCTCTAACGTTTTCCGAATTCTGGCCAAAGCGCTCCTGAAATCACTGAAAGAGCCATCCGGCTCCCGCAACAACAATTTTCCCGAATGTCCATCACGCTTGATATGAAAGTAGAAACCTTCCACCCCACTCGTCAACAATTCCTCCAACGAAGCTGACTTTACATGGGCCGTTCTTTCCACCGAGTAATTGGAGACAAGAAAAATAGACTCATTATATTTAACGCCCTCCAGGATATCCTTATTCCTTCGCATCTCAGAACGCTGGGATATAGCAAGAAAAGAGACAAGTAGCCCCAATATAGAAATGACAATACATCTTTTATTCATAATAGTGATTCTTGTTAATGGCTTTACCCATTAAGGCAGACCAGGACTAAGCCACCCAAAGATATAAAAATCCGTGCAGACTCCAAGCGAACCGCGCACGAAAGAGTGAATCGATCCCCACGACATTGACCGACCATCACCGAAGCCCGGAAACAAATGACCCCATTATCGAATTAATTCATATATTTCAATAGCAAGACACACATTAGTCTCATTTTACCGTTAACAGTTTGACTGCTTTTCCGTAAAATGAAGAATATTCTGTCATTAACAACAAAATATCAATAATAAAACATTTTCGTATATGATTTACGGATACATAAGGGTCAGTACAGATAAGCAAAATACGGAGAATCAAAAATTTGA
>CHCFR05602__coassemble_135_pt1 | contig 71819 bp, 50 predicted proteins | sample CHCFR05602__metabat2_low_PE_046 | metagenome-assembled genome bin CHCFR05602 | reverse complement strand
GCTCATTAGGGACTTGCACCCGTTAGCTAATACTCATGCCGAGCATACATCAAAACAGAGGCTGTCTCCTTATGGGGACAGCCTCTGTTATTAATGCCACAACATAAAACACACCCTATATATGTATATCTTTTGTTCGGAAGAAACTGGAATTTCCGCCGGACAAAAATGCCTTTTCTCTCGGACAAAATTCGGGGTACATAACGGTGTATTTTCCGTTCCACTGCAGCGCATTTGAAATTTCACTGCAGTGGAATCAAAATTTCCTTTATAGCGAATACAACTTCAAAAGAACACAGATTTATCTTCCATAGAAGTATTTCGCGGAAGGAATCATGATGACGTTCAACTCCGGATCAGCCATGTCCGGGTCGAGCGGGAACATCGGTCTCACGATATTCTTATACGGGAGCTTCTTAAAGTCCTGATCCACGCCACCACGGGTAAAGGCCATTACCCAATCCGCCTGAATATTGTACCACTGGGTCACCAGATAACCTTGCTTCACCATGACGATATCCATCTCCTTCGGATCGATACCTGAACCCTCAAGATTCGGTGTGGGAGACGATGTGCCAACAACCACATAAACACTTCCGGTTTTTACGATAGCGATATTTCTTTTACGTCTCCAGGAATCCGTGTTCTTATCCTCCTCCGGACTGACATAGACTACCGTACCTGACAGTTTTACAGGTCCCTCATAAGAGTTGTCCGTCATGGCTCCAACCAGGCCCTCTACATGTCCGCCGACACCAACCTTCCGGGCCTGCTCAACAACCTCATCTCCCGGGATAGAGCAGTAAAGGACGCTTTTCCCTTTTTCGGTCTGGAATTCGGGACGTTTTAAAAGTCTGGCCAAAGTCCAAGTGACCTCACCAGATCCGCCACCGCCAGGGTTATCACCCATATCACTAATGAAAAACGGTTTCTTGTCGCTGGCGATCGCCAAATCGAGGCACTTCTCTAATGAGTAGCCCGGAGCCTCCAGCGAGAACTGCTTACGGACATCCCAAAACTTCTGTGCCAATTTCTTCGCCCCGGCTTTCACCTGCTCCTCGTCATCACCATAAACCATCACGACTCCCTGGTTTCTGGCGTTATCTCCCCAGACATAACCAATCCAGATTCCGGCATCTATCACGCCAGGCATGGCCTCGACCTCAGGCACGAGCGCATAAAGCGATTTCGCGGGCTCCACACGGGTACTCGACCATTCACCAGACACCAAGACAGGAACAGCGACCCACGCCTTGTATGCCGGACGTCCTTTCCCCGACTCAAGACGCTCCAACAAGTTGACGACTCCCCGCCTGTGCGACTCACGGGAATCCGCGTGCGGCGCCTCACGATAGGTCGTGATCAAATCTGAGTTGAGAGCCACCAACCAGGAGGCATTACCATGAAGATCCATTGTGGTGGTGACCAGAACATCGTTCCCGATCAAGCTACGTACCTTCTCCATGAATTCACCCTCCGGATCATCTACACCCTCCACGCTGCAAGCGCCATGATTATAAAACCAGAACGCGTCATAAGGCATATTGGCCTTTATCATCTCCAGCGTCTTTTCCACGAAAGCGTCATACGACTCCTTAGTGACGGGACCTCTTCCACCACCATAACCAATTTGGGTGGGAAGCCAAGTAGCGGCCTGCCCCATCGCGGAGTCTGGGCTGAGATAGTCGGGCATCCGCACGGGATGTCCGACGATCGGTTGCCGATTCGGGACGAATACACTATTCTCGATCTGTATACCGGCAATGCCGATACGAGGTTTTTTCTTCTGCCCAAAAGCCTCTCCAACAAACGATACGGCCAAGAGACATATTCCAAGCCATAAAAAAGTTCTTTTCATAATTCCTATTCTTTAAGTTTATTAATTCGTAATCAAACCACCACTGATATCAATCTCCGATTGAGGTATAGGCAACACCTCCGCGCCCGCATGGAAAGGATTCATCTTGTACGCGCCATACTTCACGATATTGCTGAAAACTTTCTCGCCCCATCCGACACGGACAACATCAAAGAAACGGAAACCTTCCATACCAAACTCCAGATGGCGTTCGTTCATGATGTCCTCAAATAATTTCTCACCCGTGTTATTCTTGGGAACCAAGTTGACATGACTTCTCACTTCGTTCAAATATTTCTGAGCATTAGTGATATCACCCGTAAAATAACAAGCCTCAGCATAGTTCAAATAGACCTCCGCTAAACGTATCAAACGCAGATTAGTCGGTTGATTATTACCTCGATTTTCCTCTCTTTGTCCTGGAGCAAGATACAATTTGCGATTATACCAACCAGTCCGATCGTCTGTAACGGGCGCAACTTCACCTTTCGCCGCCACCTCAATTTGGATAGCCTCTTCTTTAGAAAGGAGTGTCGTGTTTTTCCGGACCATATCCCCTTCAGCATCGTAAGCATCCGCCAACGCTTGAGTAGGCTGCGCACAACCGAAACCATTAGTCATATTTCTTGGCATAGACATCAACACATGACGATTACCGTTATTGGAGCCATACGAGCTTTGCGTAGTGGAGTTATACATATTTATTTCCAAGATAGACGCTGAACAATGCTCGCCATCGAGAGAGAACTGCCAAGCGTATTCATCCGGGCTTACCAAACTGTATTCGCTACCACATTCGTTCTGGAAATTCTCGAAAGCCTTCTTTACCTCATCGTACTTTTTCTCATACAGATAAACACGGGTTTGCATGGCGAGAGCCGCGCCTTTAGTGATTCGTCCCGCATACTCGGTCTCGTAGTTCGCGATCTCGCTCTTCTTTGGCAAGACAGCGACCGCGTCGTTCAAGTCCTGCTCGATCACGGCATAAACCTCCTCGACACTCGAGCGTCCGAGCCGTTCATGATCGAGCGCCAGAACCTCCGTATAACAGGGGACACCTCCAAAGATCTTCACCAGCTCGAAATAGGTATAGGCACGGATAAATTTCGCCTCACCGATCATCTGTTCCTTATTATATTGCGAGAATAACGCGTCATCGGCCGATTCCATATCTTGTATGAACAAATTGGCCTTATTGATGCACATGTAGGAATAGGTGTACTTATTCAGGATCTCGGTATGATCCGCCGGATATTGATAATTCTCCATCAACGTGAAGCTGGCCTCATCGTTAGAGGAGCCGCTATAGGTCGCGTCTTCCGACAATACGTCACCGAAACATTGCATTGACCAGGTGTAACGAAAATCCTTCATGCCTGAATAGACAGCGGCCAGACGCAAGAAAGCCTGTCGCTCTTCCGATATCTCGCCGGCTTCAGGGCTGCCTAATGGTGGCAAGTCCAAATCCGCGCAACTATTGAATCCCGTTAAAATCGCGAGCGCGATCCCTATGATATATTTGCTTTTAAACATGACTCTAAAGATTTAAAAAGTAACATTAATACCTCCGGTAAATGAAATCGACTGAGGATAGATACCGTAGTCTATACCTCTTGACAAAGAACTCGACTGACCCACCTCTGGATCCATACCCGAGTAACCGCTGATCGTAAACAGGTTCGTTCCACTCACATAGAAGCGCACCCTCTGCAGCTTGATCTTCTGCGTCACGGAAGCGGGCAAGGTATAACCCAACTGAGCGTTCTTCAAACGAAGATAGGTACCATCCTCCACATACATATCGGAGAAACGGTCGTTATCGTTCACGTCCGTAGGAGTCAGGCGTGGGATATTCGTATCCGTATTAGTCGGTGTCCAATAATTCAAGATCGCCCGATCCTTGTTCGTGATATCGTTCGGGAAATAGGTGTACCAACGCATCGCGTTGAATATCTCGTTACCGATCGTACCGCTGAATTGCAAATTGAGGTCGAAACCTTTCCACGCCATACCCACGTTGATACCGTAGATGACATCCGGAATCGGATTGCCGATCATGCACCGATCGCTCGCGTCCAACTTGCCATCACCATTCGTATCCACGAACAACACGTCACCCAATTCCGCGTTCGGCTGGAAATCCGCCCGTTTCACGGCGTCCAACTGTTCCTGCGTCTGGATCAACCCATCGGTCTTATAACCCCAGAACGCACCAATAGGCATACCCTCATTGGTATAGGTCAGATACATACTGCCGTTACGGAACGGACCGTCAGAAATCGGCGTACCGCCGTTCAACTTCGTCATCCGGTTACGGATGGTCGAGAAGTTGACCCCCACGTTATATTCGAAACCACTCTCAGTCTTATCGCGCCATTCGAGATTTACCTCGACACCACGGTTGTTCGCCTCACCGATATTCGTGTAAGTGTCGTTCGCGTATCCCATGTAAATGGGCATCGGCGCCGCCAGCAACATGTCTTTCGTGGTTTTGTTATAATACTCGAAATTGAATATCAACCGGTTGTTGAAGAAAGTCGCGTCCAGACCGATGTTGTAAGACTCAGTGGTCTCCCATTTGATATCCGGATTACCCAATCGCGCTACGGCAATACCTTGATACAGGGTCTCATTTTCCCGGGCCCCGAACAACGCGCCATAAGAGGCGCTCAATGAAAGCAAGCTGCGATCTACATAGTTGGTGATATTCTGGTTACCGATCTGTCCCCAACCACCACGAAGTTTCAAGGAAGATATCCAATCGGCATTCAGGTTCTTGAAGAATTCCTCGTTATCGATTCTCCAACCTAACGCGAACGAGGGGAAGTTACCCCATCGGTTCTTGGCGGAGAACTTGGAAGAACCGTCGCGACGGTACGTCACCGTAACAAGGTATTTGTTATCGTAATCGTAATGCACACGACCCAGATAAGAGACCAGGCCAAATTCCGTCGCGCTGTTGCTGGCCGTGGTCTTGTTCTTATCCAACGTAGTGTCCACATACTGCAAGTTCTCCGACTCACCGATAAGATCCCGGGCGTTTACGCTCAAGGTCTCATACCGGCCCCACTCGTTGGTATAACCGACGATCGCGTTAATCGAGTGTTTCTCGGCGAATGTATTCTCGTACGAGAGAGTATTCTCGAACAAATAGTTATATCGTTTCTGCTGCGACTTCGTCAAGCTACTCTCCAGATTTCGCTGGCTGGATGATACCTGATAAACCGGCGAGAAGGTCTTATTATCGACCCGCCGGATCTCAGCGCCAAAGTTACTCTTAAACTTCAGCCCCTTGATAATCTGCCACTCGCCAAACATATTACCGATAACGGCAAGACGCTCGCGGCGGTTGTCGCGATACATGATACTTGCCAATGGATTATAATAATCGATATAAGGGGAGTAACCATACGAGCCATCCGGGTTTTGGGCGGGCGTCACAGGATCCAAGCGGATTGCGTTACTTACGACGCCATAATCGGAATCATACACATTGCTGCTGTTCCGCTCGTTAATACTCGAATCGGTCGAACGAGTGATCGATGCGTTGGTACCCACAACCAAATGATCCTTAATGATGGTCTTTTCCGAGCTCTGACGAACGCTGAAACGTTGGTAATCGGATTTCTTGATGGTTCCCTCCTGATCGATATAACTCAAACCCAGGTTAAACTTATAATCGTCGGCCTTACCGCCACTGATACCCACGCTATAATTATGCATAAAAGCCGTCCGGGTAATCTCGTCCATCCAGTTGGTATTCGTGTTACGGTTGACCAGGCTCAAGTCGATGGGGGCACTACGCAAGGCGTTCAACTGCTCTTGATAATCGTACCATTCCGGACCGGACATCAAATCGAGGTTGTTCAACACCTTATTCACGCCCCAATACGCGTCGAGCGTAACGGTGGTCTTGCCAACCTCACCTTTCTTCGTGGTAATCAAGATAACGCCGTTCGCTCCACGGGAACCATAGATAGCGGAAGCGGAAGCGTCTTTCAAGACCTCGATGGACTGGATATCAGAGGTGCTCAAATAGTTGATATCCGTCACGGGCATTCCATCCACGACATACAACGGCTCAGCGTCGTTGACCGTACCGACACCACGGATACGGATCGTAGCCGCCTCACCCGGCGAACCGGAACTGGAGGTAACCGACACGCCGGTAGCCAAACCTTGCAAAGCGGTAGAGACATTAGCCACGGCTTGACGGGCGATATTCTCCTCGCTCACGGAAGAGATCGCTCCCGTAATATCACTCTTCTTCATTGTTCCGTAGCCAATGACCACGACCTCATCCAAAGCCTGCGTATCCTCCCTCAAGGAGACTTGCAGGACAGACTTATTGCCAACAGCAATCTCCTGGTCCACATAACCGATATAGGATATCCGCAAGACAGCGTCTTTTGAGACCTCCAACGTGAACATACCATCCATGTTCGTTATCGTCCCGTTGGTCGTACCCTTCACCATCACGTTGGCACCAATGATCGGCACGCCGGAGGTGTCAACCACGGTTCCAGTAACCCGACGGGTATCCTGCTGCGGCTCGGAAACGGCCGATGGTTTCTCCATCAGCATAATGTTGCCGCCCTCCACCGCATAGGAGACATTTGTCCCGTCAAACATGGAGGAGAGGACCTGGGCTACCGACTCATCTTTCGCCCGAACAGAGACCTTGCGATTCAGGTCAACCTCATCCGCGTTATAGACGAAAAGGTAGTCTGTCTGTTTCTCTATCTCTTCCAAGACGGCCTGCGTCTTGGCATTATTCATGTGAATATTGACGCGCGTACTTTGAGAATGCACGGAAGCGCATACGCCCGTGGTAAAAACAAACAACGCAACCGACGTTAACTTCATACCTCTACCAAATTTAGTCGTTGTGTTTATTCGGGGTATAGGAGTCCCCTTACAAATTTTCTTCATACATTTGCAATGATTTTAATGTTGGTACTAATTGATTTTAAGAACTTTTAGGTACTGGCTTCACCGGGGGACGTTGCCGCGTCTCCCGGTTCATTTCCCTATCAGATATGATTCACGATAACCTTTGATCCATAAGCCTTCCTTTCTTTAAAATTAACAATCTTGTTAGTTTATGATAATCATATTTTTATCCTCATCTCTCGTATAACTGAACCGATGCTTCAACTGAAGAACCTTCAACACGTGATCAATTCCATCCTTAATCCGGAACTTGCCGGTATAACGATGCTGGAGCAAGTCACGACGGCGCACGTCAATCGTGATATCGTAATACAGCTCCAATTTTGCCATCAAGCTTTGGATCGTCTCATTTTCAAGGCAAAGCAATCCTTCCGTCCATTTGAAATAGTTATAATCCTGAATCGGGGTCACCTGGATCTTGCCGTCACTAGCGCTTGCCACCTCATTCGGCCTCAAACGCAAAGTATTAGCCATCCCCAGTACCGATATCTCAACACTTCCATTAATCAAAGCAGCCTCAAACCGGGGACTATTGCGATAGGCCTTAACATTAAACTCGGTACCTAGCGCATGCACCGCATAACGACCGGCCTGAACCGTAAATGGCTTCGACTCATCCTGTTCGACCGAAAAATAGCCCTCTCCATCCAACTCTACCTTCCGGCTATCCGCCTCAAAACGATTGGGAAAACGCAAGGTCGTACTGGAATTCAACCAAACCTCCGTCCCATCCGTCAATGTCAGTTCAGCACGCTGTCCTGGTGGCACATAGATGGTTTGCATCGTAGCCGTCTCTGGCCGAGGCTCCCAAATTTGCCTCGCCAAAAGGAAAGCGACGACCAGGATCGCGGCGTATTTCAGAGCCTCAAGAGCCCAATGCCGGACCGAACGGCCGACCGATCGCCGCTCCGGTTCCTTTCTCAAGTCTATTTGCCAAATTGAGATGTCGTACAGCTTACGTAAGGCCAGAAATTCGCGCATATTGGCGGGATCCCTGTCCAACCAACGGGCCACTTTTCTCCTCTCCTCACTCGTAACCTTTCCCTGTATATACCGCTTTAATAACTCTTCCATATAAAAACTCCCGTTCCGGGGTCTCAATAGAAAAACGTTTCAAGGAAAAGAATCCCTAGCGGGAAAAGCAATTTTTATAAAAAAAAACAAAGTATCGGTGAATAATCCTTCAGGCGTATGCGCAAAACCTTAAGCGTCTTCGTAATGTGGTACTCCACGCCCTTGACGGTCAAACCGGTCTCCTCGGCGATATCCTTGACGCTCTTATTCTCGAAACGGCTCATGATGAAAACCCGCCGTGTCTGTTCGGGCAAGGAAAGCAGGGCATCATTGATAATCGTCCGAATCTCTTTCGAGAAAATCTCCTTTGGGTCGCAAGCCTCCAGGGTCGAGATCCGGATATTCAATTCCCGGTCGTTCTGCTCGGTCATCTTACCAACAGCCGCCTCATGCACCGCCTGATGGCGAAGAAAGTCCAAGGCCCGATTCTTCAACATCGTCAGCAGAAGGGACTCGTTGATGGGCTGATCGCCCGACGAGATGACCCGCCAAAACTTGAAGAACGACTCCGCCACTATATCCTCGGCCGCCATATCGTCGTGAACATACGACTTCACGAACAGGAAAGACCGCTGATAATTACGCTTATAGATCTCATTAAAGTCGATTTCCTCCATACTCTCCCCCAAGTTGAAAGCGTAAAATTATAAATTCCTCATAAGAAAACGATACTATTTACACGGTTATCTAATATAACCGACGTGATCAGCCCTTTTAAGTATCCCGGTTTTTAATTCCTCAGCCCAATAAGGGAAGTATATATTACTTGGCAGATGAAGTATATATTACTTGGCAAATGCAGTATATATTCTCTGACGGACGAATATCCACCGGTCGAGAATGATTGACAATAGTCCACATATGACCACACATACGTCGGCGAGCGGAAAAGCATATGGAGGGCGTACACGAACGCTCATGAAAGACGACACGTACGTACATATAAAAAAAGGCTACCAGGGTTGCCCCTGATAGCCCTAACGGACATTATGAACAATTTTTAATCTACGTTCAAAGTGATGCGTTTGAATGACACAACAGTCAACTCCTTATTAGCCGTGTGCAAATATTGCTCGATAGACATCTTAGCGTCCTTGATGAACTCCTGTTGCAACAGGGTGTTCTCCTTGTAATATTTCTGCAAAGAACCCTGAGCAATACGATCAAGGAGGTTCTCCGGCTTGCCAGCCTGGCGAGCCTTATCCTTAGCGATCTCCAACTCCTGATCGATGATGTGCTGCGGAACCTCATCCGGACGAACAGAGATCGGGTTCATAGCGGCAACCTGCATAGCCACGTCGCGAGCCATCTGATGCTCAACGTCTGCCTGGTTGAAAGCAACGATTGTAGCCAACTTATTACCCGGGTGGATGTAAGAGATCGTAGAAGCGCCGTTGATGAACTCATAAGCACCCAACTCCATCTTCTCGCCTGTCACACCAATACGGTCCGTGATGTGCTCCTGGATCGTGCGGCCGTCAGCCAAAGCCGTAGCCAACAACTCCTCCTTTGAAGCCGGCTTGTTAGCCAAAGCGGCGTTCAAGATATCTTGTGTCAAAGCGACGAAATCCTTATTCTTAGCAACGAAATCGGTCTCACACTTCAAAGCGACAACAGCGGCGAACTCGCCATTCTCCTGAGCTAGCACACAGCCCTCAGAAGCCTCACGGTCAGAACGCTTAGCGGCAACTGCCTGTCCTTTCTTACGGATGATCTCCATTGCCTTGTCGAAATCACCACCGGCCTCTTCCAAAGCCTTCTTGCAATCCATCATTCCCGCACCGCTCATTTTGCGCAAGTGAGAAATATCAGCCATTGTAACTGCCATAATCTTTTATCTTTAGATCGTTTTTAAATTAATATTCTATGTTTCCAAAAAGCAAAAGCGGTATGCCTGAGAGATGGCTAAGCGCCATCGCCAGCAGACATACCGCTCTATAAGAAGTATTTGATTACTCTTCGTCCTTCGCGTACTTGCCGGCGATGTTCGCGTTCAACGCCTCATCGTCCTCTTTCTTCGTACGTTCTTTCTTTACTGCCGCTTTCGCTTTGCGCTCGCGTTTTGGAGCCTCGCCCTCACCAGCAGCCTCAGCGTCTACACGCTCAGCCTTACGCTCCTGCAAGCCCTCGTTCATAGCCTCGCAGATAGCGCCCAAGATAACCTCTACAGACTTTGTAGCGTCATCGTTAGCCGGGATTACGTAATCAACGTTGTTCGGATCCGAGTTAGTATCTACCATACCGAATACGGGGATACCCAGACGGTTTGCCTCACGAACGGCGATATGCTCTTTCATCACGTCAACAACGAACAAAGCTGACGGAAGACGAGTCAGGTCTGCGATAGAACCCAAAGTCTTCTCCAGTTTCGCACGCTGGCGAGTGATCTGCAGTTTCTCTCTCTTTGACAGATTATCAAATGTACCATCCTTAGTCATCTTGTCGATCGTAGCCATTTTCTTCACAGCCTTACGGATAGTCGGGAAGTTAGTCAACATACCACCCGGCCAACGCTCGATGACATAAGGCATACCAATAGCGGCAGCCTTATCAGCAACCACTTGTTTAGCCTGTTTTTTGGTGGCAACGAAAAGAACCTTCTTACCTTGCTTAGCCAAGTTCTTCATTACTTCCGCTGCCTCATCTACTTTAGCAACTGTTTTATAAAGGTCAATGATATGAATACCATTGCGCTCCATGAAAATGTAAGGAGCCATAGCGGGATTCCACTTTCTTTTTAAGTGTCCGAAGTGTACACCAGCCTCTAATAATTGATCAAAATTAACTCTTGACATTGTTTTCTTTCTTAAATCGTTTACTTTCTTTTAATTAACAATCACCGGGTAGTCGCCTCCATGCGTCGACGCACAAAAGGAATCCCGACAATTTAGATTCTAAACGCTTTTTTCAGTTTCTAGTTCTTTGAGTCTTTAAGCCCTGCCTAAGCGGCCCGCTTATCAACCAGCAAACTTAATAAACCCAAATTAACGTTTACTGAACTGGAATCTCTTACGAGCCTTGGGACGTCCCGGTTTCTTACGCTCAACAACACGCGGATCGCGAGTTACGAAGCCAGCAGCTCTCAAGACGCTCTTATCCTCAGGATTAATCTTAACCAACGCACGGGCGATCGCCAAACGAGCAGCCTCAGACTGGCCCTTGAAACCACCACCTTGCAGGTTGATGTTGATATCATATTGCTCTGCTACGTTCAACTTAGCCAACGGCTGCTTAACGATGAACTGCAGGATTGATGAAGGGAAATAGTTCACCAGGTCACGCTTGTTGATCGTGATCTTACCAGTACCTTCCTTAACGAATACACGCGCTACGGCCGCTTTACGTCTTCCTATTGCATTTACGACTTCCATAATTCTTATTTATATAAGTTTATATCGATTGACTTAGGTTGTTGAGCCTCATGCTTGTGCTCAGTGCCGGCATAAACATAAAGATTACCGAGCAACTTAGCGCCCAGGCGATTCTTAGGCAACATACCCTTTACTACCTTACGGAAAAGACGATCAGCGCCTTTCTTCATCAGGTCTGACGGTGTGTATTCGATCTGTCCGCCAGGATAACCTGTATATCTTAAATAGATGCGATCGTTCCATTTGTTACCTGTCAGAACGACCTTGTCCGCATTGATAATGATGACATTGTCACCACAGTCAACATGCGGTGTGTAGTTTGGTTTGTACTTACCGCGCAAAAGCTTCGCTACCTTCGCGCAAAGACGACCCAAAGTCTGTCCAGTCGCGTCAACCACGACCCACTCTTTGTTTACAGTTGCTTTGTTCGCGGAAACGGTCTTAAAACTTAAAGTATCCACTGCTAAAAAATTAAATTAATTAATAACTCAAAAAACGCCCTAACCGAATTGCCACGACGGACACATGACGTGACAACCGATTAAGAACTAAACTTTTAGTACAATTTGATAATAATCGGCTTGCAAAGGTACGGTTTTTCTTTGAATAACCAAGCGATCCCAATTTATTTTTCTTGTAAATCAAACGGATAATTGGAAACGCTCGTTATTTAGCCTTCTTGCGGAAGAAATAGCCCAACGAAAGCGTGACGTTATTCTGATAGACGGAAGTCTCTCCCTCACGCTTCACCGCACGACGATCGATCGCTCCACAGATAGAGTTGATCGAGAAAAAGAAATTGCTGTATTCAACCGCCAAACCAAGGCTAATTCCGAAATCGCATGGCTTAAGGTCCTTCTCGGCTGTCATTCCGAATAAAAGATCGGAATTCTGCTCACGACTGTCCATCTTACCCGCAAACGACCAATCAAACACCGGACCACCAAAAACACTCAAGCGCACATCAGTGAACATGAAGTTGTAAGCAACATTCACCGGAATTTGCAATGAATAATATTTACAAGAGTTATAGAGCGACATTCCGTCAATCGATTGCGCGGAATAATAGGAGCCGCCTTGATTTATAATCGCAATCTCCGGACGAAGTGACCAACGATTTTTCAAATGAATATCGGCCAAGCCCGCCACACTATAACCGAAACGGGCCCCCGACTCATAAGTACGGTTTATCTTCTGTATCAACGACGAATAAGCTCCACCGACACGTACTCCAAACTCCACTTGCGCCATCGCCGGAACAATGGCTATCATCATGATCGCGCCCAATAACAATATAATCTTTCTCATGACTATGAATCTTAACATTACAACAAAGTTCCTAAAATCGAACTTGCGACAAATTTAGATAAAAAACTTATATTTGCCTATATACTAAATAAATCAAACAATATAAACCGAGAAAAAAGAATAAACTGACAATCGTCCAAACAACCAATGACAATAAAATCGTATCTTTACCGACGTATTTTACCAGACATCCATCTTTACATATATATTATCCTATGGAACCTTTCATTCATCTGCACGTACATACCCAATACTCTTTGTTGGATGGACAAGCCTCCATTGACGCGCTTATCGACAAGGCGCATAAGGATGGCATGCGAGCTATCGCCGTTACCGACCACGGAGTAATGTTCGGAATCAAGGAGTTCTTCAACAAGGTAAACAAGAAGAACGGCAAATATAAGGACACCATCAAGAAGGCTCAAAAAGAGTTAGACAAGATCAACAGCCAAGCAGAACCTCTCACTGAGGAGGACAACCAAAAGAAGGCTGAACTGGAAAAGCAGATTCAGGAGGCTGAAGCCTCAATCTTCAAGCCGATCATCGGTTGTGAATGCTATTGCGCACGTCACGGACGGCACAGCAAGCTCGCCACACAAGATGACCGAAGCGGTTGGCACCTTATCGTGCTGGCCAAAAACCTGAACGGCTACAAGAACCTGATCAAGATGGTCTCCCTCTCATGGACAGAAGGTTTCTACGGACGTCCACGTATTGACAAAGAACTGCTTGAACAATATCACGAGGACCTGATCGTCTGCTCCGCTTGTCTTGGAGGTGAGATTCCACAACTTATCATGAAAGGGCAACTCAAACAGGCAGAAGAATCTGTACTTTGGTTTAAGAACCTCTTTGGCGACGACTATTATCTGGAGATGCAACGACACGAAACGCATGACCCGAATGCCGATTGTACAATCTTTCCTCACCAGCAGGAGGTCAACAAGGTATTAGTTGAGTTGGCACATAAACATCAGATCAAATTAATTGCCACCAACGATGTCCACTTCGTCAACGAAGAAGATGCCGAAGCTCACGACCGATTAATCTGCCTTAGTACCGGAAAGGATCTCGACGACCCGAACCGTATGCGCTACTCCAAGCAAGAATGGATGAAAACAACCGCCGAGATGAATAAAATCTTCGCCGACGTTCCCGAAGCCTTAAGCAATACGCTCGAGATCGCCGATAAGGTGGAGTTCTACTCTATTGATCACGGTCCCATCATGCCAACCTTTGCCATTCCGGAGGAGTTCGGTACGGAAGAATCCTATCGGACAAAATTCACGGAAGAGGATCTTTTCAATGAATTCACCCGCGACGAGAATGGACAGGTTGTCTTAAGCGAGGAAGAGGCCAAAAGCAAAATCAAGAAGTTGGGCGGTTACGACAAGCTCTACCGCATCAAATTGGAGGCTGATTATCTGGCTAAACTAACATACGAGGGAGCTAGCCATCTTTATGGCGATCCCCTATCCGACGAGGTAAAAGAACGACTGAACTTCGAGCTGCACATCATGAAGACCATGGGTTTCCCTGGCTACTTCCTGATCGTGCAAGATTTTATCCGGGCCGCACGTGAGGAGCTGGGAGTTTCAGTCGGACCAGGCCGTGGATCGGCGGCGGGATCGGCTGTAGCCTATTGCCTTGGCATCACGAAGATCGACCCGATCAAGTACGACCTGCTGTTCGAGCGTTTCTTGAACCCGGACCGTATCTCCTTGCCCGATATCGATACCGATTTCGATGATGACGGGCGAGGTGAAGTGCTTCGTTGGGTAACCGAGAAATATGGCGCCGAACGAGTCGCCCATATCATCACCTATGGTACAATGGCTACGAAATCAGCCATCAAGGATGTAGCTCGTGTACAAAAATTACCTCTCGCCGAGGCAAACCGTCTGGCAAAACTGGTACCAGACAAGATTCCCGACATGAAAAAGTTCAAGTTGGGTGACGCCATCAACTACGTACCAGAATTACGTGAAGCGGCTAACGGCAGCGATCCCTTGGCTCGCGACACCTTGAAATATGCTCAAATGCTCGAAGGTAACGTGCGTAATACCGGAGTACACGCTTGTGGCGTTATCATTGGTCGTTACGATATCTCGGACGTTGTTCCTGTCAGCACCGCTAAAGATAAGGACACGGGCGAGGAGATGCTTGTCACCCAATATGAGGGATCAGTCATCGAGGAGACCGGATTGATCAAGATGGACTTCCTTGGCCTGAAGACCCTTTCCATTATTAAGGAGGCGGTTGAGAATATCCAGCAGACCACAGGACATGAAATCGACATCGATCACATCAGTCTTGAGGACCCGGCGACTTATAAACTCTACTGCGACGGAAAGACCACCGGTACGTTCCAATTCGAGTCCGCCGGCATGCAGAAATACCTGAAAGAGCTTCAGCCCTCCAAATTCGAGGATCTGATCGCGATGAATGCCCTTTATCGTCCGGGCCCTATGGATTACATTCCCTCTTTCATCGCCCGTAAACATGGCAAGGAGGAGATCAAATACGATATTCCGGTGATGGAGCGTTACCTGAAAGACACCTACGGTATTACGGTCTATCAGGAGCAGGTCATGCTTCTCTCCCGTTTGTTGGCAAACTTCACTCGTGGCGAGAGTGATGCCCTGCGAAAGGCGATGGGAAAGAAACTGATCGACAAAATGAATGCCTTGAAGGAGAAATTCATGACTGGCGGTCAGGCTAACGGTTACCAGCTCGATACGCTTAACAAAATTTGGGCCGACTGGGAGAAGTTCGCCTCATACGCATTCAACAAAAGTCATGCGACTTGCTATTCGTGGGTAGCCTACCAAACAGCTTACTTGAAAGCGAATTATCCATCGGAATATATGGCGGCCGTACTCAGTCGAAGCTTGTCAAACATCACGGATATCACCAAGTTCATGGATGAGTGCCGGGCAATGGGTATTCAGGTACTTGGCCCGGATGTCAATGAATCGTACCTCAAATTCGGTGTCGACAAACAAAAGAACATCCGTTTTGGCTTAGGTGCAGTTAAGGGCGTTGGTGAATCCGCTGTACAAAACATTATTGAGGAACGGCAAAAGAACGGTCCCTACAAGGATATATTCGATTTCGTGGAGCGGGTAAACCTGACAGCTTGCAACAAGAAAAACATCGAGTCGCTTGCCTTAGCCGGAGCGTTCGATAATTTCAAGATCCAACGAGAGCAGTTCTTCGCCGATAACGGCCGGGGAGAACTCTTCCTTGACACGCTGGTTCGCTATGGCAACAAATACCAAGTGGACAAACAGACCGCGGGCAATTCCCTATTCGGCGACAGTGGTTTCGTCGCCATCACTAAGCCGGAAATTCCACAAGCTGAACGTTGGAGTGACCTGGAACGACTCAACAAAGAAAAAGAGTTGGTCGGAATCTATCTGTCAGCCCATCCACTCGATCCTTATCGTATCATCCTTAGTTATGTTTGCAATACGGGAATGGGGGAACTAGCCGATCGCGACGCACTCGCTGGACGTGGCGACCTGCTGATGGGAGGAATTGTTACTGCTTTCCGTGAAGGTACAACCAAAAACGGTAAGCCCTACGGAATCATCAAGATTGAGGATTTCACCGGCAGTGGCGAGATTCCACTCTTCGGACCCGATTATTTCAATTTCAGCAAATATGCGAAACCGGGCATCTACCTGTTAATCCACGCACGCATGGAACCCGGCAAATGGAACCCGGCCAAGATGGATTTCCGGATACTCAGTGTCGATCTCATGCAAGACAAGAAAGACCAACTGATCGAGAAAATCTGCATCACGGTCCCAATCCATGACCTCGATGAACCAACTCTCAATGAGCTATCAACCCTGATCAAGAACAATCCGGGCAACAGCTTGTTATATTTTCGGGTAGTTGATGGTGAGCACAACGTCTCACTCAACCTTTTCGCCCATGGAACAAAACTGAACGTAACACGAGAGCTTGTCGATTTCCTAAAGGAGAACGACAATATCGACTTTAAAATTAATGGATAGAATCGTCCCACGATCGAAAGTTTTCGTATTTTTGGGGACTTAAAAACAAAGACTAAGAAAAGATGGCATTACAAATTACAGACGCGAATTTCCAGGAGTACGTGAACTCTGGAAAGCCCATGGTTCTCGACTTTTGGGCAGAATGGTGTGGCCCCTGCCGCATGGTTTCACCGATTATCGACGAGTTGCATAACGAATATGGCGACCGTGTAGTAATCGGCAAAATGGACGTAGATAACAACGATGAGGTCGTTAGCCAATTCGGCGTACGCAACATCCCTACTGTCGTTTTCCTGAAAGATGGCAAGATGGTAGATAAGATCGTTGGTGCGACCACAAAAGACAAATTTGTCGCTAAGATCGAGGCGTTACTCAAATAACGAGTAAACCAACGAATTCAACAGAAACGGGGCTGTGTCTTATGATTAATAAACACAGCCCCATTTTCATTTTATCTCACCCAAAGAATCCCCTATAACTTCTTTCCCCGAAGAATATGTCGTTTCCCTGGAGGACCTGGCAAGCGTTCCATCGATAATCCAGCATCACGCAAACCGCGCCGCACATCGCCCTTGGCACAATAAGTAACAAGAGTTGCTTCAGGTGCCATCGCATCCACCAAGCGACGATAAAGAGCGGCGTTCCACATCTCCGGCTGTTTTTCCGGGGCGAAAGCATCCATATACACCAGATCTATCCCGTCAGGCAAGAAGACATGATTAGCGTCGCCCTCTATCTTGTGTAGGACAAAACGATCAGTAATCTGAGTCGTTTTTCCCCATTCAGCCCGATGCAAGTCCAGAAACAATGATTCACCCTCAGGCCAGGCCAATCCAGCATAATTCAGTCGGGTAGCTAGTTCAAATGGTAAAGGATAAAGCTCAACCGCATAATAAACGATGCGCCAATCGAGATTCACCATCACCTCTCGCAATGTCAGAAAAGCGTTCAATCCCGTACCAAAACCAATCTCTAATATACGGATCTCCCTTCGGGTAAGCGAACGCAAACCCGCATTCACGAAAATATGTTCAGACTCTCCAATAGCCCCGTTTACTGAATGGTAATGCTCATCCATCGCCGGAAGGTAAAGCGTATGACTTCCATCCGCGGTGGTTTGCAACAAACGTTCTCCCAAATTACCGTTCCCCATATTATAATAATAGATCAAATTTTCCTAGAAGCAATCACCAAAGAAAATTGCGTTCATAAAGATTTTACTCGTTCCAAAGCAATAGGAGCGGAAATTCATATCATCAGTAAAATAGATTACCGAACCACTCTTATAACTCTTGGCGATCACGGCAGGTGAGTCACTTAACAAAGCTTCGTTCTTACCAGACAGGAAACCGGACAAATGAGGCTTATCCGTATAATGAAGTGGTGACACATAAGGATCCGCATCTTTTTCGAGAATCAAGTTATTTTTCTTCAAGATAGCAATCTCCGTTTGGTCGAGTCCCCAAGCCAACGGATGTGAAGAATCCAAATGGCAATTCAGCATCACGCCATCCATATCGTTACCCGCATCGGCCTCTTTCTTCTCAGCGAAAGGACGATAAAGAGTAGAATCTTCCTTGAAAGCTGTCTCTTTCAATTTCAAGGGCAAGATACCCATCCGTACGATCCAAGCTTGTGCCTTACCCGAGGCAATCAATGTGCCACCGGCGGCTACCCAATCCTTAAGTGCCTCCTCTGAGGATTTTGACAACTTCGGAGTACCATTGGCTAAGACAACCACACTATAACGAGCCAACTTCTTTGGAGTTAACGCAACGCTCTCGTCGATCAAGGTCGGTCGCATCTGGAAACGCCGATCAAGCAGGAACCAAGCCTCACCCGAATCAGGAATACCCATTGACCTTCCAACAATTACGGCTACCTCCGGTAAGCGCAAAGGATGATAAGCGGGACTACCCAAGTCGACCGCCTCCATCAAACCAGTCTCTGCGGCATAAATATCAACACCAGCTTCCGAAGCCAAATGAGAAATCAGGTCATAAAGTTCATCCGTTCCCAATGGCTGGTTCCGTGCCGGTACCAAAATTGTACCATACCCCATATCCAAAGAGAGATCGCCCGAATGGAAACGGAATGGCCGACCACTAGCTTGTACATGCACTCCCTTACGCATCAGCTCATACATCACCTTTGGCGTATAAAATTCCGTGCTCGAGAAAAGATAACCATAATCGCTTTTTCCCCCAATTACCTTTCCTGCGATAAACTGAGGCTCATCGATCTTCTCCCCCATCAAACCTGTAATGCTTTTCAGTGGAGCATAACGCAAGTTAAACGCATGAGGAAATGTCCAGGTCGAGATATCGTAAAACACACTGTCGGTATAATGAAGCATATTCTCCATAATCGTACGCACCATCGAACTGAACTTTTGTTCAACTGGAATTACATAAGCCTCATCCGTCTCAAAGCGTTCACCGTCAACCGTCACTTCTTTAGCCAAACGATAAGCCTCAATCCGGTGATGTTTTAAGTTCTCCAGGAAATGATAAGCGACAGCCCTCGAACCCCGTGCGTCAAACACGTATCCCTTGACAGCCTGTCGTGCGGCATCGGCCTTGGTCTCACGGAAGAAATTCCTTTGGTAATCCAAAAGTTTCTCTCGCATCTTATAGCCGGCAAGGATCGTTCCATAAGATCCATAAGCCTGATTACGAACTGTCCAGGCAAAAGAACGGATACCGTTTACCGTCTCACGCAAATGACCACGCGACGTACCTTGCTCATACAACAAACAGATTGAGCCATGGATATCTCCATAAGCGGCCCCTTTTCCCAAATAATAATCATCATAACCCTCTTTAGAATAATAAAGTGTCCCGATCTGATCCAACTCATCCGCCACATGAGTCGAAACCTCCGATGCCAATGCCTGGTTATCGGTCGAAACCAAGTCATGTATCCGTTTAGGATGCCCCGGACTGAAATAATATGGACGAGCCGAGCCTTGCTCATGCAAGTCGGCCAACAAATTTGGCAACCAATCCATATAGGTATCCACACCATTTTGTCCCTCCGGATGTTGCGCCATCAACCAGTCACGATTACAATCAGCCCAATAATGGTTCGTGCGACTTGAGGGCCAAGGCTCCTGAAACTCCCGTGAGTTCAGATCGCTCACGTCTGTCTGACTTCGGGAACTGTTCACCCAGCTGGCAAATCGGTTAATACCATCGGGGTTAGCGCCCGGAGTCATCAGGATTACCGTCTGGCGCAGGATATCATCAATCTCTCCACCTTGTGCCGCCGCCAGGAAATAGGCTACCGCCAATGAGGAATTCACACCCGACGGCTCATTTCCATGAATACTATAAACCAGGCTTACCACCGCTGGCATACGGGTGATATCCAATGAACCGGAACGTTCGACATCACTCAGGGCCAAGTGCTCTTCCTTGATACGAGCAATATTCTTTTGGTTCTCGGCTGAGGTAATAGTCACCTCTATGAAGGGACGGAATTGATAAGTCCGTCCTGTCTCTCGGACCGTCACCCGATCGGAAGCGGCCGCCAACGCCTTCATATAATCCACCACTTGCCCCCAGTCGACATGCTGTTGCCCCAACTGAAAGCCCAAAACCTTCTCCGGTGTCGGAATTGCCGGATCATAAGTATAATTACCTTCCGGCAAGAAATAGGAAAGGTCATAAGCGTATTTCTCCGCTTTTGGCTGCGCATGAGGCGAAACAATCCAGCAGAGGAAAAACGCCAATAGTATTAATTTTTTATTCATAGTCCCAGAATTATTTCCATTTTATCAATTATTCACCCAAATATAGGGATTATTATCTATCTGACCTCAAAGTCTAGCACGGAATCTTCTGTATCTTTGAGGCCACGATGAAACAACAGATTAAACTGCTCTATCTCCTCCTCCCGCTCCTTATCCTGAATACCTGGAAAGGACAGGCACAATGGACGAAACAAGACTCCATCTGGCTAAAGAATGTCTTGGAGGGAAAAGACTCGTTGCGACTCAACCCGGAGTTCATGAAGGAGATGCAGGAAGGGTTATTCCTAAATCCCAAGCAACCAGCGGGTGAACAACAAACAGCCCCACGGGAACTGCCCATCACGAAAGATTTCTCGGAATATATGCCCTACAGTGACAACCCGAACAGGAAGGTTCCCCTCAATCAGCTGCCCCCAAACGTATTCTGGCGCCATATGCTGCCGCTCGATCCAACATTGCCCATCTCCAAGTCGTTGCAAGACGAGTTCAGGCAAAAACCCGCACGTGGAAATTCGGGGGCAGTTGCCTCTTTCGACGTTGGACAAATGACGAGCCGAAAAGAATACATTCACAGGAAAAACGCTAAACGCGACGGGACACGTCAAAACGTCGGACGTCCACTCCCCAATACGGCGGCACAAAGGGCCTACCAACTACAGGAGGCTCGGAAAAAAGCGAGAATTGCCCGGCAGGACTCCACAAGAAGTAAATACTTCGTAGGACCGATCGAGGAAGAGTATTAAACAAATCCATTTTTCAGCGCACTGTAGTGTAATTCGGATTACACTGCAGTGTATTTGAATTTTCACTGCAGTGAAATTAAAAATGGATTGTGAAAGGTACTGAAAAAACGAAAGGCGCGTTCTCCCGAACGCGCCTTCCCGAATTATGTGTTCATGCTATTATATAAAAGGTTAACTTTTACTCTATTCGTTATCCTTCGTATCCCACCAAACACGTGTATCATACGTATCCGCGCCTTGGGCGGCGATGGCCGCATTATAATTGTCCATATTCGCGTTATAGTCGTTGTTCGTATAGATCCGACGGTAAGGGATATGCGTCGTGACCATCGCCGGGCCAGGAACCAGCGTCGGGACGTTCAAACGGCGCCAGTCGGACCAAGCCTCCATACCGTTCTGCAAATAGTTGGCCAACCAACGCTGCATCGCGATCTTGTAGATCTTCTCCGACTCGGAGCCGGTCAGCTGCACCTTCGGCTGCGCCATGTAGCCGTCGAAATCGGTATAGGTGATGGAGTTGTCGTCCTCGTCCATCGAGCCCACGACGTCGTAGTAGTCGAACGATGCCTGGATGCCACGACGGTACAGGTCCTCAGCGTCCGCGTTGATCCAACCCCGGACAGCGGCCTCGGCCTCGAGCAACAGGATATGCGAAGCGGGGACGACCACCATCGGCGCGTCTTGCTCCGTGAAACGGGTGTCAAACTCCGCCCGGTCGGTGTAGTTCACGACGTCCGCCTGGTCGATACCCAGAGGGATACCATTATATTCCCCTCTCGAGTTCGGGTCGGCATACGCGTAAAGACGCGGGTCGTTGTACGACTTCAAGCTGTCGATAATCGTGATGGAAGGCGCGAAGTCGCGACGGCCATCCCGATAGATATTCGTATAAAGGATGTTCTCGTTCGCCTCCTCGGCCATAAACTTATACTCCAGGCGGTCGGCGTTATCCTCGATGCCCCCGTCCGCGTAAGCCTGGGCGAAACGCTCGCGGCCCGCCGCCGGATCGACGTCGGAGAGCTTGATGGCCATCATCATACGCAACGAGGCGTTCAGCTTCTTCCACTTCGCGATGTCGCCCTCGTAAAGGATGTCGTAGGTGTCGTCGAGCGTTCCCGACTCGTCGAACTGGGCATAAGCCTCACGCAAGTCGCGATCCAGGTCCTCATAGATGAACTCCTGCGTGTCGTACTTCGGCATGAAGTTGCCCTCCAAGCCCTGGATGGCCTCCGAATAGGGGAGCATGCCCAGCGCATCCGTCAGGTGCATGTAATAATAGGCCCTCAACGTCCGTGCCGCCGCGATCTGGTTAGCGGCTGTTCCGAAAGGAGCGACATAGCTCTCGTTCATCGTCTCCTCGTTGGAGTTCAAGTCGATGATGGTCTCCAAGTTCTGGATATTCCCCGTATAATAATTCTGCGTGGCGAAATCGCGCACATCAAAGGTACCATACTGCACGTTCTGGCGCTCGGCGATGTACATCGGGAACATCTGCGTCCAGGGGTTGTAAGTCCCGTTCCAGGAGAAGGTATAAACCCGCTTGCAAGCGTAGGTGAACATATAGCGGGTATCCGGCTGGGTGGGATTGTTCGGGTCGATGTTGATATCGCCGAAATCATCACAACTGCTTAACGACAACACGCCCGCCAACGCGAATGCCGCCCATTTCATATTTTTCAAGTTCATAGTCGTCTGTCTTTTTAATTAGAATGTCAAATTAACCGTAAAACCAAAACTCTTTGTAGACGGTGCTTGACCACCCTCCATATAACCATAGCTTACGCCACCGATCTCGGACGGATCCAGGTTGGGCACCGCCGAATAGATCAACCACGGGTTGGAAGCGACGAACGAGAGGCTGGCCGCCTTCACGCCCCAATTGTGCTTCGCCAGCCAAGCGGTCGGCACGTCGTAGCGTACGCTCAACTCACGCATCTTCAAATAGGAAGCCTTATAAACGAAATTCTCCCAAGCGTTTTGATAGTAGCTCTGATAGTAGGTATTCGCGTCCATATAAACCGTCTTCGGGGTATAGGTACCGTCGCCATTGTCGACCACACCATCCACGCGGACACCACCGCCGCTCTCTACGCTGCTGCGGACCGGGTTACCCTTGTCGTTGTAGCCCGCCGTCTCGGCCAACAGACCGGAACCATAACCGAACATGTTCGACGCGGAAGCGAGCGCACCACCAATCTGGAAGTCGAACGCCATGCCCAGCGTAAAGTCCTTGAAGCGCAAGCTGGTCGAGAAACCACCCGTCACGTCGGGCTGGATATTCCCCAAGTTCTCCTGGGCGGAGGTATTCACGCTCGGCACCAAGCTGCCGTCGCCACGTTGTGTCAAGATGATGTTGCCCTCCGGATCGCGGTTATAGACCGTACCGCGGATCACGCCGATCGGCTCGCCGACCTCCGCGTACAGGTAAGTATAGGTACCGAAGCCATAAGAACGCATACGATAGTCCGTCAAGCCATCCGTCAACTCCTCCAACGTGTTGCGGTTGCGCGAGATGTTGGCGTTCAAGGTCCAGGTCCAGTCTTTCGTGCGGACGATGTCGCCACCCAACGACAGCTCGACACCCCGGTTGCGGATCAAACCGGCGTTCACGATCCGCTTGGTGTAACCACTCGAAGGCGTCGTATTCATCTCAATGATCTGGTTCTTCGAGTCGCGGTTATAGAAGTTGAAATCACCCCAGAAGCGGTTGTCGAACATCCGCCATTCGGTACCCACCTCATAAGAGGTCGAGATGGTCGGCTTGATGTTCTCATTCTTCAAGGTTGCATCGATCCACAAGTTCGTCAACTGGCCATACTTGATGATGTCATCACTGCTATCACGCATCTTGTAAACGCTATAGATGTTATACGCGTCCAAAGTAGAACCGACCTGGGCGAACGACGCACGCAGTTTCCAGAAGTTCAGCCAATGCGCGTCCTTGAACCAGTTGCTGGCGATCGCCGCGACCGAAAGACCACCGTAGAGGTAGCTGTTGTTGTTCGGATTCAAGGTCGACGACCAGTCGTTACGAAGCGAACCGTCGATGAAGTAGGTATCGTCCCATCCGGCGGTTACCGTTCCATAGACACTGCGCTCGTGCATCTCGGTCTTCACGGTGTTACCACCCGCCAAGCCCGCGGAACCAGCGGTGCTATAGAAGTAGTTCATGTTCAAACCGTCGCGCGTGAAGGCCTCCACCTGATCCTTCGAGTACTGCCGATCCTCGAAGAAGATCGCCGCGTCGACCGTCAAGCGATCGTTCACGAAGCGGTCGCCCCAAGTGATGCGCCCTTGCGTCTGGATATCGCTCTCCATATATTGCGTCTGCTCGTAGCTGGAAGTCTCGCCCTCAATGTTCATCGGGATGCCCTCCTCGCTCTTATACTGACGGATATTACCGTTCACACGGATACCGGCCTTGATGTTGTTCCAGATCTCCAACTCAGCGTCGCCACTGAAGATGTTGTACTGATAAATATCGTCGCGGTTGATCTGCTCATAGACCGCATAGGGGTTCGGGTGGAACGCACCTGTCGAATTGGTGATGCTGGAGATGTTCCAGGTCCGGAACGTACCGTCGGGACGGATGTAGTTCTCTTTCAAGTCATTCAAATCGACGTTCGTATGACCCCATTGCGTATAGGTGCGGAGCGGGTTGAAAGTAGAGTAACCCTCGTAAGCCGCGTTGTGGTTGTGACGATAGGTGTACTTATAGTCGACACTGACCGTCAAGCGATCGATCGGCTTGAAGGAGGTACGGGCCGACAGGTAACGACGGGAAGCGTCGCTGTTCGGCGAGATACCCTGGCGGGAGACGTTCGAGAAGGAGATACGCGACGAGTGGTTCTTGCCCGAGCGCGAGAAGGCGACGTTGGTCGTGTTGCTGATACCATTCTTGTACAGGTCGTACAGGTCCAGGCCATTCTCCCACTTCGCCGTCTGGCCGAAGCGCGGGTCCGTCGGATCCCAGGCGTACCAAGGCGCGTACTCGCGGCCATCAAAGACAGGACCCCAGCTGGCGTCGTTGTTGTAATCATAATATTGAACGCCATCCAACGCCTGCAAATACTCCGGGTGGACGGACGGATCGTAGTGGAAGGTATTCATCTCCGCGTCGGCGCCCATGTAACCACCACCATATTTATCCTGCAAGTCGAAATAGATCTTCGGCACGTCTACCGTCAACGTATGGCTGACATTGATCTCCATACGCTCGAGGCCATCCATACCACCCTTTGTGGTGATGATGATCGCGCCATTACCACCGCGCGAGCCATACAAGGCAGTCGCCGCCGGGCCTTTCAAGACGTTGACCGAAGCCACGTCGTCCATATTCACGCCATTCGCGTCGTCGGCGATCACACCGTCGATCACATAGATCGGCGCGCTATCGCCACGATCATCCGAAATAGATGTCGAACCACGAAGGACGATCGTACCTTCATCGAAAGTCGCGCCAGAAGAACCGACAAACTGGACACCGGAAACCTTACCTACCAAAGCATTGTTCAAGTCGGTCGTACGAACCTGGACCAACTCATCCGCTTTTACCTGTTGTGTCGAATAACCCAACGATTTCTCCTTACGGGTCAAACCCTGCGCCGTTACCACGACCTCATCCAAATTCTGGGTATCGGAAATCAAACGCACGCTCACGTTCGGACTGACAGCCACCTCTTGCTGAACCATACCCACATACGAGATTTGCAACGTTTTCTGTCCATCGGGAACTTCCAGCGAGAACTTTCCGTCAAAGTCTGTCACCGTACCAATCGTCGTACCCTTCACTATAACCGAAGCGCCAATGACAGGCTGCCCATCCTCAGCGGAGACGACCACGCCCGAGACATTCGTCTTTTGAGCAACAGCCATGCCTACGCCTGTCGCCAGACACATTAAAGTAAAAGTTAACTTTTTAACCATAGACACACATTTTTGATTCTACAAAAAAATATACATTTACTAATTATTCCTTAACCGTTATCCAAACTTAACACCTATCATCCGTCATTACCTCAACCAACATAACTTATCATTCTTCCCAAGAGGTTTTCGAACTATGACATTATGTAAGATATACATGTTAAAATCTAAAAACATATAACAAAACGGCGCAAAGATAATAATATTTCACAAACACAAACATAAAACTTATTTTTTTATTTTTTTACTATTTATCCATATCTATTCAAACATGACAAAAGAATCTTGATCATCTTCTCGATTAACATGAGAGCTATATTAAAGATTATCAACAAATAAGACCCTTTCAAATCAGTCCTGAAAAGGCAAATAAGAGATGATCACAAAAAGCATTTTCACGGATTTCGCACTCTAAATATTAACTTTTTTTGCACTTATAGCCATTTTACTATCATATTTAAATCATCGACCCGGCATAACAGACGTCTTTACTTAAGATATGAATACTTTTTTTATTATCTCCGTTAACTATTTTCGCGTAAAAAATAATATATCAATGAGAACAAATCCTTTTTCATATATCCTCATTGGGTTGTTTTGCGCGGTAATGGCTCAGGCCCAAGGGCAATCATACACTATTAAAGGTATTGTCAAAGACGCGTTCAACGGACAGCCAATCAGCTATGCCAACGTCGCCATCTGGAACAGCACGCAAGGAGCAGTCACTGATTCGGTTGGTTATTTCGAGATCACGGAGGTCAAACCAGGTAACTATCGCCTGCAATCAAGCTTTATCGGTTACAAGTCGTTCGTCACGGCCGAGTTTCAGGTTACCAACAAGGATATCTTTATCCCGATCGAGCTGGAGGAGTCGAGCCAGAGCATCGAGGAGGTCAACATCGTCGCCACCCCTTTCCGTAAGACCGCCGAGAGCCCGCTGGGCCTGCGCGTCATCGGCTTTAAGGAGATCGAGAAGAGTGCTGGCGGCAACCGCGACATCTCGCGGGTCATCCAGACCTTCCCGGGTGTCGCCTCGACGGCGGCTTTCCGCAACGATTTGATGGTACGTGGTGGTGGTCCTTCGGAGAACCGCTTCTTCCTCGACGGCGTAGAGATCCCGAATATCAATCACTTCTCCACACAAGGCGCCTCGGGTGGACCTGTCGGTATCCTGAATCCCGACTTTATCCGCGAGGTCAATTTCTACTCTGCCGCCTTTCCCGCCTCGAAGGGTAATGCGCTCAGTTCAGTACTCGATTTCAAGTTGAAGGATGGCAACAAGGAGAAATTCGCCCTGCGTGGCATCCTCGGCGCTTCGGAAGTGGGACTCTCCGCCAACGGCCCGATCGGCGACAAGACAACCTATCAGGTCTCCCTGCGCCGTTCCTACCTGCAATTCCTTTTCGATATGATCGGCCTGCCCTTCCTGCCGACCTTCACCGACGCGCAATTCAAGGTGAAGCACTCGTTCGACCGGCAAAACGAGCTGACCATCCTTGGCCTCGGGGCGATCGACGACATGAAGCTCAACACCGGCGACGAGGAGAGCCTCTCGGAAGAGAACCAATACATCCTCTCCTACCTGCCCGTCATCCAGCAGAAAAGCTATACGTTGGGTGCGGTCTACAAGCACTACGCCGGTAACAATAATTACAGTATTATCATCAGCCGAAGCCAGACCAACAACAAGAACACGAAATACAAGGATAATGACGAGAGCTCGGCCGACAACCTGACGCTCCGCTACAATTCCGACGAGATCGAGAACAAGCTCCGCTCGGAGAACACCATCCGCCTGCCTTTCGTCCAGCTGAACTTCGGCGGCAACGTGGATTATGCGCAATACCGTAACAATACCTACCAGAAGATCTTCACGACCAATCCCTATACCATCCTCTACGATACGGATCTGGAGCTTTGGAAATGGGGTCTCTACGCCACGGCCATCTACGAGAGCTACGACGAGCGGTTCACCGCCTCGCTCGGCCTCCGGGCGGACGCCAACAACTACTCGAAGAGCATGCGCAACCTCCTCGACCAGCTCTCGCCCCGCCTCTCTCTTTCCTTCCGGCTCTTCGGCGATGTCTATGCCAATGCCAGCGTCGGCCGCTATTATGAGCTGCCGCCTTACACCGCCTTGGGTTTCAAGGATAACGAGGGCAACTACGTGAACCGGGCGAACGACCTCCGCTACATCCGTAGCGACCAGGCGAGCGCCGGACTGGAATACCGCCCGAGCGCCTACCTCAAGTTCACGGCCGAGGGTTTCTACAAACATTACGATTATTACCCCATGTCGGTGAAAGACAGCATCCCGCTCGCCTCGAAAGGGACGGACTACGGCGTGCTGGGCAACGAGGCGGTCACCTCGACCGCCTCGGGCCGGGCCTATGGCGCCGAGCTGATGGGACGCTGGTATAACTACAAGGGATTGACCTTCATTGCCTCCTACACCTGGGTGCGGAGCGAGTTCAAGGACGGGCGGCAGAGCGGGAAATACATTCCCTCGTCGTGGGACAACAAGCACATGTTCACCTTCAGCGGCACCTACTCGCTGCCCAAGAACTGGGACGTGAGCGCCAAGTTCCGTGTCGTCGGCGGCGCACCCTATACCCCCTACGACGTGGCGCGGAGCAGCTACGTCGAGGCGTGGGACGCCAACAACCAGCTGCTCTACGATTACAGCCGCTTCAACAGCGAGCGGCTCGACCCCTTCACCCAGCTGGACCTGCGGGTCGACAAGACCTTCTACTTCAAGAAGCTGATGCTCGGCATCTACATCGACGTGCAGAATGTCCTCAACTCAAAATACAAGGAGCAGGACGTTTACGTCAAGACGGGCAAGATCCTCAACCCCGACGCGCCGCTTAACCAGCAACGCTACGAGCTGAAGCCGGTCAGCCGCGAGACAGGCACCCTGCTGCCCAGCATCGGCGTCATCATCGAGATCTAAACTTTGGGAGCGGTCGTCGCCAGCCACCAGTCGATCAGGCGGCGGGCGATACTCAGCTTCTGCGGCAGCTCCGGCAGGTTATCTCGCGTGAAGAAGGCGCCGGCGCTCAGCTCCTCGTCCTGGAGCTTGATCTCGCCCGACACGTAATCGGCCACGAAGCCCACCATCAGCCCGCTGGGATAAGGCCACGGCTGCGAGTCGAAATAGGTAATGTTGTCGATCTCCAGCCCTGTCTCCTCACGCACCTCGCGGCGCACGCAGGCCTCGAGCGTCTCGCCCACCTCCAGGAAGCCCGCCACCAGCCCGTGGAAACGCCCCTTGAAATTGCGGGCATGGACCAGCAGCACCTCCTCGCCCCGGCGAATCAACACAATGATGGCCGGCGAGATGGTCGGGTAGATCTCGTAGCCGCATCGGGGGCAACGTTTCACGATCGGTCCCGCCTGGACCGTCGCCGTGCCGCATGCCGGACAGAAACGGCTGTGCTGGTCCCAATAGGCCAATTGCCGCGCCTTGCCCGCCTTGGCATACCACTCGGCGGAGAGGATCGACCAGCTCGCGCGGAGCCCCACGAAGCGATAAGGCGCCTCGGCCTCGGGCGCGTCGACCGTAGCGACACGCCCCGTCGTCCCGTCGTCGAACGTCGCCTCGATCCAATGGTCGATCACCAACGGGGCGACCGGCCCCTCGGGAATCCGCCCGCCCGCCTCGTCGTGGCGCAACAGCAGCTGGTCGTCGTAGAATATAAACCAATCGGTTCGCATATATTTTCTCCTTTCCTTATTATATATACCGCGAACTTACGAAACTCTTGGGAGAAGCGAGAGGCCTGAAAGGATTCTTTTTCCGGGTCCATCTTATCCGGTCGGATGCGTCATACGCCAACGCGCAGCCCATTTTATCTGGTCGGATGCGTCATACGCCAACACGTAGCCCATTTTATCTGGTCGGATGCGTCACGCGCCAACGCGCAGTCCATTTTACCTGGTCGAAAGCGTCACGCGCCAACGCGCAGCCCATTTTACCCGATCGAAAGCGTCATGCGCCAACGCGCAGCCCATTTTACCCGCTAAAATTCTTCTCCCAACAAACCAAAAGCTCTATTATCACCAATTTTCATTACCTTCGTCCTTCAGAATACAGATTATAATAAACCTTTGTTGCATGAAAAAGACAAGACACTTTCAACTGCTTCTCGCCGCCGGACTTCTGGCCCTCGGACAGGCGGGAGCGCAAAAGCCCATGACGGTGGCTGACCTGGCCGCCTGGCAACGGATCACACAACAGGCCATCACTGACAATGGCGAATGGGTCGCTTATAAAATGGAGCCCTGGCGGGGCGACGCGACCGTCTATCTCCACACCGCCGACGGCACCGGGCAAGCCACCTACAGCCCGGCGAAAGATTTCCGCTTCTCGGCCAGTGGCGATTATCTTCTCGTGACCGAGACAACGCCCCTTGCGACTATGGATTCCCTCCGTCTGGCGAAGACCAAAGAGGACGCGTTGCCGATGGATCGCCTCCTGATCCGCCATACCGACGGGCAAGAGGAACGGATCGACTCGCTGAAACAATACAAACTGGCCGACAAGGCCGACTGGCTCGCCTACCAAAGCGGGCGTAAGGACTCGACGCTCGTCGTGCGGAGCCTCGACGGCAAGCAGAATTATCGCTTTGCACGAGTGAGCGACTATGCCTTCGCCGAGAAGAGCGCCACACTCTATTTCGTGACGAAAGGCAACGGCACGGACCTCGAGGCAGGCATCTACCTGCTCGACCCCACGAAAGGAACGCCCAGTCTGGTGAAGGCGGGCGACGGCCTGTTCCGCCAAGTCGCGTTGGATGAGCAGGGCAATCAATTGGCGTTCCTCTATTGCGCGGAGAAGGACTCGGCCTATAAAGCCCTCGAGTTGTGGCTCTCCGAGCGGGGCGAGGCGGCCAAGGCGATCGCCGGCCGGGGCGACAAGGCCCTGCCCGCCGGATGGGTGATCAACGAGAACGGCACGCTCAGCTTCTCACACTCGGCGGCACGCCTCTTCTTCGGCACCTCGCCCGAGCCGAAGCAGAAAGACACCACCATCCTCGACGCCAACCGCCCGAACGTGCAGGTCTGGAGCTGGGACGAGCCGGTGCAATATACCGTCCAGCAACACAACCTGAAAGAGGACCTGAAGAAGAACTACAAGGCGGTCTATAATATTAAGGAAGGCCAAGTGATCCAGCTGGCCGACAAGACCCTGCCCAACATCCAACTGGGCAATGAGGGCGACGCGTCGCTCGCATTGCTCTCCACCAGCGAGCCCTATTCCGTCTCGTCGATGTGGGAAGCCCGCACCCGGAGCAACTATTATACCATCTCGCTGGAGACAGGCGAGCGTAAACTGATCGCCCAGGCCGACTACAGCCGCTTCCGCCTCTCGCCCGCCGGCCGTTATGCCTATGCCTACGCGGAGACCGACAGCTGCTGGTATACCATCTCCCTCGAGGATGGCGAGCGCCATCAACTGACCACGCCGCAAAGCTTCATCGCCTGGGACGAGGAGAACGACACGCCCGATTATCCCCGGGCATACGGATCCGCCGGATGGACCGATGACGACCAGGCGATCCTCATCTACGACCGCTACGACCTCTGGAGCTTCGACCCGCTGGGCCAACGCGCGCCTCAACGACTGACAACCGACGGCCGCGAGCAGGGCATCCAATACCGCCTGAAACAACTGGACAAGGAGGCCCGCACGGTCGCGACCGACAAGCCTCAACTGCTCGTCGGCTTCAACGAGAAGAGCAAGGGCTACGGCTATTATGAGGCACGGCTCGACAAAGCCTCAGCCCCCAAGAAGCTGATCGCGGGCGATTATATGCTCTCGACCATCGAGAAGGCCCAGAAGGCGGATAAGGTGCTCTACACGATCGAGAGCTATACCACCTTCCCCGACCTGCACTGCGCCGACCTTGGTTTCAAGAAATCGGTACAGGTAAGCCACGGCGACCGTCAACAGGCGGATTACCTGTGGGGTACGGCAGAGCTGGTCTCCTGGATCTCGCTCGACGGACGCCCGTTGGAAGGCGTGGTTTATAAACCGGCCAACTTCGATCCCAACAAGAAGTATCCGATGATCGTCAACTTCTACGAGCGCAACTCCGAGACCCTCTACGAATACCACATGCCGGAGCCTCACCGCTCGACGATCGACTATCGCCTCTACAACAGTAACGGCTATATCGTCTTCAATCCCGATATCCGCTATCGCGACGGCTATCCGGGCGAGAGCTGCTACAACTGCCTGATGCCGGGTGTCAGCATGATGATCGCCAAGGGTTACATCGACGAGAAGGCGATCGGCGCGCAAGGACACAGCTGGGGCGGTTATCAGGTCGCTTACCTGGCGACACGCACCAACCTCTTCGCCGCAATCGAATCGGGAGCGCCGGTTGTCAACATGTTCAGCGCCTATGGCGGCATCCGCTGGGGATCGGGCATGGCACGTGCCTTCCAATATGAGCATACGCAAAGCCGTCTGGGTGGCACGCCGTGGAGCACGCCCGACCGCTATCACACCAACTCGCCCCTCTTCACGATGGACAAGGTGCAAACGCCGATCCTGATCATGCACAACGACGCCGACGGCCATGTGCCCTGGTATCAGGGAATCGAGTATTTCGTGGCGATGAAACGACTCGGTAAACCCTGCTGGCTGCTCAACTACACGGGCGAACCGCATTGGCCGTTGCGTATGGCCAACCGGATCGACTTCCAGACCCGAATGTTCCAGTTCTTCAACCATTTCCTGAAGCATGAGGCCGCACCGAAATGGCTGGACGAGGGCGTCCGGGCGGTCGACCAGCCTTATGAGCTGGGATATTAACCACTGAATAGCGCACGGATAACACGGTTAAAACAGATTGACATGTGATCATCTGTTAAATCCGTGTTATCCGTGTCTCTTTTTATCATATTATCCTTAACTTCGTTCCGTTAAGATGAGGAGGTAATGTTATGAGGATCACATTAATTATATTAAGCCTAATCTGTCTTGCCCTTGGCCGGGCCAACGCGCAATCCGATCTTTCGCTCGTCCTCGACAAGGAGGGCAAGATTGTGGCGATCCCTAAGCCTAAACCTTTCGAACTGGACATTCAGGATGTAAGCGAGCTTGACTATACGCCAAAAGGTTCTCGCCCAGTCGACCTGCAATGGCTGAGCTTCCAGCCCGAGGAATATTCGATACATATGGAGCGTCCGATGGACATGAACGTTCTCTCCGGTGCCTATCGTCCCTTCTATAACGTCTATACACCCATGTTGATGGAGGTTTCGCCGATGGCGCTCGACTTCAACGAGACCTATCTCAAGCATGTGAACGAGAATGTCGACTTTCTGGCCAACGGTTCCCAATACACCTGGCCTGGAGCGGGCGGCATGACAACCTTCACCACCGTTGTCTCGTGGCACAACGACCGCTTGCGGATCACCGGCGGCGGATTTGGCGGGCGCTTCTTCACGCCACTGAACCCCAGCCCGGATGTCATGGCGGGCCTTCACCTCCATGCCTCCTACGAGGTGACCGACTGGCTCAAACTGCATGCGTGGGGCGACTATGTTTTCTATGACCAGGCGCAAGAGAAGAACGCCTACCTGATCATGAACCCCTTCTTCTACCACCAGCAGGTGGGCGGCGCCCTCCAGTTCAAGGTTAGCGACAATTTCAGTTTTGGCGTGGGCGCCAACTTCCAGTATAATCCCGCCCGCCGTGGAATGGAACGGCAAATCATGATTTTCCCGGGCTTCGGCGGACGCGACTTCGGATTCGGTTTCTAGGACTACTCCTCGTAAATCATCTTCTTGGTCATTCCACCGTCAACGGTGATATTCTGCCCGTTGATAAAATCATTCTCCGACTCGCAAAGGAAGAGGCAAAGACGGGCGATATCCTCCGGACGACCGACCCGGCCTGAAGGATGTTGCGCATGATCCGAAGTTTTCAACCGGTCATAATCGCTGTTCTGGATCCAACCGGGACTGATCGCGTTGACGGTAATCCGATAATCCGAAAGAGAAATGGCCAAAGCGTGCGTCAACGAGACGATCCCACCTTTCGAGGCCGCATAGCCTTCCGAACCCGGCTCACTCTGCAAATAGCGAGTCGAGGCGATATTAATAATCCGTCCATAAGCGGCCCGACCCGCCGGCGTATTCCGGTGAATCGCCAATGCCCGAGAGGTTATGAACACCGGTCGAAGATTGGTGGAAAGAATCCGGTCGAATTGTTCGATGCTAGTCTCCACTAACGGGGAGAACTCACTTATTCCCACATTATTAATAAGGATATCAATATCCCCGAACTGGTTAATAACCGTGTTGACAACCCGGTTCAAAACCTCAGCGTCAGTCACGTCGGCCGGATAGAATATCAACTGGGGATAACGTTCCAGGAGAGAGCGGGCGGCGGTCTCGTTCACATCGCAAAAGGCAACTCGTGCGCCCCGTTCAACAAAGGCAATCACGATGGCCCGGCCAATGCCGGAAGCGCCTCCCGTGACAAAGACACGCTTATCGGAAAAGGTCTGTGTCATCTCTTCTTTTCTGTTTTGAGGCCGCAAAGGTAAGGATTCTCCCATTAAAAAAGGTTCTTATGCCAAGAATGTTATTAACCACTTACCAGCCATAACCGTTCATAATCCTGTCGATAATCTGAGGATAAACGGAATCACACGGCATATGGATCGTTAAGGAATCCATCTGATAAGCGCCGACCAACCCGAAACCGTTGTTTACATTGGTATAATTGGACGAAGCCTCCAGCAAGGAACCAAAATCCAAAGTTCCTAACTGAACGGTATAATCCCTAAGCAATTGCAGATAATGATAATAACTATCAGATATGGCTAGCAGATAAATCTCAAAATCCACATCAAAGGAGAGCGTGTCGTTTTGATAAGAGGAATAAACCGGTGAAAAACTGAGACGTACCTTTCGGTCTTCCGGTAATGAAAGGCCGGAGAAAGTTCCAAGACCGTAAGTACCGTTCACCTCCTGCAACGCCGGGTTGTCCCCAACCATCTGGAAAACCGCATCCTCATAATCCACAAGCAGAGGGTAAAAGGAATAACTCACAGTGCCCGACGTAAAATCGTAAAAAAGGATATCCTCCTCATTGAGCGAATTAAGATCCCAGACCCTGCCATTCATCTCAAGCCGCATCCTCCGATTGACGAGCAGACGGTAATAACAGGCGGTATCCCGCCGGACCTCACCGAGCGTCACGTAAGCCCGCATACCAAACGTATCCTGTTCCATCCACGATGGCGCACTTGACACGATCAACGCCGTGTCCACCCGCTCAATCCGGCACTCAAAGGGGATCCGGGTCTCGCTCGACACTGATTCATAACCAGCGGCAGAGGCCTCAATCCGAATCCGATCATCCATTTGTAATGGATAATCCAACCGAAACTGCCCCGCAACATGTACCGAATCATTCGGATCGTCATCCGCTCGTAAAGCCCCGACATAGACATTATTCACGAAAACATTCGCATCCGCACCTGTCAAAAAATAATCTGGGTCTTTATCTGTCAGCATCACACTTTTAGATATATGCGCCCGAATGCCTTCCGGCGAGGCCAAGGCATTCAACACGATCCGGTCCGGCAACTCTTCCAGTTCAATCACCTCATACCGGACGCAGGAGAACAGGCATAAACAACTTAAAACGATCCATCCATACTTCATCATATGCGTTCAAAACTTAAAGGTATAGGATACAGAGGGCACGCAAAAGAAAAGGACAGTCTTCTTCAATCGTGGCGACAATTTCCCGTCGGGCCCCAAATACATCTCCAGCTCGGTCATGAAAGCATTGGGGCTGGCATAGGCGTTATAAAGGCCAAAGCTCCAGATGCTCTGCCGCCCCTTCCGATTCGACCGATACCAATTCAGGTTCAAGTCCAAGCGATGGTAAGGCGCAAGGCGGTAATTATTGCGCTCGGACAAGCCTACATTATTAAATATATTACCAGTCCACTGGGCGGAATAGCCAATCGAAGCGAACTGCGCCCCATCGCCTTTGATCACGACCGGTGAGAGATAACGATATTCCGACACGCTGATCCGGTTGCCCGTGGCGAAAGTCCATGCGGCGCTCAGCTCCAGCTTGGGCGAGAGCTTATGGGTCACGAGCAGGTTCACTTTATGGCGGTTGTCGTAGCGGAAGGGGAAACGGTCTCCCTTATTGACCGATCCATCGGGATAATAACGGTCGGTCCACGAGAGAGTATAACTGATCCAACCGGTTGTCTTCCCTCGTTTCTTGCGAGCCATCCACTCAAAACCATACGACTCGCCCTTACCGATGCCGACCCGCTCTTCCCAACCCTGATAATCCGCGCTCGGCGCCCAATTATCCTTATACTCAATGACGTTGTTCATGAACTTATAGAAGCTCTCCATCGAGAAGGCGTAATCACGCCCAAAATCATAGTAGAAACCTAATTGCACCTGATGCGACGACATCGGCGGGATGTCGCCCGTCACCGGAACCCAGATATCGGTCGGCTGGTTGACGTAAGTGTTCGAAAGCCGGTGGACATATTGGTTCATCTTGTCGTAGGCGAGCTTGATGGAAAAATCCGGACGAACCCGGAAACGAGCCGACAGCCTAGGTTGCAGGGAATGATAATCCCGCCCATCAACCCGGAACAGGGTATAACGCCCACCCAGATTGATCCAAAGATAATCATCCACATGAATCTCGTCCTCGGCATGAAGCGACAACTCATGGCCCCGGACCAAAGTCGATTCCTCATACCAACTGGCCTCATCGGTAGCGACCTGCTCCATCCGCTCGCTGTTCTCCGGCCGGAACTGGTGATAGAGGTAGTCGACACCAAAGCGCGCCCGGTGGCGGGGCGATGGCGTCCAATCGAACGTGGCCCGAGTGCTCCAATCCTCGATAGCCGAACGGTAATCCTGTGTTTCGGCATAAAGCTTCTTGTCTCCACCCAGCAGGCGCTCATAATCCTGATAATCCTGCTTGATCCTCGATCGGAAACGGCTGTAGCCGGCCGTCATGTTGAGGAAAAGCGTCGGACTGATCACCTGGTTCCATCCCGCCGAGCCAACAAGATTACCCCAACGCCAAAGGAAAACATCTCGGGTGTCGGCCTCCTTGTTCTCACGACCGAAGAGCAAGGCGTCCTGTCCCATGTAGAAACTGGCGTAAATCCGGCTCCGGTCGGAAATGGCATGACTCACCTTCGTATTGATATCGAAGAAATAATAACCGATCTTCTTCTTATTGTCGAGCCCCGTATTGATGATGCTCACGATCGGCTTCATCAACAGGTCCATCCATGAGCGACGCACCGAGACGTTGAATGAGGAGCGTCCCTTGACAATCGGTCCCTCCAAATTGGCCCTGGCCGAAAGCAAGCCGACAGAGATATTCCCATGATAGGCATGGAGATCGCCATCACGCATCCGCACGTCGACAACCGATGAGAGCCGCCCACCATATTCCGCCGGAAAAGCCCCTTTATAAAAGGTAATGTTCTTCAATGCGTCGGGATTAAAGGCGGAGAAAACACCCATCACATGACTCACGTAATAGAGCGGATTGCCATCAAACAGATAAAGATTCTCGTCGGTATTACCTCCCCGGACAGAAAGTGTTGTCAACCCATCATCGCCCACCGCCACGCCCGGCAAGTATTGCAGGGAACGCACCATATCCGCCTCACCCAAAAGATTCGGCAAAGCCTGTACGCGTTGTGGCTGAAGCTCCTCCACGCCGGGACGGGTACGCAAAGCCTCTTGCCGGAAAGAGGAGCCGATCACCAGTACTTCATCCAGTAGGCCCAACGAGTTTAAGGAGAAATTGACGACCGTATCGCTCCGCAGGTCGAGCTCGACCGTCCGCGAGGCGAAACCGACATAAGAGGCTCTCAGGCGGACCTTTCCCTGAGGCAACAGGAGACTATAATAACCGTAATGGTTGGTAACTGTTCCCTGGCTTCGGCCACGATCCCAAACGGAAGCGCTCAACAGGGTCTCGTGCGAGGAGGCGTCACGCACGAATCCGCTCACCGTCACCAACCGTCGGGCCGCCCGCAAGATGACGTACCGCCCCGTCTGTCTCCAGACGATCGGCCTCGAGGCGAACAGACGATCCAACGCCTCGGCCAGCGGGAGCTCATGAAAGGCAACCGTCGCCGCCGGCTCACGTTCCAATAACGACGACTCGTAAGAGAAACGACAACCGGATTGCCGCTCAAGCTCGTCGAGCAAATTGACAAGAGGCATCTCGCTCGCCTCCACCGTCACACGAACGGCCAAAGGCGACGCCTCCTGTCCTACGACCGGAAGCGCCGCCATCATCAACCACACGGCAATCGCGAGCCAAACTTGTCGTTCGCCTATCCTCATCTCTTTACTCCATTCTCTTTTCTGTTCTTCTAGTTATCCGCCACGGCCAGGTCGACCCCAAGCGTCTCATTGATAATCGCCAACAGATCTGGCAGTGGCACGGCCTCATAGACCGATGTCAAGCGAACGCCGGAAGCCGCCCCACGGTTCACGATCCTGGTCTGATAGCAATCCTCGACATCACGGATCACCTGCTCCAGAGGTGTCTCATGGAAACGGAGCACCCGGTTCTCCCACGAGAAACGATTCACGTCGTCCGTCGTCTCCGCCAGGCGCCTGATCGAGGCATCGCCCACCCGATAGGCGGCCGACATGCCCGCGGTCAGGACCAACGGCTCCAGGGTCGGATCATCCGTCGCGGAGAAACGGACCCGACCGCTCCGGACATCCAGCCTTGTCTCATCCTCCCGGCAATCAATCTGGAAACTGGTGCCCAACACCCGGACGGCGGCGTGGGCCGTATGGGCCGTGAAAGGCGACGACTCATTATGCGTCACCCGGAAAAAACCTTTTCCCCGAAGCTCCACATCGCGTCCCTTATCCCCAAAATGGCGCGCGTCGTAACGCAACGATGAGTGGGCGGCCAGCGTCACCCTTGTACTGTCGGGCAGGAGAACCACCTTGGTCGTCACGTCGCCCGAAGCCACCAACACCCAATCCGGCTGCCCTTGCCGCCACCAATAGGTCGCGCCAAAAGCCACTAAAGCCAGCAGGACCGCCGCCACGGCCATCCAACGCGAACGGGCAAACGAACGCTCACGAGGAATCGCGTGCCCCGAGGCAAAGCGCCGCCACGCGGCGTCCGCGTCGAGCGCGCCCGGTTCGTAATGGCGAGCCACGAAACGGATCGCCTCCGCCCTCTCCTTTTCCTTGTCTATACGTTCGTTGTCCATTTTTTCCTTTATTCACCTGTTAAGAACTCAACGCGAAGATACGATAATCGCCCCAATCCTGATCAACCCTGACCAGATACCCTGATTAAGGGTAATCAGGCATCCTGACCAGCGATAAGCAGGATGCGCTCCGCCATCCATCAGAAACGATAGCCCACGGTCAGGCTGATCGTATGGTATTTCGCGTCAATACCATCAGACCGGTATTGCTTGCCAAGCCCCAAGTCGTAGTCCAGGCCAATCGACCAGCGGCCGATATCGAAACCCGCCTCGGCGGAGATGCCCCAATCGAAGCGACGGACTCCCTGATGGAAAGGATTCCGGTTGGATTCCGACTCCTGATAATCCCGCACGATCTCATAACGCCCCTCGTTTTTCTTGAGCTCAAAACCATGTACCTCCGAATAGGCGTTGCCGCCCAAGCCATAAGCGATGTATGGACCAAGCGCGAGATGAAACCGTGCCTTATCCCCGATCTTCCAATCGTAGCGCGCCATAATCGGCAATTGCAAATAATAGCGACGGCTATGCGACTCGTAATACTTCATCCCCTTCAGCTCCGCGTCTTTCAGATCAGGGACTTGCGTTGTCACCCCCAAACCGGAATAATAGTAGCCATCATTATACACGCTACTATAATAATAGGTAGAAAAGCAATAATTCTCGCCATCCAATATAAAGGGGCGGGAGAATTCCACCTTGTTTCCCGCCTGGTCGATCCCCTCGCCCCAAAGATTGAGCGACCGGTCCACGCCCCGTCCACGTTGCGTGAAATACAATCCCGATTGCAAGGAGAAACCACTGTTCTCGAACTCATAGCGCACCGCCGCCCCGACCTTATAGCCGATTTTCGCGGGCGACCCGCTCTCTTTCGTCACGTTTACGCCCGCCTTCGGTGTTACCGACCATTGGGCATGAGCCACATTCCATCCGCACAAGGCGCACAGCGCCAACAAAAATAAACTTTTCCTCATATTCATCCACTCTCCAAATTTGTTCACTCTACACCAGACTCCGCTCTAAAAGACCGATCTAAAAGCAGTGTCCCTTGAATCTCTCCAAAAGAGGGAGTGGATCTATGCGATACACCACTCCTGACCGTGTGGGGGCCATCCTGCCATCCAATCAATCCGGAACAGGATGGCACCCCCAACATCAAGGTTCCAACCAACAGACTTATCGCTGTCTTTCCATACGGATAATGTAACACATGTCCATTCACCTCCATCGTCTCTGAATTTAATTCGCTCTTGTCTTACAATTTATACCCTAACATGAAACTGACCATCTGGCTCCGGCTCAGGAACTGAGTCTGATCATCGGTGATATGTCCGAAAGCGACATCACAACCGATCGAGAAAGAGACCCTCCTTACGGTAATACCCACCGAAGCCGTTCCACCCCAATCAAAACGAGGTGTCGACTTGATCCGATAGTAATCATCTATACGTTTCCCTTCAAAAGGATTAAATTCCTCATATATATCTTTGAAGGGCTCCAATCCCAATTCGTCACGACCATTCAACAATTTCGCATTAATCGCCACGTAACCATTACCACCAATGCCAACCCCCACATAAGGACCGATAGCGAGGTCCAGCGAGATATCATCGGCCAGGGCAAAACGCCACATGGGCATAACCGGCAATTGCAGATAATAGCGGGTTGAGGAAGAGCCGATACTTGTCACATAATAATTATCATCCAAAAGAGGTTGTGATCCTAATGCGTTGTATAACCCATGTTGTTGTATGATGTACAATCCTGATTTCAGTCCGAAAGCGGGCTTTGTCTCGCCCAATCCTGCCTTAATCTGATGATAAATCCCGACACCAGCCTTAAAACCCAGCCGGACAATCGCGCTCGAGTTTTCCTTATTCACCAGCAATCCACCCTCAGGCGTAATCACCCAAGGCTCTTGGCCAAACGCCAATGCGCCGCTCAAGCCTAAGACCAAAACCAGAATCTTCCATTTTCTTGTTGCCATATCCCGATATATCAAGATGGACTTGCTCGCCCGTTATAACGTATACCCAAACGTGAAACTAACCATGTGGTTACGGACACGCAGGTCGTTCTGCTTCTCATACAGGTCGCCGAAAGCGATATCGTAGCCGATCGAGAAAGAGACCCGCTTCACCGTTATGCCAGCCGAAGCGGTTCCTCCCCAATCGAAACGAGGCGACGCCTCAATTCGATACTCATCGTTAACCTGCTTTCCCTCAAACGGATTGAAATCGTGATGCTCATGCTTATAATCTGTCACGCCATCCTCATAAGCGGTCGCCGTATAATACAGATGCCCTTTTCCGGCAATACCGACACCCACATAAGGACCAACAGCCAGATTCAACTGAACATCATCACACAATTTAAATCCCCAAGCAGCCATCACCGGCAATTGCAAATAATAACGAGTCACGTCGTCGGATGAGCCATCCATATAATAACCATCACCCACTGGGATAGATCCTGCAGACATCGCATTGTAACCTCCTTTCTGCTGAAGTACAAAAAGGCCAGATTTTAATCCAAACGAAGGTTTGGTCATGCCTAATGATTCCTTAATTTGATAATAGACTCCGACTCCAGCCTTAAATCCCAACTCGACAGGAGCACCTGTATTCTCCTTGTTCACGACCAACCCGGCTTCTGGTGTTACCTGCCAAGGTTTCTGGGCCATTGCCAACGCGCCGCTCATACCGAAAGCCAGCGCCAATGTCATCCATTTACTTGTTCTCATATGATTCTTGAATTAATGATTCATCTTGTTTTTGCCCATAAGACGGCAAGAGATATAAAAACCCCTATCGGGAGAATAAAAATTTTTGGGAAAATCGCCCGGATAAACGAGGCTTCCCAACACATACGTACGTATGAGGCGACAGGTACGTATGTGAGAGGCTACACATAAGTTCTTGTCAGGCAACACGTACGTATGTGAAGGACGATACATACGTACGTGTGAACAAACGGGAATTTCCTCCGTTTTGGAAGAAAATTACCACCGGATGAAAATGAGATTACCACAGCATGGAAATGGAATTACCATCGGATGGAAATAAGATTACCACTGGATGGTAATGACATTACCAAAGCTTGGTACACTTATCCAAAAAAGAAGGTATAGATCTTGATCGCTGTTTCACGAAGTGTTTTCAAGGCTTTCGACATCTGGTTCTCGACAGTCTTGATCGAGAGACGCAGCTCATCGGCGATCTCACGGTAGCTCAAGCCATCCCGCTTGGCCATAAGGAAAATGCGTCGCCGCTCGGCAGGCAGGTCATCAATCGCCTGCCATAAACGGGCATCCCGCTCGGCCCGGGCCATCGCCTCATCACCGGAAAGATCGGGTGTATCGTCGGGCAACTCATCGAGCGGGGTCTCCCGATTGGCCGACTGGACGGCATCGAGCGAACGGTTACGGACCGCCTGGAAAAGATAGGCCTTCAGGTTGCCGATGAAAAGACCGGCGACACTCTTATCCCACACGTCGGCGAAGGCTTGCTGGACAATGTCCTCCGCCTCGTCGATCCGGTCGGTATAACGCAACGCCAACAGGCACAAGGGTCGGTAAAGACTCTTGAACTGCGCCTCAAATTCACTCGCCGAAATCGTTTTCATCCCTGTTCACACGCTCTTTTGGGCGCGAAAGAAAGGATCTTTCCGTTACCGATCCCATATTTTACGACCTTTAATAACGCTTTAACCTATTTAAATTGTCGGGCCAGAGTAGGTTGGCGAAAGCGCGATTATTTATTAACTTTGTCGCCATCGTAAATTCATTTAATCATTTGATCAAAAGATATGGAAACAGTTGTTAGCGGAATCCGCCCGACCGGGAACTTGCACCTGGGTAACTATTTCGGCGCGGTCAAGAGTTTTTTGCAGATGCAGAACGAGTATAATTGCTATTTCTTTATCGCCGATTGGCACTCGTTGACGACGCACCCGCATCCGGACAACATCAGGAACAGCGTAAAGACCATCCTCTCCGAATATCTGGCCTGCGGCATCGACCCCGAGAAGGCGACCATCTACGTACAGAGCGACGTGCCCGAGGTGGTGGAATTATACCTCTATCTCAACATGAACGCCGGTATCGGCGAGCTGATGCGCACCACCTCGTTCAAGGACAAGGCCCGCAAGCAATTGCGCCTCGACAACGAGAAGGACATGGAGCGTGAGATCTTCAATGAGGGCAACAAGCACAGCGTCAGCGCCGGCCTTCTGACTTACCCGACCCTGATGGCGGCCGATATCATCATCCACAAGGCCGTGAAGGTTCCTGTCGGCAAGGACCAGGAGCAAAACATGGAGATGGCCCGTCGGTTCGCCCGCCGGTTCAACTCGACTTATGGCGTAGAGTTCTTCCCCGAGCCCGCCTCATTCCACCTGGGCGAACGCTCCGTCAAGGTGCCTGGCCTGGATGGCTCCGGTAAGATGGGCAAGAGCGAGGGTAACGCGATCTACCTGGTCGACGATGAGAAGACAATCCGCAAGAAGGTCATGAAAGCGGTTACCGATGCGGGTCCAACAGAACCGAACAGCGTTAAGCCGGAACCGATCGCCAACCTCTTCACGATGATGGAGATCGTTTCAAGCAAAGATACTTACGACTATTTCAACGAGAAATATAACAACTGCGAGATTCGCTACGGCGACATGAAGAAACAGCTGGCCGAGGATATCAACAACTTCTGCGCCCCGATCCGCGAGCGCATCCTCGATATCCAGAACAACGACGAGTTGCTGATGAAGGTCATCAAGGCCGGCGCGGAGAAGTCTCGCGAGAGCGCGGCCAAGACGCTCAACGAGGTTCGCCAGATCATTGGCTTCCGTCCCTATTGATTCATCCCGGCGCAGGGCTCTTTGTCATCTCCGACATCAGACAAAGCGGCCCTCGCCTCTTTTTTATCGGTTGGATTCGCCACATTGAGGGATTCGACCGCCACAAAACAATTAAGGCCCGATCTCGCGATCAGGCCTTAACCTTTGTCAAACTATGTTTACTTAGGAGTGGATGGCCTTGCGGCCTTTCATGCGCACTCCAACTTTAATCTTTTTGCCTAGACTAATTTTGACTAATCAATAAAAATTATTCTTTTATTCCCTTTGTTACACGCAAAATTATACCTTTGCAGGAATACAATAAATGACATAGATCAGAAAATGCTTATGAAAGAACTACGAACAATCATGAAAAACATCACTGACCGAATGTACCCGCTCCCCTCTGAAGATTTGGAGAAGCTGATCTCATTCGTGGATTATCATGAAATCGCCAAAGGCGGAAAACTGTTGGAGGTAGGTAGTACCGCCAAATCATTCTTTTTTGTCAAGAAGGGATTGCTGCGTCTTTATTATTATAAAAACGGGCACGACGTGACCGAACTTTTCGCTTGCGAGGGCAACGTCATGAGTTGTTTTTACAGCACTTTTCTCGGCAAGCCCTCCCGATGGGCCATCGAGGCGCTGGAGCCAACCGCCTATTATCAGCTTTCCTATCAGAACCTGCTCTCACTGCTCAAAGAGTCGCTGGCCATCAACGGGCTTTACCGCCGCTTCCTGGAGATCAACCTGGTCTCCGCCCAACTGAAGGCGGACGTCTGCCGGTTCGAGTCGGCACGCGACCGTTATATCCGTTTCCGTCGCGAGTTTCCCGAGATCGCCAAACGGGCCTCGGTCAACCACATCGCCTCCTACCTGCTGATGGCTCCCGAGTCGTTGAGCCGGATCCGCGGAAAATTGTAGGCGGGTTACCAACTTTTAGGTAACCAAAATGGTTTAAATAGCAAGAAATGGCGATTTCGCGACTCAGGCGAGAGCGCTAACTTCGCAACGTAAACATTATAAATACGAGACTTATATGAGAATAGAGAAGATAATAGGACGCGAGATCCTGGATTCGAGAGGCAATCCGACCGTAGAGGTCGATGTTTGGTTGGAGTCGGGTGTCATGGGACGTGCCTCTGTCCCGTCGGGCGCCTCAACTGGCGAGCATGAAGCCCTTGAGCTTCGCGATGGCGACAAGAGCCGCTATGGCGGAAAAGGAGTCCAAAAGGCAGTAGACAATATCAATAATATCATTGCGCCCGCCCTGATCGGCATGTCCGCTCTCGAACAAGTCAGGATCGACCATAAGATGCTGGCTCTCGACGGGACAAAGACCAAATCGAACCTGGGCGCCAACGCTATCCTTGGCGTCTCGCTGGCAGTAGCCAAGGCCGCGGCCAATTACCTGGATATTCCTTTATACCGTTACATTGGCGGAACCAACACCTATGTGATACCGGTACCGATGATGAACATCATCAACGGCGGCTCGCACAGCGACGCGCCAATCGCGTTCCAGGAGTTCATGATCCGTCCGGTCGGCGCTTCCTCTTTCAAGGAGGGTTTACGAATGGGTGCCGAAGTATTCCATGCCCTGAAAAAAGTCTTGCACGACCGGGGATTGAGTACGGCTGTCGGTGATGAAGGTGGTTTTGCCCCAAACCTCGACGGAACGGAAGATGCCTTGAACTCAATCATCGCAGCGATCAAGGCCGCAGGTTATGTTCCGGGAAAAGACGTGATGATCGGCATGGATTGCGCCTCATCGGAATTCTATGCGGATGGCGTTTACGACTATACGAAGTTCGAGGGCGACAAGGGTGTTAAACGAACCTCCGACGAGCAAGTGGATTATCTGGAAAAACTGATTGATACCTATCCGATCGATTCCATTGAGGATGGCATGAGCGAGAACGACTGGGCCGGCTGGAAAAAGTTGACCGACCGGATCGGCAAGCGTTGCCAATTGGTTGGCGACGACCTCTTCGTGACCAATGTCGACTTCCTGTCACGTGGCATTCAAGAGGGTTGCGCGAACTCAATCCTGATCAAGGTGAACCAGATTGGTTCGTTGACCGAGACTCTCAACGCGATCGAGATGGCTCATCGCCATGGTTATACGACCGTGACCTCTCACCGCTCGGGCGAGACGGAAGATGCGACCATCGCCGATATTGCCGTCGCCACCAACAGCGGACAGATCAAGACCGGTTCGTTGAGCCGCTCCGACCGGATGGCAAAATATAACCAATTGCTCCGCATCGAGGAGGAATTGGGCGAATGTGCTGTATATGGTTATAAACGTGTTATTGGATAAAGTTAGCTTTAATCGCTGATTATCGACCAAAACGAATAAGGAAGAAGCGCTGTCCCGTGAGGGAGGGCGCTTCCTTTTTATTACGACGACTATCAATCCAACAGCTGCTTGAACGAATCGATCCACTGGTCGATCCGGCTATCGGTCTGGTCATCCTCGTTCATCTCATCAAGAGGCAAACCGATAAACTGTCCATCAACCAGAGCGGTCGAGGCGTCAAAGGTATAACCTGCGGGATCCATCGAGCCAACAAACTGACAACCGGTCGCCACCAGCCCATCATGGATCGTCCCGATCGCGTCACAGAAAGTGTCGCCAAACGAGGCAGAATCACCACAACCGAAAAGAGCGACCAACTTACCGGAAAGATCCAACTTCTGGGCCTTGGGCAAGAAGCCTTCCCAATCATCCTGCAAATCACCAGCGCCCCAAGTGGAACTGCCCAACAAAAGACAATCATATGCCAGCAACAAATCGGGACTCGCACTGGCGACATCGTGAATCGCTTCCGAACCGACACCAAGTTTAGCGGCAATACGCTGGGCAATATCCCCGGTCGTACCGCTGGATGAGCCATAAAATATACCAATCTTTTTCATACTGAATTTATTTAGAATTATATCGTTAGCAAAGATCAGCTATTGCCCACCAGCGATCAATACCTATTTTTATGTATTTTAGCCGTTCCATATCCCCACACGAGCGGGTTTCTTCGTTACTTTCGCGTTATCTAAAAACAAACAACAGATGGAAAAGGAAAGAAAAACCTATACGGATGCCTTGACCCGCCTGGCCAAAGGCACCGACGCGGGCCTCTACCGCCTCGTCCCTGAGCGAGTAGAGATTGTCAACAGCGATGAGACACTGATACAGGTCTTACAAGAATGCCGGGAAACGAAAAAACCGGTCACCTTCAAGGCTGGCGGTACCTCCTTATCAGGACAAACCATCACCAACTCGGTATTGATCGAGATCGGCCCCGATTACGGCCACGCTCAAATACTCGACGAAGGACAGCGCGTCAAACTACCGTGCAGCATCACCGGCGAGGCAGCCAACCGCCTGCTCCAGCCTTATGGACGGAAGCTGGGACCGCAGCCAGCGTCGATCAAGTCCGCCAAGATCGGCGGTATTGTCGCCAATAATTCGAGCGGCTCAAGCTACGGCATCACTTACAATTCTTATCACACGATCGAGAGCATGCGTTTCATCCTGGCCGATGGCACGACGATCGATACCGCCTCAGCCGAAAGCCGGCAAGCTTTCAGCCAGAGCCACGCCTCCCTACTTTCCGAGCTGAGACGGCTCCGTGAGGAGATCCTGTCGGACGACAAAGTCCGCGAACGGATCCGACATAAGTTCGAACTGAAGAACACTTGCGGTTATGGCATGAACTCTTTCCTCGACCATGAGGATCCGATCGACATCCTGGCGCACCTGATGATCGGCTCGGAAGGGACACTCGGGTTCATCTCCGAGGTGGTATTCAAGACCGTTCCCAACGATCCGCTGAAGGCATCCGCCCTGATCTATTTTCCCGACCTGAAAGAGGCCTGCAAAGCGATCGGCCCGTTACGCCAATGCTCGAAGGTATCAGCGGCCGAGTTGATGGACCGTAACGCCCTGCGTACTGTCCAGGAAGAACCGGGCATGCCTGAAGAACTGAAAAGCCTGCCCGACGAGGCGGTCGCCTTGCTGATCGACACCTCATCCGACACGCCCGAGGCATTAACGCTCCAATTCCAGGAAATCGAGCAGAAGCTACAAGATGTCCATACGCTTTATCCGGTCTCGTTCACGACCGATCCACATCTCTATGCGACCTATTGGCGTGTACGCAACGGCCTTTTCACCTCCGCCGCAGGCAGCCGCCCGCGAGGCACCGTAGCGATCATTGAGGATATCGCCTTCCGTGAGGCGGTATTAGGAGACGCGTTAACTCAGGTACGGGAAACATTGTGCCGTTATCACTACGATAACTTCGTCATGTGGGGACACCTGCTCGACGGGAACGTGCACTTCACCATTTTCCCCGATATCAACCACCAAGCCGGTATCGACAACTACGCCGCCTTCATGCGCGAGCTGGTCGACGACGTACTTGCTTTCGACGGAAGCCTAAAAGCCGAACATGGCACGGGACGCAACATGGCTCCCTTTGTCGAGCGTGAATGGGGCAGCGAGATCTATCGGTTGATGTGGCGTGTAAAACAAGCGGTCGATCCAGACAATCTGTTAAACCCGGGTGTCCTGTTGAACGAGGATCCGGAAGTCTTCCTCAAGGACCTTAAACGCATTCCATTAGCTAATGACCGGATTGACAAATGTATCGAATGTGGTTTCTGTGAGGTACAATGCCCCGCACGCAACTTGACACTAACGCCCCGGCAGCGAGTCGTGATCTATCGTAAGCTAGCCGACCTGGCCGCTAATGGCGGAAGTAACAGCCCGCTTTACAGGGAGTTAAAAGACGCGTTCGACTATAAGGGAAACAAGACCTGCGCAACCGATGGCCTCTGCGCGACAGCCTGCCCGGTCGGAATCAATACCGGATTGCTGATCAAGGAGCTGCGATGGAAAGAGAACAGCGCGACAGCCAACCGGATCGCCTCCTTCATCGCCAACCACATGGCAGGAACGACCGCGACCTTAAGACCTCTGCTCCATCTGCCACATTTACTTTCGAAAGTGGTCGGCTACGACAATTTCGAACGATTGACCCGGTTCCTGTTTGATGCTTCCGGACACCGTTTCCCGCTTTGGACCCGTTATACGCCATCCGGCGCTAAACGGCCAAAACCGCTTCCGACACAAGCAACCACATCGGGATTTGAAATGGTCTATTTCCCCGCTTGTATCACCCGAACGATGGGTATCTCTGCCGATTACAACAAGAGCGATGAGGCAATCGACGTGACTCACAAAACCGAAGCGCTCTTGAGAAAGGCGGGCTGCGTTATCCATTATCCGGAGGCAATGGATCGCCTCTGCTGCGGCATGGCCTTCAGCAGCAAAGGCTTCAGACAACAAGCTGCCCAAAAGGAGAAAGAGCTGAACGAAGCCTTGTTGAAAGCGAGCGACAACGGACGGCTCCCGATTCTTTGCGACATGAGCCCCTGCCTGCTCCACATGCGAGAGACGCTCGATCCACGCTTACACCTTTACGAACCGGTAGAGTTTATCTATAAGTTCTTGCGCGACCGACTGATCTTCGAGCCTCTGCCAATCACGGTAGCGGTCCACAGCACTTGCAGCACGACGAAGATGGGCGTAAAAGATAAACTGAAAGCCTTAGCGGGTCTCTGCGCTGAGCGGGTTGTCTCACCTGAAGAGGTCACCTGTTGTGGCTGGGCTGGCGACCGTGGATTCTTCTTCCCGGAACTGAACGCTTCCGCCCTACGGGCATTGAAGCCCAACCTGAAAGGCGCTACCGAAGGCTACAGTAACAGTCGCACATGCGAGATCGGACTCTCCATGAACAGTGGTATCTCCTATAAATCGATCGTCTATCTGGTAGATAAAGCCACTCGGGCGAAATAACAGAAGTTCAGCTTCCAGAAAACATAAAACCTCGGTCCAGAAAATCAACTGAACCGAGGTTTTGTAGTTTGGCATTTTAAATAAAGGGAGTTATTAAGATATTGGTCGTATTTCCATCAGATTAAGCATACCCCTTAAGCATGCCATAGAAATACATAGGTTTTAATATATAAACTTTCAACAACCAGGCCAGCCACTGCTCTTTCGACGTGTCGATGAGCGTGAATGGGAAAGAAGTCTCGGGTTCTTTCTTGTAATTAAACTCACACAAAAGAACATGACCATAATCCGTCACGATCGGACAAGCCGCATATCCATCATACTTGGCAGACGGCTCCTTGCCTTCCATGAGAGCGATCAGGTTATCAACAGCGATCGGGACCTGTTTACGTACCGCCGCGGAAGTCTTACTTGTCGGAATACCCGCTACATCACCCAACGAGATGATATTCGGATATTTCTTATGGATCAAAGTATCTTGATCAACCATCACCCAACCATCAGCGGCCAACTTTCCTTCTGTCCAGCTCAAGCCAGATTCCGACACGAAACGAGGAACTGACATTGGCGGCGTGAAGTGCAAGAAATCATAATCCTCAATAAACGGGGTCACGATCTTCTCATCACCCTTCTTCTCTATCTTCTCAAAATGCACCTGTTTCTTATCCAGATCGATTCCCTTAACACGGACATTCAGGTTAATAGGAATATTCCTCTCCTCATAGATCTCCAAAAGGCGAGGTGTATAATAAGGTACATCATACAACTGCTTCTCAGCCGTGAAATAATCGAGTTCGATATTATTTCGCAAGCCCTGTTTTCTCGCATAATGCTCCGTCAACAAACAGATCTTCTTGGGAGCGCCACCGCATTTATGTTTCGTGTAAGTATCCGTATAAATTCCACGGCCACCTTTCTTCACGAATTCCTGAATTCCTTGCCATGTCTTTTGAGCGCCCATGAAATCATAGATGCAATTTGCGCTTCCTTGTCCAAGGCGATCATAAGAGAATCCCTCAATCTTATCCCAGTTCAGGACCAAACCCGGTGTTAATACCAGGAAATCATAAGGTATTTTCCCATTATTAACTGTTGTTACTTGATTCCAAATGGGATCGACAGCAGCGACAGAATCCTTAACCCATTTTATATCGTCAGGAATACAATCTTCCTGTTTTTTCCAAACATCATCCGGTTGATAAACGCCCGAAGCGATCAACGTAAAACCAGGCTGATAAAACTGCCGATCACTGGGATCTATCAATGTAATATCCGGATTATTCAGTCGTTTTTTCAGATTCACAGCCATACTTATTCCAGCCGCACCACCTCCAATAATGACAATTTTACCTTTTGCGTTTGATGCCGCTTTCGCTTCTCTTACGCTTGTAATCGTCAATCCGCTTATAGCCGCTAATTTCAAGAATGTCCGACGATCTAATTTACCGTACCTGCTCAATTCTTGTTCAATTGTTTTTAAAATGTGTGTTTCCATGATGCAGATAATTGTTTGTTTTGAGATGATGCGCAAAGAAAGGTATATTTTAGGGTTAACGCCAAAAATTAGCCTACAACATGAGTTTCGCAAGAATAATTATTATTTTGAGCCACTACATCAACAGTTTCTCAAACCAATAACAACTTAATATAACAAACTAAGAAATAGCTTATTACAAATAACAGAATCTAGAATAGTCAATAATTGATCAAAAACTCCACCAGGTTCGTATCTCCCTCGAGTCCCAATCTTTTTCGGAGCCGATAACGCCGGAGCTCTACGGCACGGACAGAAATATTCAACAATGAGGCGATCTCCTTAGTCGACAGATTCATCCGGAGTAAGCAACAGATACGTAAATCGCCCGTAGTAATATCGCTGTAGTCTTGCCTGATCCTTTCAATAAAGTTCTGATGGGCTCTATTGAAATAACTCTCGAATTGGATCCAATCCGCCTGATCATTAAGCGCCTCTTCCATCAATTCTCTTAAGCGCTTATATAATTTATTTGGATAACGATCGCCCAATGTTTCCTTTTGCCGATCCAATTCCTCCACTAGAGATTGTATCGCCTGGTTCCTTTTCACGAGAGCGGTTGTTTGCAACATTAATTCATTGCTTTTATCCTTCAATTCTCCCTCTAAAAAGTCCTCTTTCATCTTCTGCAGACGTTGCTGTTCCTGTTGCTCCTGTTCTTCTTTAACCCGCTCTTCTTTTTGCCGGATTAAACGCATATAATAGTTTATTCCACTATGGAACAAAAACAATAAGGAAACGACATAGGCCAAATAGGCCCAAACCGTATTATACCAAGCAGGTTTAACAATAAGAGGAATCGTAATCTCCGGAAAAGGTCCTTGAGCGACGTATTTCCGGATATGCAAGAGGTATTCACCTTCCGGCAGTTGAAGGAAAGAGATATTCCCATCCTGCTGCCAGGGCGACCATTCGGTAGTAATTCCCTCCAATAAATAACTAACCTGATGATTTGGGGTAAAAACTGTCGTCCGAATATTGATCGACAACTCCTGGAACTTATTTGGCAGGATGATCTCATTAACCGAAGGATTGATCATAACCTGATCTTTCTCTTTCTGGTAACTGATCTTATTGAATTGAGGCAAAGTCAAGCCTCCGATATTCTCCGCGATCATTTGCCGGATATTCATGACCAACACACCCTGCATGACCGATACGACACTCAATGAATCACTTATCGGAAAGATCTGCTGTCCGCTCGAGATCAGGTTAAATCCATAGTTATCGAATAGAATACGGCACTTCAATATCGCCGAGTTGCTTGTTCCTTCAAAAAGACCCGCCTCGTTTCCTTTTGTCAGCCAATAAAGATTCTGAGGTGCCGGATAGATATTATCTGGATTGGTAAAGATTTCCGTTGGATCGATATTGGACAAGCGGAAATCTAATGGCTGAAAGGTCATTTTAGGCTTGATCTCAAACCACTTTTCTCCTTCCTGGGGCGTTAACCTCTCCAACTGATCTTGAGGCTCGTATATGTTACAAGAGAAATAACCCGCATTTGAGCGAAGAACCAACAAGGAATCAATCAACGTAGCAGCCTCGACCTTTCCCACCAGTCGACGGTGAGCCAACAAACGGATAGACTTATCGATATCGATTTGCGCGATACCATTGTCGAGACCAACCCAAAGCAGATTGACATCCTGCACACAAATAGAATGGACGATATTATCCTGCAACTGGTTATCGGTGCTCAGATGCCGCAAGATATGACCTGATTCATCCAGGAAATAAAGACCTGCTCTTGATGTTCCCACCACATAATATTCTCCAACCTTTTCCACGACTGTCGGATCTTGCCTTAACACCTCATCCGGCAGATTGATCTTGAGTGACCGGTCACGAAAAGAGACATGAGAGGGCAGACGATCGATCGGGTGATAAAACATCTCATTATGTTCCGAACGAGTCCAGTATCCTAACGATTTCTCTCCCTTCGTATAGATCGTATCATTATGGAAAACAACACGTTCAATAGGCGACTTATCGGGTAAGGGATAAAGTTCCCAATTATTGCCGTCGAACGTCAACAGACCAGAATTGTTAGCGATGTAGAGCACACCATAATGGGATACTGAAATCTCCCAGTTCTGGCAACTGGCCTTATAATCATTAATCGAATAGTTCTGTATTAGGAATGTCGGGGCCTGGGCAGAGAAAGCCCTGAGATAGGCGATAGCCAAAAGGATTAAAGTGAACGATATGCGTGTTATCTTGTGCTTGCCCATGTTTTTTATAATAGGGAGACAAGGCATAATGGCCTTGTCTCCTTTCTACACGCAAATATAAGCAAATTTTAATTACTTGTATTCCTGCCAGCTCTTAATCTGGATCTCATCCATTTTCATCTCGCAGAAAGCACTGATGAACGCGCTTGCCAGACGAGCATTGGTAATCAATGGAATGTTGTGATCGATCGCCGCACGACGGATCTTGTAACCGTTCGTCAACTCACGCTTGCTGTGATCTTTCGGGATGTTGATAACCAACTCGAAGACATGTTTCGAGAACATCTCCATAATATTCAAGTCGCCCTCCTCATCCGGCCAGCAAACCGCAGTAGCCTTGATACCATTATCGTTCAAGAACTTCGCTGTTCCGTGTGTACCGTAGATCGTATAACCTTTAGCGTCAAGGATACGGCAAGGCTCCAACAAGTCGACCTTGCTCTTAGCGGCACCCGAAGAAACAAGGATGTTCTTCTGCGGAACACGGTTGCCTACAGCGATCATAGCGGAAAGCAAAGCCTCGTCAAAATCATCACCGATACAACCAACCTCACCTGTAGAGCTCATATCGACACCCAATACCGGATCCGCTTTGTGCAGACGGGCAAACGAGAACTGGGAAGCCTTAACGCCGATCCAGTCGATATCAAACGCGCTCTTGTCCGGTTTCGTATAAGGAGCATCGAGCATGATCTTCGTCGCTGTCTCGATGAAATTACGCTTCAAGACTTTCGATACGAATGGGAAGCTACGTGAAGCACGGAGGTTACACTCGATTACCTTCACGTCATTATTCTTAGCCAAGAACTGGATATTGAACGGACCACTGATGTTCAACTCCTTGGCGATCATCTTACTTACCTTCTTGATGCGGCGTGCTGTTTCGAAGTAGATCTTCTGTGCCGGGAATACCAAAGTCGCGTCACCAGAGTGAACACCCGCAAACTCGATGTGCTCTGAAATCGCGTACTCGACTACCTCGCCATTGCGAGCCACAGCATCGAACTCGATCTCCTTTGCCCCTTGCAGGAACTGGGAAACAACCACCGGATACTCTTTAGAGACCTTAGCGGCCAAGCCCAGGAACTCGATCATCTGCTCTTTCGTATGGCAAACGTTCATAGCCGCACCTGACAGGACATATGACGGACGGATCAAGATCGGGAAGCCCACCTCGTTGATGAAAGCGTCGATCTCATCCATACTTGTTACCTCAGCCCACTTCGGCTGGTCAATGCCCAGCGTATCGAGCATAGCGGAGAACTTATGACGGTTCTCGGCACGGTCGATCGACAATGGAGAAGTACCCAGGATAGGCACATTCTGACGATAGAGCTTCATAGCCAAGTTGTTCGGGATCTGTCCACCCACAGAAACAATCACGCCCTTCGGCATCTCCAGATCCATAACATCCAGGACACGCTCGAACGAAAGCTCATCAAAGTAGAGGCGATCGCACATATCGTAGTCGGTAGAGACTGTCTCCGGGTTATAGTTGATCATAATCGCCTTATAACCCAGCTTACGGGCCGTTTGAGCAGCATTCACCGAACACCAGTCGAACTCAACCGACGAGCCAATACGGTAAGCGCCCGAGCCCAAGATCACGACGCTCTTGTCGTTCTTATAATAAGGAATGTCGTGATCGGTTCCATCGTAGGTGAAATAGAGATAGTTGGTCAGCTCCGGATGTTCTGAGGCGATCGTATTGATCCGTTTCACCGTCGGCAGGATGCCCAGCTTCTTTCGCAGGTTGCGGACGCGGATGTTCTCCTTCTCCATATTGCCCGACGGGTGCTCCGTGAAGCGGGCGATCTGGAAGTCGGAGAATCCCAGGCGTTTCGCCTCGCGCAAGACATCTTCAGGGAGATCCTCGATCTTGTTATATTGTTGCAGCACATGGCTGTAGTCGACAATGTTCTTCAAGCGCTCGAGGAACCAAGGGTTGATCTTGGTCAGCTCGTAGATGCGCTCGATGCTGTAGCCTTGCTCCAACGCCTGGGCTATGGCGAAGATACGCAGGTCAGTCGGGTTGCTCAACTCTTCATCCAGGTTCTCGAAGGTCAGGTCGTTGTTGCCCACGAAACCGTGCATGCCCTGGCCGATCATACGCAAGCCCTTCTGCATGATCTCCTCGAAGCATTTACCGATCGACATGATCTCGCCGACCGACTTCATGCTGGAACCAATCTGACGGCTCACACCCACGAACTTCGTCAAGTCCCAACGCGGGATCTTCACGATCATATAGTCTACCTCAGGAGCCTTATAAGCGGAGTTGGGCGTGCCCATCTCACCGATCTCATCCAAGCCATAACCCAAAGCCAACTTAGCGGCCACGAATGCCAAAGGATAACCACTGGCCTTTGATGCCAATGCGGAAGAACGACTCAAACGAGCGTTCACCTCGATCACACGATAGTCGCAAGTCTCAGAGTTGAACGCATACTGGATGTTACACTCACCCACGATACCCAAGTGGCGGATCGTCTTCTTCGAGAGCGCCTTCAGCAGGTCAAGCTCCTGCTCCGTCAGCGAGCAGGTCGGCGCGACCACGATGCTCTCGCCCGTATGAACGCCCAACGGGTCGACATTCTCCATACTGACGACCGTGAAACAATGATCGTTCTTGTCGCGGATCACCTCGAACTCGATCTCTTTCCAGCCCTTCAGCGACTCCTCGACAAGGATCTGGGGCGAATAGGCGAACGCGCTCTCGGCCAACGTACGCAACTCCGTTTCGTTCTGGCAGATGCCGCTGCCCATACCGCCCAAGGCGTAAGCCGAACGGATCATGATCGGGTAACCAATGCGGTTGGCCGCCGCGATGGCGTCGTCCATCGTCTCGACCGCCTGGCTGACCGGTGTCTTGATCTCGATCTCGCTCAGCTTCTTGACAAACAGGTCGCGATCTTCGGTGTACATGATCGCCTCGACCGAGGTACCCAAGACCTTTACCCCATATTTAGCCAAAGTACCGTCATTATACAACTGCGTTCCACAGTTCAAGGCTGTCTGCCCGCCAAATGCCAACAGGATGCCATCCGGTTTCTCTTTCTTGATGACCTCCTCCACGAAATAGGGCGTGATCGGCAAGAAATAGACCTTGTCCGCGACACCATCCGATGTCTGGATCGTCGCGATGTTGGGGTTGATCAATACCGAGCTGATGCCTTCCTCCCTTAACGCCTTCAGCGCTTGCGAACCGGAGTAGTCAAACTCTCCGGCCTGTCCGATTTTCAGTGCTCCTGAACCTAGGACGATAACTTTCTTAATACCGCTCTTTGACATTGCTTTGAAAATTGTTTTGATGTATTATTGAATCTTGTATCGTAAACGAATCGCGCAAAAAAAATGCGCTGGTAAAAATAACCAACGCATTTTATATTATCAAATAGAAACTCCCTGAATTAAGGAAAAAACGCTCAACAGCCGACATATAGCCGGAATAAAACCACGGATTTCCTTTTTGTGTCCTGCCTGTCATGAGCTCTTTAAAATCGCCGCAAAGATAGAGATTATATTTCAATAAGGCAAAGGATGGATTCATTTATTGCCGCCCGCCTCGTCGGCCCCAAACGGGCCCGGCGCGATGGCCTCGAAATTTCACCGCGACGCGTTGTGGCCCGTCTGACGGGACCTTTCCGACGCCTCGGAAACCGCTCCCCGAACGCCGGAAGTCCTTTCCGACATCTCGGAAATCATTTCCGGAAGTCCGCTTGCACTTTCCGACACCTCGGAAACCATTTCCGGACTCCGCTCGAGCTTTCCGACACCTCGGAAATCATTTCCGGAAGCCCGCTTGCGCTTTCCGACACCTCGGAAACCATTTCCGGACTCCGTTTGAGCTTTCCAACGCCTCGGAAACCATTTCCGGAAGTCCGCTCGAGCTTTCCGACGTCTCGGAAACCATTTCCGGAAGCCCGCTCGCGCTTTTCGACATCTCGGAAAGCAACGCCAGCCGCGGGGATGAGCTCTCGCTCATGGAAACAAGAGAAATCCCCTCCACCTTGATCAAGCGAGACAGATTCGCTACCTTCGCGGAGTAACTTTAAATTGCGATACGATGAAAAGATATTGGTTTACATTCTTACTACTGCTGGTTGGCGGCCTTCTCCAGGCCAAGGAACCGATCGTGATCAACCTATGGCCAAACGGCACCCCCAACGACAACAAGATGCGAGCGCAAGCGGAGGGCGGCGCGCTCTACGTGGCGGAACCGACCCTGACCATCTTTCCCGCCGAGCATGGGAACGGGCTGGCAATCGTCGCCTGCCCGGGTGGCGGCTATTGGGGCCTGGCGATGGAGCACGAGGGGACGATGATGGCGGACTGGATGAACCGGATGGGCATCACCTACGCCGTGTTGCGCTATCGGATGCCCAACGGGAACAACGAGGTGCCCCTGAGCGACGCCCAACAGGCCCTGCGGATCATGCGCCAGCACGCCGCCGAGTGGAACATCCAGAAACTGGGGATCATGGGCTCGTCGGCCGGGGGACACCTGGCCAGCACCGCCGCGACCCATTTCACCGACGCCGCGACCCGGCCCGACTTCCAGATCCTTTTCTATCCGGTCATCACGATGGACCCGGCGTTCACCCACATGGGCTCGCACGACAACTTGCTGGGCAAGTCGCCCGACAAGGCCCTGGAGACCAAATACTCCAATGAGAAACAGGTCAAGAGCGACACGCCACCCGCCTTCATCCTGCACTGTACGGACGACGACGTGGTACCGGTCGAGAACAGCGTCGCTTACTATTCCGCTCTGGTAAAGCATGGCGTATCAGCGAGCCTGCACATCTACCCGACCGGCGGGCATGGCTGGGGCTATAACGACAGCTACACCTTCAAGCGACAATGGACTGGAGAGCTGGAGAAGTGGCTCGGGCTACTCGTGGAATAACCTGCGCCCCTTTCCCGCGGGATGATAAGCGTCGGCACACGGGGACACTCGCGTAAGCCGGCGCGTACGCGTCAACGCTCGTGCTTGATCAGGTTCATGAACTCCTCGCGCGTCTTCGCCTGCTGGAAGAAACCGGTGAAATCGGAAGTGGTCGTCAGGGAATTCTGCTTCTCCACACCCCGCATCTGCATGCACATGTGTTGCGCCTCGATCACGACCATCACGCCCAGGGGATCGAGCGTCTTCTGGATGCAATCCTTGATCTGCATGGTCAGCCGCTCCTGGATTTGCAAGCGGCGGGCGAAGATATCCACCACCCGCGGGATCTTGCTCAGGCCGGTAATATAATGCTTCGGGATATAGGCCACGTGCGCCTTGCCAAAGAAGGGCAACATATGATGCTCGCACAAGGAAAAGAAATCGATGTCCTTCACGATCACCATCTGCTTGTAATCCTCCTCCTTGAACATAGCGGAGCGCAAGACCGCCTCAGGATCCTCGCCATACCCCTTCGTCAGGAACTGCATCGCCTTAGCCACACGCGTCGGGGTTTTCACCAAGCCCTCGCGTTCCGTATTCTCGCCCAAAAGATTAAGGATGTCCTTATAATGCTCGGCCAGCACCTCACGCCGGCGCAAAATCTCGTCGTTAACTTCAGCCATCTCGCCGTAAATATAAAGAATTAAATAGAATATAATAAATTGTTAGTTCAATGGGATCCTGATCTCCTCACGGACAATATACATCTCCTTACCATATTTAGGAAACGCCTCCATCAAGATCCGCATCATCCGGTAAGCCTCCTCGTGCGACCGGAAATCACCGACACGCAGCTTCCAGAACGGAGCCGTATAGGTCACATAAGTGGATAGATCCGGGAAAAGTTCCTTAATCTCCTTTTCCTTCAGGAATGCCTCATCCTTCGAGGCACGCTGGTTATTTCCAGAAAAGACTTGCGTACGAAACCCCTGCATCTTCAGGTAAACAAGACTATCGGTCGCCTCCACGTTCTCGCCCCGCATCCGCTCGCCAACCAGGCTCCGGATTGCCGAGGATTGATGGACCACCACGCTTCCTTCGCCCGGGGCGCTCTTCTCGAGCGCATCAAAGATAGAGGGATCACCCGGCACAACAATCACCGTATCCTTCTTTCCGTCCAGGCCATCCGTCACCACGACTTGCGCCCGCGCGCCCACAGCGACCGACAGCAGGCAGAAGAACAGCAAAAATCTAAGAGAAAAGCTCATACGCTATAAAAAACATAGGGGGCGGGAACAATCCCACCCCTGGTATTATTCTATTGGATAATCAATTAGAAAGCCTCGATGATCGGCATGAACTTATCAACGCTCAAAGAAGCGCCACCAATCAAGCCACCGTCAACATTCGGTTTAGCGAACAACTCCTTAGCGTTACCGGCGTTGCAGCTGCCACCATAAAGGATCGTGCAGTTCTCAGCGATCTCCTTGCCATACTTAGCAGCCTGAGTCTCACGGATGTGAGCGTGGATCTCCTCAGCCTGGTCAGCTGTAGCGGTCTTACCTGTACCGATTGCCCATACCGGCTCATAAGCCAAGATGATCTTACCGAAATCCTCAGCAGACAAACCGAACAAAGAACCCTCGATCTGAGCGTCAACAACCTCGAAATGCTTACCAGCCTCTCTCTCCTCCAATACCTCACCGATACAGAAGATCGGAGTCAAGCCGTTAGCCAAAGCCAACTCAACCTTAGTCTTCAAGATCTCCGGAGTCTCATGATAATAAGCACGACGCTCTGAGTGACCCAAGATAACATATTTAGCGCCTGTTGAAGCAACCATAGCGGCAGATACCTCACCAGTGAAAGCACCCTTCTCCTTATCAGCGCAGTTCTCAGCGGCAACACCGATCTTGTTTGTATCGATAGCTGCGACAACGCTTGCCAAGTGAGTGAACGGAGTACCGATAATCACGTCACAATTAGGAGTTTTACCTTTCAAAGCCTCGTCAAGACCTTTAGCGAGAGCCAAACCCTCAGCGAGAGTTGTGTTCATTTTCCAGTTTCCCGCAACAATATTCTTTCTCATAACCTTATATAATTAAATATGTGAATTAATTGTCCGCTTTACGTTTACGTCTCCTGAAACGGAAGCCATCATAAACCCAAACTAGCGACAAAGGTAAGATAAAAGTCAACAGGTTGGTTAATAGTTTGGCATCTTCTTCGCTTTTCCGGTCATAATTTCCGGTCAGATAGGGATCAAAAGCGGTCTCAAGCGCCTCTGCCGAGGGAAAATCGTTATAATGCCACTTCCCGAGGATCGTTCCCTCACGCATCAGCACCAATCCAGGATTCGATCGGATAATCGTCTTCAACAAGACCTCATCCGCGAAGAGATAAGGATACTCAGCTCCCGTATTATCCGTCCAAGCCGACATGGCCTCCTCCGATGAGCCCGTAATACAATAGAAGGACCAACCCCGTTCCACGGCATAATCGTATATGCTGTTGATCTCGTCGATCCGCTCGTCGTCCGCCTCCTCCAAATGGGGAGAGACCAGAAGGAACATCGGATCGGGATTGGAGAACAATTGCTCCGTTACATCCTCGTCACACATGTCATAGACATTAAACGCCGCGACTGGTGGCACGTAACCCTGTTTTATCAATTTGGTCTTTGATTCCACAAAGACCCACGAACTGTCATTCGAAGGAATATTCTCGAGAGAAAATTCCTTTTGGACACCGTCTTTCTCATAAATAAACGAATAATCGTACTCATCCACCGGAGCTCCTTCAGGTATTGCCATCAATGCCGGAATGTTCGCCCCAACCTTATAAGGCCTGAAATCCAGGATTGGCAGGTGCGAATAATTCATATAAGCGAAAGCGACAGCGAATAAATAACCATAAAAGGCGACGAACCAATAAACGTGATAGGAATAAAACGGATAAATCCGTTGATTGTTCCGGAAAAGGAAAATCGCTGCCGCCAGTAATACCACATTCTTATAGAAAGTCTGCCAATTGGTAATCACCAACGCATCGCCAAAACAGCCACAATCGGAAACAGGATTAAAGATAGCGAGATAAAGCGTCAACGGCGTCAGGAAAGTCATCATCGCCAACAGGAAGAATGAGGTATAGCGACGATAAACGCCCAGCAAGGCACAAATACCCAAAGTAAATTCCAGGGCGGCGAGATTGAATGAGAAAAGCGTCGAGAAAGGCAACAGAAAATCCAGCCCAAAAGAAGTCAGGTAATCATCGAACTTGATCGCTCCACCCATCGGGTCGACCGCCTTCACGAAACCGGAGAAGACGAACACGCATCCCAGAAGCAAACGACACGCTTCCGCAATGATCCTCCTCAGTATCTCCTTATATGCCATCAATCCCCAAAATCCAATTTTATCAAACCGAACAAAGAATAATTGATCATATCCATATAATTGGCACTCACGCCCTCAGAGACGAGTGTCTGTCCGTCATGATCCTCAATCTGCTTGGTCCGATAGAGCTTCATCAAGATCAAATCCGTATAAGAACTGATCCGCATACCTCGCCACGCCTCATCATAATCATGATTCTTCGCAAACATAAGCTCCTTGGTCTGGGTCATATAATGATCATAAAGCTCCAAAGCCTTCTCCATTGTGATATCCACCGAATCGGCAAACCCCAAATCCAACTGGATCAGACCAATAATACCATAATTAACAATAGCGATGAATTCCGGACGAATTCCCTCGTCCACCATGCTTACCCGCTTTACCTCAAGACTCCGGATCCGGTTCGCCTTGATAAAAATCTGATCGGTTACCGACTGGGGCCTCATGATCCGCCACGACGCACCATAATCTTTCAGTTTTTTCTCGAAAAGATCCCGACAAACGGCGATAACCTGTTCAAATTGCTCTCTAGTATCTGGCATGTTTCTTTCTTTGAGGATTAACGTCATGAGCAACGCAATGAGCGGCCCAAACGCAAAATCGTAGTACGGGTAATTCCATTCAACTCACAAAGTTTCTGGACTGTCGTTCCATATTTAGCGGCGATACCACCCAGCGTATCACCCGACTTGATCTTGTGATAAATCGGCGTTTCTTCCGTATCCCCAAGAGCCTCCGGATCTGAAGTGGCCTCCGTTGTCGTCGCTACATTCGCAGTCTCAACCTCCATCTTTTCGACAGTCTTGGGTTGCTCTACGGTATTGTTCGTAGCCGCTACCTCAATTCCCGCATTACAACGGATAGACTGGCCTATACGCAAGATTGATGTCCGTTTCAAACCATTCAAACGACATAGTTCATTAATAGACGTACCATAACGACGAGCGATCTTCTCAAGCGTATCACCTGATTTTACCCGGTGATAAACCACTTTCGTATCCGAAGAGGTATAGATATTACTCTTACGACCGTTAATCTTTACATTATGGAAAACATATGTATCTTTATGAGGAACCTCATTCTCGAAATCAATCAAGTCTTGGGGATTCAATGCCTGACCCATGAAACGGGTCTCGAAATGCAGGTGAGAACCGGTAGAACGACCTGTATTACCACCAAGGGCAATAGGTTGGCCGCCACGAACCACATCATTAAGATTTACCAGGAATTTTGACAAATGACCATAAATTGTCTCCAAGCCATTGGGGTGACGAATCACCAAGTAATAACCATATCCGCGACGCTCGTACTTGCGAATACGAACCTTACCGTCGAATGCCGCATAAATCGTATCGCCTACCTGAACTTTCAGGTCGATGCCCTTGTGCATCCGACGGCGACGAGGGCCGAACTTAGAGGTGACTCGAGTCATCGTATCCAATGGGAAAACAAATGCTGAGCAATCAATAACGCAAGAATCCGGATAAGTGACCTTCATTCCACGGAACGGATCTACCCAATCGTTCGCCCAATGGGAGCCATATAACTCGTCGGCCGGGAACATCAAGTCCTCCTTTGCCTCCAACTCTTCCATCTCGTTTATCGCGGCCAATTCTTCGAGAACCAGATCTTTCTTGAAACCGACACGATCCGCCATCAACTCCGATACACGCTCGTTCATCAATTGATGGGAACCTTCGTTGGGATCATTTATCTGATTTTTCTCCTGTCCCTCGACAGTAGAAACGATTAGAATCGAACAGCAAATACTTAATAGTGTTTTTACAATCATTTGTCAGATATGTATTATTCCTTTAAAATCCGTTACGCTTTGTGTCTATTACACAGGCTAAAATGCCTCAGACCTGTCAAAGTTCGCAAATTAGATTTACCGAGCAAAATCAATTAACGAAATTTTTCCGTAATGGGAAGTTACAAGCACAACAGATATTTACTTAAATAACCATAAATCAACCGGATAAACCAAAACATGTTCTACAACATGTTAGCTTATTAAACCCCAGTTAACTTTCCTCTTGAACAAGAATCCCAGCCTTTCATTCAATATTCTATGTGTTTCGGACAATAATTCGGGATCCTCATCCAAAATGGACTGGGCCAAATCGCGGGCATATTGCAGGATCTGCCCGTCGGCGGCAAGATTGGCGATCTTCAGGTCGAGTCCTTCGCCGCTTTGGCGTGTTCCCTCCAAATCACCATGTCCCCTGAGACGCAAGTCTGCCTCTGCGATCTCGAAACCGTTATTACTGCTTACCATAATCTCCAACCGCTTGCGGGTATCACTACTCAATTTATATGAGGAGATCAAGATGCAATAAGACTGTTCAGCGCCACGGCCCACACGGCCCCGAAGCTGATGCAGTTGCGAAAGTCCGAACCGCTCGGCGCTCTCGATCACCATAACAGAGGCATTGGGCACGTTAACGCCAACCTCGATGACAGTCGTCGCCATCAGGATCTGCGCCTCACCGGAGATAAACTTCCGCATCTCCGCCTCCTTGTCGGCCGCCTTCATACGACCATGAACCATACAAACCTGATATTCGGGAAAGACCGACTTGAAGGTCTCGAAGCCTGCCTCCAGGTCCTTGTAATCAAGCTTCTCATTCCCCTCAATCAAGGGATAGACCACATAAACCTGCCGCCCTTTGCGGATCTCCTGCCGGAGAAACTCATAGAGCTCAGCCTTGCGGGTATCGTAACGATGAAGCGTCTTCACCGGCTTACGGCCCGGAGGCAACTCATCAATGACCGAAACATCCAGATCGCCATAAAGGGTCATGGCCAATGTCCGGGGAATTGGCGTGGCGGTCATCACCAAAACATGAGGCGGCACGGCGTTCTTCATCCAAAGACGGGAGCGCTGCTCGACACCAAAACGGTGTTGCTCGTCGATAATGGCCAGACCCAGAGAGGCGAACTGTACCGTCTCCTCAATCAAGGCGTGTGTTCCGATCACGATCTGTATCTCACCATTCGCGATGGCTGGCAGGATCTTGTCACGCTCCCGTTTCTTGGTCGAGCCCGTCAACAACGCCACCTTCACATCCATTCCTTTCAGGAACTCGCTGATTGTTGCGTAATGCTGGGTCGCCAGGATTTCGGTCGGTGCCATCAGGCAGGCCTGGCATCCGTTATCGAGGGCCAAAAGCATCACCAGAAGACCTACAAGTGTCTTACCACTCCCGACGTCGCCCTGCAGGAGGCGATTCATCTGTCGACCACTGCCCATATCGGCCCGCATCTCACGAACCACCCGCTTCTGGGCGTTGGTCAGCTCGAACGGCAAATGCTCATTATAAAAGGTATTGAAATAGTCGCCTACTCTTGGGAATGGGATTCCCCGCAGTTTCCGTTTCCGATTGGTAGCCGTCCGGAGCATGTTCAACTGGATATAGAAAAGCTCCTCGAACTTCAGCCGCCGACGGGCCGCCTCAAGTGTCCGGGTATTATCGGGAAAATGGATGTGGCGCATCGCCTCCGAGAGGGAAACCAGCCCCGTCTTCGCCAGCACGTCGGCCGGCAAGGTCTCCGGCAAGGTCCAATTGATTCCGCTCAGCAGGGCATATTGCAGGTTCTGGATCGCCCGCGAGTTGAGGAACGCCCGCTTCATCTTCTCCGTCGTATTATAGAAAGGCATCAGGCCGCCCGCGAGTTGCTTCGCCTGATCGACATTGTCCAGGTCCGGATGCGGGATGTTGTATTGGTGGTTGAAGGCAACCGGCTTGCCGAACACCAGGTATTCCGTGTCGACCTTATATTTGCTGGTCACGAAATTCAGTCCCTTGAACCAGACCAGGTCAATGACGCCTGTCCCATCGGTAAACTTGCCCACCAACCGCTGGCCACTGCCCACGCCGACCGTCTCGAAACGGGTAATCCGGCCACGCAACTGGATATAAGGCAGGTTGTCCGTCAGGTCGGCCACCCGATAGATGCGGCTCCGGTCCATATATTTATAAGGATAGTAATTGAGCAGGTCCCAATAGGAAACGATGCCCAACTCCCGCTCGAGAATCTCCGCCTTCTTGGGGCCGACTCCCGGCAGGTAAACCACCGCCCGTTTCTCCAGCTCAAGCATAAGGATCCGGCATTCGTTTAGCGAACAAAGCCTCAGCCACGATCAGGTCGATCGGCGTCGTGATCTTGATATTCTCCCGGTCGCCAGCGACGAGGCTCACGCCTTTATCTCTTCCAAGAGCCTCCACGACCGACGCGTCGTCGGTGAAATCGGGGGAATAGGGCTGTTGATAAGCCGCCTCCAAAAGGGCGAGGTCGAAGACTTGCGGCGTCTGGACCGCCACATACCGCTCCCGGCTGACGGGATGGCTCGCATCATTCCCATCCAGCTCACGGATCGAATCCACCAGAGGAACCACCGGCACCGCCGCACCCGTCTGGGCCGCCTTGTTGAAACAGGCCTCAATCACCTCGGGCGTCACGAAAGGACGCACCCCGTCGTGCACGCCCACCAGCACCTGCCCGTCGTGCCCCGAAATGGTGTCCGACAAACGACGAAGCCCATTGAGCACGGAATGGAAACGTGTCTCACCGCCATCGGCCACCTCATGCGGCGCCCGGCAGCCGATCTCGCGAACCAGCATCGCCCAATAATCCTGTTGCGACTTAGGCAAAACCAATACCAGCCGAGCCTTCGGATCCCAACGATGAAACGCCTCCAGCGTGTGCATCAAAACCGGCTTACCGGCCATCGGGATAAACTGTTTCGGCAGATCGCCGCCCATACGCAGGCCCTTTCCGCCCGCCACGATGATGACGCATCGCTCGCTCATAAGCCGGCCTCCTCTTTTTCCTCTTGTTGATCACGATCCATGGCCTCGAGCGCCTTACGCACGTCGGCATCCACCCGCCGCAACTTGTCGTCGCAGAACCGCAACAGGCGGGACGCCTCTTTTACCCGATCAGAAAGCAGGTCGACATCCAGGTCGCCCCGCTCAATCTCCGCCACGATCTCGCGGATCCGGCCGAGAGCCTCCTTATAGGTCATTTCTTTTTTAGCCATATGCACTGACAATTTACAATCCAGCCACAAAGACACGGATTTTTTTCAAGAGACGCGAATAACGCGGCATGAGTTTTTTATTATTTAACATTAGAACAGGAGAAAAAAAACTCTGCCCAACCACACACAAGAGGATCGGGGCAGTGCCCATTCCCGGAAGCCCAATTCCAGATCGACCGGAACGAGGCTCCCAAACCGATCAGGACGAAGCTTCCGGACTAACCGGAACGAGGCTTCCGAACGTTCCTCCCCTCATCAAGGCCGTTCCAAGGTCACCCGATGCAGGAACTGGTCCTCGTAATAATCCACCAGATAGATGACCGTGTCGCTCTCGTTGGTCGCATAGCCCGAGTAGAAGCCCCGATCCTTCGGCAGCTCATAGCGGGCGACCAGGTTGCCGTCCCAATCGTATTGCTCCAGGAAAGTCTCCCGATCCTTCTCCGTGTCATAATCCGAGGGACGATAAACGGCAAAGACATAATGGTCGTTGGCGAAACAATCGTAATAATACATCGGGTTCTCCGGCGAGGCGAGCGTCTTCAACGTCTTATCGCCAAAGCGGATGAACTTCGGGTGCCCACCGTCGAAATCGAAGAAGCCGATCCGGTCATGATAGAGGAACGGGATGGCGCATCGCCTCTTCTGGAAGCTGTAAGCGAAATTCAAATAATAAAAATAACCACGGGCGCCTTTCGTGAAATGAAGGGGAAGAAGCCCGGTGATGGTGCTGTCCCGCTGGTTAACGGCGACGATTCCCTTCCCTTCGGGCGAATCGTGTTCCGCCAGCAACAGATCCTTTCCCACAAAAAGATTAATACTAGAACCTCCTTTCGGCGCAACGCGATGCCCGCAAGGGACAAGACTTAAATCGTTCGAGAGATAATAAAGTCGTTTATCCCAGAAATTCCATACATAACAAAGCTTATCGTTCTCCTCCGTCGGGACCAGACAGATATCCTGAAAATCATCCGGCCCCTCACCAAAGGGTGCCAATTCCGCCACGACCCGATAATCCGGCAGGGAAACGACATGCAGCAGGTAAGCCCCTTGCTGTTTCTCAAGATGCTTGATGATCAAATAATCCTTTACCACTAAATGACCAATTTCCCGGTTCGTGATCTCAAGCCCCTCGATCGGGATTTGCTCGATCGAGCGGATCTTTCCCTTGGGGAAATCGGACTTGCTCATCCGGATGGTCGCCCCGTCGGGCAGATCCGGATAGTCGATGCTATCCATCTGTATAATCGGTCGGTCGACAGCGGGGTCGCCGCCTTTATTGCCGCCACATCCGGCCATCAAGAGGGCCAGGGCGAACAGGCCTAGTTGGAATCTTGTTTTCATAAGGCTAATGCTGTTTTTATGGTTTAGATTTATTTATGAAGAGGCGGGCAAGACCCGCCTCCATCATTTATTTACTCCAATCGCGGGGTGCCGGAACCGGAGCCAATGGCTTACGATCCTTGAGCTGGTTCATCACCTCCTGAATCGCACGGTCCAACTGCTGATCTTCGCCGTTCCACTCGCGGATCGGGTCATTATCGATCAGGATATCGGGATCGACGCCGTGGTTCTCAATAATCCAGTCGCCCGTCTTGGGATCGTAGCTCGTGAAGAAAGGTACCCGGATATCGGTTCCGTCCATATAAGGCAGCGAGCCGCTGATACCGATGATGCCGCCCCAAGTGCGCGTACCGATCAACTTACCCAAGCCCAAGGCACGGAATCCCCAAGGGAAGAGGTCGCCATCGGAAGCGGAATACTTATTGATCAAGCAGACCTTCGGGCCCACCAGCGTCGCGTCGGGCACGGTGTTGATCAGCGACGAGCCCCGGCGCATCGTCAACCGGTAAGGCTCGCGGGCCAACCGCTCGAGAATCATCGGTGAAACGTTACCTCCACCATTAGCACGGTCGTCCACGATCAAGCCCTCCTTATCCAGCTGCGGATAGAAATAACGTGAGAACTCGTTCAAACCATCCGGACCCATATCGGGAATATAAACATAACCGACACGGCCATTCGTAGCCTTCTCCACCTTGCGGATATTCTCCTGTACCCAATTATAATGGTAAAGCGAATACTCCTCGGCCAACGGACGGATCACCACCCGCCGGGCGCCATCAAGGCTCGGACGACTGTTGAGGGCAATCTCGGTCGCTACACCGGCCTTACCAACAAGCAACTTGTAAAGATCGTTCACGCTATTCGTAGCGACACCGTCGATCGCGACGATATAATCGCCCGCCTTAGCCTCAATACCCGGCTCCTCGAGCGGCGAGCGCAACTTCTCGCTCCAAGAGGCACCTGGCAAAATCTTCTCCAGACGGAAGAAACCGCTCTTGTCCCGAGATATCTCCGCACCCAGCAAGCCCATCGATACTCGCTTGCCCCGAGGCATCTCGCCCGGATTAACGTAAGCATGACCAACGCCCAGCTCGCCGATCAGCTCGCCGATCACGTAGTTCAAGTCGAGACGTGTCTTTACATAAGGTAACAACTGAGCATACTTCGCCTTCAGCACCATCCAGTCCTTACCGTGCATATTCTCCAGATAGAAACCGTCGCGGTAAGCACGCCAGGCCTCATCGAAGATCTGTGCCCATTCCTTCTGGTAATCAACCGGTACACGCATATCCGACAAATCAACCGGATCCTTCAGGTCTACCTTTCCTTTCGGCATATCCACCACATAAAGACGCTCCTCACGATCGGAGAAGATCGCCTTCTTATTAGCAGGATCGACCAGCATCACCGCCTCGCAAACGGTTGTTTCCTCCTGCTCCTTCAGGTCAAAGAGTTTCGTCCGTCCCTGATTATAATAATAGACCCGCTCACCATCAGAATAAAGATTGAAATAGTTGGAACCGGGCAAAGGCAGATGCACGATACGATCGCCTATACCCTCGATATCCACCTTCATCGCCGCAGGCGCGTCGCTCTTCTTAGCCTCATCCGCCTTAGCCTCGTTCATACCTTTAGCGTCCTTGTTCAGGAAAGGCGATGGCGTATCCTTCGAGAGAAGGGCCAGATAGATGCCACCCATATTGTTATAAACGTGGTTCCACTCCAGTTGGCCATACGTCGGGTTGAAGTCGCGGTCCGAGCTGAAGATCAAATATTTCCCGTCGGAACTGAATGCGGGCGAGCCGGAGTCGTACCATTTATCAGTGACAGCATGCTCTCGCTTGCCGGCGATATCATACAGGTAGACGATCGAATAATTGTTCTCCGATACTCTCGAATAGGTCAACCAATTGTTATCAGGCGAGAAGCTGACATTCCGGGCCTCGCCCAGCGGGCTCTTAGAAAGCTCGCTCACCTGCTTGGTCGCTACGTCGAGCAGGTTGATCCGGTTCTTACGGTCGGTATAAACGATCCGCTTCGAGTCGGGACTCCAAGTAATGTTACGGATATAAGTATCGTTGTTCTTGGTCGCTTGTACCGGATCGCCACCTTCAGTCGGTTGCAGATAAATCTCTGTCTCACCCGTCGCGTCGGAGATATAAGCGATCCATTTCCCATCGGGGCTCCAGACAGCATCACGATCATGAGCACCCGGTGAGCGGGTAATATTGCGAGTCACGCCTTTAGAGGCGGGCAGGTCGAACACCTCGCCACGGGCCGTTACCGCCAGGCGTTCACCGTTCGGTGAGAGGCTGGCCGCCGTAACATAATCCGCTCCGTCTTTCAACTCGGTACGGGCATAAACATTATCGGCCGCGAGCGTAACGCTCACCTTCTCTGCTTTCTTGGTAGAGGCGTCGAGCTTATAGATATAACCACCATTCTCGAAAACGATGGTATTACCGAAACAGCTCGGAAATTTCACGTCGTAATCCGTGAAGTTGGTTACTTTAGAGGTCTGGCCACTCTTCGTATTGTAAACAAAGAGGTTCATCGTCTTATCACGATCGGAAGCGAAATAGATCTCATCGCCAATCCACATCGGGAAGATATCCTGTGCCTCGTTTTTCGTGATGTTCTCGACACTCTTCTTCTCCGGGTCGTAGATCCAGACATCATCGGCCATACCTCCTTTATAATACTTCCAAGTCCGGAACTCACGCATCACCCGGTTATAGGCCAGCCGCTTCCCATCCGGCGAGTAGGAACAAAAACCACCCTCGGGCAAAGGGATCACCTCGGAGAGACCGCCCTCCTTCCCGACCGTATAGAGCTTACCGTCGAAACCATCACTGATACGATTGCGGTAAACAATCCGTGAACCATCGCGTGTCCAGGTCATCACAATATTATTCGGACCCATGCGATCGCCCAGGTCATCTCGGCTGTTCGTAGCCGTATACGTCAGGCGCAAAGGCTCGCCGCCCTCCACCGGAATTGTATAGACCTCGGTATTGCCATCGTAATCGCCCGTAAAAGCGATTGTCTTTCCATCGGGTGAGAAACGGGCGAACATCTCATAACCGGTATAGGAGGTCAACCGTTGAGCCTCGCCACCATTAATGGACACTTTATAGAGGTCGCCGGCATAAGAGAAGACGATCTCCGAACCATTCGTGGCGGGGAATCGCAATAACCGGGCCTCTTCGGCCGACAAGCAAGCGGGAACGGCCGCCGCGGCCAATAAAGAGAGTAATACGTTTTTCTTCATGATACCTTATTTTGATTATCTACAACAAATGTAGATAATTCAACGGTAAAATGAGCGCATGACGATCGGTTTCCCACAATCGAGTAGGAGGTAAACACTAATCATAGGTGTTTATCTCCTATTTTCATGT
>CHCFR05602__coassemble_104_pt1 | contig 119605 bp, 100 predicted proteins | sample CHCFR05602__metabat2_low_PE_046 | metagenome-assembled genome bin CHCFR05602 | reverse complement strand
ACAATGGTCGAGCGATACATTTTTATAGTTAATCGAGTTTATCGGACAGCAATGTTTCATTTTAAGCCCTGAAAGGGCGGCACAGAGACAATACTTTAACAATGCCTGTTATAAAGTCTTAACAATGCCCATTGTTAGACCTTTATAATGCCTATCGTCAGACATTAACAATCCAGTCGTGACCAGTTACCAATCGCTGGAGCATCCTCATAAAAACACATACGTACATATCAGCCGACACATACGTATTATAAAGCCTGGTACATACGTATGTAAAAACAGGGACATACGATTGTATGAGCTCACACGAACGTATGCGCGTGCAACGACATAAAATCCCTCACCAAACGGCAAAAAGAAAGCGTGCCAATCGCTCGACACGCTTCCTAATATATAAATCACAAATCAGGTCTTATTTCCAAGGCTCCGGCTGTACCAAATAAGGCGTACCCGTTTCTGGATCATTACCCATTGTCAATACCTGGTTATCTGGAACAGGCAACATCGTCTTAGACGCTGGCAAGTAAGAAGCGCCGGCGAACTTCGAGATGTATTGTCTCTCGTAATCCACGTATGCCTTCAACTCCGCGGCCATATAATCGCCACCCCAACGAACCAAGTCAAACCAACGCTCGCCTTCCATCGCTAACTCCAACTTACGCTCCATGCGAATAGCCTTCAAACAAGTCTCCTTATTTGAGAATGCCGCATGTGAAGAAGGATACTCAGAGATCTTATAGTTAGCAGCTGGAGTTCCATCGGCTTTCTTGATAATATTTACATCCAAAGCCGCACGGCGACGAACATCGTTCACCTGAGCCATAGCACCAGCCAAATCACCAGCTTGAGCCAAACACTCAGCATAAAGCAACTTCATATCGCGAACGCTCAAATATTGCATATTCATTGCCGAACCCGGTGCCCAACCACCATAAAGGTTCTTCATACCAGCAGCCTCTTCAGCCTGGCTATAGACATGCTTTTTCGGAATAAAGATACCACCGTTAACCGGGTTACGAACCCAATCGTTAGCTGGCTCACCCCAATCTTTATAAGGAATACCATAACGACCTACAGCGAAGTCCAAACGAGGATCAACAGGAGCGTCCGTATTCAAAGCCAAGATACCTTCCGGATCAGAGTTACGATAAGAGACAGACGGTTTCGTACGATACTCACCATTCAGATAAGGCAAACCATTCTCATCAACCTGGAATGAGTTAACCAACTCATATGACGGCTGATAGAAACCACAACATCCACCAGGACCCGAGTTATGCGGATAGTTCAAACAGAAAGCGGCATTACCGTTATTCTCAGCCGCATTTGAGAACTGAACAGCAAAAATAGACTCCTTACCATTCTCGGTCAAAGCGTTGAAGTTCTTATCCAAGTCATCCTCCAAGCCATATGCTAAACCATTAGAAGTCTTACCATTCGCCAAAAGATCCGCCAAGATAGGTTTAGCGCCCGCATAATCGCCACGATACAACAGGATTTTTGCTTTCAAAGCTTTAGCGGCCCATACATTCGCACGACCAACCTCAGCTTGAGTCTCCGGCAAATTCTCGATCGCTACATCGATAGAGGCAACAACCTTATCATAGATATCCACGTCGTTATGTACCTTCGGATCGTTCTCCGTATTGTTCTCATCTACCCAAGGGATATATGGACCAAATACGCGCATACCCTCGAAATAGGCCAAAGCTTGCAAGAATTTCAACTCACCTAAACGAGATTTACGAACATCCTCAGTTACATCCTCAGCGGCATTCAAAGTCTGGAGCGCCATATTGATACGCTTATTGATCGCATACACCCAGATCCACTTTTGCTCAATGTAACCATTCGTTGACATCGTGTTGTACAACTCGATCTCATTTACCGTAGACTGGTCACCTGGATCAGAACCTTTATTGGCATCACCTCCATAAATACCACCCCATACCCAGTTGAATGGAGAAGCTTGGTAAGGATCATAACCGTCCACATTAGAAGCAAGCAAAGCGTAAGAGCTGGTGGTCAGCAATTCCACTCCTTGCGCGTTCGCTAACGCCTCCGAAGTCAAACTACCTTGAGCGTCCTTGCTCAAGAAATCATCGCCACACGAGCTCAACGTCAACGTGCCCGCGAAAGCCAAAGCGAAAATATATTTATTCAGTTTGAAAAAGTTCATAATAGATTCCATTTAAAATTATCATTCAAAAACGACGCTACTTTACTTAGAACGCGAAGTTCACGCCAAACAAGAAACGCATGGTTGTTGGCCAACCACCCATATCAACACCTCTCTGAAGGTCACCACCGCTGGTCTTGCTAACATCCGCATTCGTATACTCCGGATCCAAGCCATCGTAACCAGTGATCGTCAAAATGTTCTCAGCCTGTACATAGAGACGCAAGTTCTGGATACCCGCTTTCGACAAAACAGTCTTCGGGAAAGTATAACCCAAAACAACATTCTTCAAACGCAAGAAGGAAGCATCCTCTACATAATATGAGCTGGAGTTCGTACCAGAGTAGGTATCACCATAATCCAAGATCGGCAATACGGCCTTACTGTTGTCAGCACCCGGTGTCCAAGACAAGTCGCGCATACGTGAAGACTTGTTACCCTCGAACAACCAGAAATCTGTAAAGTACTTATTGTTATTGAACAAGTCATTTCCGATTGTTGAATACCAGAACATCGTGAAGTCCCAGTTCTTCCAAGTAATTGTCGCGTTCAAACCGGCGATCAAATCAGGATGCGGTGAACCAATAAAATCACGATCAGCCTCACTCAATTTACCATCATTATTCACATCCTTAAACTTGAACTTACCAACCCAAGCCTTAGCGGCCTCAGCATCAGAGACTGTCTGTCCCAGAGGTGGTAATGCCATAACCTCGTCCGTATTCTCATAGAAACCATCCACTACATAACCATAGAACTCAGAGATAGCATGTCCCTTTGTCGTACGAGTTACGTTACCTGAGATACGAGTACCGCCACCCCACATTGAAGCGTCGTCAGACTCAGAGATTCTCAAGACCTCATTTTTATAGTGTGAAAGGTTCAAGTTGAAATCCCATGACCAATCGCCCTTAGAATCACGATAATTCAAATTCAAATCAACACCGGTATTCTTGATATCACCAAAGTTGATATACGGCTTACCAATCTCAGAGCTTGCCAAAGCGGAATATTGAGCGGCGATCAACATATCGGTCGTCTTCTTCCAATACCACTCCAAGCCAAAGCTGAACTTACCATTCAGGAAAGTACCATCCAAACCGACGTTCCACATCTCGGTAGCCTCCCACTTGGTATCCTCATTACCATACTTATCCAAGATAAAACCTGTTACAGCTGAGTTATTAGAGCCACTCAAGTCATAATCCGTACGTTTCGGATAAGTAGCGAACTCCATCGCGTAGTTAGCGATACGAGGCACCTCAGAGTTACCAGTCTGTCCGTAACCAACACGAAGTTTCAAATCGTCTAACCAATCACGGGTATTCTCCATAAACGACTCCTGAGAGAGACGCCAACCCAAAGAAACAGATGGGAAGACACCATAACGGTTGGATTCAGAGAAACGGGAGACACCATCCCGACGGATGATACCGGTGAACAAATATTTGTCAGCGTAAGAGTAGTCTACACGACCAAAGATACCGAACAACGCGAACTCACCCTTATAACCAGAGTTCACCAAACGTTGGTTATTGTTCTCACCCATATCCAACTCCCAAGTATTGGTGTTGTCCTCATACAGGTAATTGTAACGACGGCCGGTAATCTCACGACCTAAACCATCACGAATAGCCTCAGTACCTAACAAGACTGTCAATTTATGAACATCGTTGAATGTCTTGTTATAAGTCAACGTGTTAGTCCATACCCAGCGATAGTTATAATCTGAATGCTCCTCGAAATTGTTCTGGCCCATATCCTCAGAGAACTCCGGCGATTTTTTAGACATACGATAAGAGTAGTAATTCGTATAATCCAAACCGAAGTTTGTACGGAATGTCAAACCATCAATAATATCGGCCTCAGCCCACAAGTTACCGAATACACGGTTGTGAGCGTAATAGTTGTCCTTATTCCGGACTTGGTTCGCTACCGGGTTCTGGAAGTTACCGGTACCGGCGAATTTAGATCCGGCGAAATTACCCTTGATATCGTAAACTGGAACGTATGGAGAGGCACGATAAGTCCAAGAATAGGGGTTGGATTCAGCTCCTGTCGCATTCAAACCATTATCTTTCGTGAAAGCGTAAGTCATGTTCTCGCCAACACGCAACCAATCACGTACGTTGAATGAGGTATTCGCACGAACCTGATAACGTTGATAGTAAGAATCAACAACCGTACCATCCTGCTTGAAATAGTTCGCGCTCAGGTTGTATTGGCCCTTCTCCGTACCACCCGACAAACCGATCTGATGGTTCTGGATCATCGCCGCACGATCAATCTCATCCCACCAATCCGTATCTGAGAATGGCGCGTACGTATTGCCTGGATAGCTGTAATCACTCGGATCAATCGTTGTCAAGCCATTCGCACCGGCTTGTGTCAAATAATTCGGAATAGAAGGACGTTCGCCCGTACCAAACTGCACGTGAGAAGGATAACCACCAGCGCCTGTTAACGCGATCTGATTTGCCTTAGCATCCCACTCCAGATTCAAGCGATCCATTGAGTTCAAGACATCATACTTCTTTCCAGTCTTCTGAACGCCGACATATCCATCGTAAGTCAAGCGCGGCTGTCCGGATTTCGTACCCTTCTTGGTGGTAATCAAGATGACACCATTCGCGGCCTGCGCACCGTAGATCGCGGCTGAGGAGGCATCCTTCAAGACCTGCATACTCTCGATATCGTTCGGGTTCAATGAGCTCAAATCCTGGTTACGGGTAGAGACACCATCGATGACATACAACGGACCGTTATCGTTGACGGTATTGATACCACGGATACGGACCATAGAGGGAGAACCAGGAGAACCGGACTGACCGATATAGACACCGGCCGCCTTACCTTGCAACTGTTGCGTCGCGGAAGAACCTGAAGAGGCCAACAACTCTTTCGTATCGACAACGGCGACAGATCCGGTAATATCCTTCTTCTGCTGCGTACCATAACCGACAACGACCACCTCTTCCAAATTTTGCGTGTCTTCTTTCAACACGACTTTCACCACATCACTAGTTACCGGAATGTCTTGAGAAACATATCCGATGTAAGAAACCGACAGGATTGAGTTGGGAGCCACCTCGAGGGTAAACTTTCCGTCCATATCGGTGATCGTACCATTCGTTGTTCCTTTTACAACTACGTTCACACCCAAAAGGGGCTCCCCCTTTTGGTCAGTTACGGTACCCGTAACTGTCCGGGCTTGTTGATTCGCTGAAACACTTGCGCCAACGGTCGACGCATATGCGGAAGGTGTTACACCCGCACCTACCATCATAAAACAGAGTGCCAACCCCAGCCCACTTTTAACAAAAGCCAACTGATTGTTCATCATATCACAAAAATAGGTTAACATTAAATTAACTATGCCCCACACAGGCACAGCACAAATGTACATATTTTTTTACATTCCAAAACTTGTTTTGTTACTTTTTTTTCACTGGTCCGCCAAAACACACATGTTATGCAACATATCCCGCAATATAAATAAAATATATTTAAACGATTCAGGTTTATTTACAAAAAAATAGGCGCCTCCCAAAAGGGAGACGCCTTTCCTTATTATTATAATATTATGGAAAAGATTACAACTTGTCGTTAGAACCAAGAACGTTCAAAATCTTGTGCTTGTAAAGTTTCTCCATATTGTCGCGAGCCGGGCCCAGATACTTACGTGGGTCAAACTCAGCCGGTTTCTCAGCAAATACCTTACGGATAGCCGCAGTCATCGCCAAACGAGAGTCGGAGTCGATGTTGATCTTGCAAACGGCAGACTTAGCGGCCTTACGCAACTCCTCTTCAGGAATACCGATAGCGGCCTCCAACTTGCCACCATATTTGTTGATCGTGTCGACCTCTTCCTGAGGAACAGAAGAAGAACCGTGAAGAACGATGGGGAAGCCCGGCAATTTCTTCATGACAGCATCCAATACGTCGAATGCCAATGGAGGAGGAACCAAGCGGCCCGTAGCCGGATCAACATGGCACTGCTCCGGTTTGAACTTGTAAGCGCCATGAGAAGTACCGATAGAGATCGCCAAAGAGTCGCAACCCGTACGAGTAGCGAAATCAACAACCTCCTCCGGATCCGTATAAGTATGATGCTCCGCGCTGACCTCATCCTCAACACCGGCCAGGACACCCAGCTCACCCTCTACGGTTACGTCATATTGATGCGCATAGTCAACAACCTTCTTTGTCAAGGCGACATTCTCCTCGTAAGGCAGGTGAGAACCGTCGATCATGACAGAAGAGAAGCCCATGTCTACGCAAGACTTGCACAACTCGAAAGAATCACCGTGATCCAAGTGCAACACGATTTGCGGATGCTCGCAACCCAACTCCTTAGCGTACTCAACAGCACCCTCAGCCATGTAACGAAGCAAAGTCTGGTTCGCATAGTTACGAGCGCCCTTAGAAACCTGAAGGATCACCGGAGACTTTGTCTCAACAGCAGCCTTAATAATAGCCTGCAATTGTTCCATGTTATTGAAGTTGAAAGCGGGGATCGCGTATCCACCCTTAATGGCCTTAGCGAACATCTCTTTCGTGTTCACCAAACCTAATTCCTTGTAACTTACCATAATTTACTATGTTTATTACGTTAATGATTAAAAACTTGCACAAAGATAAAATATTAAAGCCAATATCTGTCGGTTGCGAGGCAGAAAAATGCGTAAAATAAGCGCTTTCAGAAAAAAAGATTGGATATTCTTTGTTTCTTAAAAGCAAATGTCTACCTTTGCAACCCAAAATACCGGTTACCAAATCATATTTTTTGAAGTAAAATTAAAAAAACAGACAATAAAGCAATGAAAAAAGGTATTCATCCTGAGAGTTATCGTCCTGTAGTATTCAAGGACATGTCTAACGGTGATTATTTCATCACACGTTCAACAGCAAGCACAAAAGAGACGATCGAGATCGATGGCGAGACTTATCCGTTGATCAAGGTCGAGATCTCTAACACCTCTCACCCGTTCTACACTGGTAAGTCTAAGTTAGTTGATACGGCAGGACGTGTCGATAAGTTCATGAGCCGTTACGGTAACCGTAACAAGAAATAAATTCCCCTGCTGAGGGAATCCTATTTCGCGGCTGGCGTTATATCAGATAACGCAAACGACGCGAACGAGGCGTGAGCCACACGAGTTCCGATTTCTTAATTATATTAAGGAAGGAGTTAGTGAGGTTTACGCCTTGTTTGTTTCTAATCGAGTCAACCAGCTTTTTTCAGTTTCACTGCAGTGGAATTGGATTTTCACTGCAGTGAAACTGAAAATGGACTGCGATGTATTCTCCAGATAACTCTTCCCATACCCCTTGCCTGAATGAGAGCGTTTATGTACATTCGCGAAGAACAATCCCGAATCAAAAAGCATTATGGAAAAAATTCAAGAAGATAAACTACGAATCCTGAAAGCGTTCAATATTGATGAGCCAATCACCGCGATCGAACCTTTTGGGAATGGGCATATCAACGACACGCTGAAGGTGACGAACGCCCAAGGTGAGACCAAATATGTCTTGCAAAAGATTAATCATCACATTTTCACGAATGTGGAGATGCTGCAAAATAATATCCATGTCGTCACATCTCATATCAGGGAAAAACTGGCGGCACAAGGCGTTACGGACCTCGATCGTAAAGTATTAACTTTCTTACCGACACGAGAAGGCAAAAGTTATTTCTTCGATGGCGAGAGTTATTGGCGACTCTGCCTGTTCATTCCCAGAAGCAAAAGTTACGAAGAGGTAACACCGGAACTCGCCTACGAGGCGGGCAAAGCCTTTGGCGATTTCCAATCCATGCTGGCAGACCTGCCTGAAAACGCGTTAGGAGAGACAATCCCCAACTTCCACAATATGGAGTTCAGGCTTGAGCAATTCCGGGAGGCAGTAAAAGCAAATAGCGCCGGACGACTTGACAAGATAAGCGATCTGGTCAACGAGATCGAAAGACGAGCTGAAACGATGTGTCAACAAGAACGACTCTACCGGGAAGGGAAATTGCGCAAACGGGTGAATCATTGCGATACGAAAGTCAATAATATGTTGTTTGACGCTGAAACGGACGAGGTTCTCTGCGTTATCGACCTGGATACGGTCATGCCAGGCTTTGTCCTTTCCGATATAGGAGACTTTATCCGTACGGCAGCAAACAAGGGAGCCGAAGATGATCGAGACCTGAATCGTGTCGGTTTGAACCTGGAAATCTTCCAAGCTTATACCCGGGGTTATATGGAGAAAGCCAAGTCGTTCCTGACTCCGTTGGAGATCAGTCTTCTGCCTTATGGAGGACGACTGCTAACCTATATGCAGACTGTCCGTTTCCTGACCGACTATCTTCAAGGCGATACCTATTATAAAATACATTACCCGGAGCATAACCTTGTCCGTACACGGGCTCAATTCCAGTTATTATTAAGTCTCGAGGCTCACGCTGACGAGATGGATCGTTTCATGAGCCAATGGTTATGAAGAACCGAGGTTTCACCTGGCGCAAACGGCTGCTGAGTTTCAAGTATGCGTTCCGCGGTATCTGGTTGCTCATCTCGAGCGAGCATAACGCATGGATCCATTGCTTTGCGGCTGTTTGCGTCATTCTTACCGGCCTCCTCGTAGGACTGAGCCGAGGCGAATGGTTCACGGTGATTATACTGATCGGCCTGGTCCTGTCAGCCGAGGCGGTCAACTCTGCTATCGAAGCTTTAGCCGACGTTGTCTCGCCAAACTATCATGAAGGGATCAAACGGACAAAAGACCTGGCGGCAGGAGCAGTCCTGATACTGGCTATCTGTGCCGCTATCATAGGGCTGATGATCTTCGTTCCCAAACTACTGCCCCTATTCATAAACTAACAAACTAGTTATTTCCAAATTATGAGATTCTTATGGAGCGCGCTTGCCGCGCTGATCCTGTGTTGCGCAACAATCCAGGCGCAAGAGATCGAGGTAACCGGAAGCCGTAAAGCGGTCCGTACCTCGGGTGACATCCTGATGTTCCTCACTCCAGCCGCCGGACTGGCTACGATCCTGGCCACACAAGACTGGCAAGGATTGAAACAGGCGGCCTTTACCGGTGTCACGACTGTAGGCGTCACCTATGCGCTGAAATATCTGGTCAAAAAAGAGCGGCCGGACATGAGTGATAACCATTCTTTCCCCTCAATGCATACGGCAATCTCTTTCGGTGGTGCCGCTTATATCCAGCGGCGTTATGGATGGAAATGGGGTATTCCGGCCTATGTAGTCTCGACATACGTCGGATGGAGCCGTGTCTACGGCAAGAAACACGATTGGTGGGACGTAGCGGCAGGAGCAGCTATTGGCGCGGGCAGTGCCTACATTTTTACCCGTCCATTCGCCAAGAAGCACGATTTGGCCATCAGCCCGGTCGCGGGTGATGGCCATGTCGGATTCTATGCCTCTATGCGTTTCTGAAGTTATTGGGCAACCAGCTCCAACCGGGCACCCGTCACACCATCAGCCTCCGCCTCGAAAAGGATCATTCCCTGTTTTCCGTCAGATTGGACAATAGCGGTCAACTGCCCTTGGAAAAGCGACATCCGCGGCTCATGGAACGGTTCCAAACAAGTACTATTACCATTGGCGGCAGCCCGGTAGAAGCCACGGCCACCAACCGTAAAGCGCACTTGGCGTGTCTCATCAGGACAAAGATTTCCATCCTTGTCCACAACCCGGACATTGATATAAGCCAAGTCTTTACCATCGGCCGAGATATGGGTCCGATCGGCTTTCAGCTCAATATGATGCGGCTTGCCAGCCGTATGCACCTCTTCTTCCGCTACGGCATTACCTTGCTCGTCGTAAGCGACCACCTTCAATGTTCCCGGCTCATAACGGGTATCCATCCACATCAAACGATACCGTTTCTGGCGCTCAAAATTCTTACGGGCCTCGTCCGTATCACTCTCCTCCAGCTTTACGGAAAGATCTTTCGTCCGTTTCCCCTGGCTCTTACCGTTAATAAATAACTCCGCTGAGGGATAATTCGTATAAACAAAGACAGGTGTAACCTCTCCCTCACGACCCGGCCATGTCCAATGCGGAAGAATATGCAGAGTTTTCTCTTCGGGTTTCCAATGACTACGATACAGGTAATAACGATCTTTAGGGATGCCTGCCAAATCGATAATACCGAACAGTGAGCTGTGACTCGGCCAATTCGTATAATAAGGTGTTGGCTCACCTAAATAATCAAAACCAGTCCAGACAAACTCACCCATGCAATAGGGCAAATCCTCATGCTGAATAAAATCATCCTCCGGCAAATTCGACCAGTTACAATGCTCCACGTCGTAACCTGAGCTTTGGTGATCATCATAAACCGCCATCGCCTTACGCTCAACCGGGAACTTGTAAACACCACGTGAACTGACTGTCGAGGCGGTCTCACTTCCCAGAATCAACCGTTGCGGCAATTTATTGTAATTCGTCACATAACGGAAAGGACGGTAATTGAATCCCGGAATATCCATAACAGCGGCAAAATTATTGGCCACCACCTGATCCGGCGCATCCATACCCTGTGTCACCGGACGGGTTGGATCCTCACGATGACAGATATCCTGCAACCATTTAGCGACCTTACAGCCATCCTCCTTCCATTGATTCGGGACCTCATTACCGATACACCACATCACGACACTGGGATTATTCCGGTAATGACGGATCAAATTAACCAAGTCTCGCTCTGCCCACTCATCAAAATAAAGATGATAACCATTCTTACATTTCGGCTCATTCCACTCATCGAAACTCTCGGCCATCACCAACATACCCATCTCATCACAAGCCTTCACCAATTCTGGCGCCGGCATATTATGAGAGGTACGAATGGCATTACAACCCATGTCCTTGAGCATACGGATCTGATAACGGATAGCCGCCTCATTCACCGCCGCGCCCAACGGTCCCAAATCGTGATGATTGCAGACACCCTTGAAAAGAAACTTCTCTCCATTCAGGAAAAAGCCCTTGTCCGGAACCAACTCGATAGAACGAATACCAAAAGTCGTGCGATAGGTATCGCGTAACTGATCCCTCTCAAACAAACGGGACTCCGCCGTATAAAGCGCCGGGTTATCAGGAGACCACAAAGAAGGCGAAGGCAAATTGAACTCCTGGTTCGCCCGGTTATCGTCATACTTCATCTGCGCCAATGGGGTCGCGACCTCAATCAGCTGTTGTTGGTTCGGATCGTAAAGTGCCGTACGCAAAGTATAACGAGCCGGATCCGCCCCCTCAGGCAAAGCGATCTCCGTCTCCACCTTTACTTTGGCGAAATCCTTTGTCACTTTTGGAGTCGTCACCCTCGTACCCCAAACTGGAATATGGGCGTCATCCGTAACAATCACATGAACATTCCGATAAAGGCCCGCACCAGGATACCAGCGAGAGGACTCTGGCAGGTTCTCCAACCGGACCGCCAAAGTATTCGCGGCATTCGCCCGCATACAATCGGTCACGTCAAAATAGAAGGAATTATAACCATAAGGCCAATATCCAACCTTCTTACCATTCAGATAAACCTCGGCATTACTCATCGCCCCGTCAAACAGGATCATCGCCCGCTTGCCCGGTCCGAAAGCGGGTGCCTCAAAACGGATCCGGTACCAACCGACCCCCACGAAAGGCAGCCCACCCGTCCGGCCGGCATGCTCCAAAGCCTCCTTTTGCCCATCCTGTGCGATCGCCACCTGCTGCTTATCGTTTTGGGCGCTGAATGGCCCATAAATCGCCCAATCATGCGGAACCGTCACCGACTGCCAGGCGGCATCATCATAAGAGGGATCAACGAAAGCCTCCTTTTGATCCTCCCGAGTGAAGCGCCACCCTTTCTCCAACAAAAACTCATGCCGGACCTGAGCGAAAGTTTCCGGCAAGAGGCATAATAGCCCCCATAAAACCAATAATACAAATCTTTTCATACGCTTTTCTTTTAGACCTATGTCACATAAGCCACAAAAATAAGTAATTTCGCGGCATTATAAACGCAAACGACAAATTTCACCATCATGTTGATCCAACTCGCATTCGTTTTACTGGCCATTATCATCGGTGCCCGTCTGGGCGGTATTGGCCTGGGCGTGCTCGGCGGCTTAGGCCTCGGTATCCTGACCTTCTGTTTCGATCTTCAGCCCACCTCGCCACCTGTAGATGTCATGTTGATGATCGTCGCGGTCATCGCCGCCGCCAGTTGCATGCAAGCGGCGGGCGGTTTGGACCTGATGGTCAGATGGGCCGAGAAGCTTTTACGCAAGAACCCGCAACAGATCACGATCCTGAGCCCGCTGGTGACCTACCTGTTCACTTTCATCGCCGGAACAGGGCACGTGGCTTATTCGGTGCTCCCGGTCATCGCCGAGGTCGCCACCGAGACGAAGATCCGCCCCGAGCGCCCGTTGGCGATCGCCGTGATCGCCTCGCAACAAGCCATTACCGCCAGTCCGATCTCGGCGGCGACTGTCGCCCTGCTCAGCATGCTTTCCGGTTATGGCATCTCCCTGATGGACATCATGATCGTCGCGGTACCATGCACCCTGCTGGGTGTCTTGGCCGGAGCGGTCTATTCCTTACGAGTCGGCAAGGAACTGATGGAAGATCCTGAATATTTAAGACGCTTGGCCTCACACGAGATTAGCGAGAACCATTTTGAGTCGAAAGGGGTCGATAATCATAAGAAAGCGGCCCTATCGGTCATCATCTTCATCCTGGCGACCATCGCGATCGTATTGTTCGGCTCCATTGAGTCGTTGCGCCCGGTTCTCGGGTCAGGCAATGACCAAGCCCCCATGAAGATGTCGCACATCATCGAGATCCTGATGCTCTCGGCGGCCACCTTGATCCTGCTCACGACCAAGACAGACGGCATCAAAGCAGCTCAATGCACGGTCTTCTCGGCGGGCATGCAGGCGGTCGTAGCGATCTTCGGCATCGCCTGGATGGGCGACACCTTTATCGCGGGCAACATGGCCGAGCTGACCGACTCGATCGATCAGGTGGTGACCAGCATGCCCTGGCTGTTTGGGCTCGCCCTCTTCGTCATGTCGATCCTGCTGTTCAGCCAGGCGGCTACGATCCGGGCCCTGCTCCCGTTGGGCATCGCCCTGGGCATCTCGCCCTATATGCTGATCGCCCTCTTCCCCGCGGTTAACGGCTATTTCTTCATCCCGAACTATCCGACTGTCGTGGCGGCGATTAATTTCGATCGTACCGGTACCACCCGTATCGGTAAATACATCCTGAACCACTCGTTCATGATGCCTGGATTGATCGCCACCAGCGTATCCATCCTGCTGGGGTTGCTCTTCATCCAATTCTTATGATTATCGTATTAAATTGAATAAACAATGTTGACACTCGACAAGATTTATCAAGCTTCATACGCGCTGAAACGTGTGATCCGGCGTACGGACCTGATCAGCGCACCCAATATCAACAAGGACAGCTTTATCTACCTGAAACCGGAGAACCTGCAAGTGACCGGCTCCTTCAAGGTCCGCGGCGCCTGCTTCAAGATCTCCCAACTGACAGACGATGAGAAAGCGCATGGCGTCATCGCCTGCTCGGCGGGCAACCATGCACAAGGCGTCGCGCTCTCAGCCACGGCACATGGCATCAAGTCGCTGATCTGCCTGCCCGACAACGCTCCCATCTCGAAAGTAGAAGCAACGAAAGGCTATGGCGCCGATGTCTGCCTGGTCGAGGGCGTTTATGATGACGCTTACAACCGGGCCTTGCAATTAAAAGAGGAGAAAGGCTATACCTTCATCCACCCGTTCGATGATGAGGATGTCATCGCCGGTCAAGGAACAATCGGCCTTGAGTTGTTGGAACAATTGCCCGACGTGGAGGCAGTCATCGTTCCTATCGGAGGTGGAGGCCTGATCTCAGGTGTGGCCTTCGCCATCAAGAACCTGAACCCAAGCATCAAGGTCTATGGCGTACAAGCGCAAGGAGCACCCAGCATGCTCAACTCTATCGAGCACGGCAAGCTGGAGCGTTTGGAGAAAGTGCGTACCATCGCTGATGGTATCGCCGTAAAGGAGCCGGGACTTCATACCTTCGATCTTTGCCAGAAATATGTGGATGAGATCGTAGCGGTAAGCGATGACGAGATCTCGACCGCCATCCTGACCTTGATCGAGCAACACAAACTGATCGCCGAGGGAGCCGGAGCAGTGGCCGTGGCTGCTGCCATGTTCAATAAGGTGCCCATTGCCGGGAAGAAAACGATCTGCCTGATCTCTGGTGGTAATATCGACGTGAATATCCTCTCACGGGTCATTGGCCGAGGATTGCAGAAATCCGGACGCTCTTGTTCCATGACGATCGAGCTAGTCGATAAGCCGGGCCAGTTGCAACATGTCTCACAGATCATTGCCTCGACCGGAGCCAACGTCGTCTCGGTCTATCACGAAAGGGTAAGCCATACGACCGATATCAACGGCTGTTACCTCCACCTTGAGATGGAGACCAGAAACCAGCAACAGATTAATGAGATCCGTCAGCTATTGGCCGTAGCGGGATATAAAATTGTAGAAGGGTAAATCATGCATACCAACATCATCATCCTGCAAGCCGACATCACCACGCTGGATGTCGACGCCATCGTCAACGCGGCCAACAACAGCCTGCTGGGCGGCGGCGGGGTCGACGGCGCGATCCACCGTGCCGCCGGACCGGAACTCTTGGCCAAATGCCGTGGCTTGCGCGGCTGCCCAACCGGCGAGGCCAAGATCACGAAGGGTTATCGACTGAAGGCCCGTCATGTGATTCATACCGTCGGGCCAATCTATCGCGACGGGAAACAGGGCGAGCCGGAACTGCTGGCCAGCTGCTACCGCCAGTCCCTGCGCCTGGCGAAAGAGAATGGGCTTCATTCCATTGCCTTCCCCTCCATCAGTACCGGCGTCTATGGCTATCCCATCGAGGCGGCCGCCCGGATCGCGATGGGCGAGTTGACCCGTTTCGCGGCCGCTAACCCCGAGATCCAGCTCATCATGTGCTGTTTCTCGGCTCACGACCGCCAAGTCTATGAGGCAGCCTACGAGGCGATTACTCGTCCGCGCCCCGAGCCGTGATGTGGAAACAACCCTGCTTGCGCTCGTGCTTCACGTAACAACGATCGGCCTTCTTCAGGTCGCGAAGCACCATCGCCAGCACCATTTTCAGGCGATCCTTATCGATCTCGAGCGTATCCGACTCGTCCACTTTCGTAAAGCGGGCCCAAGAGACATCAAAAGTGGTGCCATACTGGTGCGCGGAATTGGCGGACGAGTTGGTATTGCGCTTGCGCAGCTTCTTCACGTCGGCCACGGTGCGGGTCACGCTCGTTACCTTTATCTTATAGATTGAGGCGTTTCGGTTGCGCAGCGTATCCTGGAACGCCTTACCCATATCCTCGAGCAACTGGGCCGCCTCGGGTACCAAGAACGGGATGGAATGGGTCAACTCTTCCACCTCATAATAATCGTTTGTCTGGATCTCGACCATTTTCTTGGAGGCATGCTCCGCCTCCTCGCGCGAGGCGACCGGCTCGATCCCTATCGCCTTGGCCTCTTTCAGGTGTACGGGATTCAGGTCATTAAAATCGCGGTTATAACTGCCATCATACCAAATCCGTTTCAATTCGCCCCGCTTCTCCTTGCAGGCGGGAAACAACAGCACTGCCGCCATCGCGAGCAGCATCCACATAACGTTAAATCTTGTTTTCATCCTTAATCCTATTTTGGCGGACAAACTTAAAAAAATCCGGTCAGGTTTATTACATTCGCGACAATAAATTTAACGACATAAAAGAGCAAGATCATGAATTTAGGGAAATGGATCGGTGGAATCATCGGGTTTATGGCGCTCGGCCCATTGGGGGCGCTGGCGGGGATCGTACTGGGTTCCCTGTTCGACAACATATCGGATCTGAGTGACCAAACGTTTGGTAAAGAGGGGCAAGGAAACGGTCCCTACGGCCAGGCGGGCGGCTACGACACGGGGCGACGCCCCTACAACCCCTACGAGGGACAACGCGACAGCTTCCTCTTCTCGCTCCTCGTCATGGCCTCCTATATCATCAAGGCCGACGGACGGGTGATGCACAGCGAGATGGAGTTTGTCCGGCAGTTCCTGCGGAATAATTTCGGCGAGATCGCTGTCCAGCAAGGTGAGACCATCCTGCTCCGCCTCTTCGACGAACGCAAGCGAATGGAAATGAGTGACCCGAACGCCTTCCGGAGAACCATTTACGACTGCGGTCGCCAGATCGCCGCGAACCTGAGTTACGAGGAACGCCTCCAGATGCTCGCCTTTCTCGCGCAGATCGCCAAGGCCGATGGCCACGTCTGCCCCGAAGAGATCGACGCCCTGAAAGAGGTGGCACAAGCGATGGGCATGACCGCCGCCGAGGTGGAATCGCTGCTCAATCTCAAGAGCGACTCGCTGGAAGATGCCTACAAGGTTTTGGAGATCGATCCATCGGCAACCGACGATGAGGTTCGGGCCGCTTATCGCCGCATGGCCCTCAAGCACCATCCCGACAAGGTGGCCTCGCTCGGAGAGGACATCCTGAAGGCTGCCAACGAGAAATTCCAACGCATCAACGAGGCAAAAGAGCGTATCTTCAAGGCCCGCGGCATGAAATAAGCCCCTTTCATCACCCGGCACTACCCCTACGCTGAGTAGAATCTAGCTATTTTCTTGTCCGCGTACCCCTACGCCGAGCAGAATCTAACTATTTTCATCTCCGCGTACCCCTACGCCGAGCAGAATCTAACTATTTTCATCTCCGCGTACCCCTACGCCAAGCAGAATCTAACTATTTTCATCTCCGCGTACCCCTACGCCGGGCGGAAAATGATCGTTCGCGGTCCCACTGATCTTAAATCCTCCCGTTTCCTTGCCGTCAACCCTGCCGCCTTGCGAAAAATATTACTATTTTCGCGAAACAATAACAAACAAAAAGAAACAGCGACAAAAGGCGGATGATAGAAAGAATATATATCCTGGAAAACGTAGACCCGGTGATCTTCTACGGGGTGAACAACGCGAATATGCAATTGATCAAGACTTTGTTTCCCAAACTGCGCATCGTGGCGCGGGGCAACGTGATGAAGGTGATCGGCGAGGAGGAGGAATCTGAGCTCTTCCTCAAGAAAATCCGCGAGATCGAGAAATATTGCGAGGAGTTCAACACGCTGGGCGAGGACACGATCCTAGACATCGTGAAAGGCAACGCGCCGGTTGTCGCCCGACAGGAGAACCTTATCATCCACGGCATGAACGGCAAGCCGATCACCGCCCGCACGGAGAACCAGCAAAAGCTGGTGCAGGCATTCGACGAGAACGACCTGGTCTTCGCCACCGGCCCCGCCGGCTCGGGCAAGACCTTCATCGCCATCGCCCTGGCCGTACGGGCGCTCAAGAACAAGACGGCGCGCAAGATCATCCTGAGCCGCCCCGCCGTCGAGGCCGGCGAGAAGCTGGGCTTCCTGCCCGGCGAGATGAAAGACAAGCTCGACCCCTACCTGCAGCCGCTCTACGACGCCCTGCAGGACATGATCCCGGCGGCGAAGCTGAAGGAGTACATGGAGACCAACGTGATCCAGATCGCCCCGCTCGCCTTCATGCGGGGGCGGACCCTCAACGACGCCGTCATCATCCTCGACGAGGCGCAGAACACGACGACGCACCAGATCAAGATGTTCCTGACCCGCCTGGGAATGAACGCGAAGATGATCGTCACGGGCGACGTCACGCAGATCGACCTGCCGCCCACCGCCACCTCGGGCCTCGTCCAGGCGATGCGGGTGCTGAGGGAGGTCAAGGGCATCGGGCGCGTGCGGTTCGACAAGAAAGACATCGTGCGCCACAAGCTCGTGCAGCGCATCGTCGAGGCCTACGACCAGTTCGACGCCCAAGAGCGCGAGACGAGAAAGGAACGACGCGAGACATTGAATACGGAACATTCCATAAACATAAAAGAATCATGAATAAGGCATTAGTTAAGACAGACTTCAATTTCCCGAAGCAAACGAGCGTGTACCACGGAAAGGTACGCGACGTGTATAACATCAACGACGAGAAGCTGGTGATGGTCGCGACCGACCGTATCTCGGCGTTCGACGTGATCCTGCCGGAGGGCATCCCTTACAAAGGCCAGATGTTGAACCAGATCGCCGCCAAGTTCCTCGACGCGACAACCGATATCTGCCCGAACTGGAAACTGGCTACTCCGGATCCGATGGTAACGGTTGGCGTCATGTGTCAGGGCTTCCCCGTCGAGATGATCGTACGCGGTTACCTGTGCGGTAGCGCTTGGCGTGCCTACAAGAGCGGCGTCCGCGAGATCTGTGGCGTGAAGCTGCCGGAGGGCATGCGCGAGAACCAACGCTTCCCGGAGCCCATCATCACCCCGACAACCAAGGCTGAGATCGGCGAGCACGACGCGGACATCTCGAAAGAGGAGATCCTGGCGAAAGGCCTGGCAACCCCCGAGGAGTATGCCCTGCTGGAGAAATACACGTTGGCCTTGTTCAAACGTGGTACGGAGATCGCCGCTTCACGTGGCCTGATCCTGGTCGACACGAAATATGAGTTCGGTAAGCACAACGGCCAGATCTACCTGATGGACGAGATCCACACTCCCGATTCATCACGTTACTTCTATTCCGAGGGTTACGAGGAGCGTTTCGAGAAGGGCGAGCCACAGAAGCAGCTCTCGAAAGAGTTCGTTCGCGAGTGGTTGATGGAGAATGGCTTCCAGGGCAAGCCAGGACAGCAGGTACCGGAGATGACGCCGGAGATCGTCGAGGGCATCAGCAACCGTTACATCGAGCTGTATGAGCACATCACGGGCGAGACCTTCGTTAAGGGCGACACGGACAACATCCTGAGCCGTATCGAGAAGAACGTCACGGAATATCTTCAACACTAAAAGAGCGGAATACCTATGGCAAAACAGTTTGGCTCAGAGAAGATCCTCCCCTACAACGACCAGGAGCACAAAGGCGCGCAAATCGAGCGGATGTTCGACTCGATAGCGGGCACTTACGACCAACTGAACCACACCCTGTCATTCGGTATCGACAAGTATTGGCGCGGGAAAGGTATTGCCTACCTGCGCCCCTTCTCGCCTCGCCGGATTCTCGACATCGCGACCGGCACGGGCGACCTGGCCATCGCCCTGGCCCAAAAGCTCAAACCCGAACAGGTCATCGGCGCCGATCTCTCGGCCGGCATGATGGCGATCGGCAAGGAGAAAGTAGCCAAGGCGGGACTGGCGGATATCATCTCGTTCGAGCAACAGGACTGCACGGCGCTGACCTACACCGACAATACGTTCGACGCCGTGACGGCGGCCTTCGGTGTCCGCAACTTCGAGGACATCGAGCAGGGGCTCTCGGAGATGCACCGCGTGACGCGCCCCGGCGGGCAGGTCATGATCCTCGAGCTCTCCACGCCCGAGCATTTCCCCATGCGGCAGCTCTACCGCCTCTACTCGGACACGGTGATCCCCCTCGTCGGCCAGCTCTTCTCTAAGGAAAAGGTCGCTTACCACTATCTGCCGACCTCTATCAAGGTGGTTCCCCAAGGGCGTGTCATGACCGACCTGCTCGGCCGTGTCGGCTTCCGAGAAGCCCAAGCGCGCACGCTGACCTTCGGGATCTGCTCACTTTATACAGGAATAAAATCTTAAATTTATCAGTTATGCGAAAATATGGTCTGCTAGGCTATCCACTCGGCCATTCCTTCTCGAAAACCTATTTCAACCAGAAGTTCGAGGCCGAGAAAATCGACGCGGAATACGTCAATTTCGAGATCCCCAACATCAAGGAGATCAAGAACGTCCTGAGAGAGAACCCGGATCTGGGCGGTTTGAACGTCACGATCCCCTATAAGGAACAGGTTATTCCCTACCTCGACGATCTCGACGCCGACGCCCGCCAGATCGGGGCAGTCAACGTCATCAAGTTCACCAAGGGACTGTTTGGCAAGACCAAGCTCATCGGTTACAACTCCGACATCATCGGCTTCAAGCAATCCATCGAGCCGCTGCTGAAACCCACCCACCAGAAGGCGCTCATCCTCGGTACGGGCGGTGCCTCCAAAGCGGTCTACCAGGGACTGAAGCAACTGGGGGTCGGCTCCACCTTCGTCTCGCGGAAGCCCAAGGAGGGCGCCATCACCTACGAGGAGATCACCCCCAAGATCATGGCGCAATACACCGTGATCGTCAACACCACCCCGCTGGGCATGTTCCCCAACGTCAACGCCTGCCCGAACATCCCGTACGAGGAGCTGACGCCCGACCACGTGCTCTACGACCTGCTCTACAATCCCGATGAGACGCTCTTCATGAAAAAGGGCAAGGAACGGGGCGCCACCGTAAAGAACGGACTCGAGATGCTGCTCCTCCAAGCCTTCGCCGCTTGGCAGATCTGGCAGAAGTAAAGAGCTGGATACATTATTATTAACACCTTATATCCTTACTATCATGAAAAAAAGCCTCCCAATCCTTCTCATCGCCCTCCTCCTCACCGGATGTATTACCGATTTCATCCCTGAGGTAAAGGGGACGCGCGACATCCTGGTGGTCGAGGGAACCATCACCAACGGCACCTCGATCTTTCGCCTTAGCCGGAGCGTCAGTATCACGGATACCCTGAAGGGCGATCACATGATCACCGACGCGTGGCTGGGCGTGGAGCGCGACGACGGGCTCATCATACCGGCCACCAATCTCGGCCATGGCTCTTATAGCGTCGCGACAGGCGAGCTCGACCCGCAAGCGAGTTACCGCCTCCGCTTCACGATCGGCGACAAGCCATACCACTCCACCTTCCTGTCGCCCGTCGAGACCGCCGCGATCGACAGTGTCACCTATCGGAAGAAAGGGCTGGGCAAGCCATTGGAGATCCTCGTCTCCACCCAAGGGGAAAAAAAGGGGTCGCCCTACTACCGCTGGAACTACTGGGAGACCTGGGAGATCAAGGCACCTATTTTCGCCAAGCATGGCTATATCGACGGGAAACTGACCCAGTTCAGCATGCTGACCTCCCTCAATACCTATTATTGCTGGGGGCGCGACTCCTCGAAGGTCATGCTGCTGGAGACGACGGACAAGCTGTCGGAAAACCGGGTCGACCGGAAAAAGCTCTTCGAGATCCCTTGCGACGACGAGCGGATCTCCATCCTCTACCACTTGCGCGTCTCGCAAACGCAGCTCCATGAGGAGGCTTACGACTATTTCCGCGCCATGCAGGAGGCGATCGAGCGTACGGGCGACCTGTTCAGCCTGGTCATGTCGGGCGGCGAGAACGGCAACGTCTTCAACGACAACGACCCGGACGAGCTGATCATCGGCTATGTCGACGTGGCCACCACCACCTGGACAGAGCTTTTCATCCCCTACGACTTCGACCTCTACGAGCCCAAGCCGGAGTATTGCACGATCTTCGAGCAGGGCAAGGATGTGCAGGCCTGGGTAGACTACGACAAGAAGACCTTCAGCACCTTCCCCTGCGTCGATTGCCGCACGCGGCTCCATGCCTCGAAAGAACGCCCCGAGGGATGGCCGACCGATCACTATTAAGCGGGGGCTCAGCTGGGAAAGGGCGGGGAAACCTGCCCTAAAACATACCGCCCGATCGCTCCATATCAAAACATATCCCTACATTTGGACGTATTTATTAATCATATTATTAATCTTTTAAAATCATTAGAATCATGGCAGAAGACACAACTATCCTGTATGTTGACTTGTACGACAACCCATTGACCGAGAGAAAAGGAGATTACACCGGCAAGGTAGCCATCACGGGCACGCTGCGCAACGCCGACATCGCCAGCCGCATTGTCAAGAAACGCTCTGAATACAGGCAAGAGACCATCGAGAACATCCTCAAAATGGCCGACGAGGAGAAGGCCATCGGCCTGAGCGAGGGCAAGACCGTCGTCGACGGCGTCGGGCAATACCAGCCTACCGTCGGCGGCGCTTTCGAGGGCGAGAAAGCCCCCTTCAACCCTGAGATCCATCATCTCGGCGTCGCCTTCACGATGGGCAAGGATCTCCGCGAGCGGCTGGCCTCCGTCCGGGTCGAGACTCGGACGGCATCGAGCGGCATCGCGATCAACAGCGTCCGCGATGCCCTGACGGGCGAGACCGACGGCGCCATCGCGTCGGGCAGTAACCTGGTGATCAGCGGCGTAAACATCAAGATCGCAGGCGACGACCCCTCGAACGGCGTCTTCCTCACCCCTATCGCGGGCGGCGAACCGATCGCCATGCGCGCCATCACCCACAACAACCCGTCGGAACTTACCGTCCTGCTTCCCACCCTCGAGGAGGGAGAATATACGCTTAGCGTGACCACGCAGTTCTCGCAAAGCCATACCCTCAAGGAGCCACGCACATACGTCTACCCCGTGACGCTCACTGTCGGGACAGACGAAGGAGGCGGAACGCCTGGCGGAGTCTGATCACCCCTCCAACCCCGTACCGGCCGGAACGAGACTTCCGGACCGACCGGAACGGGGCTTCCGGACTGACCGGAACGAGGCTTCCGGACCGACCGGAACGAGGCTTCCGGACTGACCGGCCGACTCATCGTCCCGTCGCCTGTAAATATTCCCGTTTCTTGACCTCATACTGGGCATAAGCCTCCACATACTTGTCGCGGCTCTGCTGGAACAGGGTTTGCGCGTCGAGCAGGTCGCTCATCGTACAGGTTCCGGCAGCATAATAATCGCTCTGCATACGCAGGTTCTCCGTTGCCTGGTCGATAGAGGTCAAGGCGATATCCACCTGTTTGTAGGCGTCGTTCAGGTCGTTCCATGACTGGCGCATCCGGATCATGAGCATCTCGCTCTGGTCGTTCAGCTGGTTCTCGGCGTTCTTGACCTGCAATTTCTGTTTCTTAATGTCGTGCGATCCACCCCACCAACCGGAGAGGGGAACGGAAACAGTCGCGAATCCGACCCAAAAATCCATGCCGACATCAAGCAGGTCGTCGTAATAATAACCGCCCCCGATCGCTACGGTCGGAAGATTCTTGCCTACGGCGATCTTCTTTTGCAGGCGTGTCGCCTCCAGATTCTGGCGCAACAGGTCATACTCGCCAGTCCGGGGTAAGGCGCTCTCCGGCGGCAGGAAAAGACCTGCCGGTTCCTCGGGCAGCCGCCCCTCCATCGCGTAAGCGACATCGACACTATCCAACCCCATACCCATATATTGTGCCAGGAGCTCGCGTGAGAGAGCCAAAGCATTCTCCACGTTAAGCCGATTACTCTTGATCTCATTCTGCCGGAGCTGGACTTGCAGAAGATCATTGCGAGTCGTGACTCCCGCCTGGACAGCGGCTTCCACATCGCGGGTCAGCGTATCAAGCCGTGCCTCGACAACTTCAAGCGTGCGGAGCTTCTCCTTGAGCGTCACCACCTGCCAATAGTAATTCTCGGTCGTCAGCCGAACCTCATTCTCCGAAAGGCGATAGCGTGTGCGGCTCACCTCCTCCGACACCTTCGCCAGCTTGTTGCCATTGACAATCTGCCCGCCGGCAAAGAGCGGCAAAGTCGCCGAGACACCACCGACGACACCGTCCTTCATCATCGACATCGACATATCCGGTCCCATATTCAGTTCCATCAACCCCTTGTTGGCGATAAAGCCACCACCCGAGGCGCTCACGCTCGGGAAATAACGAGTGAAAGCGTTCTTTCGATCGTGTTCCGCCATGCGGATCTCATTCTCCGCGTTCCTCATCCGCACGTTATTGGAGAGTGCCTGTTCGAGGCACTCATCCAACGTAAACGTACGCTGGGCAGAAACTGTCGCCAGCGACAACACACCTATAGACAGTATAAAGAAGAATCTGTTTCTTATCCGTATCATTGTTATCTTACCTAATTTATCCTGTTATATTACTTACGTTATTCTCTCTCAATAGCCGCTATCTGTGCCCTTTTTCTCGTCGATCCACGGAAGATCAACCAATAGCTGACCGGCAGGACCGTCAACAGGAGCACCATTGTAATAAGTGTTCCGTAGCAGATGACCGTACCCATCGGCATCCACAAGCCACTCTTACCCAAGATCATCGGGACGACACCCATTGAGGCGGCGGCCGAAGTCAGGAAGATCGGGCGCATACGCCGGCGGGCGGACTGATAAATGGCATCACGTACACTAAGTTTCTCAGTCTTCCGCAGTTCCTCCGCATAATCAATCATGATGATTCCATTACGCACGATAATTCCCATCAAGCTGATCAATCCCAAGACACAGGTGACACTGAAATCAAGCCCATGAACCAATACGCCGGTCGCCGCACCCAAGACGCAGAGCGAGATGCTGGCGAAGATCAACAACGCGATGTTCAGCTTGTGGAAATGAACCACCAGGATAAAGAAGATGATGACCGCGGCAACAACCAAAGCACCCATAATAGGCGGCATATTCTCCTCGTTCTCCTCTACCTCGCCACCATAAGCCAACGAGATCCCATCGGGAATCGCCATCTCCTCAATCTTTCCGGCGATCGTCTCAGTCAAAGCCATCGCATTTTGCCCTCGGCCAGGATCCGCCTGGACAGTGATCGTATAGACACCATTCCGGCGAACGATCTGGCCCTCCTTCCAGCAAGGCTCCACGTTGGCTACTTGCCGGAGCGGCACGGCGTCAATACCCGCCATCACGGGAATCAACTCATCCTCCAGGTCGACACTCGAGGCCGAATCGGCTCTCATACCTCTCAAAACTACCGGCAAGTTATAATCACCTTCCCACAAGCTCGTGATAGGTAAGCCACTACCATAACGCATGGCAAGAGTCGTCTCAACCGCCAGGTTATTGACACCCAGCCGAGAAGCCTCATCCTCTTTCAAGACTACCCGTGTCGCCGCCAAAGGCTCATTATAATTGGTACGGACCATATCAAACTCAGGCATTGCTCGCAGCATAGAGACAATCTGATCCGAAACAGTCCTCAACTGACCGACATCCTCGCCACTGAACCGGATCTCGACCGGATAAACGGATTGGCTATAGCTCAATTGCTTGAAACGCACCCACGCGTCCGGGAAATAACCGGTATAACGGGGCGTATACTCGTCGAGTAACTCCTCGGTCGCCTCACTGCTCACGGTATTGACTACCAATTGGGCATAATTTGTCCCCGCGATCTGTGGCGCATAAGCCGTATGGAAACGTGGCGAGGCACAACCGTTGAACGAGGTTACCGACACGACCCTCGGATCACGCTTCAGAATATGAGCGATACTATCAGAAACCGCTACGGTCCGGTCGATCGCCGTTCCTGTCGGCAACGTAATCTCAACAGCGAATTGGTTACGGTCGGCGATTGGCATCAGCTTCTGGGGTAATCCACCCATTAAATAAGCCCCCAAAACAACCGATAAAATTCCAACAGAAACCGTTATCAAAGGATGCCGGAAACAATGATCCAACAATTTGTTGTAGAACGTTTGCGACAGGTCAAGGAACGAGAACTTCTTTTTCTCTTCCGCATTCTTCTCCCGGATCGGCTTCCGGATAAAATAGAATTGCATGAAAGGTACCAAAAGGGTGGCTACCAGCAATGAGACCCCCAGAATCAACGTAATAGACCAAGGGAAGCTCAAGACGAAATCATGAACCTTTCCGGTCATTATGAAGAGGAACGGGAAGAAGGTAATACTGATCGCCAACGTCGCCGAGAAAATGGACTTCAAGAAATGAGTCGTACTTTCGATCGAGGCATGCCAGCGGGATTGTCCCTCGCCAATCTTCTCCAGATAATTATCAATGATGACAATAGAGTTGTCTACGATCATACCCAGCGTGACGATCAACGCCGCCAGTGTAACAGTATTCAACTCAAGCCCAAACGCATTGAAAAGTCCCAACGAGATAAAGATCGTAATCGGGATGGTAGAGGCCGCTACCAAGGCAACCCTCAAAGGCAATAACAACACGACCACAATAATGACGGCTACAATGGCGATCACCAACTCCTTCAAGAAATTAATGACGCTATCATCAACCACCTTACTCTGGTCCGTGATCCGGTAGATATTCACCTCAGGCGGAATACTGCCCTTAAACTCCTCGAGCACCTGATTGACCTCCTCGCCCATCTTGACGATGTTCTGTCCCTTCTTCATCTCGACACTCAGTAAGATACACTTCTTGCCGTTATTCTCGATATAGCTGTCCGCCTTCGGGTATTCACGAACGACTCGTGCCACGTCGCCAAGACGGATATTATTACCTGAGGGATCGGTATAGACAATCTGTCGCTCAACATCATATACCGTATTCAACGACTTAGCCACATAAACCGGCTGTACGTAAGCATCATCCTTCATTTGTCCTCCCGTGGTACTGAATCCCTTGGAGAATAACGTAACCGCCAGCATCTGATCGTTCAAGCCATAACGGGCAAGCCGGTCATTATCGAGGTAAACCGAAATCTGTTCCTTCCGCATTCCACTGACACTCATCCGGCCAACGCTCTCGACCCTTCTCAAGCGGTTTCGTAGCTCTTCCATGTAATCATCCAGTTCCCGATAGGTCTTCTCCTCGCTTTCCATCGTAATCAACAGAGCCGAAGTATCCCCGAAATCATCAACCACCTGAACCGCCAGGACATTGCTTGGCAGCTCCGACTTGAACACGGAAACCCCATGCTTGAACTTACTCCAGAACTCATCCTTATTATTCAGCTCGTCCACCAACTCGACCTGAATATAGACAATACCATCCCGTGTAGTGGAAAAGGTCTTGTTCTTCTTAACCTCCTTATAAGTGAAAATATAATCCTCCAATGGTTTCGTCACCTGCTCTACCATCTCCTCGACCGTATTGCCCGGAGCGACAGCGACTACCAAACCCTGGCGGATCGTAAAATCAGGAAACTCATTCTTTCGCATATTCGGCAAGCTGTAGATACCGAAAGCAATCAAGCAACAAACGACCAAGATCACGATCTGCCGATAGTGCATGGCCCATTCTATAGCGTTACGTTTCTTATTCATAGTCCAATCATCCAAAATACTACTTTCACAAAGACAACATCACGTTCTCACAAACTTTCTGCTGCCCCTCAACAATAACCTCATCCCCCGCGTCCAAGCCGGATACGACCGTCACGCCATGCGCCGTATAATCGCCACAGGTCACGAAACGTCTTTGCGCCTTTCCACCGTTGTTCACCCAGACAAATGTCCGGTTATTCTCATCCAGCTGTACGATATAAGCAGGTAAGACAAAACTTCTTTTCTCTTCCGGACTACGCAATCCAACCTTAACGACCATACCGGGCATCAAGGACTTATCCGGATTATCGATCCGGATTTTCACGTCGTAAGAACGAGACAACGGATTGGCCACGATTCCTTTCTCGATTACGGTACCTTTAAAAGACTGATCATTCAAGGCCGGCACCTGTATCGTCGCCTCCCACGAGAGGGCGATATTCGAGATCTCCGTCTCCGGAACCGATACCTTTACTTTCAATTGATTGACCGATACCAGTCGAGCGACCGGGACACCCGGCATCACATTCAACCCACTCTCTCCCATCTTCTCGGATATCACGCCATCATACGGCGCATACAATCGGCAATCATCCAGATTTTTCCGAGCGATCTCCTCCAGAGAACGGGCTTGCTCCAACTTACTTTGGATTTCAACCCACTTGATCTCAGATAAACTACCTTTATCGTGTAACTCTTTCATCCTACGGAACGCGTCTTCCGCCTGCTCCAAAGCCGCCTTCGCCGCCGCATGACTGTTCTTCATCGTCGACGGATCGATCGTAGCGATCAGTTGTCCTTTTGTCACCCGATCCCCCAAACGAACCCGCATCTCCTGAATCGTACCCGCCACAGGGAAACTAAGCGCTGTCTCACTGGCCTCCTCCACTGTTCCAGAATACTTATCTATTCGTTGATCCTCAGAAGAATCGACCCGCATTGTTTTTACTTTCACGGAAACCTCTTGGTTATCACTAGCCGTCTCCTTTACTTGACAATTTGTCATCAATATAGGCAATGACACTAATGTTACTAAAGCAATCTTTTTCATCTCAATCTGTATTGCGTTCCTTTTATTTATTTCACGCCGCGAAGAAATGGGCTTCACGCCAAATACTGGATTTCCGTATTTCTCAAGAAATGTTCTCTTTTTCCATACACTCCTCCAATAGGAAATAATGAATAATCATCAGGAAAAATATACCACTAGCAAAAAAAGAATATTTCGTTATTTTGCGACAACAATCAAAATATGATCAGATATGGGAAAAGACATTATCACCAGAAGCATAGAGGATGAAGAGATCAAGCAATTTGCCACTTATTACGAAGGCCGTATGCTCTTTGTCGATAACCTGCAAAAGCTGGATCCTCAAACCAGCGTAAAGGTGGAGGCATTCGTAGCCGTCTTATGCCTGAAAGGGAAAGCCTCCCTTTTCGTAAACGACAAATTCCACGAGATTCACGAGAATGAACTCTTTATTTGCCACCCAAACATCATCCTGGAAAGCAGCATGATCAGCATCGATTTTGAATGCCGATGCATTTGCCTCTCTCCCGAATATGTCAAACAGTTAGCCATGATATCCTCCAATTCATGGGATGTCCATTTTTTCCTGGAAAAGACACCAATCCTACCATTGACACCTGATGATGTACGGACCTTCTGCTGGTATTATGACCTGCTAAAACTCAAATCGACCAGCAACCACCATAAACACAAAAAACAATTGATGGACGCCCTTTTCATGGCATTCCTCTACGAGTTTCACGATACGTTAGAACGGTTCTTTACGTTAAACCCACCAACCTATAAATCATCCGAGAGTCTATTCAAAGCCTTTATCGACAACATATCGGCGAGTTATCCCAAATCCCGCTCCGTATCTCACTACGCCAAACAGCTAAACGTCACGCCCAAATACCTGTCCGCCGTATGCAAACAGATATCGGGACATCCCGCCTCTTACCTAATTGACCAATGCGTCATAAAAGATATCAATTTTCTGCTTCTCCGGACAGAAAAAAGCATCAAGGAGATCACCAACGAACTTGATTTCCCGAATATCTCCTTTTTTGGGAAATATGTCAAGAAACATCTCGGTGCCTCCCCTCGCCAATTAAGGGATAAACAAAAGGAACTCTCTTAAATACAAATGTCATCAAAAGAAACTCCCAAAAGGGAGTTATTTAATTTTTTCTTCCTACATTCGTGAATTGTTTGGTTTAGGGGGCCTATCCGGTCCCCCGCAATTTATGGAGAATGGAGAGATGAAAAGACTATTATTCTTGTTAACCTTGTGTTTATTTAGTACATTACTTTATGCCGCACCAACCGACTTCCGTATCAAAGGTTATCTGGTTGACGCGAAAAACGGGGCAGCTATCGACTTCGCGGATGTGCTTTTGTTCCAACGTGACCGCACAACACCAATTGCCCAAACCATCCCCGACGGACAAGGGCAATTCCTTTTCTCGCAAGTGCCAAACGGGACTTACACGTTGATGGTGCGCCTTGTCGGATATGATATTTACGCCTCCAAACCTTTCGAGCTCAAAGAGGCATCACGTATCGACTTAGGGAAAATCAATATGACACCTCTTGAAGTGGGACTTTCGGAAGTAGAGGTCGTAGCCGACAAGCGGCAGCTCATCTATAAACTCGACAAGAAAGTGGTCGAGGCCTCTTCCAACCTCATGGGCGATGGAGGTTCCGCTGTCGACGTGCTTGAGAACACGCCATCCGTCCGGGTCGATGCCAACGGCGACATCACTTTCCGGGGCAGCTCAGGCTTCCTGGTCTATGTAGATGGCAAACCCAGTGTCTTCTCAGGCACTCAAGCGCTTGAGCAGGTTCCTGCCGGGCAGATCGAGAATATTGAGATTATCACGACTCCCTCCGCTAAGCACGATACGGAAGGCGAGGTCGGTATCATCAACATCATCACCAAAAAGCACTTTCTGAAAGGGTTGAGTGGAATGGTCAATCTCTCCGGTAGTACCTGGCTTACACGACGGGCCGATTTCCTCATCAACCAACAGAATAACCATTCCCGTTGGTTCCTGGGCGGACAATGGGCCGACAAGCTCAGTAAGAGTGAGCATGTCCTTAAAAGCACCACTTACCGTGAAGAAGGTACCTATGCGCTCGACGCCGATGGCCCACAAGAGGGTAACCGCTTCAACTATTCGTTAAAAGGAGGCTGGAGCCTGGAATTACCCATGACAACTTTCGAGATCAACGCCGAGGGTGGGCATGGTGGACGTACGCACAATGGCGACATGATCTACCGTGAGACACGGACCCTGAGCGGAAATGCTCCCGTCACGGCAGTCTATAACAACAACAATGACTTTGAGAATTCCGAGGATTTCGGACAAGGCAGTATCGCCGCCAAACACCGTTTCAATGATAAGGGACACCAGATAGCGGCATCACTCTATTTCAAGTATGGAGGCAACTCCCTGGAATATTCCTTCAACGAGTTGACCGATATGCAGGGAAAACGGGCTGATGGCATGTGTTATTACGAGGCGGAATTCCGGAATACCTGGCGAGCGAACCTGGATTATACGCTTCCTATCTCTGAGAAAAGCAAACTGGAAGCCGGCTATCAATATTACTCCTATTTCGAGGATGGCGACTATGAGATGGAATGGTGGAACCCGGAAAGCGGCGAGTTCGAGAAACAGCCGGAGGCATACAATACCTTCTTTTTCAGGGAGGCTATCAATTCCATATACGCGATCTACTCCGGCACGTGGAACCGCTTCGACGCACAGATCGGCTTACGGGGCGAACATACCATGACCAAGTTGCTCTCGTCCATTCCCGACGCGAGCCGTATCAACAAACGTTTCGAGGTTTTTCCATCGTTACACCTGGGTTATAGCCTGCCACGTGAACAGAAGATCTTACTGGCCTATTCCTACAGGACAACCCGCCCGCAACTCTGGTTCATGGAGCCGTACCTCACCTACAACGATTTCTACTCCGCCGTGATCGGTAACCCCGATATCCGTCCGGAATACATCCACTCGATGGAGATGAACTACCAGAAAGCCTTTGGCGAGAACAGCTTCTCGGCAACCCTTTTCCACCGTTTCAGGAAAGATAAGGTAGAACGCCTGAGAGTACCTTATGAAGGAGCCGTTACGCTCGACTCAATGGCGAATGTGGGCCGCGACTACTCAACCGGTCTTGAGGTTAGCCTCAACCTTCACCCGACACGCTGGTGGAACACGACCCTCAATGGTAACATCTACCATTACAAGGTAGTCAACGAATTGGCCGCCGGCGGCAAGCATGCCTCCAGCACCAACTACGATTTCCTTTGGAACAACCTCTTTACCCTAGGAAAATATACCCGCCTGCAGTTAGATGGTAGTTTTGTGGGCCCGTCCGTTACGACACAGGGCAAAAGCGACGCTTACTGGTACGCGAACGTGGCTGTCCGGCAACAACTGTTCAACCGACGCCTGACGGCGACTCTCGCCTTCAAGGATGTCTTCCGGTCGGCCCGTTATATCAACGACATCCAGACTGCCGACTTAAGCATGTACACCAAGATTCGTCCCAAATATCCTCAAATCCTGTTAACTGTCAGCTATACGTTCAACAGTTTCAAGGCGAAGCCGACGCAGGAAAAAGAGGATCGGAACGAACTCTTCGAAGGTATCAAATAAATAACAAGAACGACGTAATATAGATCATATAAATGGAACAAGCGATTCAATTAAACGAACACAACAAGCAGGAATTTCCACCCATGCATACCTGCGAGCATATTGTCAATGGGACCATGGTGAAACTTTTCGGATGTGGACGGGCCGTATCCGCCCATATCGAGCGCAAAAAGAGCAAGCTGGACTTCAATTTACCCCAATGCCCCACAGAAGAGGAGATCAAACGTATTGAGGAGACTGTCAACGAGGTGATCAACCGGCATTTGGATATTAGCGTAGAATTCATAACGCAAGAGGAGGCTCAAGGCCGCTTTGACCTGAAGCGTTTGCCGGAAGGCGCGTCGGATACGGTGCGTGTCGTCCATGTCGGCGATTACGACGAATGTCTCTGTATCGGCGCTCACGTGAAGAATACCGCTGAGATCGGTACATTCAAGATCATCAGTTACGACTATAAAGAGGGCATTTTCCGTATGCGCTTCAAATTAATCGAGAATAAATAGAAGCCCATCACGACTGGGATTATTAAAGGGCCACGACAGGCATTATTCACCCTTAACAATGGGCATCATTAAGGGGTAATAATCCCAGCTAAAATGTCCGAAGAAAACGAAATTTTCTTTCGAAGAAAAATTGAATTTCCTTCGGACAAAACGCGAATCCCCTTCGGACAAAATTTTCGGTTGACACGAATCCACAAAAAAAGGCCAAACCAGTCCCAATGCAACACATTGAGACCGGTTGGCCAACAATATAATTCCCTAAAAAACGCCTATTCGTTCATCCAGGCGTTCACGATCTCGGCCACATAAACGAAATGCAGGCCGCCATCCTTCTCATTATAGAACCGGGCACAAACCTCAGGAGCCAGGAAGGCCTCCTCGCGCAACGCCGAGCGATAGAGCGTCCGGCATTCCAACGTCAAGCGCGATTCCTCGAAATAGGGGTTCCCGTTATCCGTGAACAACGGACGCAAGCCCGTGGCCGCCACCTTGTCCACATCACGCCCCGACTTGAAGCCGCAGATGGCGTGCGCCGCCTTATGCGCCTCGCCAAGGAAAGAGAGCGTGAACTCGCCCCGGGCGTCGACAAACTCGCGGGTATAACGCTCGGGCCGGATAAAGACAAAGACCACCGGCTTGTGCCACAAATAACCGACGCCGCCCCAATTGGCGGTCATCATGTTGAACTTCTCCCGGTCGCCGGCGCTGACCAGCATCCATTCCTTACTGATAATCCCGATAAAATTATCGGTCAACTGACTTGGATCAATCGTTTTCATCTTATTCCTATTTTATTTAATCGTACTCCAACAATTCCAACAACATGGACAAGGCCGCCTCTGCCGACGAACGGATATTGCCCAACCGATCGCCTTCAAAATGGAAACAAGCGGAACGGACACGCTCCCCATGGCAAGCAGCGATCCAAACGGTCCCAACCGGTTTGGCAGGTGTTCCGCCTCCAGGCCCGGCGATACCTGACGTGGCTACAGCGCAATCACAACCCAATACACGAGTAGCGCCCTGGGCCATCTGCTCAACCACGGCCTGGCTAACTGCCCCATAACGATCCAAGGCCTCAGATGATACGCCCAAGACCTGATGCTTTACCTCATTCGTATAAGAAACGACGCCACCGACGAAATAAGCGGAACTGCCCGCCACGGAGGTCATCAAACTGGCGATCTTGCCTCCCGTACAACTCTCGGCCGTGCCCATTGTCAGCCCTTTCCGCAACAAGAGTTGTCCCAAACGAACCTCCAAAGATTCCCCGGCCTCGATATTCTTATTCTCCATAACTTTCTTTTTCAAATACGCTCATACGATCTTGATATCCAAATGAGCGAGCAAACCACTCAAACCCGCCTCGGGGAAAACGGCTTTCCTCAGCCGGCATCGCCCCGAGTTAATCACAAAATTATAAGAGGTCGAGAAATCAGCCCCTTCCAGGTTTGTCCCATCGAACAGGGTTCGCTCCAAATCGCAACGCTCGAACAAACTGCCTGACAAATCCGCCCCATCGAAAGCCGCCTCAAAAAGACGACATTCCTGAAAGCGACTCTTCCGCAGCCGGACACCCGAGAAATTGGCATAATCCATCCGTGACCTCACAAAAGAGAGATCAGAGGAAAAGGGCTTCAGGCCCGAGAAATCCGTTCCCATCAACTTACAATCCGTAAAACGAATCTCCCTCAAGGTATTCCGGAACTTGGTCATCGAAAAATTACAGGCCTGAAACTCACAACGCTCAAAAAGCGGCTCACGAAAAAGGACTTCCGAAAAATCGCATGAGACAAACCGGCAATCATAAAACTCCTCCTCACCCGTCAGCGAGGAAAAATCGACCTTCTCGAAACACCTATTCTCCGTCATGATCCCTCAATCTCCGTCCATCCATCAAATGACAACTCTCGAGAATGGTGCCGCGTCCATCGGACAGAAATCCCGATCCAAGAACTTATAATAACCGGTAATGGCCACCATTGCCGCATTATCGGTCGTAAAGGAGAATTTCGGGATATGCACCTTCCAGCCATAACGCTTAGCGTGATCCAGGAACGCGTCGCGCAAACCGGAGTTTGCCGACACACCTCCAGCCACAGCCACCTCCTTAATACCTAAGTCCTTGGCAGCCTTGCGTAATTTTGACATCAGGATATCGATCACCGTCGCCTGAAGCGAAGCGCAAAGATCCTGCTTATTCTTCTCAATGAAATCCGGATCCTCTTTCAGATGATCACGCAGCGTATAAAGGAACGAAGTCTTCAATCCGCTGAAGCTGTAATCATAACCCGGAATGTGAGGCTTGCTAAAGGCAAAAGCATGAGGATTTCCCTCATTCGCCAACCGGTTGACAACCGGTCCACCCGGATAACCCAATCCCATAACCTTAGCGCACTTATCAAAAGCCTCGCCCGCGGCATCGTCGATCGTCTGGCCGATCACCTCCATATCGTTGTAAGCTTTAACCTTGATGATCTGCGAATTGCCTCCTGAAACCAAAAGGCAGAGGAAAGGGAACTTCGGAGCATGATCATCCTCGGGACTCTCCTTGATGAAATGCGCCAACACATGCGCCTGAAGATGGAACTTCGGAGCATGATCATCCTCGGGACTCTCCTTGATGAAATGCGCCAACACATGCGCCTGAAGATGATTCACCTCGATCATCGGAATGCCCAAGGATGCGGCAAATCCCTTAGCGAATGATGTCCCGACCAACAAGGAACCCATCAATCCCGGGCCACGCGTGAAGGCGACCGCGCTTAATTCCGACTTATCAATACCTGCCCGTTTGATCGCCTCCGAGACAACCGGGATTATATTCTGCTGATGCGCTCTCGAAGCCAACTCCGGCACGACACCTCCATAAGCCTCGTGCACCGCCTGGCTCGCGATGACATTCGATAACATCACACCGTCACGAATCACCGAAGCCGATGTATCATCGCATGACGATTCGATTCCCAATATTGTAACCGTACTCATAACACTAACTCTATTTTTACGCGAATTAACGAATAATGCGGCTATATTATCGTAGTTTCGCACATAAGAATTGTTGTATCCAGTTTAAAAATTGTAGCTTCGCGTAAATATAAAGGCAAAAGATATCAAAGGACTCAAATACATAGTAGCCGTTTTATTTTCCATCTTCTGGATCTTTTACGCGCTTCCCTCCATCCTTGTCCGCATCCCGAAAGTCCAAACGGAGATGACGGAAGTGGCGACCCGTGAATTATCCAAGAAGTTGGGTGTACCCATACGGATCGGAAGTGTCGATATCGAATGGCTCAACAAAATCGTCCTGGAGGATCTCTACCTGGAGGACCAACAGGGACAGACGCTGTTTGAGGCCGATCATGTAGCCGCGGGACTCGACTTATGGCCACTATTCCAAGGACGGTTGGTATTCACGACCGCCCGCCTGTTCGGATTCACGCTCAACCTCAACAAGGCGACCGACAAGGCACCCTTGAACCTGCAATTCGTTATCGACGCTTTCGCCAGCAAAGATACGACCAAGAAAAAAAGCGATATAGACCTTCGCTTCAATACGATCCTTATTCGCCGGGGGCAATTCAACTTCCACGTGGCTGACGCCAAGACAACTCCCGACAAGTTCAACGCTAAACATACGGAAGTCAAAGATATTAACGCGACCATTTCCATCCGTGCATTGAGTAAGGACAGTATCAATGCCACAATCAAAAAGTTAAGCCTGGAGGAGAAATCGGGAATTAAATTGAGAAAACTCTCGCTCGAGATCATTGGCAATCACGACAGTGCCATGATCAACAACCTGAACTTGAAACTTCCAAAAACGGATTTCCATATCCGGCAGGCCATGATTGACTTAAGAGAGGCCAAAGAGCTGGAGGGATTGCTTAACCAATCACCAATCCATCTCGACATCGCCTCCTCGCAAATTTGTCTTCAGGACCTGTCACCCCTCGTCCCGGCTCTCCGGAACTTCACGGATACGATTGAACTATCCGCCAGCGCACGAGGAGAGATCAACAACATCAATCTGGAACATCTTTCCCTTCGCTTCGGAGATAAGGCACACATGTCGGGAACGACGATCCTAAAAAACATCGTCCATCCGGAAGAGGCCTATATCTTCGGACAGGTCAGCAAAATGTATGTCACCAGCGAAGGTATTCTCCGGCTGGCAAACAATTTCAGTGAAAAGCCCATCCACCTGCCTGACGCGGTCAACAAATTGGGAAAGATTAATTTCACAGGCGAGATTTCCGGTTTCTTTGACAATCTCGTCGCTTTTGGCAAGCTCTCATCCGCCATCGGTACCATACAGATGGATATGATCTTTGGCCAGAACAAAGAGAAAAACATCGCCGCCTTCCTGAAAGGACATGTTGCCTCCAGCAGCTTGAGCATAAAAAAACTGCTCGCTAAAGAGACGCCCCTGGGAGATCTCCGTTTCGACATTCAAGTCGACGCGAAACGCCTGATCGGCGGAAGCCTTTTCGGACAAATCGACGCCAAGCTGAAGGACTTCGACTACAATGGTTACCAATACGAGGACCTCAACTTACAAGGCAACTTCAAAAAGAACGCTTTCGACGGAACGATTGAGATCAACGACCCGAACGTCAACTTGCAGGCCCAAGGTATCTTCAAGAACCAAGGCGACAGCTCCGCCTTTAACTTCTTGGCCCGCCTGGAGCATTTCCGCCCAGACCTGCTGCGTCTCACGGATAAATACGAGTCACCCGAAATCGGTTTTGCCCTGCGGGCGGACTTTACGGGAAATCATATCGATAACATCAAAGGAAAAATATTGGTAGACAGCCTCTCGTTCAAGACCGCACCCAGCGACTTTTTCATCAACAAGATGGAAATAGCAGCGGACGGCGACACCTACGACCGGTCACTTACGATCAAAAGCGACCTCCTTAACGGTGAATTGAGCGGCAGTTATTCTTTCTCTACATTGGTTCCCAGCCTGGTCAATACCTTCAAGGAGTATGTCCCGGCCCTGATCAAAACAACCCAAAAGGAACGGGCATTCAAGGAGAACAACTTCGCTTTCCTCTTTACGCTCGAGAACACCGAACAATTATCGAAAACATTAAAGCTACCTTTCACGAATTTAAGCCCTTGTCGTCTTACGGGCCATTACAATAATATCTTCAACAAGTTCAGGCTTGAGGCATGGTTACCCAACTTCATGCTTGGGAAAAGCACATTCGACTCAGGCCAATTGAGATGCGACAATCCGACCGACCATGTAGACTTGCGCGTAAAAGCCGTTCAATATAACCAGAAAGGATTACGCAACCGATTGGAACTTAACGCGGACGCGAAAAACAACCAGGTAGCGACCACAGTCAAATGGTCGAACAACAAGAGCCAACGTTTCGGCATTGATCTTTCGGCATCGACCACCTTCTCCGAGATCACACGCGAGAAGCTTCCCTCCCTTTTGCGCACAACAGTCGAGATCAACCAAAGTCCACTCATGATCAATGATTCCCTTTGGATCATCAACCCATCGGAAATCACGATCGAGGAGGGCGTTATCGATATTAAACAGTTCAAGATCGCCAAAGACGAGCGTTACATCTTCATGGACGGACTCATTTCCGACAATCCTCTGGATTCATTACAGCTCGACCTTAACCGGATTGAATTGAGCTATATCTTCGACATATTAAATATCCCGGCGGTCAAGTTCGCGGGAGAGGCAACAGGTAAACTGTATATTAATGACCTGTTCAATAGTCGTATGCTCTATACCAACCTTGAGGTAGAGAATTTCTCGTTCAACCAGACCAAGCTGGGCAGACTCGACCTGTTCAGCGAATGGGACGATCTTCAAAAGGGAATCTCCATGCTGGGTAATATTTACAAGAACGACACGACCTGGACAGACGTCCGTGGATATATTTATCCCGTAGGACCAAACGCTGGACTTTCCTTACATTTTGACGCCAACGATATCGACCTCTCGTTCATACGCCCGTTTGTCGAAAAGGTTGTCTCCAACCTGCAAGGACAAGGATTCGGCAACGTGCACCTGTACGGGCCATTCAAAGAGCTGAATGTCGAAGGAAAAGCGCTGGTTAAGAATGGTGGTCTAGGCATAGATTTCCTGAACACCTATTATACCTTTACCGACTCTGTCTTCATGGACAAGGGATCCGTCCGCCTGAACAATACGCTCATTACAGACAAGTTCGGCAACAGCGGAAGAGTGAACCTGACTTTCAACCACAAGCATTTCAAGGATTTTGATTTCCAGGTGAACGTACAGGCCAATAACATGCTTATGTATGATGTCAACCAAAAGCAGAACAGCATGATTTACGGAACCGTATTCGGCAGTGGATCCGCCCTGATCAGGGGAAATGAGAAACTTGTCGATTTTGATATCAACGTACGGAATGAGCTCAATACCAACATCTTCCTGGACTTCCTCAAGAACAACAGCGCGACCGATTATGATTTCATCACCTTCATAGATAAGGATCATCCAAAATCGGAAAAGGATACTCTGACTCAAACCTCCGCATCAACCACCTTGGCAAATGAGACGCCAGGAGAGGCAGAGTTACGCATGAACTTCATGCTCGACATCACGCCCAATGCCCACATCGAACTGATTATGGATCCCATCGCTGGCGACCGTATCAAAGGATCAGCAAGCGGTAGTCTGCAAATCCAATATGGCAACCATTCGGATCTCAGGATGTTTGGCGACGTGAACATCGTGGAGGGAAATTACAACTTCAGCCTGCAACAGATCATCCGGAAAGACTTCTCCATTCAAGAGGGTAGTACGATCCATTTCAGGGGTGATCCTTTGAACGCGAACATGAATATTAACGCCGTTTATAATACGACGGCCAACTTAAGCGACCTGGACGAGTCGATCGCCCGGGAAAGCGCCCGGACAAGCGTTCCGGTTAATTGCCTCCTGAACTTGGAAGGTGCCTTGCGTAGTCCGGCCATCTCTTTTGATTTGGCCCTGCCAACCTCCAACGAGGAGATCGAACGGCAAGTGAAAAGTGTTGTCAGCACCGAGGATATGATGAGCCGGCAAATCGTTTACCTGTTGGTACTCGGAAAATTCTATACGCCGGATTATACGATGGCCAACCGTACGAACGAGTGGAACGCTGTCGCCTCATCGGCCATCTCAACCCAGTTATCCTCCTTGTTAAACAGCATCACGGACAAGGTACAAATTGGTACGAACATACGAGCCGGTCAAGAGGGATTCGCCGATCAAAGTACGGAATATGAGATGTTGTTGTCCAGCCAACTGCTCGACAATCGCTTATTGATCAATGGAAACTTCGGAATGCGTAACAACAGTTACATGGCCAAGAACGTGTTCGTCGGAGAGTTTGACCTGGAATACAAATTAACCAAATCGGGTGAGATCCGGTTAAAAGCCTATAATCATGCGAATGACATGTACATGTCGCTCAAGAACTCCCTGACCACACAAGGAATCGGCATCATGTACAAGAAAGATTTTACCCGTTTATCGGAGATCTTCCAGCGCCGGAAAAAACCGATCCGGTTGAACCTGGACTCTATCCGTGTCTTCTCGACACCAACGGACACCCTGCGCCAGACTCAACCGGCTGATCACTAGAAAAACAACTCAAACAATTCCCGGAGCTGTCTTTTTGCCAAATTAAAGTCTTGCTCCTCACCCAACTCCCGAGCTAAAGAGGTTACTCCCTTATCCGTAAAGCCACACGGATTGATGTATGAAAAATAGCTCAAGTCCGTATTAATATTCAAGGCAAAACCATGCATCGTCACAAAATGGCTGCTTCGTACGCCGATCGCGCAGATCTTTCTCGCACGCCCTTTCACCTGTGGATCGATCCAAACACCTGTCGCTCCTTCCAACCGCTCGCCTTTTAAACCATAAAGCGCTAAGAAACGGATCATGATCTCCTCCAAATTATAAATATATTGCCGTAGCCCCATATTCCAGCACTCCAGATCAAAGACCGGATAACCAGTAATCTGTCCCGGACCATGATAGGTAATGTCTCCACCCCGACTGACATGATAAAAAGTAATGCCTTTCTCACGCAATAAAGACTCAGGTATCAACAAATTCGACTCTTTCCCATGCTTGCCTATCGTCAAGACCGGCTCATGCTCACAAAAGAACAGATGATTTTTTTCCCCACCACCTTTCGTCTTGGAATCCACCAGCTTGTCGAACGCGGTTGTCTGCAGTTCCAGAGCATCCGCATAAGGGATCGACCCCAAATCATGAAATTGAAAACACGCCATACTATTCCTTATTATATATTACCTCACGAACCGTCCACGTACAAGACTGACCGAGGACATCGGCTCGCCATTTCTTTCTTTTCTTTCCACTTCCTTTCTTGCTGTTCACACCAGGATCATATCCCATCTTAATTTGGATCAGCTTATCCATCAAAGAAAGGATCTGTCGCTGCCGTTTAAGCATATACGCCGAAGGCTTGGCTGAATTGAAACGCCTTGGATTGGGCAATGTCGCCGCGATCAAGGCCGCCTCATTCCTGGTCAACTTATAAGCGGATTTCTTGAAATGCGCCTCCGCTACCGCCTCGGCACCAAACAGGCCACGTCCCATCTCGATCGAGTTCAGGTAAACTTCCATAATACGCTCCTTTCCCCAGATCCATTCTATCAACAGGGTAAAATAGGCCTCTATCCCTTTCCTCAAATAGCTTTTCACGGGGAAAAGGAATACATTCTTGGCTGTCTGTTGTGAGATCGTACTGGCACCACGGACCCGTTTTCCCGCTTTCGCCTCCGCACGGGCCTTCTCGATCTGCTTGAAATCAAACCCACTGTGCTCCAGGAATAGGTTATCCTCCGACGCGACCACAGCCTGTACAAGAGGTTGGGCAATCTTTTCCAACGGGACCCATTGATGACAGATCTTAACCGGCTTATCCGCCTGCCATTGCTCAACTTGCCGGACAAGCATCAAAGGTGTATAATAGACCGGGACGAACTTATAGACAACTACCGCCAATATGCTCGACAAAAAGAGGAACAACAACAAGTTCCTCACCCATACCAGACACCGCCTTATCAATCGAACTCCCATCCTTGGCTCACCGTTTTAATTCCCCTCATACTTAAAGTAACCAAAATCGGCCACCGCCTTCGAACGTGACGATCCGGATACCGCATACAATCCCAAAACAACCCCAGTAAAACCACCGGCCGTTTCCGAGCTCAAATAACGGGTATTCATCTTGCCCAGCTCATGGAACTGCCCCTCTTCAGTATAACCGAAATAATAAAAATCCATATCCGAACGAACTTCCAGTTCCACATTCTCCGCAGTACGCAAAGGCTGTACTTTCTCGATATGCGTCATCTCGCCCAACTTGTAACGCAAAACAACCGACTGTCCTCCTTTCTCTTCCTGGCGTACAAACAGATCATAATGCGAATGGAAATCCATAAAAACAGAGATACCGGCCTCATCAGCAACAGAAGCGTCACGCAAGGCAACAGCTGTCGCCGCACGCATATTAAAGTGCTCTTGACGCAAAGCCACAAACGAAGGACTCTTTCCTGCACTTAAATCCACTGAGGTCGCTTTCAAACGTAACTGTCCCGTTTTGGTAAAGGAATAATTCTCCTGAACCGGATTCTGCAAATAGATCCATTCCGGAGATAATTTCCCGGCCTCAAAAGTGATTACGGATGGGCGTTTCTCAACAGGACTCAATGGCAAAGTCGGCGTATCCATCTTCAAGGCGATCGTTCCATTGCCATTCACCACAGGCCAAGCCTCCTTATCCCAACGCACAGGGGCTAAATAGGTCTCACGTCCTAACGTATGATGTGATCCCGGCATGACACGATAAGCCAGGCAAACCAACCACCAAGAGCCATCCGCCGCCTCAACCAGATCAGCATGACCGGTTGCCTGGATCGGATTGGATTGCCCAACAACATTCGCGTGTGTCAAGATTGGATTGGCAGGATTACCAAGGTAAGGACCATCGATATAACGACTACGGGCAATCGTCACACTGTGCGCGATCTCCGTACCACCTTCTGAGATCAACAAATAATACCAACCATCCTTCTTGTATAGATGTGGTCCTTCCGGATAACGACCACCCGTTCCTTCCCATATCCGTTTGGACGGCGTGAGCTGCTTGCCACTCTTCGGATCAATCTCGCATAAGTTAATGCAATTGCCCGGATTACTTACCATATAACACTTACCATCCTCAAAATAGAGTGAGGGATCGATACCTCCCTGCTCCAACCAAACAGGCTCCGACCATTCCCCACGAGGATCGGTCGTATACACTAAGAAATTACCTTTATGGGAAACGTTGGTCGTAATCATATAATAGGTTCCCTCATGATAACGGATCGTTGGCGCATAAATGCCTCCACCCGAATTGGCTCCACTCAAATCAACCTGCGACTCTCGGGAAAGGCAATTTCCTATCTGCTCCCAATTCACCAAATCTTTACTATGAAACAAAGGAACACCTGGGAAATATTGAAAGCTGCTATTTACTAAATAATAATCGTCGCCAACCCTACACACGCTCGGATCCGGATGAAAACCGGGAATCACCGGATTTTGATAGCCTTGCGCCATTGCCCCCGAAACAAGAAGGAATAAAGCGACCACGCTAGATAAAATATTTCGCATAACCATTAAATTTAAGTATCCTGTTTACAGACCTCAAATATAACTTATTTTCATTTATGATAGAAACGACCAATAGCCCCTAACTATTTTTTTCGTATCTTCACGAACACAATTCACTCAGTAATTGTTTTTTAAACGAATCACACGGAAAATAAACATTCAATTATGGAGAATAGATTTTTAGGACTTATAGAGAAAAGCGTCAAATCGCATTGGAATCAGCCCGCTTTCTCGGATTATAAGGGAGAGACTTTCCTTTACCGGGACTTGGCGATCCAGATTGCCCAACTACATATCCTGTTCGACCAAGCCGGCATTAAGAAGGGCGACAAAATAGCGCTCGTCGGCCGTAACTCCTCACATTGGGGGATTGTCTTTTTCGGTATCCTGGCTTATGGAGCAGTCGCGGTACCTATCCTCAATGATTTCAAACCGGACAATATTCATCATATCGTGAACCATTCGGAGGCAAAAGCGGTCTTTGTAGGAGCAAATAACTGGGAAAACCTGAATGAAAGCAAGATGCCCAATGTCCGCTTCTTCATGTTGCTCGACCAGATGAGCATCCTTTTCAGCAAAAGCCGCCAAGCGGAAAAGGCTTGGGACAACATGGAGACTCTTTTCCTCAAGAAATACCCACATGGACTTACGCCCGACATGGTTCGGTTTCATATTGAGAAACCGGATGAGCTGGCAGTCCTCAACTATACCTCAGGTACGACCAGCTACTCGAAAGGGGTCATGATCCCATTCCGTAGCCTCTGGAGCAATACCCAGTTCGCTTACGACAATCTTCCATTCATTCATCCTGGTGATAATATTGTCTGCATGTTACCAATGGCTCACATGTATGGTTTGGCCTTCGAGATACTGAACTCGATCAACAAAGGATGCCATGTCCATTTCCTGACACGTACACCCAGTCCGAAAATTATCATCGAAGCCTTCAATCGCATCAAACCAACCTTAATCTTGGCTGTTCCACTGATCATCGAGAAGATCGTCAAGAACCGAGTCTTCCCAGAGTTGAACAAGCCACATATTAAGCTAGCGATGAAAATACCTTTCGCCCGCCAGATCATCCTGAAGAAAGTCGGAGAGCAACTTTCAGCGGCCTTCGGTGGCAATTTTGGAGAGATCGTGATCGGTGGAGCTGCCCTCAACAAGGAGGTAGAAACCTTCCTCAGACAAATCCGTTTCAAATATACTGTCGGTTACGGCATGACCGAATGCGGCCCGCTCATCTCATACGCCCAATGGGATGAATTCAAACCGGGATCTGTCGGAAGGGCAGTCGACCGAATGACGGTTAAAATCGACTCCAAGGATCCGGAGCACGAGGTCGGGGAAATATTGGTGAAGGGCACAAATGTCATGCTGGGTTACTACAAGAATCCAGAGGCGACAAAAGCAACTTTAATGCCCGATGGCTGGATGCGTACCGGCGATCTGGGAATCATCGCAGCCGATGGTTCCATCTACATCCGTGGCCGCTCCAAAACCATGATCCTGGGACCAAGCGGACAAAACATCTACCCGGAGGAAATTGAGGACAAACTGAACAATATGCCCTATGTGGCCGAATCGCTGGTCGTCTCGAAAAACAACCGACTGGTCGCTCTCATCTATCCCGATTGGGAGCAGGTGGACAAAACCGGTGTCGGTCACGACAAGATTGAGGCCGTCATGCGGAAAAACATCAAGACCCTGAACGAGGAGATCCCCGACTATTGCCAGGTCTCCGGGTTCAAGATCTATAACGAGGAGTTCGAGAAAACCCCGAAACGGAGTATCAAGCGTTATCTTTATTCCTCTTAATATCAGAGATTGTCAAAGCCACAAACACACATACGTACGTGTAGGCTTATACATACGTTCGTGTGAGCTTATATAAACGTTCATGAAAACCGACACGTGCGTATGTGAAAGCTTATACATACGTACCTGTCAAACCGCTTATAAAACAAGAACGCCACGGCTTATTCCCTGAATGGAACAGCCATGGCGTTCTTTACTTATTTCCAACAAGATATCCGTTCTTAACGGAAATCTTTCAGTTTTTTCTTTAACTCTTGTCGCGCGAAGAAGATCCGGCTCTTGACCGTTCCCAGGGGAACGTCCAATGCTTCCGCTATCTCATTATACTTGTACCCACTCACGAACATGGAGAAAGGCACTTTCAATTCCTCGTTCAAGCTCTCGATCGCCGAAGTGATCTCCTGGATTTGGTAAGCGCCATCAGGATTGTCGAAGCCCGAGTCATTCATGATATCCAAATTGTAGAGATCAATATCTTGATCCACTACCGTTTGTGTCCGGACGATCTTATGGTAATTATTGATGAAAATATTACGCATGATGGTCAAAACCCATCCCTTGAAATTGACATTATCGACAAATTTTTCCTGGTTGTCCAAGACCTTCAGCGTTGTATCCTGCATCAGATCTTGAGCATCATTCCTGTTCGCTGTCAAAGTGAGCGCAAAATTCATCATATTCTCTTGCAGGCTCAATAATTTTTTCTGAAATTGCAACGCGTTCATAATACTTAGTGCATTAAATTGTAAACACTCTTTTTAATTCATCCGCCAGTCCTGATAATCGCCGGCCGCAAAAGGAATTTCATTTCCTTCAAGGCCCCGCCTATCACAACTACCGGATGTCACAAAGATACGATAATATCTTCATATCGTTCACGCTTTGTGAATATTTAATAGCTTAATTTCTAAGATTATTTAGAAAGAACTAACAAAATAGAAAAGCGTTTGCCAAAAGAGGGCTTTACAAGGGAATCGTAAGTGAACATGGTTATAAATCAATAAATTATCACAGCATCAAACAAATGTTTTTTAACAGATGAAACGTTTTTACATCTTATGCCTCATACTCGCTTGTTCAAGTATCCTAACCAATAGGGTTTGGAGCGAAGAAAAGCCCCTGATCTATCAAGTTGAGATCAAAAAAGAGATCAGCAGTACGACGTGGATTTACCTGAAAAACGGGTTTCTGGAGGCCAACAAGCTGAAGGCGGCAGCACTCCTGATCGACATGAATACTTACGGAGGATTGCTCGAGGCGGCAGATTCCATGCGAACCGCCATCCTCTACAGCCCAATACCGGTTTATGTCTTCATTAATAATAATGCCGCTTCGGCCGGTGCCTTGATATCCATCGCTTGTGATGGAATCTATATGCGAGAGGGCGCAAGCATCGGCGCGGCAACCGTAGTCAACCAAACCGGCGAGGCTATGCCCGACAAATACCAATCTTATATGCGCTCTATGATCCGGGCAACAGCGGAGGCACATGGTAAGGACACGCTGGTTCAGGCAGGCGATACCGTGATCAGCTGGAAACGTGATCCCTTAATCGCAGAGGCAATGGTAGATGAAAGGGTAGCTATCCCCAACCTGATAGACAGCGGGAAGGTGCTTACCTTCACGGCGCATGAGGCCCTGAAACATGGTTATTGCGACGGTATCGCCCAAAGTACGGATGAAGTGATTACCCGCTACCTGGGTTATACGGATTACCAGACTAAAAGCTATGAGCCTGAGTGGACGGATGATTTCCGGGGATTCCTGTTGAATCCTGTCGTGCAAGGTCTTTTGATATTCATTATTATTGGAGGTATCTATTTTGAGATGCAGACACCCGGCCTGGGCTTCCCGTCGTTGGCTGCCCTTGTCGCAGCCATGCTTTATTTCGCTCCTCTTTATATTACAGGACTGGCACAAAACTGGGAGATCCTTGCCTTCATCATTGGAATAATCCTGCTCTTGCTGGAGATCTTCGTCATACCGGGCTTTGGGATCGCGGGTATTAGTGGGATCGTCTTGATCATTGGTGGATTGACCATGAGCCTCATCAACAACAGGGATCTTGATTTCGAGGGTGTCACCTCTGCTGATACCGGACGGGCTGCCCTGACCATCCTTCTCAGTCTGGGATGCAGTTTCGTTATCCTGGGCTGGCTATCGAACCGAATCGGCAGTAAGGGACCCTTACGACGTCTAGCGCTTAACACGGACTTGGGAACAGCGGTCTCCGCTCCCAAACAACCAGACTTGATCGGCGAGAACGGAACGGCCATCACCGTCATGCGTCCCTCCGGAAAGGTGCGCATAAAAGATAAAGACTATGACGGGATCTCCGAGACCGGATTCATCGAGGCCGGCACAAGTGTTCGGGTAACAAGAGTGGAAAACACCCAAATTTACGTGGAGAAAAGCTAATCGATCGCCGGACGCTCCTGGCTACGGTAGACCAACCGCTTATCACGCAAAACGTATTCCAGCATATCCATCGCCAAAAGATCGCTGATGATATTGCGGGCCGTATAATAATTGATGTGCGCCACCGAGCAAAACTGGCGAGGCGTGATGTAATCATGGGCATCCAACCACGAGAACAGCTGTTCGACCGGCTCACTCACCTTCAGCAAGACACCTTGTGAATTCCGCCTTTTCTTCCACGAGAGCACCAGGATCTCATTAGCCAGGATGTTCTCGTCGGCCACCCGGATATAGGCCATATATTTGTCATCCTTATCGGGAGCGAGATAGGGTTTGTCGGCTCCTGGCGCCACATAGACCTCAAGAACACTTTTCCCATGCAATTCCCAACGCTTGGCGGTAAACGGGACCGAAGGACGGGTGTACATCGTCGAGGCGGCCTCAATCATATAATATTCCTCCTCGCTTCTCACGCCCGAGATCGCCCCATTATCCTTCACGCCAATCAACAAGCGTCCACCATCCGTATTGGCAAAAGCGCTCAACGTCCTCGCTATCTTCTTACTGTCGCTTACCTCAAACTTAAAATCCAATTGCTGATGCTCGCCTTGACTAATCAATTCCTCAATGGGATGTAATCTCTTCATCTCTCGCGTCCGTAAAAATCGGTGGCAAAAATAAAATAAATCCCTAACTTTGGCAACATCAAACAAACATCATACCGAATTATGAAATTCATTGGCATTATACCGGCCCGCTACGCCTCTACCCGATTCCCGGGCAAGCCCCTGGCCGACATGAAAGGCAAACCCATGATCCAAAGGGTTTATGAGCAAGTGGAGGGCGTTCTCGACGCGGTCTGTGTCGCCACCGACGACGAACGGATCGCAGCGGCGGTCAAGGCTTTTGGCGGACAGGCCGTCATGACCTCCGACCAACACCGAAGCGGGACGGACCGCTGTTACGAGGCTTACCAAAAGGTGGGCGCCGGTTTCGAGGTGGTCATCAATATCCAGGGCGACGAGCCGTTTATCCACCCGGAACAGATCGAGACCCTGAAGCGTTGCTTCGATGATCCCGCCACGGAGATCGCCACATTAGTAAAACCATTCGATCCGAACGGCGATTTCGAGAGCACACTCTTTAACCCCAACTCGCCTAAAGTCGTATTCAACAAGCGAATGGAGGCGCTCTATTTCAGCCGTTCAATCATTCCTTATATTCGTGGAGAGCAATACACGGAATGGCTGAAAACACACACCTTTTACAAACACATAGGACTCTATGCCTACCGGGCAGAAACGCTCCGTGAAATCACGGCATTACCCCAATCGGAACTGGAAAAAGCCGAGAGCCTGGAGCAGCTGCGCTGGTTAGAGAACGGCTATCGGATAAAGGTTGGCATCACCCATCAGGAAACCATCGGCATCGATACGCCTGAGGATATGGCTCGGGCGATCGAGTTCATGGAAAAGCGGGGATAAAACCGGGGAATAAGCAGCCCCCTCCGAGGCTTGCGGCAGGTGTGCTCCGACCTCTGCGGCAGATGTGCTCCGAGGTCTGCCGCAAACCTTCTCTGGGGTCTGCCGCAGAGGTTATACGAGGTCTGCGGCAGGTATCGTATGAGGTCAGCCTAGGGGTCGGAGAATATCTGCCGCAAATCAAGGAAGAGGTCTACCTAGACCTCGGAGAATACCTGCCGCTAACCTCTGGGCAGGTAACCGAAAGCATCCTATGCCTACCGTATAAACGAGGAAAGCCTCATCCGGTCCCGATGGATCAGATGAGGCTTTTCCTCATTTATATAACAGCCAGATCGCCTGAGGATCATTGTATGCCACGCTCACGAAGCCGCTTTTGCCAATTCCAAGCGGAAAGCAACGTATCGGCCAAAGTCTCCTTGGCTGTCCACCCCAAGACCTTGTTCGCCTTTTCCGGATTGGCCCAAACCTGCTCGATATCGCCCTCGCGACGGCCGACGATACGATGCGGTACCTTCACGCCTGTTGCCTCCTCGAACGTATGGATCAGCTCCAATACACTGACACCACGTCCCGTTCCCAAGTTGAAAGTCTCGATCGCCTCCGCCGAACGGTTCTCCAGCATGCGGTCCATCGCGATCACGTGCGCCTTCGCCAAGTCGACGATGTTGATGTAATCGCGGATACAAGAGCCATCAGGTGTATCGTAATCATCCCCAAAGACGCTTAGCTCCTTGCGGATACCGATCGCCGTCTGGGTCAGGTAAGGGATCAGGTTCTGGGGGACGCCGTTAGGCAACTCGCCGATCTCCGCGCTCGGATGCGCACCAATCGGATTGAAGTAACGCAAGATAACGCTCTTGAAGGGCGCTCCGGCATGGATCGTGTCGCGGATGATCTCCTCGTTGATCTGCTTCGTATTGCCGTAGGGCGACATGGCGGGCTTGATCGGCGCCTCCTCCGTCACGGGGAGGTTCTGCGGGTCCGGTTGGCCATAGACCGTACAAGAAGAGGAGAAGACGATCCCCTTAACCCCAAACTCCGGCATCAGCTCCAGCAGGTTGATCAAGGTCACGATATTGTTGCGATAATATTTCAACGGCTGCTGAACCGACTCGCCCACCGCCTTGCTGGCGGCAAACAAGATAACACCCTCTACCCCAGGATTAGCCTTCAAGATCTCGCGCGTCGCCTCCTTGTCCTTCAAGTCCTGCCGGACAAACGCGGGGCGAACGCCCGTAATCTTCTCAATACCATCCAGGACCTCGATCCCCGAGTTCGACAGGTCATCGATAATCAGCACCTCATACCCCGCGTTGATCAGCTCTACGGCCGTATGCGAACCGATATATCCGGTACCACCGGCCACCAAAATCTTCTTTTTCATATTCTACACAATATATAAGGTATTAGACGATGCCCGAGAATCCCATAAACGCCATAGCCAGCAAGCCGGCCGTAATCAAGGCAATGGGTGTCCCCTTCATACCATCCGGCACATGTGTCATGGCCAGTTGCTCGCGGATGCCGGCGAAAACGACCAACGCCAAGGCGAAGCCGATACCGATGGAAATCGAGTAGACGACAGCCTCCAGCAAGTTATAGTTCTTCTGGATAACCTGGATCGCAACACCCAGCACGCAGCAGTTCGTCGTAATCAAAGGCAAGAACACGCCCAACGCCTGGTAAAGGGCAGGAGACACCTTCTTCAAGATGATCTCAATCATCTGCACCAAGGCGGCGATCACCAAGATGAACATGATCGTCTGCATGAAACCCAAACCGAAAACATCCAAGATGTATTTCTGGATCAAGAAGGTCACGATCGTCGAGATCGCCAGCACGAAGGTAACGGCGGCCCCCATTCCCGTGGCGGTCTCCACCTTCTTGGAGACACCCAAAAACGGGCATATACCCAAGAATTGCGATAATACGACATTGTTCACGAATACCGCGGCGATAAATATCAATACATATTCCATACTGTTTAAGCTTTATGCAATTTGTTGACAATAGCGATCAAATACCCCAAGACGATGAAAGCGCCGGGGGCCAGGATAAAGATCAAGGAGCCATATTCCTCGGGCATCAGCGTCAGCCCGAAGAACTTGCCGGTTCCTAACAGCTCGCGAACGGCGCCCAGCAAGGTCAGCGCTCCCGTAAAACCGATGCCGATGCCGATGCCATCGAAAGCGGAGGCAACCACCCCGTTCTTCGCCGCGAACGATTCCGCGCGGCCCAAGACGATACAGTTCACGACGATCAGCGGGATATACAGGCCCAAGCTGGCGTTCAAAGCGGGCAAATAGGCCTCCATCACCAGCTGCACCACCGTCACGAACGTAGCGATCAGCACGATATAGGCGGGTATACGCACCATATCCGGAATGATGTTCTTGCAAGCCGAGATCGCCATATTCGAGCAGATCAACACGAACATCGTCGCCAAACCCATACTCAATCCATTCATGGCGGACGAGGTCGTCGCCAACGTAGGACACATACCCAGCAGCAACACGAAGGTTGGATTCTCCGTGATGATGCCATTCATCAATATCTTAAAATTACTCATGGTTATTTCCTCCTTCATTTTCTTCATTTGACTGGCCAGCCATCTCCGCCGTCGCGCCAGAAACCGCATCCGCCGTTCCTGTGCCAGAGAACGCGCTATACGCACGGTTTACCGCGTCGAGGAACGCACGGCTCGATATTGTCGCCGCCGTAATCGCGTCAACCGTTCCTCCATCTTTCTTCACCCGCAACGGGCCTTGTGACAAGTCACTACCCAACACATTCCTGTCCGTACCCTCCAAACGGAACCAATCTTGCATTTTCGAGCCCAAGCCAGGCGTCTCGGCATGCTGCAAGACAGAATAATTAAACAATTTGCCTTCCGCGTCGAAACCGACAATCACCTTAATCTCGCCACTAAAGCCTTTCTGCGTATTGCTCTCAACCGCGGCGCCCACCAATTGGCCGCCCATCTTCGCCGGATAGATTTTCAGGGAATCGCCCTCGGAGGTAGCGGCCATGAAAGCCTCCTCGATGGGCTGGTTATCAAACTCGGGGACAACCGCCCGGATAGCATTTTGCAACGTAGCGGCTTTCGATGCCGCGATCGGCTGCTCCGTCAGCATATAAACCCCCGCCAAGATCGCTCCCGCTATCGCGCTGATGAGCGTCAGCGACAACAACATATTCGGTAACGTTGATTTGAGTCTTTCCATCCTACTTTCCCTCCCCGAAATGTTTAGGTTTAACATAAGTATTAATCAACGGCGTAAGCGCGTTCATGATCAAGATCGCGAACGACATACCTTCCGGATAGGAACCGAACAAACGGATAATGGCCGTCAACAGACCGATCCCCACGCCATAAACGAGCATACCATTCTTCGACATCGGCGAAGTGACATAATCTGTCGCCATAAAAATCGCGCCCAGCATCAAACCTCCTGAAAGAAGGTGATAAACTGGCATCGCATACTGCACGGGGTTAACCAAGTGCATGATTCCCGTGAAGACAAAGACTGTAGCCAGAATGGAAACCGGAATATGCCAAGTGATGATCTTTTTCCACAACATATAAGCGAATCCCAGCAACAAGGCCAAAGCGGAAATCTCTCCCAAACTACCATTCTTGCTACCGATCAACAAGTCCGTATACGAAGGCAATTCCTGGACACCCTGTTTCATCAAGGCCAAAACCGTCGCACCTGTCTCCGCGTCCGTATAGGTCATCGGGAAAGGCTCCAAGGCATCCACCAAAGGCCAGGTAGTCATTTGCGCCGGGAAAGAGATCAACAGGAACACACGTCCCACCAAAGCCGGGTTGAAAATGTTGTTCCCCAAGCCACCAAACGACATCTTACCGATACCGATCGCCGCCAAGGCACCGATGATCACGATCCAAAATGGCAAGTTGGATGGCAAGTTGAAAGCCAACAACACACCAGTCAGGATAGCGGAACCATCCAGGATAGTCGGTTCCTTCTTCAAAAGGAACTTCTGGATCAAATACTCGAACATCACACAAGAGACCACGGATATGAGCGTCACAATCAACGCGCCCAACCCGAAGAAATAGAGGGAAACCAACAACGCCGGGACCAGCGCGATCAGTACCCCATACATATTTTTACTGACACTGTCGCCACCGTGAATATGAGGCGAGGGAGATATATACAGGTTATTTTCCATATCTTTACTAATATTTACGACTTCCTGGCCCGGATAATAGCCATCACTTTTCCTTTACCGAAACGGATATTATCCAACAACGGACGGTTGGCCGGGCAGGTATAACTACATGACCCGCACTCGATACAATCCGTAATGTGGTTCTTCTCCGCCAATTCCCAATTCTTGAATTCCGTAGCGTTCATCAGAAGCGACGGCACCAGCCCCATCGGACAAGCGTTCACGCACTTAGCGCAACGGATACAGTTGCTCATCGGCTTGCGGACCGACTCTTCACGAGTCAACAACAAGACCCCAGAGCTGCCTTTTGTCACGGGGACATCCGCGCTGATCAAGGCCTTACCCATCATAGGGCCACCACCGATGATCTTACCCGTATTCTCGGGCAGGCCACCAGCCGCCTCGATCAAGTTCGCGATCGGCGTACCGATACGGACCAACAGGTTCGACGGTTTGGCAACAGCCTTACCAGTTACCGTGACAACCCGCTCGAACAAAGGCTTATTTTTCTGCACCGCCTCATAAATCGCATAAGCCGTACCGACATTCTGCACGATGGCTCCTGTCGAGATAGGCAACGCGCCACTCTTGACCTGACGCTTAATTACCGCATCAATCAATTGCTTCTCGCCACCTTGCGGATAACGGACCTTCAACGGCATCACCTCGATTCCCTTATAACCCGCCGCCAATTTCGACAAATGGGCTATCGCGTCCGATTTATTATTCTCCACACCAATCACCGCCTTGTTAACATTCACCGCCTTCATCAGGATCGACACGCCAACCAGGATCTGTTCGCCTTTCTCCATCATCAGGGAGTGGTCGGAAGTCAAATAAGGCTCACACTCGACAGCATTGATGATAACGATCTCCGGCTTGCTGCCAGGAGGTGGCATTAGTTTCACATGTGTCGGGAAAGTAGCGCCACCCAGACCGACAATACCCGCTTGCGCGATCTTGTCAATAATCTCTTTCGGACTTAAGGAGCACTCCTTAACCAGATCCTCGCTCCGGTCGATGCTCTCTTCCCACTCGTCTCCTTCCACATCTATATATATAGCCGGTTTCTTATAACCGCTAGCGTCTAAAACGTTATCGATCTTGTTCACCTTTCCTGATACGGAAGAGTGAATATTGGCAGAAACAAAGCCTCCAGCCTTAGCCAACAAAGTGCCCACTTTCACCAGATCCCCTTTCTTAACCAATGCCTGTGCGGGAGCACCTATGTGCTGTCCCAAAGGGATGATCACCTGCTTGGGCAAAGCAAGTGTCTCTATTTTCTTTCCGGCAGACAGTTTATTCTCAGGAGGATGAATACCTCCGATCCGAAATGTCCTTAGCATATTACGATTGATTTATGGTTTTTTAATTTGATTTCTCTGTTGATGGAGTTTCCTTTGAAGGCTCCGCCTTAGGTGCCTCGTTTACTGGAGCGGACTTCGGTGCCGCAGGAGTAGCGGGAGCCGCTTTGGGGGCAGCATCAGGAGCGGCCTCTTTTCTCGGAGGGAAATTCACCTCATGTATTGCGCCTGTCGGACATACGGCAACACACTTCCGACACATCCGGCATTTCGTGTAATCAATATAAGCCACGTTATTCTCTACGGTAATCGCTTCAAACGGGCATTCCTTCGCACATTTTCCGCAACCGATACAAGCGTTGGAACAAGCCTTGCGGGCTACAGCTCCCTTGTCTTTATTTACACAAGAGACGAAGACTCGACGTCCTTTAGGCCCTTTCTTCCTTAACTCGATAATACCTTTCGGACAAGCCTTCACGCAAGCCCCGCAAGAGGTACACTTATCCTCATCGACATGAGCAATTCCCGTCACAGGATCCACATGAATCGCATCGAACGCACAGGCCGCCTCACAATCGCCATAACCAAGACAACCAAATGTACAGCCCGTTTCACCACCATACAGATTGGAGGCAATCGCACAACTCTTCACACCATCATATTGATTATTTTTCGGACGGGCGCTACAAACGCCATTACAACGAACAACCGCTACTTTCGGCTCAGCCGAAGCAACCTCTTTTCCCAAGATAACAGCGACTTTGCTCATCACTGGCTGGCCACCGACCGGGCATAACATGCCGTCCAATGAATCCGCCTTCACACAAGCGCTGGCGAAACCCGCGCAACCCGGATAGCCACAACCACCACAATTCGCGCCCGGGAGCACGCTCTGGACCTGTCCAATACGTGGATCTTCATATACTTCAAATTTCTTTGAGGCCGCATATAGGAATATCGCACCTATCGCCCCAATCGCACCTAATGAAATAACGGCAATTAAAATCATGATACTGTATTAAGTCTTTTCAAAAAAAACACAAATTTCCGTTTAAACTTGTCGCGAAACAAATATAACACATAATAATATAATGTCAACCATCCCAAAGCGGCCAAACCGCACCACGTCTCACGCCAGTCCCCAACATTCCCTGTCACGACCATCACCACTATGATCCCGATCAGAGGCAACACGAATGCCCACCATACGGCCTTAAGCCCCACGGAGCTCCGAGCGTAAACCTCAACCATCTCATTGACGGAAAACCGCTCGCCCCGAGCTTGGACCTCAACTATTTTCTCCTTCTGCTCCGAGGCTGTGCACATCGACTTGGCATGGCATCCCGAGCACGCAGATTGCTGTGTAATCCTCACAAAAACCCTATCGCCCTCTACCTTCTCTATAATGCCCTTATGACTGATATTATTGTCCATCTTTGCAAACTCGACATTACAAAATCGAGACAAAAGTAACCATTATTTAGATACATTCTCTCGATTTACAAAGATTATTACTAAAATAATATATAAGGATCACCCAAAGGCTTAAGAACCAATTAATGGCAACTCATAACAATTCAGCAAGAAATGAATATATTTCATATTCCAATACTTTTTGGTAATTTCGCGAAAACTATCAAGAATGTAAATGTTTGGTGTTATGAATGCAAAGTGTTACGTGTTGATTCTTATTGGCTTGATGAGCTTCGCTTGCCACACTCAAACTTACGCTCAAGAGGGCACGTTGATCCCACCTATTATCTCCACGAGTGACTTCGAGAACAAACAGAGCGAACAAGATCCGGTCAATCCAGAGAACCTGATCTTAAGTGAAGAGGACTTGAGCAAAATCATCGACATCCAAAAACAATTCGAAAAACAAAACAAGACTTATAAAATTTCTGTCAATCCTAGCGAAAATCTTCTGCGATTCCTGCATAAAGACGAATTACAAATCTCAGAAGAAGCACTTTATTGGGCTCGCCTAGTAAGAGATGTCTCAACAATTATTGACGAGAACATGACTTTCAGGGATACGATGATCGTCAATCCCCTGTTCATGCCTATCCTTTTCCGGGGAGACTATCTTCCACATAATTTGGTATTCTACAATCCGGATACGCTCAAGACGACAACCCCTTACGAGCGTTTAGCTACTCCTGAGCAACTCTTCGAGGATGAGAAGCGCAACATAGAACTCGAGCGTTCGGCATATAAATATGTACAAAACAGCTTCCCGACCTATTTCCGCTACTCTATCAACGATCTGCCACAAGAGATCATAAAACCTAAGACCATCAAACGTCAGATCGACGATAAGATTTTATTCCAGGTCAAGGCAGATACCACCTTGAATAGCAATCCGGATGAGTTGCCTCGTTTTATACCGGAACGACGATATTGGACCTCTGCTTTTGAGAGCACGATCCAATTATCAGAAAGTTACGTCTCCAAAAACTGGAGTGGTGGTGGTAACAGTAACTTGAATATGCTCACACGGCAGTATGTCATGTACAACTACGAGAAAGACAAGATCAAGTTTACGAATGAGCTTGAAATTAAGCTTAACATGAATGCGATCCCCAGCCAGATCGACACGGTTCACAGTTACCTTGTGAACGACGACCTTTTCAGGATAACCAGCAACTTTGGTTTTAAGGCACGAGAAAAATGGTACTACACGTTCAACTTTGAGTTTAAGACACAACTTGTCAATAACTATGCCCCAAATAGTGAACAATTGCGAGCCGCATTCCTTGCCCCGATGTCAATAAACGTCGGTCCCGGTATGAAATACGAGTTGAACAAAAGTGACTTCAAGACCCGCCACCGCAGCGTCACGTTCAATGTCAATATGCAGCCTGTAACTTACAACTTCATGTATAGTACAAAAAGTGACGCAAACATGGATTTAGGTCGCCACAATTTCAAACTAAAAAAAGGGGAAGTGGCAGAGGGAGAGAACCCTTACGAAAATGTTCTACATCAAATAGGTTCTCGTGCAGAAACGAATTTGACATTTAATATCAACCGAAATATCAGTTGGACCTCTAAAATGATCTATTTCACTACTTATGAAATGGTTAATTGGGACTTTGAGAACACTTTCAACCTGCAAATCAGCCGCTTCTTCTCAACACGTATCAATTTACATGTGAGATATAACGACGGTGTAGCCAAATCTGAAGATTTCAAAAGCTACTTTCAGTTCAACCAATTGCTGAGTTTCGGATTTAACTACAAATGGTAAATTCACCGCGGCCCTGCCGCGATAACACCGCACTGCGACTGCAGTAAAACTGTACCGTAGTCGCGGTCTTACTGCACAGCGGTCGCAGTAGTCGATACAAAAGGATCGGGAAGCGAATGAACCAGCACGTATTCCGGTGTCACCCGATAAGCAAAACGGGAAACAGTCGCCCTTTCTGTTCGGAATTCCTGGGCCAACAACTCCCCTGATTCCTGATACTCGAAAGGTATCACACGTAAATGTTCACGAAAATCAACAGACTGCTGGCCAAGCAACTTAAACAAAGCCTCCTTGACACACCAACAAATTAACAGTTGTTCCACCTCATTAGTTGGATCAAGCATAGCCAATTCCTCCGACGAAAGAAAACGTTCACGGATCTTCCACACACGATCAGAACGATACTCAATATCAATACCTACCGGCTGCTCGCCAACAATAACAGCCGCATAATCACGTGTATGAGAAATACTAATATGAAGAGAAGAGCCAAACAAGAACGGAGCGCCATCCTGTCTATAACCAACCTGAGCCTCATAACCCAACAACCGGGCCAACAAAACCCGACTTGCCAAATGTTCCCGTCGCCTGGTCTCCGCATTCACCCGCTCAAGAAAAGGACGGTAATCTTCCCGACGGCCAAGCATAGCCAAAAGCTCGTCCGAGCATTCCGTCATTCGCCACACCCCCAGCATAGGAGAATCCGTCTTAAATATTATAGGCATACTATTTCCAATTAAAAGACTCCATCAACTCAATCACATCATGTGCCAGATAATCAACAACCGGTTTTAAAGAATCGGAGGGGACAACATGATCAAAATACAAAGCACCCCTGAAAAAATGCTGGATGCTATCGGTCAAATAAAACTGGACAGGCGAAGCTGATTGATCACCCAATAAGAAAAGTGAACCATAGACCGCCCGTTCCGGATCCTCATAATCCCGCTCAAGGACATCCCGTACATCCCGTGCCGAACGACCTACCAAAAGACGGCTCTCATCCACAAGCCCTGTAAGATTTCCTTTTCGTATAGACGAATAGCCACAATAAACCCGAGCGTTCAAGGCCGGATAAAAAAGATCCAGCCACGACAACGTATCTTCAGTTGAGAGCGAAACAGATACTTGGTCGGAAACATGAAACGAAAAAGGGAATCTCGTATCTGAATATGAAACGTAAACTGGCTCCTGAAGATCGATCCTAAGATACCCTCGCGGTTTAGGAGAATAATCCACACACGAGACCAACAAACTACCCAGTCCTATCAGAATCCAAATGGCATTACGCATCCTCATGCTCTCCCAATCTCTTATCATCCACAGCCGTGTCTCCCAGGCACGAGTAAAATTTAACTTTTTGGATACGGCGGTTATCCACCTCCAACATCTGGAAACGGTATTTCCCATACTCAATCACCTCATGCCGACGTGGAAAATCGCCCTTAATCTCCAAAAGAAGACCAGCCAAGGTTTCCACCTCTTCAGTCAACTCACCAAAGTCCGCAGGATCCACATCAGTCACCCGGAAAAAGTCTGTCAAAAGAATCTTGGCCTCAAAAATAAAACTGCCATCCGACAATCTCAAATATTGCCGCTCATCCTCATCATACTCATCAGAGATCTCACCAACGATCTCCTCCAAAATATCCTCCATAGTCACGATTCCACATGTTCCCCCAAATTCATCGACGACTACCGCCAAATGGATCTTGTTCATACGGAACTCCTCCAACAGGTCATCAATTTTCTTGGTTTCTGGGACAAAATAGGCTGGCCGGATCAAACTTTGCCAATGAAACGTATCCGGCTTGTCAATATAGGGCAACAAATCCTTAATATACAAGACACCCTTAATATTATCGACTGTACCTGAAAAAACCGGGATACGGGAATAACCACAAGAAACGACAAAAGAGATCACACTCCGAAAAGGGGTCTGAATCTCGATATCCGACAAGTCCAGCCGCGAGGTCATAATCTCGGCAGCGGTCTTATCATGAAACTTCATGATCTCAACAAGCATCTCTTTCTCCTCCGAAATCCCGGAAGTCTCCATTTCCAATGCTTTTGAGAGGCCATCCATCGACAAGCCCTCCTTTTTTTTAGCGACCCAACGACTCATCAATGACGACGATGACAACAACAAACGAGTAGCCGGCCCCAATAGCCGCTCCATCACACGCATGAAAGTGGCGAACCAACGGACGAACCCCAGCTGCTTGCCTTGCACGAGCACCTTTGGCAATGTCTCGCAAAACAACAGCATGGCAAAGGCCATTCCCGCCATAAGTAACACGATATCAAGCGCAGGCCAATCGAACAGTGCAAACCAACAATCACAAATGTACAAAACGACCAACAGCAATGCGATATTGACAATATTATTCAACAACAATATCGATGCCAGCAAACTTTCCGAACGATCCAACAACTCCTTGACAATTGCGTCATCAGCATTTTTTGCCTGCTTTATCTCCGTGAGATCTTTAGTGGGCAGGGAAAAAAAGGCGACTTCTGAAGCAGAAATCAACCCAGAGAAGAACAACAAGGCAAGAACTAAAATCAAATAGGCGACGATCTCTAAGGTAAAACCACCACCCAAGGCGTTATCCAAGCCCCATAAAAAACTATCAGTGTCCAAGTGGTATAGAATTAGTTAGACATTATTAGAACGGCAAATCATCCACCTCGTTCGCCTCAGGAAAAGCATTCCCCTGAGCGGGAGTCGGACGTTGATAAACCGTATTATTGGATGCCGCTGGCGATGGTGCGGCTGATGAGACATTATTGCCCGATTGGCTCGTATTGTCCACCGGACGTGTACCAGAATAGTAAAACTCAACCCGATCCGCATGGATTTCCGTCACATAACGTTTCACGCCAGCTTGGTCATCGTATGAACGAGTTCGAATCTTTCCCTCCACATAAACCAACGAGCCTTTCTTGACCCATTTTTCCACAAAAGGAACCAGATCACGGCGTACCACGATATTATGCCACTCTGTTCGCTCAGGCACGACCGTACCATTCGCCAAAGTATATCCTCGCTCTGAAGTCGCCAACGAGAAATTTGCGATAGCCGTTCCACTGTCAAAGTAACGGATATCCGGATCCCGTCCCACATTTCCTATCAATATGACTTTATTCAATGACATAACTTAAAAATCTTTCGTTATTTGTATCTATCGCAAAGAAAACCAAATTCGCCAACATGAACAAGTTTCCCACCATTTATCTCGTCAAATAATCATGAATCGGCTGAGGAACGGCATAATCACCCAAATCTTCGACCTTAACCTCCTGATAGGAGGAAAGCGCAGGGAGCGGTTCATCGATCTTGACCTTAACAAAGGAAAGAAACAGAAGCTGATGAGACAGTACGTGTTTCACACCAGTTTTGATTTCCAAGATCTGGGCGTTACTCTCCTCTCCCAACAAAGCACGAACCTCATCACGTTCCCTTAACCGCTCTGCCGGAATCGCTCTCTCCGCCTCTACCAAAGGGAACTCATAGAGCCCGGTCCAAATATCCCCTTGCTGACGCCTTCTTATCCATGTCTTCTCTTTACATATTATATATAGGTATAGGAAATGCCGTGTCCGTCGATTAATTTTCCCCTGCTTGACAGGATAAGAAGTCATCTCATTAGCGGCATAAGCCAAGCAAGCATCCACCAACGGACATGCCATGCAATCCGGATCACGTGGCGTACAGACTAAAGCCCCTAACTCCATGATCGCCTGGTTATGCGTTCCCGCATTGACAGGATCAAGTAAAGAGGCCGCCAATGCGGAAAACTCCTTCTTGCCTTGCCCCGTATCAATCGGCGTATTGATAGCGAACAGACGAGACAGAACCCGAAAGACATTACCATCCACCACCGGATAGGGCTTGTTCCAAGCGAAAGAGACAATCGCCGCCGCCGTATACTCCCCAATACCTTTTAAAGAAAGTACATCCTCATACCGTTCCGGGAAAGACCCCCCGAAACGATCCATCACATCAATCGCCGCCATTCTCATATTACGAGCCCGGCTATAATAACCCAAACCTTGCCAATATCTCAACACCTCGTCCTCATCCGCAGCGGCCAAACTGGCCACATCCGGAAACTGCCGGACAAACCGGTTATAATAATCCAATCCTTGCGCTACTTGCGTCTGCTGCAATATCACTTCAGAGACCCAAATCAAATAGGGCGAGCAAGTCGATCGCCAGGGCAAATCCCGCTTATGGCTATCATACCATTCGCATAGCTTCCTGCTTATATCAAAATTCTCCATATCCATCCGGCAAACATACATATAATTATTTTATTTGCCCGCAAAACGAATGGGATCATCCGGCCAAATCAATATTAAATCTTAATTTTCAATATATTAAGCAACAACCTATTTGATTCTAAATTTATGATATCCAATAACGAGACAATCTTTTTATCAAAATTTGCCGATCAATTCCTTTTTCACTTAAGGAAAAAGCTATATATTTGCATTCCAAAAATTTAAAAGGTTCAAATCAATTAATTATTTATAGACATGACTAAAGCAGATATCGTTAGCGAGATTTCAAAAAGTACGGGTATTGATAAATCAACCGTACTTACAAGCGTTGAATCTTTCATGGAGATCGTAAAAGGCTCGTTGGCTAAAGGCGAGAATGTTTACTTGAGAGGTTTCGGAAGTTTCGTTATTAAGAAAAGAGCACAAAAAACAGCTCGTAATATTTCCAAGAATACGACAATCATCATTCCGGAGCACAACATTCCATCTTTCAAGCCTGCTAAAACTTTCTTGAACGACGTGAAATAATATATCATTAATTAGTTTAATTTTTAAATTTTACAGCAATGCCTAGCGGAAAGAAAAGAAAAAGACATAAAATGTCTACGCACAAACGCAAAAAAAGACTGAAAAAGAATAGACATAAGAAGAAATAAGCCTATTCACAGTAAATGATCTTTGAAGAACAAACTTAGAACCAGACTTTTAAGTTTGTTCTTCGCGTTATCTAAAGTCTGAAATAATTCTTTTTATAGTGGTTAGTGAGTTAGTAGTAGATGTAAAGCCAGAAGAGGTAACTATCGCCGTCTTGGAAGATAAGAACCTTGTAGAGCTCCAAAAAGAGGCTCGCAACATATCTTTCGCTGTTGGCGATATTTATTTAGGTAAGGTTAAGAAGTTGATGCCTGGCTTGAACGCTGCGTTCATTGATATAGGTTATAAAAAGGATGCCTTTCTCCACTACCAAGATTTAGGTCCCAATTTCAACAGCCAACAGAAATTCCTGAAACGGCTGATCAGCGATCCCAAAAAGGCGCAACCCCTAAGCAAGACAACCATTCTTCCAGAAATTGAGAAAAACGGAAGTATCAGTGATGTCCTTAAAGCAGGACAAGAGGTATTGGTGCAAATCGCCAAGGAGCCCATTTCCACAAAAGGACCACGACTGACCTCCGAATTATCTTTTGCGGGAAGATATATTGTTTTGATCCCGTTTGCCGATAAAGTTTCCGTATCCACAAAAATCAAATCGAATGAGGAACGGACTCGCCTGCGGCAACTTATCCAAAGTATCAAGCCCAAAAATTTTGGAGTTATTGTCCGGACATCCTCTGAAGGAAAACGTGTCGCAGAGCTTGATCATGAGCTGAAGACTTTGGTCAAACGTTGGGAAGACAACATCGTAAAAGTTCCCAAACTAAACGTTCCTTCGATTGTTTACGAGGAGACCGCACGCACGGTAGCTCTTTTACGGGACATTTTTAATCCCTCTTTCCAAAACATTTATGTCAATGACAAAGAGGTTTATAATAATGTCCGCGACTATGTTAGCCTCATTGCGCCAGGAAGAGAAGAGATCGTCCACCAGTATACAGGCGGTCTACCCATTTTCGACAATTTCGCAATCACCAAACAGATTAAATCACTGTTTGGCAGGACCGTAACCTATAAAAGTGGAGCCTATTTAATCATTGAACACACGGAAGCGATGCACGTCATCGATGTCAACAGCGGTAACCGCTCGAAAAACAGCGACGACCAGGAGAAAACCGCTATTGATGTCAACACTGCCGCCGCCGACGAGATCGCCCGCCAATTAAGGCTACGAGATATGGGCGGCATCATTGTCATCGATTTCATAGATATGGCCGAAGCCGCCAATCGCCAGAAATTATTCGAGCACATGAACAAGGCGATGGCAAACGATCGAGCCAAACACAATATCTTACCTTTAAGTAAGTTTGGATTGATGCAAATTACCCGTCAACGGGTACGTCCAGCAATGGATGTCGACACATCGGAAACCTGTCCGACCTGTTTTGGATCCGGACAAACAAGGCCATCCATTCTGTTTACGGATAGTCTTGAGGAAAAAATTGACAGCCTCGTTAACAAGCATCACGTGAAGAAGTTCACGTTGCATGTTCATCCATACGTGGCAGCTTATATTAACAAGGGCTTCCTGCCTTTAAGCATGAAATGGAAGATGAGATATTCACATCACATCAAGGTGATCCCTAACCAAAGTCTCGCTTTCCTGGAATACAAATTTTTCGATGACGACAAAAACGAGCTGGACATGAAAGAGGAAAAAGAGATCGTGAACTCAGGAAAATCCGGTTCGAAAAAATAAAAATCATCTCTTATATCCTTATTCTATAATAACTTGTCGAAACTCATGGTCCTCTGATCGACCTAGGTTTCGACAAGTTTTTTATTTTACTAGAGTTTTGTCACCTCATCACCTCAAAAATCACGCCAAAATGACATTTCAACTGCCAATTGTTTTTTCAAAAACCCATCGGAAATATTTGGCACGCCCTTTGTATAAATACTAGCGAATCGCTTAAATCAGCGACAAGGTTGAGGCGGCGATCCAATAAAACAACATTGAATAATAACAATAAAACAATTTATATTATGGGAAAGATTATAGGAATCGACTTAGGAACAACAAACTCTTGTGTTGCCGTATTGGAAGGTAACGAACCTGTTGTAATCGCTAACAGCGAAGGTAAGAGAACTACTCCTTCAATCGTAGCGTTTGTTGATGGTGGCGAGCGTAAGGTAGGTGATCCCGCAAAACGTCAAGCGATCACGAACCCGCAAAAGACCATCTTCTCAATCAAGCGTTTCATGGGTGAGACTTACGATCAAGTCCAGAAAGAGATCTCTCGTGTACCGTATAAAGTCGTACGTGGCGACAACAATACACCGCGTGTCGATATCGACGGTCGTTTATATACGCCACAGGAAATCTCAGCGATGATTCTTCAGAAAATGAAGAAAACAGCGGAAGATTATCTGGGACAGGAGGTAACAGAGGCAGTCATCACCGTACCGGCATACTTTAGCGACGCTCAGAGACAAGCAACTAAAGAGGCTGGTGAGATCGCGGGCTTGAAAGTTCGTCGTATCGTCAACGAGCCGACCGCTGCTTCTCTGGCTTACGGTTTGGATAAGGCCAATAAAGATATGAAGATCGCCGTATTCGATTTGGGTGGTGGTACGTTCGATATCTCTATCCTTGAGTTAGGCGACGGCGTATTCGAGGTTAAGTCTACAAACGGTGATACACACCTGGGTGGTGATGACTTCGACCACGTTATCATCGACTGGCTGGCTGAGGAGTTCCAGAAAGAGGAAGGCGTAGATCTGCGTCAGGATCCTATGGCTTTGCAACGTCTGAAAGAGGCAGCAGAGAAAGCCAAGATTGAGTTGTCAAGCACGACTTCAACAGAGATCAACTTGCCTTACATCATGCCGGTAAATGGTGTTCCAAAGCACTTGGTTAAGACTTTGACTCGTTCTAAATTCGAGCAATTGGCCGACAGTTTGATCCAAGCATGTATCGCACCGTGTCAACAAGCGTTGAAAGACGCCAACCTTTCTACTTCGGATATCGACGAGGTTATCTTGGTCGGTGGTTCTACACGTATCCCGGCTGTTCAGGCAATCGTTGAGAAATTCTTTGGCAAGGCTCCGTCTAAGGGTGTTAACCCGGATGAGGTTGTCGCTGTTGGTGCCGCTATCCAAGGTGGTGTCTTGACAGGTGAGGTTAAAGATGTCTTGTTGTTGGATGTAACACCGTTGTCGTTGGGTATCGAGACGATGGGTGGCGTCATGACCAAGTTGATCGAGGCAAATACAACAATCCCGACTAAGAAATCGGAAGTATTTACGACCGCTGTCGATAACCAGCCTTCTGTTGAGATCCACGTATTGCAAGGTGAGCGTTCTTTGGCAAAAGACAACAAGTCAATCGGACGTTTCCACTTGGATGGTATTCCTGCCGCACAACGTGGTGTTCCTCAGATCGAGGTAACATTCGATATCGACGCTAACGGTATCTTGAACGTATCCGCTAAGGATAAAGGTACTGGTAAAGTACAGAGCATCCGTATCGAGGCATCAAGCGGTTTGAGCGAGGACGAGGTTAAACGTATGAAAGAGGAAGCTGCCGCTAACGCTGAGGCTGATAAGAAAGAGAAAGAGCGTATCGACAAGTTGAACCAGGCGGACAGTATGATCTTCCAGACCGAGAAGCAACTCAAGGAACTGGGTGATAAGATCCCTGCAGACAAGAAAGCTCCGATCGAAGCCGCTCTCAACAAACTGAAAGAGGCTCACAAGGCTCAGGATGTCGCGGGTTGCGAGGCTGCCATGAACGAGTTGAATAGCGTATTCCAGGCCGCTAGCCAAGAGATGTACAATGCGCAGAACGCTCAGGGGGGCGCTCAAGCAGGTCCTAACTTTGGCGGTCAGGCAAACAATAATGCCAACAACAGCGGTAACAACAAAGACAACGTTACGGATGTCGATTTTGAGGAAGTTAAGTAATCACTGAATATAATAGCGAAAAGGGGTGCGACTTTGGGTTGTACCCCTTTTTTATTCGACTATCGCCTCCCGAAACCTAATAAACGACGGCCATTATTGCTCATTTTTCATGAATTTGCGCGATATTAAAAAAAAGTCCTTATATTTGCGCCTGCTTTTTCATGCTACAAAGCATAATTATTTAATACTAACAACAATTCAATTTATGAAAAAAGTTATCGCATTAGCCAGTTTAGCAATGCTTCCTCTCTCCTATGCGGCCGCTGAGGGCTTTCAGGTAAACGCGCAAAGCGCTAAGCAAGCCGGAATGGGTCATGTTGGTGTCGCCATGAAATTGGGCGCGGAAAGTATGCACTTCAACCCTGCGGGATTGGTCTTCATGGACAAGACCGTCGATCTTTCCGCTGGTCTCTCTGGCGTATTCGCGCACGCCAATTTTGAGCAAGGCGACTATAAGCACAGCTCCGACAATACGCCCAGCACGCCACTGTACGTTTATGCCGGATTCAAGATCTACGATAACTTGGCGGCCGGTATCTCGGTAAACACGCCATATGGTAGTGGAATCAACTGGGGCAATGATTGGCGGGGCTCGCACCTGATCCAGGACATCTCCCTGAAAGCGTTCAATATCCAGCCTACGATCTCCTGGAAGATCATGGACCGCCTGAGCATCGGCGCCGGATTGATGATGGAATTCGGAAACATCTCCATGAGCCGGGCATTAATCGGTCCGGGCGAGTTGACCTATATGGCCAACTATATGTCGCAAGCCATCGCTCAGCAATATCCGCAAATGCTTCCGATATTGAAACCGGCTCTGGATCCGATCATGCAGGAGATGGCCATCTACGACGATGCCTCGGCCGCTTCCGTTTCCCTGAAAGGTAACGCTGGTGTCCGTTTCGGATTTAATGTCGGTGCCATGTTCGACATCAATGATAAATTCACGGTCGGCGTCTCTTATCGCTCGAAAGTAACAGCGAAGGTAAAGGAGGGTGATATCGCCTTGAAATACGCGAACGAGGAGCATTTCACGCAACTGATCAACCAGATCAACACCCTGCTCCAGACCGCAGGTCAGTTCTTGCCCGAAGGAAGTGGCATGCCAACAGCGATCGGTATCCCGCCATTAAATACGGGAACATTCTCTGCCGAGTTGCCGTTGCCGAGCAACCTGAACGTGGGTATCACTTACATGCCAACCAATCGCTGGACCGTCTCTGGTGAGGTTCAGTTCGTTGGATGGGGCGCTTACGACGCTTTGGATGTTCATTTCTCGCCCTCATCTCTGAGCGCGTACGATATCCATGCGGAGAAGAAGTACAAGAACTCGCGAATCTATCGCCTGGGCGCGCAATTCGCCGCAACAAACCGTCTCGATGTCCGTTTGGGAGCCTACTTTGATGAGTCACCGGTTGAGGATAACTACCTGAACCCTGAAACACCAAGTATGGATAAACTGGGTATCACGACCGGTTGTAGCTTCCGCCCGACCAAGAATCTCTCGGTCGACTTCTCATTCTCTTACGTTACCGGCTTTGGTCGCGACGGTTCTTATACGGATGAGTATATGTTAATGAAGGCCATTCCCAATGTAGCGGATCAATACAAGACCCGGACATTCAGCGGTCATTACAACGCTTACGCGTTCATGCCTGCTATCGGAATCTCTTACGGTTTCTAATATTCCGCCATCCGATGGTTGGACAGTATAACTTTTAAGAAAGCGAAACTGTCCAACCCTTGGACAATACCTCTTTTGAGAAAACGGAACCGTCCAACCCTTGGACAATACCTCTTTTGTGAAAATGGAACTGTCCAACCCTTGGACAACATCTCTTTTGAGAAAGCGGAACTGTCCAACCCTTGGACAACATCTCTTTTGAGAAAATGAAACCGTCCAACCCTTGGACAATACAACATATAAGAAAGCGAGGCTGTCGTACTTAACAACAGCCTCGCTCATTTTAAAAAAGTTCTGATAACCTTTCCTGCTATACTTCCCAAATCCTTAATCTTCCGATCCCGACGATTTTACCTTAATAAATGGTAACACCAAGAAAAGCGGGACACAACAGATCATAACCCAAATAAAGAAATGCTGATAACCGATCATCTCCTGGATCCACCCCGAGATCATACCGGGCAGCATCATGCCCAACGCCATGAAGCCCGTACAGATGGCGTAATGCGAAGTCTTATATTCCCCTTCCGAGAAGAGAATCAGGTACATGGTGTAAGCCGTGAAACCGAAGCCATAGCCGAACTGCTCGACCGCCACGCAGGCGTTCACCAGGAAAACATTCTCCGGCATCGCGTAAGCCATATACAGATAGACCAGATTGGGCAACGAGATCGCCAAAGCCATCGGCCAAAGCCACTTTTTCAGGCCATGCCTCGAGATGGCCATACCGCCCAGGATGCCGCCCAGCAAGAGCGCGATCACGCCGACCGTCCCATAGGCGAAACCGACCTGCCCGGTTGAGAGGGCCAATCCGCCAGCGTCACGAGCGTCCAGCAGAAAGGGGGAAGCCAGTTTCACCAATTGCGACTCGCCCAAACGATAGGTCAACATGAAGAGAATCGCGATACCGATGCCCGGTTTGCGGAAGAAGGAGACAAACGTGTCACAGAATCCCCGCAAGACCGCCGCCGGACTCACGTTCTTACGCTGCTGGTCGGAAGCAGGCGAAGGCATGACGTAACGATGCCACAAGGCCAAGCCAATGAAAAGACCTGCCAACACGAAAAAGACCAGGCTCCAGGCAAAAGGAATCCGGCCCGTACTTTCTTCCAGATAGCCCGCCAGCATCACCAGCAGCCCTTGCCCCGTCAGCATCGCGATCCGGTAGAACGTATTGCGAATACCGATAAAAAAGGCCTGCTGCTCCTCCGAAAGTCCCAGCATATAAAAACCATCAGCGGCGATATCATGCGTCGCCGAGCTGAAAGCCATCAACCAAAAGAAAGCCAACGTAAAACGCAGGAAGAAATCGCCCGGCAAGGTAAAGGCCACGCCCGCCATACCAGCGCCAATCAGGAGCTGCATCGCGACGACCCACCACCGCTTGGTCTTGACCAGATCGACAAAAGGACTCCAAACCGGCTTGATCACCCACGGGAAATAGAGCCAGCTCGTGTACAACGCGATCTCGGCGTTTGAGACCTCCATCCGCTTATACATGATCACGGAGAGCGTCATCACCACCACATAAGGCAATCCCTCAGCGAAATAGAGCGAGGGAATCCAACTCCAAGGATGCCGTTTTTCCATAAACCCACCAAAACAAACGATTAAACATGAATATCAAACGCGTCAGCGTCCATCCAGGCCGGGAATTTCGTCCGGAATTCCTCCAGGGCGGAATGACTCAAGACGCAGGTTCTCGTAATCTCCTCGCGCTTCCCGGCGTCGGCGATCTTCTTCCCTTTCGGGTCATACACCAGCGAGTCGCCCCGGAACATGATCCCGTTCCCGTCGATTCCGACCCGGTTCACGCCACAGACATAAGCCATATTCTCGATCGCCCGGGCCTGCAATAACGACTTCCAGGCTTTTCGCCTTGGCTCCGGCCAGTTGGCCACATAGACCAACAGGTCGTAAGCGTTCCCTTGATTCCGGCTCCAGACCGGGAAACGCAGGTCGTAACAAACTTGCAAACAGATGTTCCAGCCCTTATACGGGACAATCAGCCGCTTGTCGCCCGGCGAGAAATGGGTATCCTCACCCGCCATACGGAACAGGTGCCGCTTGTCATAAAAAAAGGCCTCGCCCGCCGGCGTCATGAAAAACGCCCGGTTATAACGATGCCCATTCTCTTCCACGATAAAACTGCCCGCAACAGCGACAGCATAATCGGCCGCCCATTGCCGCACGGCCTTCAAGGTCGGACCATCGACAGGCTCCGCCAAACGCTCCGCCTCATTGATAGCGAAGCCGGTCGTAAAGGTCTCCGGCAAGATCGCCAGATCCGAGCGCCCCTGCACCCGCCTGATCAGCTCACCATAATAAGCTAAATTCTCCTCACGGTCCCTCCAAATGATGTGGGACTGGATCATACTGATACGTAAGTCTTCTACCATAATATTCATTAAAATAAGGTTCATACTAAAAAATCCCGGTTCAAGGGAATAAATGATCTTGAACCGGGATTATAAAAACTCATCGCCCCAGACGAGGCGAACCCGCTCAAATCTGGACATAATTCTCCGGATGACAAGCCGTAACGCCACGATACATCTTACGGATCGTCTCGACATCACGCGTATCGTCGCCCGTCGGATAAAATACGGCTTTCGTTCCTACCTCCTTCTTCGCGTAATCAAAGTAAGCGACCAAAATGGGCACCTTGGCTTTCAACGCGATGAAATAGAAACCTTTCTTCCAATCCTCAACCCGCTTGCGTGTTCCCTCAGGCGTGATGGCCAACTGGAAACGGTCGTTCGCCTCGTAACGGGCCACCATCTGATCGGTCACGGAAGTACGCTTGCTCCGGTCTACCGGTACGCCACCGATCCAATTGAAGAACAGGTTAAACGGGAAAAAGAACCACTCTTTCTTGATCAGGAAATTGGCGTTACATCCGATTGAGGTATAAAACAGCTTCCCGATCACGAAATCCCAATTACTGGTATGAGGCGCTACGCAGATCACACATTTCGGCAAGTCCACCCCTTCCGTCGAACCTAATTTCCAACCAAACAGCTTCAGGATGGCCTTGCATAACACTCGCCTCATGCCTCCTTCGTTTTCGACAACTCGCCAATCTCAGCCATAACTGCCTCGACCTCCTTCTCCAGGTCCGCACGCAGTTCCTTATAATATTTACGAACCAAAGCACGGTTGTCTTTTCCGTCCGTATGGCTTACACGGGTAATCAGGTCCGCTTGAGAATCCAAAATCCGGGACATCAGAGCGTCCGCCTTCTCACCATCCACACCGGGCATATACATTTTACATACCATCGCCTCAACGAATAACTCTCCCATAACAGAGGCGATTGCCTTCTTAAAATTCTTTCTACTTGCCATGATTGTATAAATTAAATTACCACAAATACAAATATAAAAACAATGTTATTAAATATCATAACAATAAGGAAAGAAAAAACAGAAATGGTTATCTTCGCGGAAAAATTAGAACATATACAGCCAGTATGAAAGAAAATATTGAAACTCCAGAGTTTCTATTCGAAAGTAGCTGGGAGGTTTGCAATAAGGTAGGAGGTATTTACACGGTTTTATCCACGAAAGCGCACACGCTTCAAAAAAAGCTCAAAGACAACCTGATCTTCATAGGCCCTGACTTTGGCGCACCTTCCCCGGATTTTAAGGAAGATCCCAGCCTATTCACCGAATGGAAAAAGTACGCTAAATCGAACGAACAGCTAAACATAAAGACTGGCCGATGGGATGTTCCCGGTCAACCATTAGTTATCCTAGTCGATTACAAGCCTTTCATGGTAGAGAGAGACGCCTTCTTCTATACCATGTGGGAGAATTTCCAGGTTGACTCGATCCATGCGTATGGCGATTATGACGAATCCTGTATTTTCGCCTATTCCGTAGGTAAGGTAATCGAAAGTTTCTACCGTTACCACAAATTGGAAAACAAACGAGTTGTCGCTCTGTTCAACGAATGGATGCTCGCCATGGGCGCGCTTTATATCCAGAAACAGGTTCCACAAATCGCGACCATCTTCACGACCCACGCCACCTCTATCGGGCGGTCTATAGCTGGAAACAACAAGGCATTATACGCTTACATGGATGGTTACAATGGTGACCAGATGGCGCATGAGCTAAACATGGAGGCGAAACACTCAGTCGAGAAACAGGCTGCCCATCACGTGGACTGCTTTACGACCGTGAGCGATATCACCGCGACGGAGTGCAAGCAATTGCTTGACAAGGCTCCAGATATCGTCACACCGAACGGCTTTGAGCCTAATTTCGTCCCTGAAGAGAAAGAGTATAAGAGAAAACGCAAGGAGGCACGCCAATGCCTGATCAACGCCGCCGAGAAATTATTGGGCTGCGAGATCGATCCCAACGCGTTATTGATATCAACCAGCGGACGGTACGAGTACCGCAACAAGGGTATCGATGTCTTTATCGAGGCCATGAACCGTATCCGTACTTGTGGTAAGCTGCAACGGGAAATCGTCGCGTTCTTGATGGTACCCGCTTGGGTACGTGCGCCAAGAGCCGACTTGCAAGAGGCAATCCGTCAGGATATCAAGACCGACTCGCCCATGCAATTACCCTTCATCACGCATTGGCTCCACAACATGCAGGAAGATCGCGTGCTGAACTACATTAATTATGCGGGCTTTACCAACAGCGCTTCTGATAAGCTGAAAATCATATTCGTTCCTTGTTACCTTGACGGGAAAGATGGCATCTTCAACAAGAGCTATTACGATATGTTAATCGGTATGGACGCAACCATCTATCCCTCTTATTATGAGCCTTGGGGATACACGCCGCTCGAAAGCGTCGCGTTCGGTATCCCAACCATTACGACCAACTTGGCCGGTTTCGGGCTTTGGGCTAAGAACTTCCTGTCGGGTAACGATATTATGGAAGGTGTCAGGGTGATCGACCGTACGGACTTCAACTATTTCGAGGTCGCGGACACGATTATGGACTCTATCCTGACCCTATCCGCAGCGGAACAGAAAAAACGGGACAAGATCCAGAAAAACTGCTTCGATCTCGCGAAAAAAGCTGAATGGAGCAAGTTCATCTCCTATTATAACCAGGCTTTCAGCATCGCTTTACAGCATGCGAAACAAAGAAATCAACAGTAAAACGGCACTTTGGCTATCGCCTTTTTAGGCAGATTAATAATTTAATCCTAAATTCGCGCCGTTAAGCCTATGATTAACAAATTAGTCTAAGTGAAACCATTAAAACTTCACAATAATGAAAATTAAAGCGAATAACGCAAACAATCCTATTTGGAGAGATGTCTACTCTTACTCCAAACTGCCAAAACAATTGCAACCTCTGCACGAGATCGCAACAAACTTATGGTGGGTTTGGAATCATGAGGGTGCTAAATTGTTCGGAAAAATTGATAAAAATCTCTGGAAATCAACAGAGGGTAACCCTGTTCTCTTATTACAGAGCTTATCGCACAACCGAATAGAAGAAATTTTGGCGGATGCCGACCTGATGAAAGAAATCGACGAGGTTTACGCCAAGTTCAAAACATATATTAATGTAAAGCCGGATTCAACAAAGCCATCTGTTGCCTACTTCAGCATGGAGTATGGTTTGACAAATGTCTTGAAAATCTATTCCGGTGGTCTGGGTGTTTTGGCTGGTGACTACCTGAAAGAGGCCAGTGATAGCAACGTTGACCTCTGCGCGGTCGGCTTCCTCTATCGTTATGGCTACTTTACACAATCCTTGTCAATGGATGGCCAACAGATCGCTAACTACGAGGCACAAAACTTCAATGCCCTGCCATTGACACAAGTACTCGAGGAGAACGGCGACCCGATGGTATTGGAGGTTCCTTATCCTGGCCGTATCGTTTACGCGCACATCTGGAAAGTGAGCGTAGGTCGTGTACCTTTGTACTTGATGGATACCGATATTCCACAAAACAGCGAGTGGGATCGCTCAATCACGCACCAGCTCTATGGTGGCGATTGGGAAAACCGTATGAAGCAAGAGTACTTGCTGGGTATCGGTGGTATCATGATGCTGAACAAGTTGGGTATCAAGAAACAGATCTACCACTGCAACGAGGGTCATGCTGCCCTGATCAACGCGCAACGCCTTGTGGATTATATCCAGAACGAGGGCTTGTCATTCAACCAGGCACTTGAGGTCGTTCGTGCTTCAGCTATCTATACAGTACACACTCCGGTTCCCGCAGGTCACGACTACTTCGACGAGGGCTTGTTCGGCCGTTACATGGGCGAGTTCCCCGGCAAGCTGGGTATCAGCTGGCAAGAGTTCATCGACATGGGTCGCGAGAATCCGGGATCGAACGAGAAATTCTCCATGAGCGTATTCGCCCTGAATACTTGCCAGGAGTCAAACGGTGTCAGCTGGTTGCACGGTAAGGTATCACAGAGAATGTTCGCTCCGGTATGGAAAGGTTACTTCCCTGAGGAGCTTCACGTAGGTTATGTAACCAACGGCGTACACATGCCGACTTGGGCCGCTACGGAGGTAAAACAATTCTTCGCTGAGAAATTTGGCAAGGAGTTCTTCACTCACCAGAAAGACAAGAGCTACTGGGAGAAGATCCAGAATATCCCCGACGAGGAGATCTGGGAGCTTCGTAAGACTTTGAAAAACAAGTTGATCGATTATATCCGCATTCAATATAAGGACAATTGGTTGAAGAACCAGGGTGATCCTTCGAAAGTAGTCTCTATCCTCGAGAAGATCAACCCGAACGCCTTGTTGATCGGTTTCGGCCGCCGCTTCGCTACTTACAAGCGTGCGCACCTGTTGTTCACAGACCTCGACCGTCTGGCCAAGATCGTTAACAACGAGAAATTCCCGATCCAGTTCGTATTTACAGGTAAGGCACACCCGGCCGATGGCGGTGGTCAAGGCTTGATCAAGCACATCGTCGAGATCTCTCGCCGTCCGGAGTTCCTGGGTAAGATCATCTTCTTGGAGAACTACGATATGCGTCTGGCTCGCCGCTTGATCTCTGGTGTTGATGTTTGGTTGAACACACCGACACGTCCGTTGGAGGCTTCCGGTACATCTGGTGAGAAGGCTGAGATGAACGGTGTATTGAACTTCTCTGTCCTCGATGGTTGGTGGTATGAGGGTTACGTTGAGGGCGCCGGTTGGGCATTGACCGACAAGCGTACTTACGAGAACCAGCAATATCAGGATCAGCTCGACGCGGCTACGATCTATCACATGTTGGAGACTGAGATCATCCCGACTTACTACGCTAAGAACAGCAAGGGTTACTCTCCTGACTGGATCCAGTATATCAAGAACTCGATCGCCAAGATCGCTCCTGACTACACGATGAAGCGTATGCTCGACGACTACTACGATCGTTTCTACAACAAGTTGGCTACTCGTTCGGCTCACATCCGTGCGAACAACTATGAGGTGGCTAAGAAGATCGCCGCATGGAAAGAGGAGGTTGCCTCTCACTGGGATTGCTTCCAGGTTGAGTCCTTCAAGTGCGATCAAGACCTGTTGACCAACGGTCCGATCGTCGGCAAGGAGTACAACTTTGAGTTGGTAATCGATCGCCACGAGTTGCAAGGTATGTTGGGTGTTGATTTGGTCATCACGAAAGAGGATCCGGAGAAACACAACCTCAGGATCGTCACGACTGAGCAATTCTCGCTCGTCAAAGAAGAGGGTTCCAAGCTCTACTTCAAGCTGGCGGCGACTCCGACAGAGGCTGGCAACCAGAAGATGGGCTTCCGTGTGTTCCCAATGAACAAAGAGTTGCCTCACCGTATGGACTTCGCTTACGTTCGTTGGATCCAATTGTAATCCAGAAGGACGATAAGATAAGGCTCAATCCCCGACAAGGTCGCTCAGGTCCTTGCCGGGGATCTTTTTTTTAACAGTTAGACTCATCACGCACATAGACCTTAGCCGTTCCCCGTCCGGAGAAGGTAAGACCAGAGGCCGGGTCCTGCCGGAACGCCTTGAGTTCACGGGCTGCCGTCGACCGTGAAAGGCCGGTCAGCCGGGCATAATCCATCACTCGCATCACCCCATTCTCCCCCAAATAATCGAGTGCCAGTTGAAGCCGTTCCTCCCGCGTATAAGGCGAGCGTCGCAACCGGCAAACCGGTCCACGTTCGAGCACGCAACCTTGATCGGTCTCCTGGACCAACCGTTTATCGACCCTGAAATTAATGCCATTCACCTCAATACTTCTCGCGTTGAGTTTCTCCCCTTCCCCGTCGAGCGAGTCCATCTCCTTGCCTCTGCGCACGCCAAGGGTTGCCTTGAATGTCCCTAGCCCATCAATCGTAACCGTATGGCCACGCCCCAACAGGTCGGCCAGCTTGCTTGTCATCTGGTACAGCACATGCGACACGCTGCCCTCACTCAAACCTCCACCTGCCTGACTGACCAACCGGATAAACTCACGGGTATCAATATTACCAACCGACCTTATCCGATAATAGGCTCTCGTCTCTCCTTTGCCCGTCATATCGGGCATCTCCTGTTTGATATACTTAACCATTCTTATTCTTGCCTGATGAGAAATTATTTTTGCAACTACCTTAAATATAATCAATTCCGCATGAAAAGTCAAGATCAAACCGTGAGATAATTATCTCAAGGCCCGAGATAATTATCCCAAACCTTGAAATAAGTATCCTATGGCTTGGGACAAGGATTTTCTTCGATACGACGGAAGAACAGGTCCAGAACTGAATTTCTTTTCTAGCTGTAACACATACTTTTCCAAAAGTCCGGCACAATTACAACGCGACCACACAAGAATGGCAATGGAGGCTGGGAACATCTCCTGATGGGCAAGGAGATCGGAAAGCCTAACAAGCAATAAACAACTCCCCCATAAAAGAGCAGGGTGTATCAACCACTTGGCTTGATACACCCTGTTCCTTTATATTTACCGTACGCCTATTTCTTGGCCATCATCAGCCATTTTCCATCTTTCTTGACAAGGACTTGAGTCGATTCCTCCTCGCCACCGTCACCGAAATAGATCTTGAACCGGACTTTCGCCCAATCCCCTTTCTCGTTGACCTCCTCAGAGAGGATCTCAAAATCTTCTATGCCGCCCCGTTTCTCAAGTTCCTTCGAGCTTTTCTCGCTCATCAGGGCCACATAACCTGCCTTCTGACGCTCGATCTCCTTATCGGAAAGCTTATCGCTGAAACTCATTCCATCAACAAAGGCCTCCAGGTCATCGTCCTGAAGCTCGCTCAGGTATTTTTCCATCGCCTTACTTGGCGTATTCGACGAGCAGGCGGAAAAAAACAACGCCACCATCACGAAACTTAAATAAAACAGTCTTCTCATACTCTTCTCTATTTTTAGGTTAAACATTTATTCCTTCTTAAAACTCAAACAACAAATCCAATTTCCCACTCTCAAAAAGATCGGATGGCAAAAGAAAATCGCCATGAAAACCGGGCAACTGGATTCTGCTGATCCTTCCTTCCGGCAGGTCAATGCCTTGAATCCGATACACGAAATCGACCAGTTCCGTACAATACAACCGGGTTGTATCCGCCAAGTCATAATCGTGATCAAACAGGACACGCTCAAGAGCAAGCCGCCCGGCATGGCAAGCAGCCCCGGCACATAAGAGGGAATCGGCCTTGACCCGCATCACCGCGCCACATACCGCCCGGTCAGCGGCAAAAAAGCGGTCAACCGGCTCACATTTGACCCGATCGACGTCCGTAGCGTCAACCGACTCACCCGGTACGGCATGGATCACGAACCATTCATCTCCCTCTCTTTTCAAGAGACCCACATGCGAATAGACACCGCCAGCGTCGGCCGCCAAAACGGCCCGACTGGTCAAGCCTCCACCTCGCCTGAACGCCAGGTCACCATCCCTGAAACGCCCGTAAGGAAGATCCAAATTCCTGCCTATACGAGTATCCGGTTCCCGACATGCCCATAACAGACAGGAAAACAGCGCCAGCATCCATAAGCCCCAATCACCACTCTTTCCCATACCTCTCGCAAAAGTAAATGAATATCGTCAATAAACAATAGGGCCACCGGACGAACCGGTTTGTCGTCACGTTATTTTATGTCCGGATGGCGATAGCGCCCCTTCTTAACCGTGATGTTACCATACTCAATCGCTCGTGTCGGACAACGATGCACGCAAGCGAGACATTGGACACACCCATGTCTCTTCCACCTCGGCCGACCATCATCACCTATCGTGATAAGCTTCGACGGGCAGATCCGTTCACATAAGCCACAAGAGACACACTGGTCCGTCGCCTGGAAATAATTTCGCAGACGTAAACTAGCCCTGAACAACGGATAAACCAGACGGGTCTTAAACGCAGGCATCGAACCGGCCGTATAGACCGGCATCGCCTCGGCATTTCCAAGCAGACTGTTCGCCACTTCAGCCACCAGTCTCTCGGCATTCTCCAACTTCTGTCGCTCAAGCGCCTTATCGTCGACATCGAAGCCTGGCAACAAGATATAATTATTAGGCATGCAGACCGACAGACAAGCGGAAAGGCGCACACCCTGCCGCATCAAGAGACGACTGACAATCTCGTCGGTCCGGCCACAATCATCACCACAGACACACACAGCGGCCACCTGTTGCCCCTCGTAGCCCTCGATCAACAGCTGTCCCAAAAAGCGACGCATGTATTCGGCAGGTCCCCATGAATGGACCGGAAAGACAAAAACCAAGCGTTCCTCTTTTTCCAAGTCAATAATCGGACTGACCGAGGGATCAGCCATCACTTGAACGATATTCCGCACGGACTCACCCAAATAGGAAGCCAAACGCTTCGCGACCCAAGCGGAATTACCGGTTCCTGAAAAATAATAGATCATAGAATTCTTACATTTTCTTATAAAACAAGCATAAAAATTTGTCTTTATGAAAGCAAACCTTTTATTTTGCGAAGATATTTAATTCGTAATACACATGAAAAAAGTTTGGCTATTATGTGCGGCATGCGCTTGCTTAAATTTTGTTCCGGCGAACGCGCAGGATGCCGCCATCAAGAAAATCATCGAAATCGGCCAGACCGACAATCAGGTCATGCACCAGTTGGATATCTTGACCAATCGGTTTGGTGGCAGGCTCATCGGTTCTGACGCTTATGAGAACGCGGCAGAATGGATGGTCCATGAGTACAAGAAATGGGGATTGGATGTAGAACTGCAAGAGGCGGGATCCGTACCGGTCGGTTTCAACCGTGGGCCATGGTTCGGGCGTCTTCTGGGCGAGAACGGAATGACACTTCATTTCGCGACACCATCTTACACCTCTGGTACGAAGGGCGTACAACGTGGCCACGTCGTGATCGAACCCCGTACCGAAGCGGAATTCAAGCGGATCAAAGGTCGCCTCAACGGCGCTTGGGTCCTGATATCGGGAACCAATACGGGATGGCCTATCGACCGCTCGGCGGCGGGTGATTCCATCCGTGCGGAAATAAAGAAAGAGAACGAGGAGATCACACGCAAGAACCGTGAGATCCAGATGAAGAACCGCGAGACGGGCGAGAACACGCCACTCCTGGAATATAAGGAATTCCCCGGCCTGTTCTACAAGGAGATGTGCGAGGCGGGCGCCTTGGGCTTCATCCAATCGTCAGAGATTCCTATCCGTGCGCTCTACGATCGCAAGATGCTGGACCAGATGACCTTCGACAACCTGCCTGAGCAACCGGACATCAAATTGGACAAGCACCAGTTCGCCATCATCAAACAGATGGTTGAGGAGCGTCGCGACTTCCAGCTGGAATTCGACATCCGTAACCACTTCAAGCTAGGACCGGTGAAATATCATTCGGTAGTCGCTTCCATTAAGGGAACGAAATATCCGGATGAGTATGTCATCGTCAGCGGTCACCTCGACGCCTTCGACGTAGCGACCGGCGGCATCGACTGCGGTACGGGTATCGGCCCGATGATGGAAGCGGCCCGCATGATCGCCCAATCCGGAGCGAAACCCAAACGGACAATCCTCTTCATCGCCTTCGCTGGTGAGGAATTTGGTTTGCTGGGCGCCAAGGCATGGGTGAAAAACAACCCGGAGAAGCTGGCCAAGATCTCGAACCTATTCAACCGTGATGGCGGTCCGGAGCCTCCAGTAGGCATCTCCGTTCCACAAGCGATGTACGACGACTTTGTCAAGATCTGCGAACCGATCAAGAAGATACGCCCAGATTACCCATTTGAGGTAAAAGTCAGTGAGCCACGCAAGCAACCGACAACACCGGGTGGTACAGACGCGACGGTATTCGCCGTTGAGGGCGTTCCGACCATTGGTTTCACGACCGAGGACTTCAAGGGCTACGACTTCCGTTATGGGGAGATCTGGCACACGGAACGTGACCTTTACACAAAGAATATTCCCGAATATCAGGAGCAGACTGCGACCGTAACAGCTATCGTAGCGTTGGGTGTCGCCAACCTCGACAAGCAACTCTCCCGGGAAGGTTTATATAAGAAAGAATAATTGATTAACGGAGTAAACAATAATGCCCATCGTCAGGAATTGACGATGGGCATTGTCTTTTATGAATAACGGGCATTATCAAGACCCAACCATAGGCATTCTTATCCAACCATCACTTAGGCAGGTTGAAAGCGACACTCATCTCACGCATCTCCTCTGCCGTCATGCCCGCGGGCACGAAACCCATATTGCGAGCGGACATATAGATCTGGGCAGACTTGTTCAACACGTCGATCTGATCAAAAGCCTCAAAGATATCCTCGCCAACAGCAAACGCGCCATGTTTCTCCCAAAGCACGACGTCGTAATCGTCGAGCTGACGGATAGTCGCATCCGCCAATTGGCTCGAACCCGGCAAAGCATAAGGCGCTATACCCAAACCACGAGGACAAAAAGCCTTCGTCTCGGGGATCATGCTCCACAAAAGGTTTGAAAGGACATCCTTACCCAAGAAGGGCGCATGATGCGACATGGCGATCAACTCGATCGGATGGGTATGCAAAGAGGCACGGCATTTCGAGCCCGTCGACAACAGATAATCATGCACGCCCAAGTGCGACGGCAACTCGGAAGTCGGCATGACCGGCTGATCAGCGACAATCTCATAACGGGCACAATCGTCGAGTATCCGGATCACGGCTCCATTTTCCATCGGCCAACGGGCCAAGTCACGCATCCGTTTATTGGTGCCCTTGCAATAGAAATAAGTCCCTTTCAGGTGGGGTAAAGTCAAGCCGATCTCGAAAGGACCCGCTACCGGCGGCATTTGCCGGATCTCGTCATCAATCCATTCCGTAATATTGATCGTAATGTTGCCACCATTCCGCTCGGCCCATCCTTTTTGCCAAAGATAGCCGGCCACCTCGGCGCACCGGTTTACTTCCCTTGCCAGTGCCGGGCGATTTTCCAATATTAATTTCATCTTTTTACGATATTAAAATACGCACTTAAATAATAACCGCGAAGGTATCGCCTATTTCCCAAACAGGAATCCCTTTCGCTAGAAACTTATCGCTTGGAGGTTACTTCCACCTCATAACGTTCTACCTCTTGGATATAATCCTCACCAACAGGCACCTCTTGCCTCAAACAAAACATGTCCCAAACCGCTGGCCAAGGCAGGCTCTTCACCTCCTCTTGCAAGGCCAACCGCTCGAAGAGGCGTTTCTCCTCCTCAAACTCCGACAGGAGCGCACGCGGCTCGAGCAAAGCCCGGAGCAAAGCCTTTTGCGTCGCCCGTATCCCGACAACATAAGCCCCGATCCGGTTGATTGTCGCGTCAAAATAATCCAACCCGATATGAACACGACTTAGAGCATCACAGCGCACGATCTCGCGGGACAGATCAAGCAGATCGTCATTCAAGATCACGACATGATCACTATCCCAACGCACGGGGCGGCTGACATGCAACATCACCTCTGGCGTGAATAACAACAGCGACGACAACTTGTCGGCGATGCTCTCCGTCAAGTGAAAATGGCCGGTATCCAAAGTGACCATCTTTTGGTTTTTCACGCCATAACCCAAGTAAAAATCGTACGAGCCGACAGTATAACTTTCCAATCCAATACCGAACAGCTTGGCTTCGATACAATCTTTCATGTGCTCATAAGGTGTCGAGAAAATCTCATCCAACGAGCGCTCCAAAAGCTGACGATACCTCAACCGTGAGGCAGGCACCTCCTTGCTTCCATCATGGATCCAAAGATTCATGATACAAGGATCACCCTGCGACTTACCCATTTCCTCACTGATCCACCGGCAACGTCTTGTATGCTCAATCCAAAAATCACGGATTCCCTTATCCGGATTGGCTAACGTCAGGTCGCCACTCTTAGGGTGCGAGAAAGAGGTACTGTTAAAATCGAGCCGCAAACCCTGTTCCTTCGCCCAACTCATCCAACTCTCGAAATGCCTAGGTTCTATCTCATCACGATCCACCTTCTCGCCCTGAAAATCACCATAGATCGCATGCAAGCTCAACCGATGTTTTCCGCCAACCAACGACAAGACTTTACGGATATCCGCACGTGTTTCCTCAATATTACGGGCCCGACCAGAATAATTGCCAGTCACCTGAATACCTCCGGTCAAAGCGCCTCCCAGATTCTCATACCCTACCACATCGTCCGCCTGCCAGCAATGCAATGACAAGGAGATTCCCGATAAGGTCTCTATCGCCCGTTCCGTATCTACACCTAAAGCGGCGAAGCGCTCTTTCGCCGACTCATAGGCCATTAATATACTTCTCTCTTTTTCCATGATATTATAGATTTTGTTGGTTTGTCACTTCACGAAAATGGGCGTAAGCCTTCTCCCAATAAGTCCGCTCGCCTTCCGGATAAAATGATTCTATCTCAATATGATCCCGGATCATCCGTCGCATGGCCCAACGGTCGGCCGCCAGACCTGCGGCACGGGCTTGTACCAGGCAATTACCTAAAGCGGTCGCCTCCGATGGCCCCGCTATTACCGGCAATCCAATAACGTTCGCCGTCAATTGATTTAGGGCCCGATTACGTGAGCCGCCCCCAATAATATGCAGGCAACGGATCGGAAAAGGAGCCATCGCCTTCAAGTCGTCCAACACCCGACGATAGCTGAAGGCCAAGCTCTCAAAGACACAACGGACAAACTGACTATCGCTTTCCGGACAAGGCTGTCCCGTCATCCGGCAATAGTCCACAATAGCACCCGTCATACTTGCCGGATTCGAGAAACGTGGATCATTGGGATCCACCCATGCCGTCGCCCCAATCCCATCCACCATCATTTTCGTAATTGCCTCATAGGAATAATCACGCCCATCCTTACGCCACTCTGCCCGGCAGCGCTCGATCAGCCACATGCCGGTAATATTCTTAAGGAAACGGATCGTCCCGTCTATTCCACCCTCATTAGTAAAATTCCGGTCAAAAGAGCGATCCGTTATAATCGGCTTCTCCGTCTCTATTCCCATCAAGCTCCAAGTTCCGCTACTCAAATAGGCAAACTCCTGATCCAAAGCGGGCACGGCCGCTACGGCTGATGCCGTATCGTGTCCGGCAACAGCGACCACCTTGACTTTGCCTAAGCCCGTCTCTCTCGCCAAACCGTCAGAAAGATAACCGACGGTCGTTCCCGGCAAGACCAATTGAGGGAACAGTCCCGACTCAACCCCGACCGCGGCAAGCAACTCCGGATCGAACCGACGGGTTGTAGCGTCCAATAATTGCGATGTGGAAGCGTCCGTATACTCACACACCCGGTTACCAGTCAATAAATAGGACAACAGATCAGGCATGAACAATAGATCAGAGGCATGCGCCAAAGGCTCATAACCCTCAGCGACCATCCGATCCAACTGATAAAGCGTATTGAAATCCATCACCTGTATTCCAGTCTTACCATAAACCGTCTCCCTTGGAATTTTCCGGAAGAAAGCTTCCGATGCCCCATTCGTGAAAGGATCCCGATAAGCACGAGGCAAGTCAAGTAACGTCCCATCCTTAGCGACACAACCAAAATCGACACCCCACGTATCGATTCCAATAGAGGCTATCCGTAATCCCTCACGAGCACAAACCATCAATGCTTGTCGCAGCTCCTCATAAATCCGGTACACGTTCCAATATAATCGCCCCTGAATCCCCAAAATCTCATTCGGGAAACGATGGATCTCACGTGTCGCCAAGCGATCGCCGTCAAACTCGGCCACGACCGCTCGCCCACTGGTCGCCCCAATATCGAACGCCAGGAATATAGGTGCTTTATCTTTCATATCCTATCAGTTTTTCGTTCCTACAGACAAATTAATAAAGATAAATAGCTACTTTTACTTCGGATTTTGATAGTATATGTTTCAATAATGCGATTTATTTACCGTTTAACTTGAATGATTATATCATGAAAAAAAGATTCTTCGCGATCGGGATGATTGCCTGCTGCCTTCTCTTGGGAGCCAAGGCCATGGCTTGTACCTCGATCATCGTATCCGGGAAAGCGACGCCCGACGGGCGCCCACTGATGTGGAAGCACCGCGACACTGGCGCTCACTACAATCACATCATTTTCGACCAGGGAAATGGCTATCGTTTCATTGGGTTAGCCAATAGCGACAAACAGGACAACGACATCTGGATCGGTACCAACGAGAAAGGATTCTCGATCATGAATACCGCATCCTATAATCTGAAAGACGACACGATAAAGGTCATGGACCATGAGGGACTGCTTATGCGGCGTGCGCTGGAGGTATGCGGAAGTATGGCCGATTTTGAACATTTCCTCGATACCCTTTCACGCCCAATGCGGGTAGAGGCGAACTTCGGAGTGATTGACGCGCATGGCGGAGCCGCCTACTTCGAGACCAACAACACACGTTATTATAAGAAAGACGTGAACGATACCAACCTCGCTCCCAATGGTTACCTTATCTATACGAATTTCTCATTCGAAGGGAAGAAAGATGAGGGCTTAGGATATATCCGCTATGAGTCCGCACAAAAACTGTTCAAGGAGATGTACCCCAAAGGTATTACCCCTATCCGTATTTTCCAGGATGTCTCAACCTCCTATTACCATAGCCTATTAGGAATTGACTTGATGAAGGGAGAACAGGTGGAATGGTGCGTCGAGCAGGATTTCATTCCCCGTAAGGAAAGTACGGCCTCAGTCGTAATCCAGGGCGTGAAAGCGGGAACGGATCCTGAACTGACGACAATGTGGACGGAGTTGGGTTATCCTCCAACAGCGATCGCTTTGCCTCTTTGGGTCAAGATGGGCGAACAACAACCAGCCCTGACCAGTTACGATGAGAAATATAAAACCGCTCCTCTCTGTTATTATGCGACTACACTGAAAGAGCAGGCCTACCCGATCCATCGGGGTAACGGACAAAAATACATCCACTGGACAACGCTTTGGAACGAGACAGGCACAGGCTACTTGCAGCAACTCATGCCCCTGAGGGAAGAGATTTATAATCGCTTTGACAAACAACAAGCGGAATGGGAAAAGAATGGTCTTGACCTGAAGGAGATCCAACAACTCTATCAAGAGGTTACTCCCCTGATTGAGAAAGCTTACCTACCTCTGATTAATGATTAATCTATTAAATAAGCAAGGGGCAGGAAAATCCTGCCCCTTTTTTCATATATCACTCTATTTTCCATATCCAAAATTAGGATAACCCGCTCCTTACTTCTCGATACGGATACGGGCATCAACGGCAAATAGGCCTCGTTCGGTCGCAACAAGCGGATTGATATCCATCTCCTTGATCTCGTTCGCAAAACGAAGCAAGGTCGAGAGACGAACAATAATATCAGCGTATTGACGCTCGTCGACTCCTCGCTGGCCACGTGTGCCCTTGATGATCGGATAACCTCTAAGAGAGTGGATCATAGAGTAAGTCTCGTCGTACGACAACGGTGCCAAGCCATAAGAAACATCCTTCAAGACCTCAACAAAGATACCACCCAAGCCACAGAAAACAACATGTCCAAAACGGTTCTCATATTTAGCGCCCAAGAACAACTCCGTTCCTTTCAACATCGGCTGTACCATTATACCCGTTACACCAGGCAAACGCATCATCCGCTCGTACTCGAAAAGAAGATGCTCGTCACATTGAATATTAAGGGCAACACCGCCAATATCACTCTTATGCAACGGTCCGACCACCTTGGCCACAACCGGATAATGCACCTTTCGCGCAAAGTTCAAGAGTTCCTCTTTATCATCGGATGCCAACTCCTCAACCAAAGGTATATTGGCTGCCCTCAGCAAAGCCTTTACGTCTGTCGGATTCAGATAACCACTCTCCGGCAAGCGATCAATCAGGCGACGCACCTCTGGCACGTCAACACCATAAAGCTGTATGTCCGTGCTGGCGGGACTGGGCGTATTGATCACCCGAGAAAGAGCCGTACCCAATGTCACCTCATCCGAGAAATTGACATGGCCTTTCTTAACAAAGCTCCTCACTTCCGGACCAGCGGTCACGATCGACGGCAGAACTGGGAAGATTGGTTTCTTGCACTCTTCCATCTTCTTATGAAGCACCTCATAAGCATCATACAACTTCACGAGACCCGGGCTACCAAAGATCACCATCATCAAGTCTATATTCTCAAAGCGATTCTCGCAATAATCAATAGCGGTCGCTAAATGCTCAGGCGTTCCTGTACCAATAATATCGATCGGATTACCTACGGCAGCGCCAGGATAGAGCTTAGATTTCAGCTCATCCGCGATCGGTCCCTCCAGGTTAGGCACGTTCAACCGTCCTTTAGCCAAAGCATCGGCCAACATTACCGCCGGACCACCCGCATGCGTAACGATAGCACAATTCTTACCCTTTACCTCCTTCAGCGTAAAGATACTCGCGACGGTCGTCAACTCCTCACGACTGAAACAACGAACGATACCAGCCTTACGGAACAAAGCCTCTACCGCTGAATCAGAGCTGGCGATCGCTCCCGTATGAGAAGAGGCGGCTCGCTGCCCCGACTCCGTACTGCCCGCCTTGATAGCCGCGATGCGACAACCCTTCCGGATCAAAGAAGAAGCATGGTAAAGCAACTTATCCGGGTTCTTGATCTGTTCAATATATAGCATCTTGATCCTTGAGTCAAGAACAGGATCGTAATGAATATCCATATATTCCAAAACCTCCTCGACACCAATCTGCTTAGAGTTACCCACCGACCATACGGACGAGAAACGTAAACCTTTTGTCAAAGCGGACTCGATGATAAAGAGCGCCGTTCCACCAGAACTGGAAATGAAATCAACGCCCTCACGATGGAACTCAGGAATCGGTTGAGTGAAAACGCCATGATAATTCATGTTCATCAAACCGATACAATTCGGTCCGATCAACGAGGCTCCCGCCTCATTAACGATATCTAACATGCGTTGCTCGAGAATCGCCCCCTCGTGCGTCTCCTCACCAAAACCAGCCGAAATCACGATGAAAGCTTTTACGCCTTTTCGTTTCGTGAGCGTCTCCATCACTTCCGGACAAGACTTGCTGGGAATAGAGATAATAGCCAATTCCGTATCCGGGATCTCCTCCACCGAGTGGTAGGATTTCACTCCCTGGACATCTGTCTCTTTAGCGTTGACCACGCACAACTCGCCCCGGTATTTTCCGTCCAGCAAATTACGGACGATACGGCCACCCGGCTTATGGACATTGTTCGATCCCCCGACAACCACTATGCTCTGAGGATTAATTAATTCTCGATTTATCATGACACTTTGTTCGTTTAATTAACAGTATAGGGCAAATATACGGGATTCGGAGCGTCCGAATCGTATATTTGCCCCTATTTTTTCTAGACAAACGATCTGTTAAATAACATATCGCCCTATCATTTCAGAACGTAATAAAGCATGGCAGCGATTACCGCTCCCGCAATCGGCCCAAAGACCGGTATCCAGGCATATTCCCATTGACTTCCCCCTTTTCCACGAATAGGCAAAAGAGCATGCATCAATCTGGGCGCCAAATCACGGGCCGGATTGATAGCATAGCCAGTCGTACCACCCAAGGCCAAACCAATCACCCAAACCGTAAAAGAAACCGGAATAGCCCCAACCGAACCCAAACCGATCGGCAAGGTACTGTTGCTATCATAAGTCAACTCGCCATCGGTAATATAAAACACGACGAACATCAAGGCGAAGGTTCCAACCAGCTCTCCCAGGAAATTGATTGGATAATTCTTGATCGCTGGAGCCGTACAGAAAACGCCCAGTTTAGCAACCGGATCATCAGTCGCGTCAAAATGATCCTTATAGACCAGCCAGACCAACAAAGCACCTAAAGCCGCTCCTAACATTTGCGCAATAATATAGGTACAAACATCGCACCAGGGGAAAGTTCCTCCAACCGCCAAACCAATCGACACGGCCGGATTCAGATGCGCTCCACTATAAGGCCCGGCTACCACGACACCAATAAACACACCCAAAGCCCAAGCAGTGGTAATCGCCATCCAACCGGCGCCATTGCCCTTCGTCTTCGACAAACTTACATTTGCAACCACGCCGCCACCCATCAAGATAAGCAACATGGTTCCCAATAATTCCGCTAAAAAAGGTGTCATATCCTCATCTCCTCTCTTTTAAGTTACTCTTCCCAATTTAACGAGCGCCCCACAGCCTTATTCCAACCCGCCAACAAACGAGCGACCGAATCTTCCGGCATACGTGCCTGGAAAACCTTATCCAATTGCCATTGCTCATGCAGGTCATCAAGGTCTTTCCAATAACCCACGGCTAATCCTGCCAAATATGCGGCTCCCAAAGCGGTTGTCTCCAGGACTTTTGGTCGTACCACCGGACAACGACAAATATCCGCCTGGAACTGCATCAGGAAATTATTAGCGATGGCACCACCATCAACCCTGATCTCCTTTGGTTTCGAATGAATATCGTTCTCCATAGCCAACAAGACATCGTGCACCTGATAACAGATTCCTTCCAAAGCCGCACGAGTCAAATGCGCCGCTGTAGTACCACGGGTCAGACCAACTATCGCTCCTCGAGCGTATTGGTCCCAATAAGGCGCACCCAACCCTGTCAAAGCCGGCACAAAATAGACACCGCCATTATCCGGAACTGAATAGGCCATCTGTTCCGTAATCTTCGCGTTGGGGATCAAACCTATGCCATCCCTTAACCACTGGACAACCGCACCTCCGACGAAGACACTGCCTTCCAAGGCATAAGTGATCTTGTCACCCAGCTTCCAGGCGATTGTTGTCAGAAGATTGTTATCCGAAAGTACCGGCTTATCTCCCGTATTCAAGATCATGAAGCATCCTGTTCCGTAGGTGGTCTTGATCATTCCTTTCTCGACACAAAGCTGACCAAAGAGTGCCGCTTGTTGATCACCCGCCATACCCGAAATCGGAATACCACGACTGAACAACGGCGTTGAGGTCTCACAATAGACCTCACTACATCCCTTCACCTCAGGCATCATTGAAACCGGAATATCGAAAAGCGTCAACAACTCCTGATCCCATTGCCCGGTATGGATATTGAACAACATGGTTCTCGAAGCATTGGTCACATCCGTGATAAACTTAGCGCCACGAGTCAGTTTCCAAACAAGCCAAGTATCGACTGTACCGAAGCACAACTCACCCCGTTCGGCACGTTCCCGTATGCCTTTAACATGATCCAGGATCCAACGTATCTTCGTGGCAGAGAAATAGGCATCAATCACCAATCCTGTTTTCTCCCGAATCATCTCGGCATAACCCATCTCCTTCAGTTCTTCACAATAATCCGCAGTCCGGCGATCCTGCCAGACTATCGCGTTATAAACCGGAAAGCCTGTCTCCCGATCCCAAATTATTGTTGTTTCCCGTTGATTCGCCAAACCGATACAGGCAATATGACGCTCGGTCACGTCCGCCTTCTCCATCACCTCCTTCAAAACCAACGATTGTGAATACCAAATCTCATTCGGATCATGCTCGACCCATCCCGGTTTTGGGAAATATTGTTGGAAATCACGCTGGGCAATAGTTACCGCCCGCCCCTGATGATCGAAGAGGATTGCCCGTGAGCTTGTCGTCCCCTGATCGATCGCCAGCAAATATTTATTCTGATAATTCATAACACAACCATTTATTCCTATACATTATTATAATATGTAATTAGCGGCTACCCGCTTAAACTGCTCTATTTGTTCATCAGCCCAAGCTTGATCTTTACCTCGTTCTTGAGCCAAGATTATCGCTACCTTACTCGCCATCGCCAATGCCGCCCGGGCATCCAGGAAAAGGATCCGCAAGCGGCGGGCCAACAAGTCCTCAAGTGTCAAGGCCATCTCATTACGTATCAACCAGATAATCTCTCCCTTCGTATAAGGATAATCCGGATGCAACCGTTCCGATAAGTCTGGCGCAGAACTTACCAGTTGCCTGATAAGTTCAGCATCGGTTCCATATATTGAAAGATGATCAGCCAAAACACCACCCGACATCGCACCATGAATCTTATAATCGCTTGTCACGCAAGACCGATTTGCTAATAAGACCTCTCGCTGCGCTAAATTAACGGTATCCTCCGCCATCTTCCGATAGGTCGTCCATTTACCTCCAATAATCGTGATCAACCCTGACTTATCCAGGATTAACTTATGGCTTCTCGAAATTTCCTTAGTCTTCTTCTCAGTCGATGGTGCCGCCAATGGCCTCAACCCCGCAAATACGGAGAGGACATCTTCCCTGCGGGGCGCTTTAGACAGGTATTTTCCCGCCGTATCAAGGATGAAACGAATCTCTTTCTCCAAGGCGACCGGCTCCAATTCCGGATGCTCCATCAACGTATCCGTTGTACCCACAACCACCTTTCCATGCCAAGGCACGGCAAAAAGGACTCTGCCATCGGAGGTCTTAGGAATCATCAACGCATGATCGCTTTGCAGGAAGGAGGCATCGAGAACCAAATGTACCCCTTGACTTGGCCGGACCATCAATGGCTTGGCCGGTTCATCCATCCGCAAAATCCGGTCAGCGAACACGCCTGTAGCATTGATTACGCACCGGGAACGTACCTGATATTCCTGCCCGTTGTCCTCATCCCTCACGACGACACCTGTCACCCAACCAGTCTCTTTCCTCAATCCCGTCACTCGCATATAATTCACGACGCAAGCGCCCGCATCAATCGCCGTACGGGCTAAGTTCAACGCTAACCGGGAATCGTCAAATTGACCGTCATGATAAACAACACCGGCCTTTAATCCTGTCCGACGAAGGGTTGGCATCCAATCCCAAACCCGACGTTTACCGGCACAAAAAGAACAGCCTAAGGAAAGACGACCAGCCATCAGATCATAGAGGATCAAGCCAATCGTATAAAACGGAGCCTCCCACCAGCGATAGCATGGAATCAAAAAAGATTGGTCGTGTACCAAATGTGGCGCATTCCGTTTTAGTAACCCCCGCTCACGCAAGGCCTCAAGCACCAAGGCGACATCACCCTGCTGCAGATAACGAACGCCTCCATGCACAAGTTTAGTACTGCGACTAGAGGTTCCCTTAGCGAAATCCGACTGCTCGAAAAGAACCACGTCGTATCCTCTTGTCGCGGCATCCACAGCGACACCCAAACCGGTAGCTCCACCACCAATGACCACAAAATCATGGATTATTGATTGGTCTTTCAATCGTGAGATAAGTTGACTTCGATCCATCATGCTATCGTTTATAAGGTTAACAAGGCTTTTTGCCTTCATACAAATATAAACAACCATTTCCAAAGAATGGCTATAAGAGGAGATAAATTTCATGTATGGCAACTTCGTTACCCTTAAAACATAAAAAATACCAGATGTCTCATCACTTCCGTGATCAGGCATCTGGTATCTATAACAGAAAGGGAACGATCCCTATCTCTTCTTACTCGAACATCTTGTCAATTCCTCCCGTATCAGGTAAAACCGGATGCTCATCTTCTACGTGAACCGAGTCACAAGGATTCGCGTAAATTTCCGGTATATCAAAATCCTCCTCTTGAGAATAACCTAACGTCTTGTCAGCATAAACCTTCTGCATATAAAGGCCATAAATAGGTAATGCCATACTAGCGCCTTGTCCCTCAGCCAGGCGGTCGAAATGGATTGAACGGTCCTCACCACCTACCCAACAACCAGAAACAAGACTGGGCGTGAATCCCATGAACCAACCATCTGAGTTGTTCTGTGTCGTTCCAGTTTTGCCACCCATTGGTGCCTTGATTCCATAACGGAAACGAATACGTCCACCCGTACCACCATCAATAACGCTCTTCAACATATGCAGCATCTTATAAGAGGCATCCTCCGTCAGCACCTCGCTCATCTGAGGGGTAAAATTGGCGATCGTATTGCCATAAGCGTCCTCTATACGGGTCACATACAACGGCTCTACCCGAATACCCTTGTTGGCGAATACCGTATAAGCTCCAACCATCTCACCTACCGAGACATCCGGCGTTCCAAGACAAACCGAGATCACCGGATCAATCTCGTTCTTCAGGCCAAACGAGTGCAACAGGCGGACAAACGTATAAGGCGATAATTTACTCATCAAATAAGCGGTGACCCAGTTATCGGAATTCTGCAATCCCCATTGGATCGTCACCATCTCGCCTATTCTCTTGGCGCTCGCGTTACGCGGCACCCACAATCGGCCATTCTCATCACGCAACTGCTGCTGGACATGCAACATCTGGTCGCATGGACTGATTCCCTCGATCATCGCCAACGAATAGAGGAAAGGTTTCATTGTAGAACCGATCTGCCGACGGCCACCATTGATCATGTCGTATTGGAAATCGTTATAATCAATGCCTCCGACATAAGCTTTCACCTGGCCCGTCCTCGGGTCCATCGACATGAAAGCGGCCCGGAGGAAACTTTTATGGTAACGGATCGAGTCCCAAGGTGACATCAAGGTATCGATAGGCCCATTCCAACTGAATACCCGCATATCTATCGGGGTCTGGAACTCCTTACGGATCTCCGCCTCCTTCATTCCACTTTTCTTCATTGCCCGGTAACGATCCGTCTGGTGCATGGCACGCATTAAGATCGTATCAACCTGCCCTAACGAGAGGTCTTTCGAGAACGGTGCGTAATTGCGCCCCTTCTTTTCCTTGAAGAATGTAGGCTGCAAGCTCTCGCTCAGGTGCTCACGCACGGCATCCTCGGCGTATTTCTGCATACGCGAGTCGATCGTCGTATAGATCTTCAAGCCATCAGTATAGACATTATAGTACTCACCATCAGCTTTCTTGTTTTTATTACACCAACCATATAAAGGATTTGTCTCCCAAGCAATGGAATCTTCCTTGAACTTCTGTCCCTGCCATGAAGCGTAATTCTTTCGCTGCGGCTTCTTGGCGGTCAAGGTCAATCGCAAATATTCCCGGAAATAGGGCGCAAGGCCATCCTTATGATCCACCCGATTAAAGTGCAACACCAAAGGCAGCGCTTTCAATGAGTCACATTCGGCAGCGGTAATAAAACCGGCCTTCTGCATCTGGTCGAGTACGACATTCCGGCGTCCCTTTGTCCGCTCGTTACGACGAACCGGATTGAAGTAAGAGGGATTCTTACACATACCAACCAACGTGGCCGCCTCCTCGATCTTCAAGGTTTTCGGGGTTTTATTAAAATAGACTCTCGCCGCCGACTGGATACCAACAGCATTATAGAGAAAGTCGAACTTGTTCAGATACATGTTGATGATCTCCTCTTTCGTATAATAACGCTCCAACTGAACGGCGATCACCCATTCGATCGGTTTCTGGAACAGACGCTCCATCATATTCTCGGCATTTGGCGAGAAAAGAAGCTTGGCCAACTGCTGGGTGATCGTACTGCCACCGCCACCACTCTTCTGCATTAAGATTCCTCTCTTCACGACCGCACGAAAAAGACCTTGGGCATCAATACCGCTATGACTAGCGAAACGGACATCCTCCGTCGCGATCAAAGCCTTGACCAGATCAGGAGAAAGATCCTGATAAGTCACATAAATCCGGTTATCCTGGCTATGGGCATAACTACCCAATGTCTTGCCATCCGCCGATATGATCTGCGACGCGTATTTGTCAATCGGGTTCTCCAATTGTTCCACCGGAGGCATATAACCGATCGAACCATTCGCGATCGCGGCGAAAGCGCCCACAACAATCGCCAAAACAGCCACATAAATAACCCAAAACGAAATGATAATGCCTTTTGTAACCTTCGATGCCATTCTCTTATTTTTATAAACGGTACTTAGGGGGGAACACAAAAAGCCCCCTAACGTAATTAGGGGGCAAAGTTAATAAAAATCAGTTATTATAACACCATGATCACGCCTAAGCTGAGCAAGGCAATAAAAATCCACAGGAAAACGCCTTGCACCATCGGTCGGAAACCAACCTGCTTGATAACTTGCCGGGATAAACCGGCTCCTATCAGGAAGAGGGTAACCGTCAAACCCTTCTTGGCCAACCAAACCATCGACGACGAAACAGCATCCGGAATCGGAAGGAAGGTATTGGCTATCATCGCCAAGATAAAGAAGAAGATAAACCAGGGAATACTGATCTTAGCGCCCTTCTGGTTAAAGATAAACATGGTAGCGATTGTTACGGGAATAATCCACAATGCCCGGGTCAGCTTCACCATCGTCGCAATCTCAAGCGCCTTTTCGCCATAAGCGGCACCGGCACCAACCACCGAGCTGGTATCATGAATGGCTATTGCCGCCCACATGCCAAACTGCTCCTGTGTCATGCCCAGCAAATGGCCCAATGGAGGGAATATAAAAAGGGCTATAGCGTTCAGGATAAAGATCGTACCCAAAGACATGGACATCTCATTCTCATTGGCCTTTACAACAGGAGCAACTGCGGCGATCGCGCTACCACCACAAATCGCCGTTCCGGCCGAGATCAAGTATGAAGTCTTACGATCCATCAGTAACCGACGTCCTAAATACATTCCCAATGACAATACCCCTACCACGGAAACGATCGTGAAGATCATACCCTCCTTGCCCGTACGTAAAGACTCATGAAGGTTCATGCCAAAACCCAGTCCCACGACAGAGAATTGCAATAAATATTTCGATACCTGCTTACTGAATTTCGGATAAGGACGCCCAGCCAATAAAGCGAAAGCCAAACCCATGAAAAGGGCGACTGCCGGTGAGACAAAAGGCATCAAACTCATAAGGAAAAGAATAACGAACAAAGGTTTATTGTTGTCCGTAAGAAATCGCTCCAATGCTTTCATAATCTATCTATTCTACTTTTCTGTTTCACGTCGCGAAAGTAGGATTAATCCAGCATTCTCGCCAATCATTTATAGGCATAGCCCATAACTAAAGGTTATGACACGTATCGAACCAATACCTTGTAGCTATTAAGACATCGACCAACCAGAACGTTCGGCATAATGGATAAAGTTTTCCTCTAAGCCTCCATATTGGCCAGCGGGCATAACAAACGAGAAGATGCGTTCAATATTGATATCCTTTATATCAATAACTTTCAATAAGCCTGACTTCAATTCATTCGTCACCGCTCGAATCGACACGATCGCTACGGCATCCATATTCCCCAAAAAAAGCTTGATACTCTCCGTACTGCCCAACTGGATCAGGATATTCATCTGTGATAACTTAACGTGATGCTCGGACAACGCCGCCTCCAGGACTTCAAGTGTTCCGGAGCCATTCTCGCGCAACACCAATGGCCATTGGCGTAACTGATCCAGCGAGACCTCGTCGTAAGTGACATAGCGACTGCCCGTATGGGTAACCACCACCAACTCATCCTTCATGAAAGGAATATAGCGCAAACCACTTTGCCGGCTATTACCCTCAACCAAACCAAGCGTAATCTCCCGCTCACCCAACAGGCGCTCGATCTCACGACTATTCCCATTGCGCAAGGAAACCTGGATATCCGGAAAGGTACGTATAAAAGAGGAGAGCATGGGTGGAAGGACATATTGGGCGATCGTAGTACTCGCCCCCAGACGTAATTCACCAATCAGGTGATTGGTCAGCAGATTCATCTCGAAATCCATCTGCCTGTAAGCCTCCGCCAAACGCTCAGTATGGGAGAAAAGCAACTCGCCTGCCCGAGTCAAGCGGACCTGGTTACCCGAACGCTCGAACAAAGGAGTCTCATACTGGCTCTCCAGCTCCCGGATATGTTTACTGATAGCCGGTTGACTGATAAACAACTCCTTTGAGGCTTTCGTAAAGCTCAGATTACGGGCGACGCTATTGAAGACCTTTAACCGAAAATCCACGTGCTACTCTCCTTTTCTATACTATTAGTGATTCAACAGATAAACCTCTATATCATGGACCGAAACATCTTTCAACAAGACCTGTTTCCCATCATCCAGAAGGTAAAGGGTTGGCATCCGTTTCAGGTCATAAAGCTCATCACCCATGATTTGCCCATTCTCATCCAACCCATTCTGCCACTCCGCGGGAATATGGACAGCATAATCGTCCCATAACGCTTTGTCGCCATATGGATAAATTGCCAGGACACGTAAATTCCCTTCCGCGACCTGACGACTGACCACGGGTGAAACCGACAGATTCTCACGTGTTCGCTGGCAATCCTCACAATCCGGATCATAAAAGAACAGAAGCAACCGCCTGGCTTCTATCGAGGAAAGGGAATACTCTCCGCCTTGACGATCCAGAAACTTGAAGTCTTGAGCGACCTGCCCGACCTTATTCCGACGAACCAGGGCCAATAACCGCTGCGGACGGATCCGCTCGACCTCATCCAATACCGGGCTTTCCGCCAGATATTCCAGAACGGACTCATAAAGCGACTCATTGCGCATGGGCGAATAGGCATCATAAAGATATTTCTCGAACAAGCCATCCAAATAACGGAAAAAGGTCTTGTTCCCTTCCGCCGAACGCATCAGCCCCACGAAAGCCTCGCATGCCACCTTCGCTTCGACGTGCCGGGACAAATCCACATAGTTGGCGAATGCCTGCTCCGTCTGGTCTGTCATCTGCCCAACCGTAGCATGTGCCACATCAAACTTATCCCAATAGTGCTCAATCAGGTATTTCGCCCGGTCGGCCGGATCACGGTAAACAGCAGGGATCGATGGCAATTCAAACTCAGCAATAGCCTCTTGAGCCACCAATGGAGCGGCTCCCAGCCATAAGGCCAGGAGACTCAGCCAAACGATTCTCAGTCGACCGTTTCCACGCATGCCGCCACCTTTTTCCGATCTGTTTCAACCGTCTCGAATTCAGAAGAGACCGCACTACTACCCATCGGTACATTCTCATTCCGGTATTCCATCTTACTATACACCACGCTCCGGGCGGAAGTATGGAATTCCTTAGCGCCTGTCTCACGCTCCAAGCGAGCGATATTATTCTCCCTTACGCCACATCCCGGCATGATAATAATCCGTCCAGCCGCCCGGCGTACCAATTCGGCAATCAAAGGTATTCCCTTAATGGCATCCGACTGTTGACCTGAGGTCAGGATCCGATCGCATCCCAATTCAATCAGCTGCTCAAGCGCGACATACGGATCACGACAAACATCAAAAGCACGATGGCAGGTAACCGACAAGGGCTTCGCGTGTTCGATCAATTTTCGCATCAAGGGCACATCGATGTCACCCTCTTTCGTAAGGCAACCAAACACAACCCCATGCACGCCCAACCGCTTGCACAATTCTATATCCAGCATCATCGACTCGATCTCCGCTTCCGTATAGAGGAAATCACCGCCTCGAGGGCGTATGATTACGTTAATATCTATTGTCGAGGTCAATTTCTTGGCCATCATAATCTCTCCATAACTGGGTGTCGTTCCTCCTTCCGGAATACCGGCGCAAAGTTCCACACGCTTGGCTCCACCGGCCTCCGCCTCCACACAGCTCCAGGCTGAATTGGCGCAAATCTCTATTATCCGTTTCATTTCCAAATACAATTATCTATTTTTATTAATCACCTCCAAGTCTTACGGTACATTCTTGGGGAAGAGTATTGATAGCTGATCACAACTGCGGTTATTAGCTACTCATGATGGGCATCGTCAGGTATCAACAATCGGCATTGTTCACATCTAACAATCCAATTCATAATATCCAGCTCCATCTATTTCCCAAACTTCTGGCTTTATCTTCGTCCATACATTTCCTCATAGTACTTTTCATATTCACCAGAGGTAATGTTATCCATCCAAGCCTGGTTATCGAGATACCAGCGCACCGTTTTCTCAATGCCCTCCTCGAACTGGAGGCTCGGCTCCCAGCCCAGCTCTTTCTGAAGTTTAGTCGAGTCAATGGCATAACGCATATCGTGACCGGCACGGTCGGTTACGAAAGTGATCAGGTCCATATCCTCACCCTCTTGGCGACCCAACAGACGATCGACCGTTTTAATCACCACCTTGATCAGGTCGATGTTCTTCCACTCGTTGAAGCCACCAATATTATAAGTCTCGGCCACCTTGCCCTTGTGGAAGATCAGGTCGATCGCACGGGCATGATCCTCCACATAAAGCCAGTCGCGCACGTTCTCACCCTTACCGTAGACCGGTAGCGGCTTGCGATGGCGGATATTATTGATGAACAACGGGATCAACTTCTCAGGAAACTGGTAAGGTCCGTAGTTGTTCGAGCAGTTGGTCACGATGGTCGGCATACCATAGGTATCGTGAAAGGCACGGACAAAATGATCGCTGCTCGCCTTGCTCGCACTGTAGGGACTATGCGGGTTATATTTCGTTGTCTCATAGAAAAATTCCTCACCATAAGCCAGATGATGCTCTCCAGACGAGGCGGTCGTGGTGAAAGGCGGCTCAATACCTTCAGGATGAGTCAACTCCAAAGCGCCATAGACCTCATCGGTCGAGATGTGGTAGAAACACTTACCGGCGTACTTTTCCGGTAACGATTCCCAATAAAGCTTCGCCGCCTGCAACAGGCTCAGCGTACCCATCACGTTGGTACGGGCAAAGGTAAAGGGATCCTTGATACTCCGGTCCACATGGCTCTCAGCCGCCAAATGGATAATGCCGTCCACCTGATGCTCCTTCATTAACGACAACATCGTATCAAAGTCGCAAATATCCGCCTTCACGAACTTGTAGTTCGGACAATCCTCGATATCCTTCAGGTTCGCCAGGTTGCCGGCGTAGGTCAACTTGTCGACATTGATAATCTGATACTCCGGATACTTGTTCACAAACAGGCGAACCACATGGTTGCCAATAAAACCGGCTCCACCGGTGATGATGATATGACGTTTCATAATGCTATTCAAAACTGAAATGGTGAATCAAACACTTTCAACAATGGATGTTTCGTATCTTTCTCACTCAGGATCGCCTGATCGGTCGGGATACGCCAATCGATACCTAACGAGCTGTCGAGAATGCTGATACCTCCATCCGCCTCGGGATGGTAAAAATTATCGCACTTGTATTGGAAAATCGCCGTCTCGCTCAACACCGCAAACCCATGAGCAAACCCACGTGGAATAAAGAATTGGCGATGATTCTCTTCCGTCAGTTCCACCGCCACATGCTGCCCGTAGGTCGGGCTTCCCTTACGGATATCGACCGCTACGTCCAGAACTGCGCCTTTCACGCAACGCACCAATTTACTTTGGGCAAATGGCGGCCGCTGGAAATGCAGACCACGCATCACGCCGTATGACGACATGCTCTCATTGTCCTGCACGAAGTCGACCGGACCAACCTTTTCCTCAAATTCCCGCTTGGAGAAAGACTCGAAGAAATAACCTCTTGAGTCACGGAACAGGCGTGGCTCAATAATCACCACACCCTCGATATTTGTCTTGATGATTTCCATTTGTATTTTTTCTTTATATCTATTCAGATCGTAATCCCCCGCCATTTAGCCTCTCCAATAGGCAACAGATTACAAATCCACCGAAACAACTATACAAATATACGCAAACTCGCTCACATACGGATGGATTTCGCAGGAATAATGCAAACTATTGGAATAAAAGGGAGATATGTAGGTTTTACCTATATTCGTCCATTATATGGTTTTGCCCCGTTTTGGAGGAGTTAGGAAAATAAATTGCTACTTATCCGTTGCCTGTTCAAGGTCGAAAACAATATTGGAAAAAGGTCTATGCACTGCCACTGACATCACCGTAAAGAACGCTGTTTCACTCATATTTTGCGAGTACAAAGTTAATGCTTTTTTCGCTAAAGGGAAAAAATACGGGTTCTGAATGTTACGCATGGAGCTTCTTTCCATATTCCGCTATATTCGTCATGCCGTTCATTTGCTCGATATCCGGTAATTTTGCAAACAAAGTAAAAGGTTATGGAACAAGCGAATGTAAAGGTGTCGTTCTACCTCAAAAAGAGCGAGGCGGATGCCGATGGTATGTGTCCTGTAATGGCAAGGCTGAACATCGGCAAGTATTCTGAAGCGGCTTTCAGCCTGAAACTCCGTGTGCCGCAGGCAATATGGAGTTCGGGGCGTGCTTCAGGCAAAAGTGTGAAGGCGAAGGAAATCAACAATCGGCTGGATGAAATCCGTGCGATGGCATTGGGAATCTATGCTGAACTGTCGGTTGTTCGTGACAGTGTGACTGCGGATGATGTCAAAAGTCTGCTGTTGGGTATGGCTGGTGAACAGACAACGTTATTGAGCTACTTCCGCACGTTTATTGAGAACTTCGCGAAGCGCGTGGGTGTAAACCGGACCGAAGGCAGTTTGAGAAGCTATCGGAACGCCTACAACCATGTGGAAAGGTTCATGCGGGAAAAGTACAACTTGTCGGATATCCCGTTTTCGGCATTGACCCTCTCCTTCATACAGGATTACGATTCGCACCTTCGGACAGATTGTCGCCTCTCTCCGGGAACGATTATCAACCTGACCGTGCAGTTGAAAATCATCGTTGGTGAAGCCGTAGCGGACGGCATCATCACCACCTACCCGTTTACCGGCTATGAACCCGTGCGCCCGAAACAGAAACGGAGGTATCTCACATCCGAGGAACTGCAACGGCTTATGACCATGCCTCTTCACAGACCGAACCTTTATCTCACACGGGATTTGTTCCTCTTCTCATGCTACACCGGCATCCCGTACAGTGATATGCGGCTTCTGTCGAAAGAGCATCTGTCACTTGCCGATGACGGCACATGGTGGATCAGAAGCTCGCGCCGGAAAACCGGAGTCGAGTTTGAAATCCCCCTGCTGGACCTGCCGTTACATATCATGGAGAAATACAGGGACACAGCGCCGGACGGGAAACTGCTACCCATGTATTCCAACAGCACGATGAACCTTAACTTAAAACGTATCGCAAAACTCTGTGACATAGACTGTCCGCTGGTTTTTCATGCCGGCCGCCATACCTATGCGACCGAAATCACGCTCGGACATGGGGTTCCGCTTGAAACGGTCAGCAAGATGTTGGGACACGCCCGGATTGAGACGACCCAAATCTATGCCAAAGTGACTGACGACAAGATAAATGCCGACACCCGTGTGCTGAACGAGAGGATAGCGGAACGCTTCTCCGTGGTTATTTGACAAACGACTAAAACGCAATAAGATGAAAAAGAAAAGTGAACATGCAGACAAAACCATCAGACATCGCAGTACATTCGCGATACTGTTTTATATCAACCGCACCAAAATGCGCAAGGACGGAACCTGTCAATTATTGTGCAAGGTAAGCATTGATGCCGAATGGGAACAGATTGGCACGAAGGTATCCGTCAATCCCGACATCTGGAATCCGGAAAAAGGCCTTGCCAACGGACGCAGTGCGAATGCGGTGACAGTGAACCGTGCCATAGACGAATTGACGGAGGAGATTACCGGACATTACAACCGGATTAAGAACAGCCTGGGATTCATCACGGCGGAACTGGTGAAGAACGCCGTAATGGGTGTCGGGCTGAAACCGCTTACCCTGCTGGCTCTCTTCCGGGAACATAACGAAGATTTCAGAAGACGTGTTGGGCTGGACCGCATCAAGGAAACGCTTGATTCTTACTTGAGATCGTACAAGCACCTTTCCGCTTTCATCAAGGATAAGAAAGGCGTGGAAGATGTCACGCTACGTAGCCTTGACAAGAATTTCTATGATGATTTTGAACTGTTCCTTTGCAAGGACTGCCACATGATGCCCAAGACCGTGCATGAGCATCTGTACCGCCTGAAAAAGATGACCAAACTGGCAGTCAGCCAGGGAACGCTCCGCCGTGACCCGTACTGCCGTCTCCACCCTGCGTTGCCACGACGGAAGAGCCGCCACATGAAGCTGGAAGACCTCAAGAAACTTATGGAGACTCCCGTGGAGAAACCTCAACTGCAATTCGTGAGGGACATGTTCCTGTTTTCGACCTTTACCGGACTGGCTTACGCGGACTTGAAAAGGTTGAAGACAAGTGACATCACACAGTCCGAAGACGGCGCATGGTGGATTCACATACGCCGTCAAAAGACAGACACGCTTTCATCCGTCCGCCTGTTGGATATTCCCTTACGAATCATTGAAAAATACCGGAACCAGCGACAAGGGGATAATGTGTTCAATGTTTACCGCCGCGGCTATTTTATCCTGCTGACGCGGGAACTGGGAAAGGTGTACGGTTTCGATTTGACCTTCCACCAGGCCCGGCATAATTTCGGAACCCATGTCACACTCTCACTCGGAGTCCCGATAGAGACGGTTAGCCGCATGATGGGACACATGTCGATTTCTACAACGCAACTTTACGCGCAGGTGACGGACAAGAAAGTGGACGAGGACATGAAGGCTTTGAAAGCAAGCGGTTTCAGCAGCACGACTGAACTTTGCGAGGAGGATTTCACCGCTCGGAAAGGCAGAAAAAGGCCCCCCCGCGCTATCTGAAAATCAAGAACGGAGAAACGCATGTCCCTATGAACGGGCCGTTTCTCCGTTTTGTCATGTCACACCCACCGCATATCTTCCTTGCACCGCTTGTAGGAATCTTCCAATATTTTAAGGATGTCCGATTCCTTGTAGAGAGCCTTGCCCTGTACCAGATAGTAAGGGACAACACCAAGTGTGCGGTATTCCTGCAATGTCCGTCTGCTGACCCTCAGAATTTTGGATAGTTCCTCGTCCGTCAGGAAACGTTCGCCGTGGAATACGGATTTAGGGGTGTCCTCCATCGCTGCGATTAACCGCTCCATATTGTCAAGTCCCTGAAACAGGACATCGACACGCGGGTCTTTCCGTTCTAAAAAATGATAGCTCATAGTTCTCGTTTTAAGTGGTAGTAATTCGATTCCAATAGTTTGTGTACGTCTTCGGTTTTGAAGAAAATCTTGTGCTTGATGCGTGAGTAAGGCAGGATACCCTTGTCACGGTACACCTGAAGCGTCTTTTTGGATATGCGCAATATCTCGCACACCTCCTGGTTGTCAAGCCACTTTTTTAAGCCGAGGTCTTCCACCGGACGGCACATACCCATTACCTTTTCCTCCAGTTTGCCGAAACGTACCCGAAGTTCATCGAACGTCTGTTTGTCGATACATACTATTTCCATACCAGTCATTTTTTGAGTTGAACATCCATCCGATTTTTCAGTTTTGGGGGCAACACCTTCCCTTTTTGGTTGAGGAACGCTTCCACTTCGGAGGCCTTGTAGTAAGTCCGTCCGTCAATCATGTAATAGGTGACATACTTCTTCTGGCGGTAACGTGCCAGCGTGCGTTTGGTGATACCGAGCAATTGGCAAAGGTCATAGTTATCCAGAAGTGTGTCGCCTTCCAGACACTCTTTCAACTTGTTCATCCGCTCCAGGGTACGGTCGATCCTATCAAACCGTTCCATGATTTGCATGAGCATTATTTGGACACTTTCGCTGTTTATCTGTAGCATAATGCATTCTGTCTTTAGTGTAAATAATAGTTTTGCTTACACCTTGTCGCGCAACAGGTTATACTACATATAGGGCTAATGGCGTACCAATGACCATGTATTTCACTGAATGGCATTGGCATTCCATTGAAATACAGCGGAATAAAAATTTTTAGTATGAAAAGTGGAGATGAAAATGTTCTTGCAAAATGCAAGTTTTTTCGCAAAATGCAAGTTACATCTTGCAAGATTTGCGGTAGATCAGACGGCAGATGCCGTTGGAAAAAGAGGTGGTTTTATGCAGTTCCCAATGTTGTGGTCGGAATGTATTCAACACGGGAATCCCTTGTCCGGCAGAAAACGGCAGCTGGTAAACCACAAGTTCATCAACAAGATCATAGAGGAAAAGCCCGCGAAGCAGCTCCACCGATTCCGGTTCTATGATTTCAGCAAGGTAAATGAATGAATCGTCCCTGTTGTCTTTCTCGCAAAGCAAATCAAGGATGGAATGGGGCAATATAAGGGCCGAGCAGCGTTCACGCCAAAAGGGGAAACCCCGCCTGTCGTTTCTTACCCAGGACACAAGTGCTCCGGCCGGTTCCGGAAGGAAACCGTCCAATGTTATTGCCGTCACAACTTGAATCCTTGCCATAGCTTTAATTCTTTTTCAACCGGAAACTGTAAAAAAGAAGCGTGCAATCCACGCTATTTCTAATGGAGGCTCTGGAATGCCCTTAACAGGAATAGGTGAATGCACGCTATGCCAAGGCATAGCATAAGCAATCACGCAATAGTTCCTGTTAATGTTCATTTTCCAGATTCCCATTAGGACGCTTGCGGTCTTATGTCTATATATAAACGGCAACTGCCCATTAGACAGCACGCCGCATTTTTCGCTATTTAAATGCAAAAGTACACATATTCAGTGACATTTGCACTATTTTTAGTCGTCAAATTCATTTCAGCCCGTATTTCTTCATCTTCCTGTACAGTGTTGCCGGGTTGATGTTCAGCATTCCAGCCGCTTGTTCCCGGTGACCGTTGCAGGCTTTGAGAGCCCTGATAATGCTTTCTTTCTCAAATGCTTCACCTTTCAGAGGCAGGATTGCAAGTGTGTCTGTTTCTTCATTTCTACATACACAGACAGTTATTTCCAATCCATCCACGTCAAGCATCGGAGACTCAGAGACCAGTACGGCACGCTTGACACGGTTTCGGAGTTCACGCACGTTGCCCGGCCACCGGTAGGCAAGCATCCTCTGTTTGGTCTCTTCGGTAAATCCTTGCGTAGTCCTTTTCAGTTCTTTCGAGAAACGTTCACGGAAAAACTCCGCCAACGGAATGATATCTTCCGGGCATTCCTCCAGGGAGGGCTGCCGGATCTCAAACTCGTTCAGACGATGGTAAAGGTCTTCCCTGAACCGTCCCTCCTTGATGGCCTGTTCCATATTCTCGTTTGTCGCGGAAATGACCCTGACATCCGAAATCCGTTCCCTGCCGCTTCCTATCGGGGTATATACATTCTCCTGCAATACTCGTAACAGCATGGATTGGATTTCATGCGGCATCGTGCCTATCTCGTCAAGGAACAGTGTGCCGCCTTTCGCCAGGTCAAAATATCCGGTCTTTGCCGTGTCCGCCCCGGTGAACGCGCCTTTCTCATGCCCGAAGAACAGCGAGGCTGCCAGCTCACGGGGTAACGCGCCGCAGTTTACGGCGACAAAAGGCTTGCCGTATCGTTCGCTATTGTCATGGATGGTCTGCGCCACCGACTCCTTGCCGGTCCCGTTGGCCCCGAGTATCATCACGGACATATCGGACGGGGCGACCAGTCTGGCGAATTTCTCCACTTTCAGGATCATGGGACTTATACGGCGGAACAACTGCCGTTCCTGCTTTCTCACGGTGGCTACCGGGTGGAACACATCTTCCGCCAGTTCCAACAGATGTTCCCGGTGTACCGGTTTGGGCAGGTAGTCCCTGGCTCCCAGTTTGATGGTACGCACAACGTCCGGGACGGAAACGAATTCGGTCGTTATGATGAACGGGATGTCTTTCTTCTCCTTGCGCAACCATTCCAACAGGGAAATGCCGTCGCCTTCCGGCAACCGCACGTCCGACAATATAAGGTCGAACTGCGTTTTGCGTATCAACGAGCGGGCTATCGGCTCGCTCATGGCTGTCACAGCGTCATAACCGGCCCGGGAAAGCCAGTCTTTCTGTATTTGCGACAGCCCCACGTTGTCTTCAACTATCAGTATCTTCCGTTTCATTTGTCAGTCTTTTTATCTCGGCTTCCGCCGCCTTGATGAGCATGGCGGTGCTGTCTATTATCTGCCGGGTATATTCTTTTAACTCTTTGTCGCTTGTTTTACTGTCTTTCAACAAAGCACGGTAAGCCAGCAGGGGCTCTTCCATCCGTAGGAACTCCCACATCGGTTGCATACGGTGGGTGATTTCACGCAACTTATGCCTGTCGCCGTTTTTCATGGCGGCATCAAGTTCTTCTCGGTCTTTCTCTGATTGGGATATAAGAGAAAGCAGTGCCTTGTGCTTGTCATTGACCTCTGAAAGGACCAAACTGAAATCAACCTCCGGTTTTTTCTCCCGCCTGTCTGTCTTCATCCTCGAAAGCAGGCCGAGCAGTTCCGAGGATGAAAACGGTTTATAGATGTAGTCCGTAAATCCGGCATGGAGAAAAGCTTCCTTGTCCCTGTCTCCGCGTGCGGTCATGGCTACAATAGGGATGGTACGGGAGTTTCCGATGTTCGAGTTGCGCAATAGGGTTAATAAATCAATACCGTTGGTACCCGGCATTTGAATGTCGGAAAGCAGCAGGTCATAATCCTTGCCCCGCATCGCCTTGACCACGTCCTTGGAGGTTACGCAGGTAGTACAATTCATCCCGTTACGCTCCAGCATTTCCTTTATCACATTCAACAGCATCGTGTCGTCATCAATGACAAGTACATTCCGAGGCAAATGTGCCGGATGTGGAATTATCAAGTTCTCGCTCTCTACCGTTTCATCCGTGGTTTTCAATGGAAGTGTAACACGGAACGTGCTACCCTGGTCAATGCCGCTCGTCACGTCTATTGTCCCGCCAAGCAGGTTGACAAGACCTTTTGTTATCGGCAGGCCCAATCCGAAACCCTCCGCGTTTCTGACGGAACCCAATCGTTCAAACGGGCGGAAGATACGTAAAAGCGCATCTTCACTCATGCCAATGCCGGTATCCTTGATTTCCAACACCAACTCCCCTTTGTTATAACGAGCATTCAAGCTGATTGTGCCGGTTTCTGTAAATTTGACGGCATTGCTAAGCAGGTTGTCCAGAATCTGTTCGATACGGTCCACGTCACCGCAAAGCTTGACATCGGTACCGGTAAAATCGTGATTGAATAGGATGCCTTTGTTATTGATTACGTGGGAGAAGCCGAAGGCAATGCGTTCCAACAGGGCATTCAGGTTGAACGGCACATCGTTGCGGGTTTCCTTGGCCTCGTTCAGGCGGTACACGTCCAGCAGGTTGTTAAGCAGGTGTACAACGTGCCGGCACACGATCCTGATGTTGTTCAGGTGCGTGTTCCTGCGTTTCTTTTCACGGGTATCCACGGCAAGTTCCGCACTGCCGCTGATTACGTTCAGAGGGGCGCGGATGTCATGAGAGATTGTCAGGATGATATTCTTCCGCATTTCTAACAGCGCGATGTTCTGCTCTATCGTTTCTTCCAGATGCTTCCTGTTTTTTGCCTTGACCTTAATATCCCGTTGTATGACAAGATACGAAATGAACAACAGGATGATTGAGAATATAATCAAGCCGGTAATGACCAAAGTCGAATGTTCGTAGGAAGCTTTCAGACGCTCTTCCTTGCTCCTGAAGGCGTTCCATGTCTGCTCATCCAGACTTGTAATAAGTAAACGCAATTTCCGGTTGAGTTCCCTATTGCACAACCGCAGGCTGTCCGTATAAGTTTCTATGTCCCGTTTCCGTTTATTCAACAACGAGATCAGTTCCTTATCCGGTGCGGTTTGCCTGGTTGTAACAACCGGCATCTGTACGGTTTCCTTGCCACCGAAGAATCCGGCGATACCTTTCTTCTTTCGGGTAACGGTCCGGGTGGTTGTCTGTGTCGTTACAGTCGGTTTTTGATGAAATAGAAGGCTATCCGTTTTCTTTTGTTCTCGGGTCGCTTCCATTATTTGAAACAGATGGTCTTCTTTAGCTGCTAACAATGTACGAAGAGAATCTATCTGTTCGGGTTGTATGAAATCCTTACATTGTGTACGTAATGTTTGCAGCATGGAATCAGTCCGTACACGTCGTTCCCGGTAAGCCCCAGAATCCTCATCATTCCATACCATGACGGATTCACCATAAGTTACTAACGTGGTCACATAGCGGTGTGTGGTATTGATATTGTGCTGGGTTTGAAAAATAGCGATTGATTCATTCTCTATTTTCTGTACACGACTACGCTCGTGCAGAACAATAGCGACCATGCTGCCAATGATCGCCATTAAAAGAAAGTATCCTATAAATATTTTATGCTGCAAAAGTATTTTCATTGGCTTGATATTTTACAATCCAAATATTGCTTTCGTACAATATCTACATGCGGCAGAATCACGAAAAATATCCAAGATGAATAACACTAATAATAATTTCAAATTTTTCTATTTATTGCAGTTACATTCCTCCTCCCAACACATGATAAAGTTTGATTACACTTTGTATGCGTTCAAAACGAGTTTGTAGCTGTTGCACTTCCGCTTCGAGAAGAGACTGTTGGGCGGTCAACACTTCCAGATAGGTGGCATTGGAATGACGCATAAGCGATTCTGTCTTTCGCACAGCATCGCATAATGTTTCAACCTGTCGAGCATTGATTTCAATTTGCGATTTTGCCGTCTGCCATGCAGTCAGAGCATCGTTCACTTCTTTTCCAGCGTTCAGCAATGATTGCCGGAACAACAGTTTGGCTTCTTCCTGACGGCTTTTGGCTATCTTCAAGTTGGCGATGTTTGTGCCCCGGTTGAATAAGGGCTGTGTCAGGGAACCGATGGCATTGAGCAACCATTGTCCGGGATTTACGATTACGCCACCGCCGTTATTAGTCCATCCAAGAGTCCCCGAGAGGGTAATATTGGGATAGAAGGCGGCACGAGCCGCATTGGTGGCGTAGAACGCCTGCGCCAGTTCCATTTCAGCCTGACGCACGTCGGGACGGTTGGAAAGCAGTTGCAAAGGGACTCCAATCGAGACAGTATCGGGGAAAGCAGCCTCGGCCAGATTACTTCGTCCAATCGAGTGTGACGGCATGGCAAGTATCGCAGACAGGGCATTTTCTGTTTCGGAAATACTCTTGCGTATGGATAACAGGGATGCTTCGAGTCGCATCACGTTCGCCTTTGCCTGCAATACGCCGGCTTCGTTTGATTTCCCCACTTTTTTCAACGCTTCAAGAGTACGTACGGTAGTCCGCCAGTTCTCCAAAGTCCGGTTACTTATTGCCATTTGTGCGTCAAGCATGGCAAGGGTGTAGTAACTGTCTGCAATAGTGGCGACAAGCTGTGTCTGTACGGCCTGCCGGTAGGCACGGCTTCCTTGTAACGCGGCGGCTGCACCACGCTTTGCCGCCGTAAGTTTGCCGAAGATGTCCAGTTCCCAGCTTGCCGACGCTCCCACATTATATGTCTTTGCCGTTGCTCCGTCATGTTTATTGGCATTACCTTCGGCAGTCAGTCCCAGTGATGGAAGATATGATAGTCTGGCAGTCATCAGGACGGCTTCTGTCGCTTCCACGCGTAACCGTGCCACATTGAGGTCTGTGTTCCGTTCAAGTCCGGTTTCAATCAAGGACTGGAGTTTCGGGTCGGTAAACATTTCCCGCCACGACAGGGACGCGATGGTCGTTGTATCAATGTCCGCCGGTACGTCCCGATACAGATTCTCCGTTGAGAGGTCAGGACGATGATACCGGCTGTATGTGCCACAACCGGCAAACATCCATCCCGACAATATGATATATATTACTGTCTTCTTCATTTAATTATGCTTAACACGTTCTTGAATATATTGGAATACAATAAACAATGACGGCACAAGGAACAACAGAGCCAAAGTACCGACAATCATTCCACCGATTACACCTGTGGCAAGCGAACGGCTGCCGTTGGCACCCACTCCGTGCGCCATCATCAGCGGGACAAGACCGAACACCATGGACAGCACAGTCATCAATATAGGGCGCAGGCGGACTTTTGCCGCACTGTATGCTGCCTGTGCCAGCGTCATGCCTTCCGACCGCCGCTTGCCGGCGTATTCGGTAAGCAGGATGGCGGTCTTGGCAAGCAGGCCGATAATCATGATTAATCCGGTCTGCATGTAGATGTTGTTCTCCAGACCGAAGAGCCACGCAAACAGGAAACTGCCCATTAGTCCGCAAGGCACCGACAACAGAACCGCGAAGGGTATGAACACGCTCTCATACAAGGCGCACAGAATCAGATAGACCAGAACCATGCAGAGCAGGAATATAAGCGTGGCATTGTTGGTCGTCTTGCTTTCCTCACGCGAAATGCCGCCAAACTCGTATGTGTAATTTGACGGAAGCACTTCACGTGCCGTCTCGCCGATGGCTTCGAGCACCTGCCCTGAACTGTAACCCTGCGCCGGCGACCCGCTAATCGAGATGGCGTTGAACAGGTTGAAACGGGTGAGGTCTGACGGGCCGTTGGTCTTGGTCAGGCGCACGAACCGGCTCAAAGGCGACATGCCGCCATCGGAGGCGCGCACATACATGTGGTGCAGGGATTCCGCATTCACACGATATTCCGCCGGAGCCTGCATGGTCACATGGTAGAGCTTGGAGAACCGGTTAAAGTCGGAAACATATTGTCCGGTATAATAGCCCGACAATGTGGAAAGCACATCTGCGGGCGACACACCCGACTGCTCACATTTGGCGGCATCGATATCCACCCAGTATTGCGGATAGTCCGTGGCAAAGGAGGAATAGACTTCGCCGATTTCGGGTCGTTGCGACAAGGCTTCGACAAACTTGTCCGCCTCTTCCTTGAAAGCGGCGATGTTTCCGCCCGCCTTGTCCTGCAAATAAAGCTCGAAACCGTTTCCCATGCCGTACCCGGCAATCATCGGAGGCGACATGGCGAACACCGTGGCATCGGGAATATCTGAAGTGGCGGCATAAATCTTTCCGATGACATCATTCACCGACTGCCCCTCTCCCTTACGATCCTCCCAGTCTTTGAGTGTCACGAAATACATCGCCTGCGAGGGACCGGAACCGCTGAAAGAGAAACCGGCTACCGCACCGCTGTATTCAATCTCGCCGATGCTGTCGAGACGGCTGTTGATACGCTCCATCACCTTACTTGTCTGAGCCATGGATGTGCCGGGCTTCGTGTTCATGCTCACCATGACCGTCCCGGTGTCCTCTTCGGGAATAAGTCCCGTCTTTGTGACATTGACCAGCAGCACCAGCAACCCGAAAGAAATGCCTATGATGCTCCACAACAGCCATCGGCGATGGATAATGAACATCACTCCACGTACATAGCGTCGGCTCAGACTGTCGAAGACGGCATTGAACGCTTTACGGAAACGGGCTGCAAAATTGTTCTTAGTGTTGCCCTGCTCATCGATATAGGGTTTCAGCAGCAGCGCGCAAAGTGCCGGTGAGAGTGTGAAGGCATTGACTGCCGAGATTCCCACGGCAACAGCCATCGTGATACCGAACTGCGTGTAGAACGCTCCCGAAGTCCCGCCCATCATGGCTACGGGGAAAAACACTGCCATAAAGATTATGGTAGAGGTCAGGATAGCCGACGAAACGCCTTTCATGGCATCATCAGCCGCGAGAACTGCTGATTGATAGCCCTCATCGAACTTCGCCTGCACCGCTTCCACCACCACAATGGCATCATCGACCACGGTTCCGATGGCAAGCACAAGCGCGAACAGGGTGAGCAGGTTGATGGAGAATCCAATCATGGACATCACGGCAAATGTGCCGATGATGGAAACGAAGATGGATATGGTAGGGATAAGCGTTGACTTGATGTCCTGCAAGAACACATACACCACCACGATGACCAGAAGTATCGCTTCCAATAAGGTGCGGAGGACAGAGTGGATGGAGGCATACAGGAACTTGTTGGTATCGGTAAGCACCACGAATTCCGTCCCTTCGGGCAAGTCCCGGCTAAGGTCGTCAAGCACTTCGTGAATCTCCTTGATGGTGCTTGATGCATTGGACCCAGCTTTCTGGTTGATGAGCATCATAGCTGCCGGATGCCCGTTCACCTCGGAGGAATAGTTGTAGTATTCATCGCCCAGTTCCACATCGGCAACCTCTTTCAACCGAAGCACATTGCCGCCCGGCAGTGACTTGACGACCAGCTCACCGAACTCTTCCGCTCCGGACAAGCGTCCGCGGTATTTCATCGTGTATTCATTGGCGGTAGGATGATTGGCACCGAAGGAGCCGGTGGCGGCCTCGATGTTCTGTCGTGCAAGTACGGCAGAGATGTCATCGGGGATAAGCCCGTATTGCGCCATCTTGTCGGGACGCAGCCAAAGTCGCATGCTGTAGTTGGAACCGAACAACTGTGCCTTTCCCACGCCGCTGATACGTTTCAGCCTCGGCTCGACATTGATTTTCACGTAATTGTTCAGGAAGGTCTGGTCGAAGCGGTCATCGGGCGAATAGAGCGCGAAAGTCATCAGTTCGGCATTCTGCTGCTTTTCAGTGGTGACACCGGTCTTGGTGGCTTCCGCCGGAAGTTGGCTCAGTGCGCCGTTCACGGGTTCTGCACGTTTACCGCCGCCATGTCCGCGTTGGTTCCCTGTTTGAAATAGATGTTGATGGAAGCATCTCCCGTATTCGATGCCGTGGAAGTCATATAGGTCATGTCTTCCACTCCGTTGATGGCTTCTTCCAGAGGGGTTATCACTGCCTTCTGCACGGTTTCAGCGTTTGCTCCCGGATAAGTTGCGAATACGTTGATGGTCGGAGGTGCGATGTCGGGGTATTGTTCCACCGGCAAGGAAAACATGGAAATCATGCCCAACAGTACAATCACCACCGAGATAACGCCCGAAAACACCGGGCGGTCTATAAAAAATCGCAGGTTCATTTCGTTTCGTTTTTAGGGGTTATGCTCATGCCTTCTCTCACCAGTCCCACGCCTTCGGCGACAATGGTGTCACCGACCGAAAGACCTTCTTTTACGATAAACCGGTTGCCGTCGTTCAGGCGGTCCACCGTGAGATAGGCGGCTTCCGCCTGTCCGTTTTTCAGACGGTAAGCGATAATCTTGTCCTGCAGTTCCACGGTGGCGGTCATGGGAATGGTTACGGCCTCCGTTTTCGGGTTTTGAAGGATGACATTGCCGATGCTGCCACTCAACAGTTCGCGGTCGGGATTGGGGAACAGGGCTTTGATTTGTACCGTTCCGGTAACAGGATCCACCACGCCGCTTACGGTTTCAATACGTCCTTTCGCCTTGTACAGGCTGCCGTCGTTGAGTTGCAGGCCCACTTCCGGCGTCCCGGCTATCATGCTGTCAATCGAGCCATAGCGAGCCGAATATCGCCGTAGCATATTCTCCGAAATGGAGAAATAGGCATACATCTCCGCATTGTCGGACACGACCGTGAAAGGCTGTGCCATATTGGGACCGACAAGCGCACCGATGCGATAGGGCAATGTGCCTACTACTCCGTTGCTCGGGCTTTTGATTTCCGTATAGGAGAGATTGTTGCGTGCATCCGATTCTTGTGCCTTTGCCTGTTCGAGTTCAGCACACGCCACTGCCAGTTGGTTCCGGGCGAGAGAAAGCTCGTAGTCGGATATGACCTTCTCGTCAAACAATGCCTGCTTGCCCCGCAGCTCGATTCTTGCCGTTTCCACTTTTGCCTGTGCCGCGCTGACATTGGCCTGCGCCGTGCGTAATGCCGCCCGATAGGGCACTTGGTCAATTACAGCCAATACTTGACCGGTCTTCACCCGTTCACCCTCTTTCACTTTCAGACGGATAATGCGCCCGGATATTTGCGGCAGGATGTCCACATCCTGCCGTCCGCGTATGGCGGCGGAATAGGACTCGGAGATTTCCACCGGACTTGCCGCGACCTTTATGACCCGATAACTCTGCACCGCATCCTGCTTGCCGTCCGCCTGCCTGCATCCGGTCGGCAGGAACAGCATGAGAGCAAATGCGGCGAAATTCGTGATAATGAATTGCTTGTTCATATTTTCTTCTTGTTTTGTATTAATTCATAATAGGTTTGGTGTGTCACCACTGACGGATGGTATTCCACTCTTTTTCGAGAATGGCATAAACACAGGTATCTTCATATTTTGGGGAGCCGTCAGGATTGTTTACGAATGTCACAAACTCTTTGAAACATCCTTCGCGGCGCATACCAAGACGTTCGCATAAGCGTTTGGAGCGGATATTGTCATCTTCCACAAATCCATAGATACGCCGTGCGCCCGCCTCCCGGAAAAGATAATCCAACAATCCGGCTGCCGCTTCACAAGCGAATCCTTTGCCTTCAAAACGTTTGTTGAAATGCCACCCCACATTATAAGTGTCCTCATTCTCACGCAAAGCAAACACGTCACCGATAATAAAGTCATCTTTTTTCAGACTCACCGCATAGCGCAGCATGTCTTTCGGGGAATACTGCATATATGCCCATGCCGCCTCTTCGGAACAAAGGCGGTCTCCGGCAAAGCAATTCACACGAGGATTAGAAAGATACTCCAACAATCCTTCGGCATCCTTCTGCTTGAAATTTCGAATGATAATTCGTTCGGTTTCGATATATATTTCCTTTTGCTCCATGTCCTGTGGGATTATTTGCAAAACGTACCAATCAAAAGCGACAAAGCGATTGCCGCAATGACAATTGCTTCAATCGCCATGATTGCAATGAACATATCTATTGACAGCCGTTTAATCGTTTCGATAATCATGTTATTCATTTTTTAGGTGCAAAATTATTTCGTATCCGAGGTCGTAGCAATCGGAATACAATCGAAACAGAGAAAAACACGCCTGAAACAACAAAAATGACTTCCGAAGTATCGGCTATCGTAGATCTTTCAATTTATCGAATCGTATTATCCGGTCAGAGATTACTTGAGATTGCTGCATCCGTAAAAGTTCATCCGCAGATATATGCAAGGTATCACCTTCTATTTTTCTTTTCGGACTGATGGCAATGCCCGGCTTTCGAGGGTCAAGAATGCTTTGACCAATACCGCTCCATCGGAATTTTTCCAGACCGAGTAAATTCAGAAGAGTAGGATATATGTCAATCTGTCCCATAACTTTGAGATAGTGCATCGGAACAGGAGAGTTCAATACTATGAATGGTGTGAACTCGTCTTCGGAAATTATTCCTTTCCCAGCCTTTGTATGGCACAGTTCTTTCCGGTGGTCTGCCAAGCCCTCGTGGTCACCGGTTATTACAACCATTGTACGTTCATATTCGGGACGGTTTTTCAGATATTCCACGAATTTCCCGATAGCTTCGTCTGTATAATGCGCCACTGTCATATAGTCTGCCATGATTTCGGGAACCCGATTAGAGAAATGAACGGTTTTAAGCGATTCGGGCATCTTGAACGGTGAATGACCGGAATAAGTGACCATCTGGATAAATACGTTTTCACCGGAGTGCCAAACTTCTCCTTTTTCAATCTTTTCCATGCATTGGGCAAAAAATGCCTTATCACCCAGTCGCTTCCGATTTCCGAATGTTTCTGTCATTCGGAAATCGGGATAAGAGATAATTGTGTCTATCCCGAAACTCCGTGCCACTGCTCCTTGGTTCCATGTCTTTGTCTTGTCCACCGTGAGAAGATAGTTACGTGCGCCTTTCAGCTCCTTCATAGCTTTGGGCAAAGTGTGGTATGTATTGAAAGGGAAACGGCAACTGTATGCGCCGGTCTGCAATGGCAACAGACCGGCAAGCATAAGCAACTGGGCGTCAATGGAACGCCCTCCGTTGACTTGTGTAAGCACATGGGGCGCATACAGCGTGGATGGCTCTTTGAGGAGCTTGTTAAGGTAAGGTGTGATTTCCTGATTTTCGACCGTAAGATTCAACACCCAACTTTCCAGTGATTCAGCCAAAATAAGGATGCAGTTGTCCCTGCATTCAATGTCCGGTACGGGAACAAGCGGCGGTCTTCCGGAGAGCCAGATATGAATCTCACGCTCCTGTTCTTCTGTAAGTTCGGGCAACTCCTCCGCATAATCAAAATAAAGTGTGCCGAACAGCGTGTAGAGTGGCGGGCCACTGGCGTGTTGATGTGCGGATGACCTCAATGCCCTGTATATCGCAATGAAACCTCCCCGGACGGATAAATTGATACTTAACAGGGCACATGAAAAAATCAGCAATACGAAATATGTCCGTCTGCTAAATCGCAATGTGATTTTCTGCCGGCAACCTATCCGAAATGTAAGGAATACGGTGACGACTGTCGAAATTGGGAACAATAAATCACACCATCGTAACGAAGCGGTCACGCTTGGCAGGAAGTCTGCAAGATTTCCCGCCAACATATAACTTGACAGAGGAATGGCTGAAAAATAGGTACGGTAATACATCAGGTTGGCAACCATCCATATATCCAGCACAGACATGACAAGCACGCCTGCCGCAATATGCCTTGTCAATATATAAGGGACAGACAACAGAAGGGTTGCCACAAAAGCAGTGGCATACGATTCCCAGCATGAAAAAGGTGTAAAGGTGGTGTAATAACACCATATTGCATTGAACAGGAGAAACTTGAAAAATATTCCTGCTACTGGAATGACGGACAGCATCTTGTTGTCCGTGACATCCCTTTCTTGTTTACCAACAGTCATTGGCTAATTCAGTTTAGCGATTCTTCCTAATTATTTTTCACTACACAGAGAACGATAATATCTTGTCTCATAAGATAAAATATATCACCATCAATTATTTTAATCTGGGTTGCTCTCAAAACAGTCCGGATAGTTGCATTCATGCTAAATACGATTCATAATTTTCCTCTTCGTTTTGTCTGCTGTTTTACGATACGACTGTCCCCCATTTCAAATGAATCCGATACGGTTTTTTCTGTATATTTCCTACTTTTTCCACCAAACGTATAAGTGATACCTATGGTGATGTCCTGCATGGGTTCAATGAATCGTGATATATTCGTGAAGTCCTTGGTGCGAGATACCGACTCCCAATACATTTTACCACCATGACCTAAACCGCTCATGCCACTGATAGCCACATCCAGTTTGTCATTGAGGAAGGAGCGTGCGAGTGTTGCGCTTATCATCATCATACCCGAATCGTAACCTTGGAGAGAGTACCGACGCGACATCCATTCCAGATTACTGCTCCATTTCAACTGCCAAGGCAGATTCTGTTGCCACCCCAGATTCAGGTTACCATGCCAACCATAGTTACGGGCATCAATCTCCCGGCTTCGCATGTCACTATAGCCCACCTCTCCATTCAGCATCAAGCGGGTTGAACGTGTCGCATTCCATGAGGCATAAGCATTCAGCGATGTCTTGCGATTTCTGGCTATATTGCCAAAGGTGGTATTTATACGCCCGTCCTTCATTGATGAATACCGGACAATACCATCGTTACTCCATGAATGATTGAGGCTGATTCGCATTGCTAACGTATTTGCCCTCAACGTATGTACAATAGCCAGATTATTTAGATGTTGTGCTTTCAGGTTGGGATTGCCATACGAAAGCTGGGTAGGGTCGGACTTATTGACATATGGGTCGAGTTCATTGATTCTTGGCCGACGTATACGCATGGTGTAGCTCACGCCAAATGTGCTGTTCTCCTTAGCTTTGGCAGTAAGAGAGACGGATGGTACGAGGTCGCCATAGTGAAGCGAGAATTTACTCCCTTCTCCCTTCAGATAGCGTGATTTCTGCCAGGTATGTTCATAGCGAAGGCCCTCCTTCAAGCCCAGCCATCCCCATTGAGCCTCCCATTCGGCATACAGGGCGGCTATGTTTTGAGATTGTCGGTAGTGCATGGCAGCCGCCTTTTGTTCCACGAAACCGCCATTCAAAAAGCGCATTTCGGTAGCCTGACTCTCTCCACGGTCGAAGGAGAACTTCACACCGGTGTTGAGTTGTTGATGCCGGGTAAGCGGAATGGTAAGGTCGGTGGATAGGTGGTGTTGTGTGGTGCGATCACAAATTTCTGTCCGGATGTCCTTCACAGTGGAAGTGATTTCGGGGTGCAAGGAGGTGTCAAGACCATCGTATCTGTTCTCTGTATCATTTCGGTTGGGAGCATGGCTTATCTGATAACTCGCAAACAGCCTGCCCCTGTCACCCCACTGACGTTGGTAATCGATGCCTCCATCTACCGAAATCTCGTTCATATTCATCTTCTGACTACCACTGAAAGCCATCTCCTGTCCCCACATACCGCCTGAGTAAAGATAGGAGGGACGGCTCTTTTCTTTTGTAGCAAACCAAGTCGTGGACATGGAAACATGGAGTGATTGGACGGAATCAATCTCGTATCCCACACCAACTTCGCCCATTGAGAATGGCATTTTCGATGAGGACTTTTGTCGCATCCATTGACGTGTCCCGTTGCCGGTCACCTCCGATTCTACAATGATACCCGTTGAATACATATATTCTCCGTTCAAATTTACGTCATACGACCATTTGCCTTGTTGACCGGAGAGACTGGCGTCAACTCCGTTGCTCAGAATACCTGTCAGAAGGTGTACGGAGCCACTTGTGGCTCCGTCATACCCGTCATCTTCTAATGCCAATGCTTGTTTGGCACCACCTTTCTTGGTGGTGATGCAAAGGACACCTCCAGTTCCCTCTGCATCATACTGGGCACCTGGATTGGTGATAACTTCAATGTTCTTCACGTGACTGGCAGGCATACTGCGTAACGTCTGTTTTGGATTGCGAGTGATGACAGTACTCAATCTTCCGTCCACATAAACCTTGAACTGTGCGGAGCCGTTTACCATGATATTGTTTCGTCCGTCCACGGTCACCATAGGAACCTTGCGCAGTATGTCCAATACACTGCGTGTCTTTGACTCCACATCATTACTCACCTGATAAGTCACCTTGTCGGTTTTTAGTTTGACTATCGGGATCTGATGCACGATGACAACCTCCTCAAGGTGCTGTGTCGGATAAACAACTATCGTATCTGCCTTTTCCTCGATTACCCCCTGTGCACTTACCCCCATAGGTAATCCTATAGCTGTTAGCAGGAATGCCTTTGCCGCCATGCCAATATTTGATTTCTTACTATGCATTTTTGCCAAAATATTTATGTTATCAAAATAACGAACCGTATCCGATTGTCAGCCATATTCTTTCCCCATTTGCTGCTGCCATTAATGTTTGCATTCCAGTAATTTATCCCCAGATAAAACGCAAGATTATCCCACTTCATAATAATTTTCAGAAAACATAAGGATGAAGTGAATACACCGAGCCCACATGTAAATGCAGTCATTAATAATTAATTGGGGGCAACATGATGATCTGAATAAAGACAACGCCTA